>ERZ795044.1125-NODE-1125-length-24358-cov-6.975888_pt1 | contig 24358 bp, 31 predicted proteins | sample MGYA00375128_ERZ795044 | MGnify/ENA primary metagenome ERZ795044 (study PRJEB30173, sample SAMN05720213) | anaerobic digester metagenome | isolation source: active sludge of municipal wastewater-treating anaerobic digesters | place: USA | collected 2014-12-22 ... | reverse complement strand
TGCGTAGCGAAGAGGGCAACAAGAGCACGCAGAATGCAACCACGCAGGGTGCCGCAGGTATTCCCGGTGCTTTGTCGAACCAACCACCACCCGCAAGCCAGCTTGCCAACACACCCCCTGCGCAAAACACGCCGCCCGCCAATGGCGAGATGCAGAGCGAAGAGACCTATACCCGCAACTTCGATGTGGGCCGGGAAATCGCCGTGACGCATCAACCCCAGGGCAATCTGCGCCGTCTTTCGGTCGCCGTGGCGCTGCGCGATGTCAAAGGACAGAAAAAGCCCGCCGCTGCGGATGTCGCCGCATTGGAAGCATTGGTGAAGGGTGCCGTCGGTTTCAGCGCCCAGCGCGGGGACGTTGTTGCCATTTCGTCGCGTCCATTCGCCGAAAACCCCGAAGCCGTCGTCAATTTCTGGGATGAGCCATGGTTCTTCCCCTTGGTGCAGCAGGTCGGCGCCGTGCTGGCCGCGCTTCTCGCCTTCCTCTTCATCGGCCGTCCCATGATCAAGGCCGTAAAGGCCAGAGCCGCCGATGCCAAGGAACAGGCTGAAGTCGAACAGAAGCTGCTCGCCGCCACCGGTCAGTCACGCGGCCCTGCCCCGGTCACCATTGAAATGATCGAGGCCGCGCCAAGCTATGAAGCGCGCGCAAATCTCGTTCGTTCATTCATCCGCCAAGATCCCGAGCGCGCCGCCCTGGTCGTGCGCCAGATGATCCAGGAGCGGGCGAATGGATGAAGATCTGGACATCGCTGAATCGCCCTTGGGTGCGCCAGCTGTTCCATCGATCAGCGGCGAGCTTTCGGCAGCCATCTTGATGATGCTGCTGGAAGACGACGACGCAACCGCCATCTTGCAACATCTTGCCCCCGACGAAGTCAAAGCACTTGGCAAGGGCATGTTCGAAGCATCGAGCGCCAACGAAAATGATGTCGAGCGCGCGCTGGAAACTTTTGTCTCCAGCAATCGCGACCTTTCGGCTCTGGCCGTCGGCGCCCCTGTCCGTATCCGTGAAATGATGCACAAGGCCTTGGGCAATGTGCGCGCCGGCAACATCCTGTCCGAAATCGAACCCCAATCCAGCGCCCCATCGCTCGACATTTTGCGCTGGATGGATGTCGCGTCCATCTCGGAACTGGTTTCCTCGGAACATCCCCAGGTCGCCGCCGTCATCCTGTCGGTGCTGACACCTGAAGTGTCCGCCCAGGCAATTGCCGCGCTGGACGAACCGACACAGACCGATCTCTTGTTCCGCTCCGCCAATCTCTCCTCCATCTCTGCGGATGCGATTGAAGATCTCGAAGCGATCCTGATCAACTATACCAGCCGGAAGGCACATGCCCCCGATGTCGCGCTGGGCGGACGCAATGAAGTCGCGCGTATCGTCAAGAATCTCCCGCGCCCGACCGCCGAAAAATTGCTTCGCGCATTGCGCAAGAAAGATCGCCTGCTCGCAGATGCCATCGAAGAAGAAATGTTTGTCTTCGACGATCTGGCCGCTCTGGATGCCAAGACGCTGGGCACGATCCTGCGCAATGTCGACTCCGAACAGATCGGACTTGCGGTCAAGGGTGCCAGCGAACTGCTGGGCGAGAAGATGCTCAGCACGCTCTCGGCCCGTGCCGCCCAGACCATCCGCGACGATATTGCGGACATGGGTCAGGTCAAGCGCACCGATGTGGAAGCAGCGCAAAAGGCTGTCATCGCGGTTGCGCGCCAGATGGCCGCATCGGGCGAAATCCAGATGGGCGGAAAGGGCGACGATTATGTCTGATAGCCCAAAACGCGTATCGCTGCTGGCGGCCACCGCACGGGGCACAGGTTTTCGGACCAGCGCCATCCGCACCACAACGCCGCAAGCCGAAAAACGGCCGGATGAATATGCCCGGGGTCTTGCCGATGGGCAGCAAATGGCAGAAGCCGCGTTCGATGCGGAACGCACGGCTTTTCAAAAGCTGCTCGCCAACGCCCAGGCATTCCAAAGCGAGGCTGGTCCCGAACTCTCGCTGCTTTTGCGCGAAACCGTCGTCCGTCTTGTCGGCCAGATTACCGATGGCGTTACCATCGACGAAGACCTGCTGAACAAACAGATTGCGCGTGCGGTCGATATCATCACCGAAGCCGATGAAGCGCGGCATATTCTTCTGCACCCCGATGACGCCGCATTGGTCGGAAAAACCGTTGGAAAACTTGCCGTGCGCAGCGATCCGAGCTTGAGCCGCGCCACGATCCGCATCGAATGTTCGCAAGGCTGGATCGAACATGGCGTCGCACTCGGCATCGAACGGCTGCGCGAAGCGCTGCATTGCGAAGGGATGGCCGCATGACCGCCCGCCTTGCCGAAGCCGCCCGCGCCATATTCCAATCGCTCAACCTTGAAGCGGCCACGCCCCGGCGTGTCGGCTCATTGACCGCATGCAAAGGCCAGTTTCTCGAAGCCGCCGCCTTCCCCTATCCCGTCGGCACCGCCGTCCGGATTTCGCAGACCGATGGTGGATTTGTGACCGGTGAGGTCGTTGGCTTTCGGGGCAACAAAAGCATCATCCAGCCATTCTCCCAGCGTCTTTCGGTCGCGACGGGCGCACGGGTCGTTCCGTGCGGTCGTCACGATCACATCGCCTGCGGTGACGGATTGCTTGGTCGCATCATCGATGCGCAAGGCGTACCGCTGGATGGCCGCCCCCTGACCGGATGCCATGAAAGCTGGCCGATCTCCGGTGTCGCCTCCAGCCCGCTGGTGCGCGGACGTATTACCCGTCCTATTGATTGCGGTGTCCGCGCCATCAACGGCCTTTTGACCATTGGCGAAGGCCAGCGCGTCGCGGTTATCGCCGGTTCGGGCGTCGGCAAGTCCGTCCTGATGGGCCAGATCCTCGAAGGCATTGATGCCGATGTGATTGTAACCGGCCTGATCGGCGAACGCGCACGCGAAGTGAGCGATTTCATTGAAACCAAACTGACCCCGCGCATTGCCGCCAAATCCGTTGTCGTCGCTGTTGCTGCAGATCATTCACCCCTGTTGCGCTTGCGTGCCGCCATGCGGGCAACGGCCATTGCCGAATATTTCCGGTCGCAGGGCAAGAAAGTGCTGTTGTTGATCGACAGCCTGACCCGCGTTGCGCATGCGCAGCGTGAAATCGGTCTGGCTTTGGGTGAACCGCCCACGATGAAGGGCTATACGCCTTCCTCGCTCGCGCTCATTCCGCAATTGGTGGAACGCGCCGGTATCGACAGCCGCACAGGTGGCTCCATTACCGCAATCTATACTGTTCTTGCCGATGGCGGCGATCTGGAAGATCCCATCGTCGATGCCGCACGCGCCATTGTCGACGGCCATATCATCCTGTCGCGGACCCTCGCCGAAAACGGCCTGTTCCCCGCAATTGATGTCGCCCGTTCGCTTTCCCGCATCATGCCCGACATCGTCGATGCCGAGCATATGGCGGCTGCCGCCCACTTCCGCCAATTATGGTCAACGCATGAGCAAAACCGCGACCTACTTCTGATGGGTGCCTACACGGCCGGAAATGACGCAGTTCTGGATGATGCCATCGCCATGCACGGCGACATGCTGAATTATGTCGGACAGCCCATGCACAGCTCCATCGGATTTGACGCATCGCGCGCCGCCCTTCTGGAAGGGTTCGGCATATGACCCAGAATGTTGACCGCCGCGCCCGTATCGTCCGCGTTCGCACAGCCGAAAGCCGGATTGCGCAGATGGAACTTGCGAAAGCCAAGGGCAGCGCGAACCAGATCCGGTCGATCGTTGATCGCATCGTTGCGCTCAACAATGAAAATGTGGCGACCTCTGGAACGACCGACGGGATGGCCCTTGCGGCGATCGCCGAAACACGCGTCCGCCTCGACACCGCACTGCGTGCCACGTCCGTGCCGCTGGAACAGGCAATGCAGCGCGTTCAGCGCCAGCAGAAAAACAGCATCCACACCGAACTACGCGAACAGGGCGCCCGGCGTCTGCTTGAAAAGGCCGAGGTGGAGCGCGCCAAACATAATGAACGGAAGGCCGCACATGCACGCTGCCATCCTGGCACCGGTACCAAAGGGGAAGACATATGAATCTCGCGTCCGTCCTGAACATCAGCGCGCCAGCTGGTGCCACAATCCAGAACGCCAATGCTGTCGAAGGCGGCCTTGGTTTCGATGCGCTGATGGAAACGGCATCAACGCCGGTCGCCACAGCGCCAATGCCAGCGCAAGCGCCGAAAGCAGACGTGTCACCGCACTTGAAGGGCTCGGTTGACGCCCCCATCAAAACGCCCGACACCAGTGCGGTCGTGGCGTTGAAGCCGCCCGTCATGGCGGTGATCGCTGCGCCCAAGACCGTTGCCGTTCCCGGTTTGGAACCAGAGCCCACTCAGCCTGTCGCACCGCCTCAACCGACAATAGACGCGCCGCCCGCCGTTCGAGATCTTGCCTTGCGTGCTGCGCCCAACGTTCCGGAAGATGGCCCGGCGGATGTTGAAAGGCCTCGCACTGCCGAGCCCGGTAAAGGCAAGGCTCCCGTCATGCGGGATATTCAGCAGCTCAAAAAGCTTGTCGCCGTGCCCGTATCGAAAGAGCTCACCACGAAGATCGAGGCTGGTGAAGAGGAACAGGGCGAGCTCGAAAATGCGGCACTGCCTGCTGATGCAACAGCCGAAATGGGTCCCAAAATCCAGTTCGCTCAGACTCCGCAGGTCACGGCACCCGTCGCCCAGCCCGTCGACGCTTTCTTTAAGCGCGACACAGCCGCCGACCGCAACCGGCTTGAAATCGGGACCGAGGCCCAAAATGCGTCCGACGCTTCAGCCAAATCGACAACGCTCCTCAAAACGGTGCCCGTCGAAACATCTGTCCAGGCATTTACATTGCCAACGCCAACGGTGGTTTCGGCCACATCGATGACGGCGCCTATATTCGGTGGCCCCGATAACTTCACCACCCACCAACTGGATCTGGCCCGCGACGGCCAATGGATTGACCAGCTCGCGCGCGACATTGTCGCCGTTGCCGGACAAGATGGGAAATTGCGCTTCGGTCTTTCGCCAAGCAACCTTGGCCAGTTGGAAGTTTCGGTCGAAACGCAGCAGGATGGTGTAAACATCCACATGCAGGCCAGCACCGAAGCCGCCGCACGCATCTTTGCGGCAGAGCAGCCCAAATTGGTCGAAGAATTACGCCAGTCCGGTGTCCGGGTAACGAACAGCGACCTGCTCGGCGGACAGCAGATGCAGGGTCAACGCGATCAGTCACGTCCCCAAAATTCGGCAGGCCACACTTCGACCGACCTGACATCCAACCTCGTTTCCAAACGCACCTCCCCAGATAACCAGAATACGTCGCCCAATGGGCGTTTTGCATAAGAAGGACCCGAAGAGATGAGCAAGACCAAAGAAAAAGCAGAAGGTAAGGGCGGCAAAAGCAAAAAAATGCTGCTGATCGGCGTCGGCGCTACGTTGCTGACGGCTGGCGGCGCTGCTGGCGGCATGTACCTGTCTGGCGGTGTAACCGGTAAGGAAGCCGAAGAGGACCCGCACCGGCCAAAACTGGTTGAACGCAGTGAAGAGCCGGCCGAAGCCCCCGCCGAAGGCGAAGAGGGTAAGGTCGTGCTGAAAGAAGGCACTGTTTCGGTAAAGAACGATAAGCAGAAGGTGGATCCGAAAAAGTTCGAGGTTACCTATATCGCGCTCGAACAAAGCTTCACCGCCAACCTCGCCGACGGCGCCGGGTTCGTTCAACTCGGGATCAGCCTTGCCACCTATTATGACGGCAAGGTCGTGCAAAATGTCGAGCGGCAGGCGGTTCCCATTCGCTCGGCCGTACTCATGGTCTTGTCGCAACAGGATGCCGCCGTATTGTCTACCCCCCAGGGCAAGCAAATGCTTCAACGCGATCTGACCCACGCCATTAATGATGTGCTTCGTCAGAAAGAAGGCTTTGGCGGTATCGACAATGTCTACTTCACCAACCTGGTGATCCAGTGACGGCAGCAACTCCCCAGACAGCGCATCTCATGCGCAGTGCCAATGAATCGGCCGAGCTGACACAGCTTGAGCCCATGGCGCAGCGCATTGCACAGGTCATGCAGCAGTTGCTGGCCAGCTTTACAAAGGGCGCATTCTCTATTTCGGCAGGCACGGCAAATGCCGCGCGCTATCCGGAATGGCGGATTGCGCAAAATCCTTTCGGCGCCGTATTGCGCTATCGCCTTCCGAAGCGCGGCGATGAAATGCTTGTTCATCTGCCTGGGTTCCTCGTCTGTCAGATCGTTGATGTCTATTATGGTGGCAGCGGAAATGTGCAGGCTCGCGGTGAATTCTCTGCAGCAGAGATGCGCTTCATCGATGGCTTTGGATCGCAATTGGCACCGCTGCTAAAGGCGGAAATAGACCCGGATCAGGGATCGGTTGTCGAATATAGCGGGGCTGAAATCGATCTTCTGCAGTTGAACTGGCCCAGATCGCGTGATGCCATTGTCGTGCAATCCTTCTTCGCCGAGAGCGAAAAGGTCAAGCCAGCTCCAGTAGGGCTGATCCTGACAACCGATACTGTGCGTCTTCTGGAAAACCGTCGCAGCGCCGACGAAAATCCGGAAGGCCCGACCGATGCAGCGTGGAGCGAGCGTGTCCGCTCGGCCGCCATGCGCGTCAAATTTCCGGCACGTACCGTGCTGACCCATTGCAATGTGCCGTTCAGCAAGATGCTGACGCTCGCGCCCGGCGACATTTTACCGCTGTTGCTGCCGGCACAGGTACCGCTGATCGTTGCCGGCCGTGTTTTTGCGCGTGGCACATTGGGCGAATCCAATGGCCGCGCCGCTTTAATGATTGAGAATATAGAAAAGGAAATGGACCAATGAGTGATATGACCGAAGCCCCAAGCATGAGCGCCGTTGCCGGAGCAATGAGCATGGGCGATAATATGGATTTGCTCGCCGGCATATCGTTACGGATTTCCGTCGAGGTCGGGTCTGCATCGATGACCCTGTCCGAACTTCTGCGCCTGGGTGAAGGCAGCGTGGTTGAGCTCGACCGTCAAGCAAATGATTTTCTTGATATATTTGCCAATGGCACGCTCATCGCGCGCGGTGAAATTGTCGATGTCGACGGCCGCTATGGTATCCGCGTCGTCGACGTAGTCGCCGCCGACCGCCGTCTCGCAGGATTGGAGCGCCGGTCATGATCTTTGAATATCTTCTCCGCCTCTTTCTCGTCGTCCCGCTGATCGGGGGTCTGGCCTGGGGCTCGCTGTGGCTTTGGAAGCGGCTTCAACTCGGCTTGCCCGTTAAACCCGACACCAACCGTCCGGTGCGGGTTGTCGATGCCGTGACATTGGGAACGAACGGCAAGTTGCTGGTCGTGGAATTTAACGGTGATACGCTTCTTTTAGGGGTATCACGCAACGGCATAAGCAGATTGGCATCGAATTTGCATAGCGAGTAGCATGCGTAAACTCATACTATTCTTCATTGTCGGCTTCGCGCTTTTTTCAAGCGATGCGGCCTTTGCTACATCCACGGGCGCAGGGCTAGAAAAAGCCCTGCAAACCGTCTCTGGCGATGGCCGTCCGCTGTCCCTGTCGCTGCAAATATTGCTGCTGATGGGCCTGCTGACGGTTTTGCCGTCTCTTATCCTCATGATGACGAGTTTCACACGCATCATCATTGTGCTGTCAATTTTACGACAGGCTTTGGGATTGCAGCAAACGCCGCCCAACCAGGTTCTGGTGGGGCTGGCCCTGTTCCTCAGCATTTTTGTGATGCAGCCCGTTTTCACCACGATCAATACGCAGGCGTTGGAACCCTATGGACGGGACGAGGTGACCTTTGAACAGGCGCTGTCCACGTCGGCCGGCGCGATGCATGGCTTTATGATCAAGCAGACACGCAAGTCCGACCTCGCCTTATTCAGCGGCATCGCGAAGGCGGGGAAATTTGCAAAGCCGTCGGACGTCCCCTTTTCCATTCTCTTGCCGGCCTTTGTGACCAGCGAACTGAAAACCGCGTTCCAGATCGGCTTCATGATATTCTTGCCCTTCCTGATAATCGACCTGATCGTCGCCTCGGCGCTGATGTCCCTGGGTATGGTGATGCTGTCCCCGACGATCATTTCCATGCCGTTCAAGCTACTCCTGTTCGTCCTCGTAGACGGCTGGGCGCTGACCATGGGATCACTCGCAAGTTCGTTTGTAAGTTAACACCATGGACCAAGACTACTTCATCGGTATAGCGCAACAAGCGCTGTGGATATTAGCCTTGGGCTCGGCGCCCATACTGATCCCTGCGCTTATCGCCGGCGTGGTGCTGGGCATGGTACAGGCCGCGACGTCCATCAACGAACAAACGCTCAGTTTCGTGCCGAAGTTGATCGTTGTCTCCATTGCCTTGGCGATTTTTGGATCAAGCATCATGATCCTGTTGGCCGATTTTACTAAAGATATTTTTGCGCAAATCCCACTGCTCGTCCGATGATCCCGCCCGGTCTCGAAAATGTGGAACAGCAGCTTCTGATCTGGATGCTTGCGATGATACGCCCTGGCGCAGCATTCATTGCAGCGCCCATGTTCGGGGCGAATGCTGTACCCATTCAGTTGCGGCTTGTACTTGCACTTGCGGTGGGGATACCCTCGGCGGCTGCGGTCAATATGGCGCTCCCGGCCGCGGGAATAGTCTCCATACCCGGCTTCCTCATGATCCTTTCTGAAGTCATCACCGGACTCGCACTCGGCTTCGTAATTCAAATCGGTTTCGCCGCCGCACTGGTTGCGGGCGAAGCAATCAGCAACGCTATGGGCTTGGGCTTTGCGTCCATGGCTGACCCCGCCAGTGGACAAGCAAGCCCCGCCGTTGGCCAGTTTCTGTCCATGCTGGCCATGTTCCTTTTCCTCGCTGCCGACGGCCATCTCGCACTGGTGTCGATTATCGCCGAGAGCTATCAAGCGCTTCCCCCGGGGCAGTCCTGGATTTCATATTCAGCCATTGGCGGCATTACCAAATTTGGCGGCCTCGCTTTTTCCGCAGGCCTCAGCATTGCTCTGCCGGTCGGCTTTGCACTCGTACTGGTGCAGATCATCATGGCCATGATTGCACGGTCTGCACCTACTTTGAACCTGTTTGCTGTGGGTATGCCTGCCGCATTGCTCGCCGGCGTCGTTTTGTTGGGCATGGCCACGCCGGTCATGGCTGACACGATCAGCCACACCATTCGCATGGCGCTGGAACAGGCGCAATTGTTGGGAGGTGGCGGTGGCTGAGGCACCCGATAAGGACCAACAAACTGAAGCCCCCACCCAAAAACGCAAGGCGGATGCGTTAAAGGATGGCGACGTCCTCGCGTCCAAAGAGCTGGCAACGGCCGTTATGATGGCTGCGGGGGCTGCTTGGATGGTAGGGTTAGGCGGATGGTTTTTTTCCGCCAGCAAAGACCTTTTGAAAAGCGGGTTAACGCTCGATCTAACCGACCCAGACCGATTTGAGCCGCTCGACGCATTGGCAGGCCCGCTCACCAGTATCGCCATCCCGTTTCTCGGGCTGCTGGCGCTCAGCATCGTTGCAGCCTTAGCCGCGCCAGCGATGCTCGGTTCTCTTGGAATGCGCAGCAAGGCCATGGCCTTCAAGGGGAGCCGAATCAATCCGCTGGCCGGTCTAAAACGCATTTTCGGGATGCAGGGCGTGATCGAACTGTTCAAGGCGACGGCCAAAGTCGTAGCTCTGGGCTATGCAGGCTATTGGGTCATGGCGAGCGATATCGCCTCTATGCCCGGCCTTGCCGCCACCCACCCAGCCGCTGCCGTCGAGATGTTGGGCGACAAGCTGGTATTGACCATAATCGTCCTCACCGTCGGACTGGTGTTGATCGCCGGCATTGACGTTCCTGTGCAGTGGTTGCGCCGTAACCAGCGCCTGCGCATGTCGAAGCAGCAGCTCAAAGAAGAAATGCGGCAAAGCGATGGCGCTCCAGAACTCAAACAAGCGCAGCGCGCGCGTCAGCAGGAAATGGCGATGTCCTCTGCACGCAAGGGTATGACCGAAGCCAACGTTGTGTTGACCAACCCGACCCACTTTGCCGTCGCCTTGCGTTATCGCCCCGGCCTCGACATCGCGCCGATTGTCGTCGCAAAGGGTCGCGGCGAAGTGGCGCAAGCGATCAAGGCGATGGCGAAAGAGAACCACGTTCCTACCCTGGAATATCCGCAACTCACCCGCGCCATTTACTTCACCACCCGCACGGGGCGTGTCGTGTCCGAAGATTTGTTCGTCGCGGTTGCTGCAATTCTCGCCTTTGTCTTCCGGCTTGAAAGCGCACTTGCAAATGATCTCGTTAAACCGGTTGTCGAGGTACCACCTTCGAAACGATTTGACGCAGACGGGCGACCTTCGGCCTAAATTCTAACGGCTGGCAGCCGTATTGAACTGCGAAGGATAAGGAAATGATCTCGAATATTGCAAACAGCCTTGGCTTTGGTTCGGGCATCGACACATCGGCATTGGTCAGAGATCTGGCTGCTGCTTCGCGTACGCCAAAGGTCCAACGCTTTGATGCGCTTTCGCGGGCCAATCAGGCAAAGGTCAGCGCGTTAGCGCAAGCTCGTAGCGATCTGGATAGCTTTGCAGATTCCCTCGCCGACCTATCTGCGGGTGGCACATTGCGTAGCAAACCTGTCACGTCGGACGATACCGCAATAGCTGTGACTGCCAACCCCGGCACCTTGCTTGGCAATTATGCCGGCGAGATTGTTGTCAGCACGTTGGCTCGCGCCCAGACGAATTATTCAGGCTATGTGGCATCGACGACCGATCCCATCGGTCAGGGCGGTATGACATTAACCGTCGGGACGACAACATTCGCCGTAACAGTCGACGCGACCAATGACAGCCTGACGGGCTTGGCCAACGCCATCAACGCAACCGGCAGCGGTGTGCGGGCAAGTGTCATCAATGATGCCGGAAATTTCCGCTTAGTCCTGAAAGGCGAAAGCGGGGCTGCAAAAGCATTTACTCTTACGGCCGATGCGGGTGCTGCCCCTGGTTTATCGCAGTTCGCCACCTCAACGATGACGTCCGGGCAAACGGCGAGTGACGCAAGCTTCACCGTGGACGGCGTGGCTTACACGCGGGCGACGAACAATTTCAGCGATGTGGTTCCGGGCCTCACGATAACGCTGAAAAAGGCGGATCCACTAGCGCCTATAACAATCGGCGCGACCCGGCCGATTGACACGTTGAAGCAGACTTTGAACGATTTCGTCGCTGTTTTTAATACTTTGAAAAAAGACACAGAAGCTGCACGACAAGCAAACACAGGAAACCCCGCCTTGCGCGGCTTTGAACGGCAGTTGGGTGCCTTTATTGCACAACCCCTAACAACCGATCCGAACATCCAGTCGCTTTCGGATATTGGAATTTCGACGAACCGGGACGGCACAATTTCGATCAACAGCGCCAAGATGGAGGCTGCATTACGCGATTTCCCCGATGCCGTTGAAGCAATTTTCAATCCGCCCCGAGACGGAGTCCGGAACGAAACAACCGACCCCGGCATAACTTTTGCCCTGGATGCACTCCGCGATGCTGCCGTCGCGACAAGTGGTCCGCTGGAGCAGGTGCGCGCGTCGCTACAACGCGAAGCCGATGCAATTGCCAAAAACCGTGACCGTATGGAGGTTCGCGAAGAAGCATATTTGACGAAACTTGAAAAGCAATATGCGGGCATGGACGCGCGGATTGCCGCGTTGAAGGCAACGCAGAGCTACCTCGAACAACAGATCAAACTCTGGTCCAGCAGCGATAACTGATAGCTATGCAACCTCGAACTCATCCCGCGATAGCGAGCCAGCATTACCGAATGCTAGAGCTTAAAAGCCGTGTGGAAAGCGCAAGCCCGCATGGTTTGGTTGGACTTCTGTATGAAGAGCTGATCCGCTCCCTCGATCTGGTGCTCCATTCGGTGAAAAAGGGTCACAATCTCTCTGGGAACAGCCATATGGCCAAAGCTGTGTCGATCATTGTCGCGCTTGAAGGCAGTATTGACTTTGACGCCGGTGGGGACCTCGCACCCACATTGGCGCGGGTTTACGCCGCTTGTCGAAAAGGCTTGAACGAGGCGGCCAAAAGCAATGATGAAAAGAAACTGACCGAAGTTCGCGATGCGATTAGCGATATCTATTATGCGTGGCAGGCGCTGCAGCCGGGTTAAATGACCCAGCCGACGCTGATCTGCGATGCAGCCTGTGGCACATCAAGTCGCGCCTCGCTGAAATCTACTTTCGCACCGGGCGCCAATGTTCGTACTTTGGCTTTCATTTTCCAGCTATAAACCGGTCGTCCACCAGCATCTTTCAGAGTCACCAGCATTTCCGGAACCGTTTGGGCGGTACTCGTCGGATTTACAATGCTACCACTCGCAATAAAAAAGGGCGTTCCATCTTCGCGCTCATTCAACTCCAGATTTTCGTTCAGCACGATTTTTAGATCGGGTTCGGAGCGTACAATGCTCAGATTTGCGCCAAGATCCGGAAGGCCGAAATACCAGGTTGCCCCGCCAGCTGCGGCAACCACCACAGCAAATGCGACCGCAGCCATGGTCCAAAGCTTCGCTGGATTTCGGCGTGGCCGGAACGGTGGTTCATGCGCAAAATGGCTTTGCTGGGACGTATCTTCGAAATAGGAACTCGTCGCCCCGTAGGATTCAGCACCTTCACGCTTGGTTTCGGTTTCCTCGGAAGTTGCCTCTTCAAAGCGCGTAAAGCTCGGCGGAACCGGCTGGTCCGGTAACTTTGTGGCCGGTGCAAAATCTTCCACCGTTTCCTGAGGCATAGCACTCGAAAAGGCTTCGGCAACCGGCGTGGAATTCATCGGTGCAAATATCGGCGGTGCAACGACGGGAGGCGCTGGTGGTGTCGGCGGAAGGATACCATCTTGATACCAGCTATGCTTGCAATTGGCACAGCGGACCTGACGACCGTCCACGCCAATAGCAGAATCCGGAACGACATAGCGGGTGCGGCACGAAGGGCAAACAAGCAGCATTAACCACCATAAACATGAGCCGCCCGCGACTTGCAACCCTGCTGTCATAAAATGCTGTGGACGGTGGGAAAGAATTGTCGAATTTTGTTCCGGTTTAGTGCACCGGGCAACCGCAAAAAATCTATCAACTGTGTTCCTGCCGGATGAGGTAGAAAACGAAGCAATGGACAAAATCGATCAAATCCTTAGGACGCGTATATGGTCTTAAACCGGACGAAACTTACTCCGAGACAGGATGTCCCCGCCATTGGCGGCGAGTGTCGTTTTTACAGTCCAGATATGTGGCTTGACCGCCTGGCATTTGGAGAGTGTTCGAACTGATGCAGAGCGTTGTCGAATTCGATAATGTGGGACTGCGCTATGGAACCGGGGCGGAGACGCTGACGGATCTCAGTTTTACGCTTTATCCCGGCAGTTTTTACTTTTTGACCGGCGCGTCGGGGGCCGGAAAGACATCGCTCTTGAAGCTTCTCTACCTCGCGCACCGCCCGAGCCGGGGCGCGATCCGCATGTTTGGCCACGACGCGATTACTTTGCCGCGCGACCGGCTACCCGGTTTTCGGCGGCGGATCGGCGTCGTATTTCAGGACTTTCGTCTGGTTCCACACCTGTCGACCTTTGACAACATCGCACTCCCGCTGCGGATCGCCGGCATCCAGGAAAAGGATTTGAAGAGTCCGGTAACCGAGATGCTCGACTGGATTGGCCTTACAGAACGCGCCGATGCCCGCCCTGCAACGCTCTCAGGTGGTGAGCAACAGCGGGTTGCCATCGCACGTGCCGTTATCGGTCGGCCAGAAATGCTTGTCGCCGATGAACCGACGGGCAACGTCGACCCCGAAATGGCGCGTCGTCTTTTGCAGTTGTTCGCAGCGCTCAACAAGCTGGGGACAACCGTGGTCGTTGCCACACACGATATTCATTTGCTTCAGGAGATTGATGGCGCCCAAATGATGCGCCTCGACAAGGGGCGTCTTTCAGATCCCACCGGTTCGCTTCGCCATCCTCCGCGCCCGTTGGTGTTGAAAAATTAGGCCGGGTGATGTTGCTTGATTTCGCCCTTCCCGCGCATGATCGCAAGTTGATACCCGAAGGCCGCCTATCCGGGCCGATGCCATGGGTGATTGCAATCATGCTGTTTTTGACATTGCTGATTGCGGCCATGGGATTGAGCCTTGCCTATGCCATCCGCAACGGAGGCGACGACCTTGCGCTGCAGGCCACGGCCCAGATTATCGAGCCCGATCCTATCGAACGGGCCACCCAAAAGGTCGCGGTGAGCAGAATACTGCGCGAACTTCCCGAAATTGCTGCGGCGAATTCGGTCCCGGATGTTGAAGTTCGCAACCTCCTGAAACCTTGGCTTGGGAACGATGTCATCGACGCCGACATTCCGGTTCCTGCCCTGATCGACATTCGTTTCAAAAGTGTCCCTGACGGAGCGGCAGTTCGGGCGCTAAAGCGTCGATTGGAAACTATCGCGCCCAAAATTCGCATTGATTCCCATAGCAGTTGGATGGCGCCCTTTTTTGACCTGATGTCCTCTCTGATCCTGCTTACGCTGGCGATTTTCCTCCTCCTCCTGATCGCCACATCGGCTGTGGTCATTCTTGCGGTGCGCAGTACGTTGAACACCCACCGCGGCACGATTGAAATCATGCACATGATGGGCGGGACAGATTTGCAGGCCGCGCGCCTGTTTCAACGCCGCGTTGCGCTTGACGCTCTTTTGGGTGGCGTTGTTGGCTTCGGAGCTGCTGCTACGGTTATCCTGACATTGGGGGGACGCATCGCTGCGGTCGAGCCAGCTTTGCTGGCCGAGGCCTCCTTGCCGTGGTATGGGTGGCTCATATTGGCGATTATTCCACTTGCTGTCATGGGCCTCGCCATGCTTATGGCCCGGTGGACAGTGGTATCCGCACTCAAGAAGATGTTATGATCAGACGGATTTTTTCCTTTATTATCCTAGCTTGGATGCTGGGCTTTGTGTGGTTTGCACTTCTGCTGCCGCAGCCTGCGGCTATTGCACAAACCGACGCCGTCGTCGTGCTCACCGGCGGACCAAACCGGATCGACCGCGGCCTTGATATTTTGAAAGCGGGCAAATCACGCAAGATGCTGATTTCCGGTGTCGACCGCGATGTAAAGCCCGCAGAACTCGCTGCACAATATCCCGGTTCAGCGCGCTATTTCACCTGCTGCATTGATTTGGGATTCCAGTCCGTCGACACGCGCTCCAATGCCTTGGAGACAGCGCGTTGGGCGACGCGCAACAAAGTAAAAACTCTGCGACTTGTTACGCACGACTGGCATATGCGTCGCGCCCGCTTTGAACTCGACCGCTCGTTGCCAAGTGACATCATCGTAACCAACGATGCGGTCGCGACCCAGCCGTCGTTAAATGCCTTATTCAAGGAATATAACAAATACTGGCTTCGCGCGGTTGCATCGCTTGCGGGAATTTAATGTGATCGCAGCCGTCCGTACGATATTCTTCACGATCATATTTTTTGGTGGGTCCAGCTTTTTTGCGATCACCGCATTTTTTGGCAGCCTCTTGCATCAGGGATTGATGCGTTGGGCTGTCCGCGGATGGGCTCGCTATCAGCATTTTTGTGCAAAATGGATATTGGGCATCGATGTCCGCATTGAAGGTTCTCTACGGGACCGACCCGTACTGTACGCCATAAAGCATGAAAGCATGTACGAGACCATCGACATGCCCAGAGTCTTTGCGCGGCCCTCGGTCGTTGCGAAGCGGCAATTGTTCGACATCCCTTTTTGGGGGAAAGCGGCGCTTGCCTACGGCATGATCCCCGTGGACCGGGAAGGCGGTGCCTCCGCACTTCGGGATATGCTCGCCCGTTCAAAGGCATTGTTGGCGGATGGACGACCCGTTGTAATTTTTCCGGAGGGCACCCGCGTGCGCCACGGTGAAAGCCCTCCGCTACAGTCCGGTTTTGCCGGTCTCTATAAAATGCTCAACGTGCCGGTTGTACCCGTGGCGGTAAACAGCGGCCGCTTAATGCCCCGCAACCATTGGCTTCGCCGATCGGGGACGATTACCTACAAAGTTGGCGAAGAAATACCGGCCGGTTTACCCCGTGCCGAAGTTGAAGCGCGGGTCCATGCCGCGATGAATGCGCTTAATAACTGAAGTCTCGCATCGCGCGACGACTATTAATGCTTGCGTCCAAAATCGGGCGCATCATCATCCTGACCCTGCTCAACAATGGACCGGCGAATATCGCGCGTGCGTGTAAACAGAGCCTCCAATTCATCGCCCTTGTCATAACGGATCGCCCGCTGCAGCGCCGAAAGGTCCTCGGAAAACCGCTGGAGCATTTCAAGCACGGCATCCTTGTTCGACAGGAACACATCGCGCCACATCACAGGATCGCTCGCGGCGATGCGGGTAAAATCCCGGAAACCACCTGCGGAATATTTGATGACTTCGCTTTGTGTCACCCCCTGCAAATCATCCGCCGTGCCGACGATCGTGTAGGCGATCAAGTGCGGCAGATGGCTCGTGACGGCAAGGACCATGTCATGATGCCGGGCATCCATGATCTCGACCTCAGCCCCAAGCCGCTGCCAGAATGTCCTCAATGCCTCCACAGCCGCCTCCGGCGCGTCCTCTGCGGGGGTGAGGATGCACCAACGGCCTTTGAACAACGTAGCGAAACCTGCATCAGGCCCGCTTTTTTCCGTACCCGCCACAGGATGTGCTGGAATGATGGTGGCGTTGGGCAGCACAGCGGCAAGCGCCTCGACCACACTTTGCTTGCACGACCCTACGTCGCTCACGACCGCGCCGGCTGGCAGGTCTGCAACAAACTCTTCGGCTACAGCGCCCATGGCGCCCACCGGCACGCACAATATGACGAGATCAGCGTCGATGACTGCCGCCCCGACGGTATCGGTAATATCATCGCAAATCGCTAACGCGTCGGCGCGTGCACGCACCTCGGGATCGGCGTCAAATCCCGTAATACGTACAGCTGGCATATTCGCCCGCACAGCGCGCGCGACCGACGATCCGATAAGGCCAAGGCCAACAACAGTCAGACGCGCAAAGGGCAGCATCAGCCATTCGTCTCCAAAATGGCGCGTAGCGCTTGCACCAGCCCACGGTTTTCCTCTTCGGTGCCGATGGTTATACGAAGTCCGTTACCCAATCCCTGTCCGGGCAGCCAACGCACAATATATCCCGCATCCATCAGTGCCATGTAAACCGTTTCCGCGCTGACCTTGCCTTCAAACATTATCATCAGGAAATTCGCCCAGGACGGAACCGCTTTCAATCCGTGGTTTGACAGGGACGCAATTTCATTTGCCATCCAATCACGCCATTCACGGTTATGCGCGCGGCTGTGGTCAACAAAGGCCGTATCGGACAAGGCCGCAATGGCAGCCGCTTGTCCAGCCGCCGTCACGTTGAACGGCGCACGGATCCGGTTCATCGTCTCGATCAAATGCGGCTGGCCATAAGCCCAACCGATCCGTTCGGCGGCCAAACCATATATCTTGGAAAATGTCCGGGTGATAAGGACATTGCCATGCTGGCGGGCCAGATTGAACGCGGCTGGACCATCATCTTCGAGATATTCGCCATAGGCTTGGTCCAACACCAGAACGCAGTCCGAAGGAAGGCCGGCATGCAAACGCGCCATGTCTTCGTCGGTGCAATAGGTGCCCGTCGGATTGTTCGGGTTGGCGACAAATACGACGCGCGTCCGCTCGTTCACCAGCGCCAGAAGCGCGTCGACATCCGTGCCATAATCGCGGTCAGGTGCGACGACCACTGTGGCTGCGCACTTCCGGGCAGCTATATCGTAAACGGAAAAACCATAGCGGACGTAAATGATTTCATCCCCCGCCCCAGCATATCCCATGGCAGCCAGATTCAGAAGTTCATCGGAACCGGTGCCACAGACAATGCGGTCGCTCTCAAGATGATAATGCGCACCTAGCGCTTCGCGCAAAGCATTGCTCGCAGGATCGGGATAGCGTGCCAGTGACGATTTGGCGTCAACAAGCGCCGCCGTAGCATCTTCGCTGCAGCCCAACGGATTCTCGTTGGCGGAAAGCTTGATTAGGACGCGTCCATCGTCTGACTTCGCTTTACCGGGTGTATAGGCGTGGATGGCATTGATCCACGGTTTGGCTTCTGGGTTGCTCATGCGCGCCGCCATAGACGTGGCAACGCGGGAGCGCAACGCCCAGCCAGCCGGATCGCTATTTGGCAGCCATCGCGCTGCAAATGGAATTTGTCCCGTGGAAAAGTGCAGATATATTGTTGTCACCGGTGTTTACGCTGATATGGCAACGCCATGCATGGGGATGAGCGTTTCGGACTCGATAGGAAGATTCGCCTACTGGGGCCAGTCAAGCTGGACAGTGGCGCCGAGTTTGCGCCGGTTGACTTTGCCTATGAAACCTACGGCACGCTGAACGCCGACAAATCCAACGCTATTCTGATCTGCCATGCCCTCACGGGAGATCAATATGTTGCCTCGAAACATCCGATAACCGGCAAAGATGGCTGGTGGACGCGCATGGTGGGAGCCGGAAAGCCCATTGATCCCGCGCGGCATTGCATCATCAGCATCAACGTCATGGGCAGCTGCATGGGTTCATCCGGTCCGGCCAGTGCCGATCCGTCGACTGGCGGTCCTTATGGAATGGCGTTCCCGGTTATCACCATTGGAGACATGGTGCGCGCGCAAGCCATATTGCTCGATCATCTTGGTATTGGAACATTGTCGGCTGTTGTTGGCGGATCGATGGGGGGCATGCAGGCACTCAGTTGGGCCGCTCTCTATCCTGAGCGCGTTCGTTCTGCCGTTATCATTGCATCGACAGCCCGCCATTCCGCGCAGAACATTGCTTTCCACGAAGTAGGGCGTCAGGCCATCATGGCTGATCCGCGCTGGAACAATGGCGCTTATTACGGACGTGAGGCACCAGCTTCGGGCCTCGCCGTCGCGCGCATGGCCGCACATATCACCTATCTATCCGAAGCCGGATTGACGGAGAAATTCGGGCGCCGCCTTCAAAATCGGCCAGACGGAACGATGGGTTCGAAAAGCTTCGGTTTTGACGCCGATTTCCAGGTGGAAAGCTATCTGCGCTATCAAGGACTCAGCTTTGTCGACCGCTTCGACGCCAATTCCTACCTTTATATCACCCGCGCTATGGATTATTTCGATCTGGCCGAACCGCATGACGGTGTTCTGGCCAAGGCCTTTGCCGCCACCAAGGCCCGTTTCTGCCTGATCAGTTTTGACAGCGACTGGCTTTATCCTACATCGGAATCGCGGCGCATTGTCCATGCCCTGAATGCCGCCGGTGCAGCAGCAAGTTTTGTCGAACTATCCAGTCCCTTCGGGCATGACAGCTTCCTGCTCGACGCGCCTGAAATGAACCGGATTGTCGACGGATTTTTGCGCGCAGGGGAAAATCTGTGACGATGCTGCGGTCCGATCTAGCGATTATCGCCCGCAATGTGCGCAGCGGTTCTCGTATCCTTGATGTCGGCTGCGGCGACGGGCAGTTGATGGCGGCATTGCGCGATCATAAGCAGGTGGACGCCCGCGGACTGGAGATTGATCCTGTCAATGTCGCGACCGCTGTCTCGCGGGGCCTATCGGTCGTGCAAGGGGACGCAGACAGCGATTTGGTGGATTATCCCGATGGCTGCTTCGACTATGTCATTCTCAGCCAAACGCTGCAAACGACGCGTCGCCCGGATTTTGTGCTCGATCATATGTTGCGGATCGGAAAGCAGGCCTTTGTGTCCTTTCCCAATTTCGCCCAATGGCGGATACGGATGGCGCATATGTTTGGCGGCCAGATGCCGGTGACCGAGCAACTCCCACACCGTTGGTATGACACGCCGAATATCCACCATGTGACCATCGATGACTTCCGCGATTTCCTGAAAGACCGCGGTGTGGTGATCGAAGGGCAATGGTTCCTGTCCGGAAACAAGCCACGCAAACAGGCGCTGGCCAATTTGATGGCGGAACATGCAGTTTTCCTGCTTCGCCGGGGCTAGCTGAGCGGTACGCAAAGTCACGCACTGTTGCTCCTGAATGGGGGGTGTCGGCAATTTGACAGTCGGACTTTTGACACCAGGCTCCAGCTATCTAAATATCTAAATTACTTGCATAATGTCCAAATTGGCACGGCAATTGCTCTACTTCCATCGTGCGCACCTGATTGGTGCACCGACGAAAGGAAACGGTCATGCCGTCATTGGACAATATGTTTGGCATCCATGCCACCGCCCTGAAGTTGCGCGAACAGCGTATGACGATGCTCGCCTCGAACATCGCGAACGCCGCCACGCCCGGCTATAAGGCTCGCGACATTGAGTTTTCGTCCGCTCTGAAACTGGCGGAACAGGGACAGTCCCCTGAAACCGCTATCCAGTATCGTATTCCCGTCCAGCCTTCTCTCGATGGAAACACTGTCGAACTGGCCACCGAACAAACCGCTTTTGCAGAAAATGCGCTCGCCTACCGGTCGAGCCTTTCCTTTTTGCAGGGCCGCATCGGCACGCTGACCCGCGCGCTGAAGGGAGAATAGGAATGGCCGAAAATCTATCCATCTTCGATATCAGCGGACGCGCAATGTCCGCGCAGCTTGTTCGCCTGAACACCACCGCGTCCAATCTTGCCAATGCGGGAACGGTATCGGGCAGCGAAGGCACCGCCTTTCGTTCGATGAAGCCGGTGTTTCGCACGGTCATGGGCGAAGCCGGTAAGGCCACAGTGCAGGTCGATCGCATCGACAGCAGCAAAAGTACGCCGGTCAAACGATATGAACCCGACCATCCGCTGGCCGATAAGGACGGCAATGTCTGGGAAGCAGCCGTCGATAGTGCGGCTGAAATGGTCGAGATGCTCGAAACATCACGCCAATATCAAAACAACGTGCAGGTCCTTGCAACCGCCAAGGGTCTGATCAGCGAAACCTTGCGGTTGGGACAATAATCATGACGAGCTTATCTGCTGTAAATTCCCGGAACCTGCCGGTCCTGTCCAAGGACATGGCAGAAAAGAAACTAGGTCAAAATGATTTCCTGCGCCTGATGACGACGCAGTTGAAGGAACAAGACCCGTTTAACCCGGTCGATAACCAGGCAATGGTTGCGCAAATGGCGCAATTTTCAAGCGTCGCCGGGATTTCCGAAATGAACACATCGCTGAAATCCATTGCTGAGCAAATTTCGGCGCAAACGGCACTTCTAACCAACCTCTCTTCCTCCGCTACCCCTGCAGCAACCGCTGCAACGAACCCGGGAGTTTAAACCATGTCCTTCTATACCTCCTTATCAGGCCTCAAAGGCGCGCAGACCGACCTTTCGGTAATCTCGAACAACCTTGCCAACGTCGGGTCAACCGGCTTCAAAAAAAGCCGCGCGCAATTTGGCGACCTGTTCGCCAGCGCGCCTACGCAGACAACCAAGATGATCGCAGGACAAGGAACGCGCTTGAATGCCGTCGTCCAGCAGTTCACTCAAGGCACGTTGGAGGCCTCGGACAAAACCCTCGATCTGGCTATTGCCGGCGAAGGCTTTTTCGTTTCGCGCGGTGACCCGCCCCGGGCAGCCGTAACCTATACCCGAAACGGTGCGTTTCAGGTGAATGCGAACCGGCAGGTCGTGGATACCATCGGTTCCACCTTGCAACTGCTGCCTGTCGACGCAGCCGGAAATGTCACGTCTGCTACTTTGGGAAGCGCATTCGATTTTGTTTTGCCGGCCAACGCCCCGGGTAACCCGACGGTTGCATTGGTAAACGTATCGGTTGGGATAGACGGTTTGGTGACGGCCACCTATGCCGATGGTTCCGATGAAGTTCTGGGTAAGGTCGCAATGGCGAGCTTTACCGCGCAGGAAGGCTTGCGTCCCGTCGGCGACAGTCATTGGCAATCCACCGGTGACAGCGGCGCTCCTGCCATTGATGCGGCGACGAACGGCCCGCTCGGCACGATACGCTCAGGTGCCCTGGAACGCGCCAACGTTGATGTGACCGAAGAGTTGGTTGCGCTGATTTCAGCGCAGCGTAACTTCCAGGCGAACGCCAAGGCGATCGAAACTGCGTCCAACATGACGCAGGCAATCGTGAGCATCCGTTGATTTCTTGTCTCCCCGAAATCGTCATCCTGAACCTGTTTCAGGATGACGAACCCGGAGCGAAAGGCTGAACCATGGACCGTTTGATCTACACAAGTCTGACAGCAATGCGTGGGTCTATGGCCCGCCAAACAGCAATCGCCAACAATTTGGCCAACGCAAACACGCCGGGGTTCAAATCCGATCTGGCCGAGGCCCAATCGCTTTGGCTCGATGGACAAAGGCTCGACACCCGCGCCTTTGCTTCGGAAGAAGTGCTCGCTGCGGATATGCACGCAGGCACAGTGGTTTCAACCGGTCGCGATCTCGACATTGCAATGTCGGGCGACTCCATGCTGGCCGTTCAGGCGGAAAATGGAGAGATCGGCTATACCAAACGCGGGGACCTTTTGCTTTCTGCCAGTGGACTTCTAACCACAGGTGACGGTCGGCCGGTACAAGGTACACAAGGCCCTGTCACTCTACCCCCAGCCGACAGCATCAACATTGATGAGCAAGGCAATGTCTGGATCGTCCCACAAGGCGGCGACGCCAGCCAGCCGCAGCAAGTCGACAAATTGCAGATCGTCAGCCCGGCAGGTTCGGATATCGTCAAAGGCCTTGATGGCCTGTTTCGCGTCAAGGGCGGCGGCGTTCTACCCGATGATCCCGATGCCCGTCTTACCACGCGCAGTCTGGAAAGCTCTAATGTGAGCGCCACCGAAGCATTGGTCAAAATGATCGAAGCCAGCCGGTCGTGGGACACACAACTCAAATTACTCGGCGACGCGCGCGATATGGACGCTGCGACCGCCGACCTCATGTCATTGCCGCAATAAGGAATAACGACCATGTCAAACGGAGCCCTACACGTCGCCCGCACCGGTCTGGATGCGCAGAATATGCGCATGCAGGTTATCGCCAACAATCTGGCCAACGTTAATACCGTCGGATTCAAAAGAGACCGCGCCAGTTTCGAAACTCTGGCTTATCAAGCCATGACCGTTGCAGGGGCCGCCTCGTCCGCCGAAAACAAATATGCGATCGGTCTCAATCTGGGCACCGGTGTCCAGGTGAACGGCACCGCGCGGATCGATACGCAGGGCACGCTGACCACGACCGGCAATGGCCTCGATGTCGCTATAGAAGGCGCTGGCTATTTCCAAGTGCAGATGCCCGATGGCCGTATTGGCTATACCCGTGCCGGCGATTTCAGCATGTCCGCTGAAGGTACGCTCGTCACGCCTGACGGCATGCCGGTGCAACCACAGATACAGATCCCTGAAGGATCGACAGCAGTTTCCATTGGCGCTGATGGCACCGTGTCGGCACAAGTCGCAGGGCAGGCTGACCTTACCGAAGTGGGCCGCATCGAAATTGCCCGCTTTGCCAACTCGGCCGGCTTGCAGAATATCGGCAATAACCTGCTGGTGGAAACACCTGCATCAGGAGCACCCCAGGTGGGCGGTGCCGGTGAGGAAGGGCGCGGTTCGCTGCGTTCGGGCGCTCTGGAAGCCAGCAACGTCAATGTCGTCGAAGAACTGGTCGACATGATCGAAACGCAACGCGCCTATGAGGTCAACAGCAAGATGATCCAGGCTACAGACGAAATGATGCGCAATGCAACACAGAGCCTCTAATATGCGCTGGCAGTTTGCCTCGGTGCTGACGTTCCTTGTCGCAGCACTGCCTGCGACGGCAAAGGAACGCAAAGTGGAGGAAAGCTTCACACCAACCGCACCCGCCGCTCCAGCCAGCGTGCCGACAAACGGCGCGATCTTTCTTTCGGAAAATTACAGCCCCCTGACATCTGGCGCGCGCGCCAGCCGTATCGGGGATTTGTTGACCATCGTTCTCGTCGAAAGAATGAGCGCCACAAAAAGCAACAGCGCGACGACCGGCCGTACCGGAAGCGTCGGCCTGACGCCCCCCACAACGGGTCCACTCGGTCTATTTAATCCAAGCGATATAAACATGAGCGGCGATCAGTCGTTTAAGGGCAAAGGTGAAGCCTCGCAATCCAATGCCCTGTCCGGAGAAGTAAGTGTGACCGTTGCCGCGATTTACCCCAATGGCACGATGCTGGTACGAGGCGAGAAGTTCGTCACGCTCAACCGTGGCGATGAAAAAGTTCAATTTTCCGGGATTGTCCGCCTAGCCGATATCGGCGTGGACAATAGGATTCCCTCCACCCGCGTCGCCGAT
>ERZ795044.1121-NODE-1121-length-24432-cov-5.557657_pt1 | contig 24432 bp, 21 predicted proteins | sample MGYA00375128_ERZ795044 | MGnify/ENA primary metagenome ERZ795044 (study PRJEB30173, sample SAMN05720213) | anaerobic digester metagenome | isolation source: active sludge of municipal wastewater-treating anaerobic digesters | place: USA | collected 2014-12-22 ... | reverse complement strand
GCGAGAACAACCAGAAGAAGCAGGGCAACATCAACGATTTCGTCCAGCGCTGGGGTGGGCGTTACGAGTATATGATCGAGTTGGACGCCGACAGCTTTGTCTCCCCGGAAGCCATGCTGGAATTGGTGCGCCGCATGGATGCGCGTCCGCGCACGGCGTTGATCCAGTCGCTGCCGATCATCGTCGGCGCGCGGACCTATTCGGCGCGGTGCCAACAACTTGCATTGCGCGTGCATGGCGGCTTGTTCGGCGCGGGCCTGACCTGGTGGTCGGGCGGCGCCGGGAATTTCTGGGGTCATAACGCCATCATCCGTTTGGCTCCGTTCGCGGCGCACGCGTCGCTGCCGGACCTGCCAGGCAAGGAGCCTCTTGGCGGCAAGATTCTGAGCCACGACTTCGTCGAAGCCGCCCTGCTCCGCCGCGCCGGCTGGCGCGTGGAGATCGCCGGCGACATCATCGGCTCCTACGAAGAAGCGCCGCCAACCATTGTTGACCTTGCCGCACGCGACCGCCGCTGGGCGCAGGGCAACATCCAGCAGGTGCAGATCCTGTTCGCCCAGGGCTTCGACTGGCTCTCCAAGGTGCATATCGGCGCGGGCCTGATGGGCTATGTGTCGGGCCTGCTGTGGCTGAGCCTTGTCCTGGTCGGCGTGCTGATCGCCGCCAACGCGAAATTCTTCGATACCGAAAATATCGCGAGCTTGAACGCCGACCCGACGGCCGGTCTTCGCTTGCTGATTATTTCCGCCGTCATGCTGACATCGCCGAAATGGCTGGCGATCATCCTGTGGGCGGCGGGCAAACTGCCCGGATGGAACCGTTCGCCGCGCTTCCTGGTGGCTGTTGTCTGCGACCTTGGCCTGACGGCCCTGATGGCGCCAATCATCATGATGAACCATGCAGGTTCGATCCTCTCGACCTTGATGGGCGTTGATGGCGGCTGGCGGCCGCAGGTGCGCGACCGCAACGGCTTTGCCTGGAGCGATCTCGTCCGGCATTATAGGCAGCACATGATCTTCGGCATGTGCCTGCTGGTTGCGTCCTTCGCCGTGTCCCCTGGCTTCATGTTGCAGAACCTGCCGATGGCGGCCGTCATGCTGTTCGCGCCCATCATCGCCCGCCAAGTATCGGGCGTTGCGCGTCGCGGTTCGCTGTCGTGGCGCCTGTTCGCGACGCCGGAGGACCTGAACCAGCCGGATATCGTGCGCGCCGCCGAACGGCTTGCGGCGCGGGGAACAACCGAAGTGCGCAGACTGGCGCCGATGCCGGTTCGACGCAGCCGGTCGATGCAGCGGGTGGGCGTGGCGGTGCGGCGTGCGATGCGCCGCGTGCGCCGGCTTCAGCAGCCGAGCGGCATCACCAGGCGTGACGTAGACTGAGCCACAACGCGGCTTCCGTTTTCGCATCAGCGACGTGATTGGGCTGGCTCGACAGCGCCGCGGCCGCTTCGAACATGGTGAGCTCGCCGAGGCGCGTGACCCAGGCCGCTTCCAGATCGAGTTCGCGGCCTGAGGGCGTGAGGCCGGCGATGCGCGAGGCGTAAATGATCGCGCCTGCCTTCGTGACCTCGATCGGCGCGTTGAAGGCGAGTTGGCCGCCTTCGGCGCGGCGCGGCTGACCGGCTGTGAAGCGCATCGCCCCGCCGGCGAAAGGATGCTCGGCGCTGAGCGACCAGGCGCTGGTCCAGAGGCCAAAGACATTCAACGTATCGACGCGGGCGCTCGCGGCTTCGAGAGAGCCTGAGAATGTCCATGCGCCGAGATCGTGGCGGGCTTCGAGACTGATGGCGGACAGGCGGGTGGAATCATCACCGCCAAAGCGGCTCTGTAGTGCGCCGCCTAGCGCGGCGTCGGTGTCCTTGAGCGCGGCGTAGCCCAGGCGCATGGCCCAGTCCTGGCCGCTGGCGCCGAGGCCGATACTGCTGGCGTTGCGGGTGAGACCACTGAAGGTGCGGACGTCGAGCCTCATTGGCCCCAAGGACTGCGCATAACTGGTCCAGCTGTCGCCGGAGCCGAGCGTGTCGGGGCCGGATGGATCATCGATCAGCGTCAAGCCGGGCGTCAGCCGCTCCGGCCCGCCGCCGCGCCCGACCGAGATACGGGTGTCGGCGAGATTGTAGCTGAGCTGGAAGGTCGGCTCGGGTTCTTCCGTCCATGGCGTGCGCGGGTCGTAGGCGGGACGCGGGGCGTTGAACCAGGAGATCTGCGCATTCCCAAACGCCGCGGCGCGAGCATGACCGCGGGCGTAATCAGCGCGGATGCCGAAATCGTTGAAGGCAGGCCGGGCCCCCAGCATGCGGGCATTGTCGAGCCGGAAGCCGCGCAGGAACTTGTCCTGGAACACGAGGCCGTTGAAGGCCTTGGAATGTTCGGCCCAATCGCCCAGCGCGCCGCGCGCGGGCCCGAGCGCGGTGGAGAGCGCGACCTGCTCGCCATCGAAATTCATTGTCGTCGCGCCCATGGGCGAAAAGGCGCGCTGAAGATTGAGAATGCCGCGCCCGCCGATCGCATCTGTACCGGCCCCTGCGCTGACCCCGAGGACGGCGTCGGGCGTTGAGGTCACGTAGTCGTCGGCCGATTCGAGCAGCGCCAGCATGGCGTTCTCGGGTGTGATGTTGGGGAAGAGATCGAGCATCAGCGCTAGCGCGCCGGCGACGTGAGGAGCGGCGAAGGACGTGCCGCTGGCGGCCCAGTAGTCCCCGTCCGTGTCGGCATCGTTGCCGTTTGCACCGGGTGAGCGAACGTCATCATCAACGCCAGCAGTGATTACCTGAACACCGGGGGCGAGAAGATAGTAACTCGCGGTGGAGCCAGCACGGTTTGAGAAGGTCGGCATTGCGCCGTTGCGATCCACGGCGCCGACAGCCACGACGCGGCCATTGACCGCCGGATCGCCGGCCACAATCGCAGGCTCGCCGGGAACGGTTCCCTTTGCGCCTTCTGTAGACGTCGGACCCGCGCCGTCATTTCCTGCGGCGATCGCGAACACTATTCCAGCATCAGTCGCGCGGACGATTGCCGCCTTCAGGGCGGGCGTGATGTTTCCATCGCCGCCCAGCGACATGTTGATGATCTTGGCCCCGTTGCTTCGCGCGTAGTCGATCGCTGCAATCAGGCTGGTGTCATTGAAGGTGCAGCTATCCTCCGCAGCGCCAGGCTGGCAAGAAGCCGGCGAGTCGGCGCGGATCGCCAGCACCTTCGACTCGTAAGCGACGCCGTGCACGCCCGTTCCATTTTTCAACGCCGCGATGACGCTGGCGACCATTGTACCGTGGCCGTCTGTATCAATGTCTGTCGAGCTGCGCGTTGAAGCGCGAACATCGTGCGAGCCAATGACCTGGCCCCGCAATTCGCTGATGGAGGCGTCGACATTTGTGTCGATGACGGCAACCGTAATGCCCTGCCCGGTTGCGCCGAGCGAATACGCCGTCGATGCGTGAAGCTGACCGAGGCCGCTTCTGTTTGAGCTCGTGAACCCCGTGCCAAAATACTCGGCGCTCTCGAATGACGCAGCCGGCGCCACGACCAGGGGGAAAGCTGGAGGCGGAGGAGGCGGCGGTGGTGGTGGCGGCAGTATGGGCGAGGGAGGGCCGGGTGGCGATGAGCCGCCGCCTCCCCCCGCGCACGCTGCGACCGTGGAAGCCGCCAGAGACGCCAGTAGCGCTGCGCGGACGGAATTTCCGACAGACGGCGCACGACCCTCGGACATCGGAATTCTCCGGCACACGGACTAATGTGATTGTCATGCTGGCGTGCGCCGAACAACAGGGTCAAGCGTCAAACCTGTCATCTATCTCTGGCCTGCGCGAAACTGATACAGATCAGCGAGCGACCGCGCGGCCCAAGAAGAGAGGGACGGAATTCAGGGGCGTCTCGACCCAATCAAGCAGAAGGTCGTGGGATTCGATTGGAACCGCATCCACCTGCTGCTGAGCGTAGGCAAGACCGAGATAGAAGACCCGACCCGTGGCGCGCAGTTTTGTAACCGCACGGTCATAATGGCCTTTGCCATAGCCAAGCCGGCGGCCACGCGCGTCGAACGCAAGCAGGGGCGTTAGCACGAGGTTCGGGCGGACGATCTCTGCGCTTGCTGAAGGCTGAGTGAGGCCGAAAGGCCCCCTCTCCAGCGTCGCCGGGGAGGCATCGCGGAACGTCATCTCGCCTCCGCCTTCGACACGCGGCAGAACGATGCGGGCGCCGTTCGCGGCAAGGCGAGCCAGCAGCGGCGCAGCGTCGAGTTCATCGCCGATCGCAAGGGTTCCAGCGACAACCGGCCCATAGCGCTCGAACAGCTTGATCGGGAAGCGCGCGGCCAGCCTTGCGGCGGCGTCCGGATCGCGTGCGGCGGCTTCCGTGCGAATCTCCATCATGTGGCCGCGCAGGATGGCCTTCTGTTCGATGATTTCAGCCGAGTCAGTCATGCGCGCGCTCCGGATGTCGCTCCACGGAGCGCGGCAGGAAGGGAAAGGTTGGCGGGGCCACGTGCGCCGTACGAGCTTTTCATTCCCGTTCGACCCAGCAAGCTAGGTGGGCGCCAGGTGATGGGGACCACGGTCCCCGCCAGAGCCAGCTCCCGAACAGAAATGTACGGTCGACGGAATGTGTTGCCGTTCGAACGCTGCAGCTTACCGCCGGGAGCCAAGGTAGTGGCGCCACCCCTTTCCAACAAGTGAATTCAGCGGAAAGACTGCCGCGCCCTGCGCTAAAGGAATCGCATTAACTTGGATTCGATTCGCGGAACGCGGGTGAAGGACGGGCGTTTGCACCTCGTTCCCACCCCCGGAGGAAATCATGGAAAATCGTAAGGACGGCCCGGTCGGGTCTGTCGAAGATGCTGCGCGGCGCGTTCGCGATGCTGCTGGTGAAGCCGTAACTGATGCAAAACATGCGGCGATGCAGGGTGTTGAAGACGCCCGCGCCATAGCCGGCGACAAGGGCCATTCGACCGCAAACCGCTTGCGGGATCTTGCAGGCCAAGTTGAAGGCGATCTTCCCTGGATGTCCACTGCGTTCAAGAAATCGGCAGATGGCCTCGACAGCGTAACCAACTCGCTGACGCAAGGGGATCTCAATCAGTGCCTGTCGGGTGTGAGCGATTTTGCGCGGCGCCAGCCGGCCATCTTCCTCGGCGCGAGTGTTGCGCTTGGTTTTGCCCTGTCGCGCATCGGCAAGGCGGCAATCGAGCAAAATCTCCCTGCCGCGAACTCGGATCCGAAGACCGAACGCGCGCCGTTCGATGGCGCCGAAGGCGCCTACGCAACACGCACGGAGATCTGAACCGTGGCGTCCATCCCTGAACTCACCAAGGACGTCGCCCATCACCTGGGCGACATGTTCCGCAACGAGCTGCGTCTTGCACGGGTCGAAGCGGTGGAAAGCGCAAAATCGCTGACCGGCGCCATGGTGCAGATCGGCATCGGTACGGCTTTCGCCACAGCGGCGATCACGCTGGCGCTGCTCGCAGCCGCCAACGGGTTCGCCATGTACATTCCGATGTGGGCGGGACTTGCCATCGTTGCGTTCGCAGCAGCGATCGCCGCTTTCATATTCATCCAGTCGGCGCGCCACGCGCTCTCTCCGAAGGCGCTCAGCCTTCCGAAGACGCGCGATCAGATCGGCCGCGACATCCAATCCCTCAAGGAGCACCTTCCGTCATGACCGAGACCGACCAGATCGAGCAAGATATCAACCGCTCGCGCCACGCGTTAAACGACACGATCGAACAACTTGGCGGCAAGCTTTCGCCGGGGCAGATCGTCGATGAAGCCATGGGTCTCATGCAGGGGCAGTTCGGCAAGCTGGGCGCCAATCTCGGGCGGCAGGTTCGGGACAACCCGATCCCGCTGCTGCTGATTGGCGCTGGCATCGGCATGCTGGTGCTCGCCAACCGCAACGGCCATGCACAGCCGCACCAGTCGATCAGCGATGAAGACTGGCGCGCCGAGCATCACTTTCGCAAGGTTGAGCGCGCCCGCGAAACCCTGACGCGCACAGCTGACGAAACCGAGCACGGCTTTTCTCATCGCCTGCACGAAGCGCAGGCTGCGGCGCTGGATCTGAAACAGCATGCAGGTGAAGCGGTCGATGCGTTCAAAGCGCGGGTGACGCGCACGATCGAAGGACTTGAACGGCGCGCGGCGTCTGTACGCGACAGCGTACAGGCTGGGGTTTCCAAGGCTGGCGCATTCGTGAGCGATCAGGCCAAGCATGCCGGCGCGATGGCGCATGATGCGAAAGACCAGGCAGGCGCGTTCTATAACGATAATCCACTGGCGGCTGGCTCTATCGGTCTCGCCATTGGCGCGCTGATTGGATCACTGGCCCCGCTGAGTTCCATGGAACGTGACGGTCTGCATGATGTCGCCGACAGGACGGCGAAAGCTGCGGCGGATCTCGCTGAACGTGGCGCCGACGCCGTCCAGAAGGCGGCCAGCAGTATCGTTCACTAGAACCTGACATACCTATGATCTTAACCGAGCGGGCGTCGCCATTGGCGGCGCCCGCTTCGTTGCGCCTGCATCTGCCCGATCGAACTCAACCGGCGAGCTCAGCGCCGGCCCTGTAAAGGGTTCTATCGGTGAGCTGATCGGCATGGCGGTTCTTGGCGTCGAGCACGCTGGGCATACCATGATGATGGAAACACTGAGGCCCCACGTCTTCATTCGCGTCTCCCGCGTCGAAGCATGACCCCGCGCAAAATTTGCGATGGAAGCGGCCAACTGTAAAGCGGCCTAGTTGAAGGACTTCGCCAGTTTGTCGATCGCCATGATCTGGCGCATCAGCTCTTCGAGCTGGTTAAGCGGGACCATGTTGGGGCCGTCGCTAGGGGCCTTATCGGGGTTCTCGTGCGTCTCGATGAAGACGGCGGCGACGCCCACAGCGGCGGCTGCGCGCGCGAGGATCGGCACATACTGGCGCTGGCCGCCGGATGTGGCGCCCTGCCCGCCGGGCTGCTGCACGGAGTGGGTAGCGTCGAACACAACCGGCGCGCCGGTGGCGGCGAGTTCGGGCAGCGCGCGCATGTCGGAGACCAGCGTGTTATAGCCGAAGGAGACGCCGCGCTCGCACACCAGCACATCACGGCAGCCGGACTGAACCAGCTTCTGAACGACGTTCTTCATGTCCCACGGAGCGAGGAATTGACCTTTCTTGACATTGATCGGTTTGCCGGTCTGGGCGGCGGCGACAAGGAGATCGGTCTGGCGTGAGAGGAAGGCGGGAATCTGAAGAACATCGACCGCCTTGGCGACTTCGGCGCACTGGTCCGGCAGATGGACATCGGTGAGGACGGGAAGCCCAGAGGTTTCTCGGATCTCGTTGAAAATGTCGAAGGAAGCCGTAAGGCCAAGGCCCCGCGCCGTGCTGATTGAGGAGCGATTGGCCTTGTCGAACGAGGTCTTGTAGATGACGTGGGCGCCGAGCCTGTCCGCAATCTCGCGAATGGCGGCGGACATTTCCAGCGCGTGCGCGCGGCTTTCGAGCTGGCAGGGGCCGGCGATGAAGGCCACCGGAAGCTCCTGGCCGATGCGGACGGTTCCGCGCGGAGCGGGAACTTCCACGATGCTGTTGGGGGTGAGGTTCAGGCCGTCAGCCATGGCGCTCTCCTGTGCGTGGGGCCCATATGGCGCCATTGGCGCGCCGGCGCCAGTGGCCGGGGCAGCCAGATGCGGGCTGGATGGTCGCAGCTGTCCTCAGCGCGGTCGCATGATGGCGATCCTGCTTACGGTGACGCGCGGCGGCTCAGTGGTCGGCGGACCATTCGCCGGATGGATTGCCGACGTGGCGGGGCCCCGCCGGGCCCTCGGCGGGGGCGCGATCGCGGGACTGGCGGCGGCAGCCTTGGGCTTGGGCTATCGCCTGAAATACGGCGCAGGCGCGAGCCTCGGCCAACCTGAGGTCGCCCTACCCTCTGTCGAGCGCGGCCACAACGCCGTCGACTGCTTCGCTGACGAGCGCATCGGTCTCAGCTTGCGCCATCACGCGAACGAGCGGTTCGGTGCCGGATTTGCGGACGAGCAGACGGCCGCGCGCGCCCAACAGCTTTTCGGCTGCCGCGATGGCGTCCTGCACATTCTTGCGGCTGAGCGGGTCTGCGCCTTCGTACTTGCGGTTTACCAGCTTCTGCGGCGCGGGATCGAACACGTGAGCGACTTCCGAAAGACGCTTGCCGGTCTCAACCATCACGGCCAGCACCTGCAGCGCCGCCAGCAAGCCATCGCCCGTGGTCGAGAAATCAGAGAGCACAACGTGGCCCGACTGTTCGCCGCCAACATTGAGGCCCTTCTCCATCATGCGGGCGACGACATAGCGATCGCCGACCTGCGTGCGTTCGAGCTTCACGCCGATGCCTTTCAAGTGATTCTCAAGGCCGAGATTGGACATGACCGTGGCGACGACGGTGTTCTTCACCAGCCTGCCCTGCTGTTTCCAGGACGAGGCGATGAGGCCGAGAAGCTGGTCGCCGTCGATGATGCGGCCGTTCTCGTCGCACATCGCGACGCGGTCGGCGTCACCATCGAGCGCAATACCGATGTCGGCCCGATAGCGATGGACGGCTTCGACCATCGCGCGTGTGTCGGTGGAGCCGATTTCGCGATTGATGTTGAAGCCGTTCGGCTCATCGCCGATCGGAAAGATTTCAGCGCCCAGCTCGTAGAGCGCTTTCGGCGCAACCTTGTAAGCGGCGCCGTTGGCGCAATCGATCACGATGCGCAGGCCCGACAGGCGCAGCTTCCTCGGGAAGGTCGATTTGACGATCTCGATGTAGCGTGACTGGGCGTCGTCGACGCGCTCGGCGCGACCGAGGTCGGGCGATGCTGCGAGGTTCTCGTCGAGCGGGCGGGCCATCAGGCCTTCGATCGCGACCTCAGCATCGTCTGACAGCTTATAGCCGTCTGGTCCGAACAGCTTGATGCCATTGTCCTGATAGGCGTTGTGCGAGGCGGAGATCATCACGCCGAGATCAGCGCGCAGGCTGCGCGTGAGCATAGCGACGCCGGGCGTCGGCAGCGGGCCGAACAGGCGGACATCCATCCCCATCGCGGTGAAGCCGGCGGTGAGCGCTGGTTCCAACATGTAGCCTGAGAGACGCGTATCCTTGCCGATGACCACGAGATGGCGGCGCGGATCGGAGCGGCGGAAGTAGGTGGCGGCAGCCATGCCGAGGCGCATCGCCATTTCAGGCGTGACATTGCCCTGGTTGGCGGTGCCGCGGATGCCGTCGGTGCCGAAGATCTTCCGCGCTGTCATCGTTCCTCACTCAACTGGACCGGCTTGCCGCTCGGGCAGCGGATAACCGCCACGCCGATAGCCGAAACTCCATAACCGGCCATGAAGTCGTGATTTTCATGACGGAGCTAGGCCAAGTTTTGCAATACTTTAGGTTCACCCATCTTCTAGATCACCCCCGTTAATGGGTCGGCCCGGAGCCTGAGCAAATGTGCGGTATTATCGGCATTCTGAGCGACACGCCGGCGGCGCCCCGCCTGGTGGAGGCGCTGAAGCGTCTGGAATATCGGGGATATGATTCGGCCGGCGTCGCCCTGCTGGAGGGCGGGAAGCTCAAACGGCTGCGCGCGCCGGGCAAGCTCAACAATCTGGACGAGAAGGTGCGCGAATCGCCGCTGAAGGCTGGCGTCGGCATCGGCCACACCCGCTGGGCCACGCATGGGCAGCCGAACGAGACCAATGCCCACCCGCACGCCTCGGGCCGCGTCGCGATCGTCCATAACGGCATCATCGAGAACTTCCGCGAGCTGCGCGAGGCGATGGAAGCGCGCGGGCGCAAGTTCGAGACGGAGACGGATTCGGAAACGATCGCCCACCTGATCGATGAAGGCCTGTCCAAAGGGTTGGCGCCAAAAGCCGCATTTAAAGCGACGCTCGACCAATTGCGCGGCGCTTTCGCGATCGCGGCGATCATAGAAGGCGAGGAGAACCTGATCCTCGGCGGCCGTCGCGGATCGCCACTGGTGATCGGCGTTGGCGAGAAAGAGATGTTCCTTGGGTCTGACGCACTGGCAGTGGGGCCATTCACCCAGCGCGTGATCTATCTGGAAGAAGGCGACTGGTGCGCGCTGACACGGACATCGTTTGAGATTTTCGACGCTGCGGGGAAGAAAGTCGAGCGCGCCGAGACGCATGTGCCGGCCGCCGGCGCGGCCGCCGAGAAGGGCAATTATCGCCACTTTATGCAGAAGGAAATCTACGAGCAGCCTGATTTCACAGGCCGCACGATTTCCGCCTATGTCGAAGCTTTCGATCTTAAGGCCGTGCTGCCCACGCGTCCCGGCAAGAAGGCAATCGACTTCACGCAATTCGAGCGCATTCAGATCGTGGCGTGCGGCACGGCTTTCTACGCGGGTTTCGTCGCGAAGTACTGGTTCGAACAACTTGCGGGGATCGTGACCGACGTCGATGTCGCGTCGGAATTCCGGTATCGCGAACCGGTGCTGGGGTCGAAGACACTGGCCATCGTCGTCACGCAGTCGGGCGAGACCGCCGACACGAAGGCGGCCATGGAATACTGCAAGTCGAAAGGCGTCATGACAGCGGCTGTCGTCAACGTGCCGACGTCGTCCATCGCGCGGGAATGCGACGCGATCCTGCCGACGCTTGCGGGGGTGGAAATCGGCGTGGCGTCGACCAAGGCCTTCACCGCCCAGCTCTGCGCCCTGCTCGCCACCGCCATCGCGGCTGGGCGTGCGCGCAGCTTCCTGTCCCGCGAGTCGGAGAAGGAACATGTCGCGGCGATGCTGGAACTGCCGCGTCTGATTTCCGAAGCGCTGAAGGTCGAGGAACAAGTGAAGGTCCTCGCCGTGGAAATTGCAAAGGCGCGCGACGTTCTCTATCTCGGCCGCGGCCCGCACTATCCGATCGCCCTGGAAGGTGCGCTGAAGCTAAAGGAAATCTCGTACATCCACGCGGAAGGTTATGCCGCAGGCGAGCTGAAGCATGGCCCGATCGCGCTGATCGACGAGCATACGCCTGTGATCATGGCGGCGCCGCACGATCATCTGCTGGAAAAATCCCTGTCCAACCTGCAGGAGGTCGCGGCGCGGCGCGGCAAGGTGTTCCTGGTTTCAGACGCGGCCGGCATCAAGCAGGCGGGGTCTGCTCCGTGGGGCACAATTCAGATTCCCGATTGCCTGCGCGCCATTCAGCCGATCGTGACGACCATTCCATTGCAGCTGTTGGCCTACCACGTCGCCGTCGAAAAAGGCACGGACGTCGACCAGCCGCGCAATCTCGCGAAATCCGTCACCGTGGAGTAGATCCGCTCTGGCAGGACGGTTGCAGCTCACGCAGGAAAGATGGGCGTGATAGAGCTTCTGTCGCGTCCTGAACCATGTCGCCACAAACCCATTGGGGAAATTTACCATGAAGCCCGTCCGCAAGGCCGTCCTGCCCGTCGCCGGTTTTGGCACGCGCGTCTTGCCGGCCACCAAGGCGGTGCCCAAAGAGATGCTGACGGTGTTCGACCGCCCATCCATCCAGTACGTCGTGGACGAGGCGCGCGAGGCGGGGATTGAGCACTTCGTGTTCGTCACCGGCCGCAACAAGCACGTCATCGAAGACTATTTCGACAAGGCCTTCGAACTCGAAGCCACCCTCGAATCCAAGAAGAAAGACGCCATCCTGGCCGAGGTGCGCGCTGCCGCCCTGCCGCCGGGCGCCGCCAGCTTCACGCGCCAGCAATCTGCACTCGGTCTCGGCCATGCCGTGCTGTGCGCGCGCGACATCATTGGCGATGAACCTTTCGCCGTGCTGCTTCCCGATGTGATCGTGAAGGGCGCGGGCGGCTCATGCCTGAAACAGATGGTCGACGCCTACAACGAAGTCGGCGGCAACATCATCGCGGTCGACGAAGTTCCACAGGAACGCGTCAACCAGTATGGCGTGATCGATCCAGTCACCGCTGGGGACCAGGGCCCGCTGGTTAAAATGAAGGGCATGGTCGAGAAGCCTCCGGTCGAAAAAGCGCCCTCGCGCCTCAAGATCACTGGCCGCTACATCCTCCAGCCGGAAGTGTTTGACCTGCTCGCAACGCAGACGCCAGGCGCCGGCGGCGAGATCCAACTTACCGATGCGATGCAGCGCCTGATGGGCGCGCAGGATTTCCACGCCTTCAAATATGCCGGCCAAGATTACGATTGCGGCGACAAGCTTCTGTATCTTGAAGCCTTCGTAGCGATGGCGCTGGCGCATCCGGAACTGGGCGCGAAGGCGCGCGCAGTCCTCGAAGCGACGTTGAAGAAAGCTTGACCTATCAGCCGCAGTGTTCGGTGTAGTCGATGGTTGGCGCAACGCCGGCGCGCCAACCGCGCACCGCCCCGCCTTGCACCTCGAACACGAATTTGGTCGCGCCTTGCGTCACCGTGAGGTCTGTGACTTCGGGCTCGTACTTGTTGGGCGCCTCCATTGCGGCGGCGCCAAACTTCGCTCGGATCGCATCCGCGTCTGCACCGATGCCGAAACCATCCACGGTCTTTGCAGCGTCAGTCAGAAAATCGACACGGCCGACTTTTCCGCCTTCGACGAGGAAGCTCACGCCCTGAACCGGTTCGACGCCGAACAGTTCGAAGCAATGGCCAGGCTGCCCCTGCGCATCGACACCGGCGCCATCATAACCCTCGAGCCCGACCGGGAATTTCGCGCGCGCCTGTTCGGGCTTCATGCCGAAAGTCACGCCGCAATAACCCTCTGGCGTCACCGGGCCGCATGAAGCCAGCGCGGCCTGCTCGGCGGCCGGCGCGTTGAGATCAAGAGGCGCGGGCTCTATGGAAGCGGTGTTCCCGTGCACGCCCTCAGGCGCTGGCGCAGGGCCGCCGCAGGCTGAGACACCCAGCGCAAAGGCAAGAGCGACAAATCCGGGGCGCACGCGCATCTCCCTCAGAACGGCTCGAAACAATCATAGTTGCGCTGACGGATGATCAAGCCGTCTTCGTACTCAAGCACCTGGCAGATGCGCGCCCGCATCGCCTCGCCTGGTCGTACAGCGCCGACCAGCGTGCGCGGATAGCCAGTCCATGTGTATTCAAGGATGACGCGGTCGCCAACCTCAGTGACGGTATGCACATCGTAGATCTGGCGTTCCATCAGCCGCGAACCCGACTCGGCGCCTCGAAGTATGTCGTCCAGTTCACGCTGGGCGCCGTTGGGAACCAGCCGGTTGGGGAATTCGTGCTGGACGACATCGGGGTGATAGAAGCCTGCAAGGTCATCGCCGACAGCGCCGCCCTCGACAGCGGCGATGTAAGCCCGGGCTTTTCGTTCGAGCGACATGGTCTGCTCCCGCCCAGCGCCGGATGCGCTGAGTCGCGAAAGACTAAAGCACCATCTGGGTCTGCGTCACCAGTGCGACGGTTTTGCCTGCTTCGGTGGTGATTCTCGTCTGCCAGATCGAGGTGCGCCGGCCAATATGGATCGGGGTGCAGACCGCAATGACGGTTTCGCCCGATTTTGCCCCGCCGATGAAGTTGGTCTTGCTTTCCAGCGTGGTCGTACCGGCAGCCCCCTCGGGAAGATTCATCCAGGCGCCCACGGCGCCCAGCGTATCGGCAAACGACATAATGGCGCCGCCATGCAGGGCAGCCACCGGATTGCACATGTCGGGACGCACCAGCATGCGAGCCTCGATCTGCTCTTTCGTCGCGGAAACGATATCCACGCCCAGAAGATCGGCGAAGGGAATGCGGAAGCTGATTGCGGGCGTACTCATGAAAACAACCTGTGACGGCTATGCGGAGATGGCGAATAACCGCGGGGCAATTGCGTGCGGTCAGTTCGCCGATGCGTAGACATTGATGGCGGCAATGTGGTTCGCGATGGACGCCGCATCGAGAAACGAACCTGTGAACGAATTCTTCGCCAGCGTGATGATCTCCTCGCGTGTCAGGCTGACGGCCTTGGCCGTGCGAATGTAATTTTCCGCGACGTAACCTCCGAAGTAGGCGGGGTCGTCGGAATTGCAGGTCGCCTTGAGGCCGAGTTGAAGCATGCGCTTCATCGGATGGTCCTTGAGGTCATGCACGACACACAGTTTAAGATTGGACAGCGGGCAGACTGTCAGCGTCATCCCCTGCTTCACCAGCCTCTGCGTCAGGGCCTCATCTTCAAGCGCGCGGTTGCCGTGATCGATACGATCGACGTGCAGAATGTCGAGCGCCTCATGCACATATTCGGGCGGACCTTCCTCGCCTGCATGCGCGCAGATCTTCAGACCGCGGTCGCGCGCCGCCTTGAAGACACGCGTGAATTTGGACGGCGGGTGGCCCTTCTCCGAACTATCGAGGCCGACACCGGCGATGCGGTCGAGATAAGGCTCGGCGGACGCAAGCGTCTTGAGTGACGACGCCTCGTCGAGGTGGCGCAGGAAGCACATGATCAACCCTGACGTAACGCCGTATTTTGCCTCCGCTTCCTTCATTCCCGCCAACAGGCCGTTGATTGCGACCGAAAAGGGAAGTCCGCGATCAGTGTGCGTTTCGGGGTCAAAGAAGATTTCGGCATGGCGTCCGCCGTCGGCGTTCAGGCGCTCGAAATAAGCTAGCGCCAGATCGCGGAAATCTTCCTCCGTCTGCAGCACATTCGCGCCCTGATAGTAGATATCGAGGAAATCCTGCAGGTTGGAGAAAGCGTAGGCCGCTCTCACCTCTTGTACCGACTTGAAGGGAATGGCGACTTTGTTGCGCCGGCTGAATTCGAACATCTGCTCGGGCTCGAGCGAGCCTTCAATGTGCAAATGCAGCTCCGCCTTCGGAATGCCGCGAATGAAGGCTTCAGATACGGACATGAAAAGCTCCCGGACCAGCTTGCGGGATTTGTATCAGAGGGCGCGCGATCACGCTAAGCTTTGCAGGACGTCGACAAGGAGCAATGCCATGGCTGCTCGCCAGCTGACCCTGTTACTGGCTTGTGCGCTTGTCGCGACAGCCTGCAGCGCCGCGCCCGCCCCTTCCGCCAATGCAGCGGCGGACATCGACTTCGTGCGTGGCTGCTGGGTTGCGAAGGACGCGCCGGACGGAGCGATCGTGTCCTTCCTGCGACTCCTCCCTTCCTCGCCCCGCGGTGATGATCTGGCGGGAGAGGTCCATCCTGTGGCCAGTCTCTATGCCAATCAGGCGCGAGGCTTCACTTTCAAGCGCGACGGATCTTCAGCGACGTTGACGAATCTCGCGGCAGATTCGTCGACGCAAACCTTTATGCGCAACACAACCATTGACGCCGGCGCTCGCAACGCGACGTATAGTTCAGGCGATACGTTGATGCATATCGCGGGGCTCAACGAGAGATTGAGAATCTTTACGGTCAAACGCGATGGATCGACCGAAGCGACGCAGTTCGCCGGCGAACGCGACGGCTGCGATTGATCGAATTTCACCGATCGGTTTTGAGCGCCCGTAACTGATACTTGCTAGGGTCAGGGGCCCGATAACCGGACCAGCCCATGCCTCACACGCCAGAACTGATCGCGCTTGTTGGCGACGCGCCGCACGCATGGACGATGGTCAATGCGCTGAGAAAGCGCTTTGGCGACTTTCGGGTACTCGTCGAGCGCGGCGAGCCTGCATCTGCGTTCTGGGCGCGCCGGAAGAAGAAGTTCGGTCAAGCTACTGTCGCCAGCATGAAGGCGGCGCAAATAGCGGCGAAGGTCACCAAGCCGCTCTCCCGCGGACGGCTGGCAGAGCTGCGCAAAGCCTGTGACGCGACGCCGGTCACGGGCGCAATGCGCATCGACGTCGACAAGCTGAATGGCGAAGACGCGCTGGCGAAGATCCGCGCGCTGAAGCCGAAGGCGGTATTCGTGGCGTCGACGGGCATGCTGCGCAGACCGCTTCTCGAAGCCTGCGCCTGCCCCGTGGTGAATTATCATTCGGGGATCAACCCGGCTTATCGTGGCGTCAATGGCGGCTACTTTGCTCTGGCCAATGGCGAGCCGGAACATTTCGGCGTGACGCTGCATCTTGTCGACCTCGGCGTAGATACCGGCCCGATCCTCGCGACCAATCGCATCCTCCTCGCCGCCAACGACAACATCCAGACTTACATGACGCTGATGGCGGCGAAGTCGCAGGACCTTGTCGTCGACACCATGGCGAAGGTGCTGGCCGGCGAAGCAACGCCCCTGCCGCCCAGCTCCCTTCCCTCAGCCCAGTATTACGCGCCAACCCTTGGCCAGTACCTGACGAACGGATTGAAGCGAGGCGTGTGGTAGGCGCTTCGCCGCATCAGGCCTGGCAAAGCAATTCCGCGCGATAGCCTTCGAGCGCGATCGTCTCGCCGCTGTTGGCAGGCTGTCCATAGAAGATCAGATCCTGTGTAAGCGCGGTGTTGAGGGATCAACGGCGCTCCGCCCCCACCACGCTTATGCTCTTCGAATTGATTCCCAGCGAAATTTGCGTTGGAATCCTCAAACGGATTCTGCGGAATCGGGGCAATTGAGACACCGCGAGGCAGAAACCTATCAAACCGACGGGAGCGTGAGCATGAGCAAACCGCCCGAAGCGTTCAGCGTGACCAAGCGGATACGCAGTTTTCGTTATGCCTTGCAGGGGCTCGGCTTTGCGTTGGCGAGCCAGCATAATTTCCGCATCCAGCTGGTCGCCGCCAGCATGACGGCCGGACTTGGCTTTCTGTGGGGCGTGTCGGCGGAAGACTGGCGTTGGCTGGTGGCGGCGATCGCGATCGTGCTTGGGGCGGAGCTGGTGAACACCGCGTTCGAGCATCTCTGCGATGTCGTACAGCCCGAGCTGCATGCATCGGTGAAAGCTGCGAAAGACGTGGCCGCAGGCGCTGTCCTTGTCGTATCCATCGGCGCCGCCATCATCGGCGTCATGGTGTTCTGGCCTTACATCGTCCACCAGTTTCGGTTGTGACGACTACGCCGCCTCCAAGACGAAACCCTTCCATGTGCGCATGTAATTGATGAAAGCCTCGCTGAGGCCTTCCTTGTGCAGATAATCGGTTGAAACCGGCAGCGCCGCTGGCTTAAAATCGGGATCAGCTGCAATACGCCTCGGGAAATCGTGGTGAAGGATTGCAGACCGGCCGATCACAACGAAATCGAGTCCCGCCGCCAATGCGCGGCTGCAGGCCTCGCCTGTGGCGAGCTTGCCGGCAGCGCCAAGACGGACCTCGCCGCGATCGAGTTCAGTGAAGAACGACATCAGGCTTCGCCCCTGATGCGCCGGATCTTCCGGCTCCTTGAACGCATCCCACAGCGACATGTCGAGGTAGTCGATCCTGCCCTCGCGCATCAGCCGCTGCGCGAGGCTGGCGATTTCTTCCAACCTGAGCCCAAAGCGCTCGGGCGAGAGTCTGACGCCAAGGCTGAAGTCCGCGCCGCAGACGGCGCGCACGCCGTCGATGATTTCAAACAGCAGACGCGAACGGTTCTCCAACGAACCACCGTACTGATCCTCGCGCCGGTTGATTTCCGAACTGAGGAACTGACAAAGCAGATAACCGTGCGCGCCATGCAGCTCGACGCCGTCAAAGCCCGCCTTTTCGCAACGGCGCGCGGCGGCGATGAAATCGCCGCGCGTGCGTTCGATCTCCGCCAGCGTCATGGCGCGGGCGTTGGTCTCGGCGTGATCCGACGGGCAGATCGGCTGCCGGCCGATCACGGAGACGGGCGAGCGCAACCCGGCATGATGCAACTGCAGTACAGCATGCGCGCCGTTGGCGCGGAGGGCGCCGGCAAGGCGGGTTAATCCCGCGATATGACAGTCGTCATGGGCGCCGAGCTGGCCCGGAAACCCCTGCCCGCCATCCTGGACCGAGGCGGCGCAGGTCATAGTCAGGCCGAAACCGCCCTCGGCCCGCATGGTAAGCCAGCGAAATTCTTCCTCGCTGAGCGTCCCATCGGCATGGCTTTGCTGGTTGGTCAGGGGCGCAAGCATGAACCGGTTCTTCATCGCCGGACCACGTTTGAAGCTGAGGGGCTCGAACAAGGCGGACATGTGGGCGATCCTTCAGGCGAAGCGGCGGAACGGGTTTTCTAGCCTATTCACGCCTGCCGTGGGCAAGCCTCTTTGTCGCCCTGCCCGACCATAACGCGCCCGCTTGCAGGCGAGCCTGCCCCCGCGCATATAGCCCAGCATGAACGCGCCACGCACCCTCTATGACAAGATCTGGGACAGCCACGTTGTCGCCGCCGATAAAGCGTCGGGCGAGAGCCTTCTTTATATCGACCTGCACCTGATCCACGAGGTAACAACCCCGCAGGCCTTCGCGGGTCTGCGCGCCAATGGCCGCAAGGTGCGCCGGCCTGACCTGACGCTGGCGGTCGCCGACCACAATACGCCGACCGAGGGCCAGGCGCTGGGCATGGCTGGCGTCAAGGATCCCGAGGCGCGCGAACAGTTGGAAACACTGGCGCGCAACGTTGCGGAGAACAACATCCAGTTCTTCCCGATGGGCGACATTCGCAACGGCATCGTCCATGTCGTCGGACCTGAACAGGGCCGCACCCAGCCGGGCCTCACTATTGTCTGCGGCGACAGCCACACATCGACGCACGGCGCCTTCGGCGCGCTGGCGCACGGCATCGGCACGTCTGAAGTGGAGCACGTGCTCGCCACGCAGACCCTGCGCACACGCAAGATGAAGAACATGGCCGTCCGCGTCGAAGGCGAATTCCGTCCCGGCGTCGGCGCGAAAGATCTCGCCCTTCACCTCATCGCCATGATCGGCACCAATGGCGGGGCAGGCCACGTCATCGAATACATGGGCTCGGCGATCCGCTCCATGTCGATGGAGGGCCGCATGACGCTGTGCAACCTCTCCATCGAAGGCGGCGCGCGCGCGGGCCTCGTCGCCCCCGATGAAACCACCTTCGCTTACATCAACGGCCGCCCCGCAGCGCCGAAGGGCGGACAATGGGAAACCGCGATCCAGCACTGGAAGACGCTGCATTCGGATGAAGGCGCACAGTGGGACGACGTCATCGACATCGCCGCCGCAGACGTCGCGCCCACCATCACATGGGGCACCAGCCCCGAGCAGGCTGCGCCGATAACGGCCAATGCGCCCATCCCCGCGCAGATCTCTGACAGCGTGAAACGCGACGCCGCCGAGCGCGCGCTGGCCTATATGGGCCTTGAGCCCGGGCAAAAACTCGAAGGCCTGAAGATCGACCGCGTCTTCATCGGCTCGTGCACCAACTCGCGCATCGAAGATCTCCGCGCCGCCGCTGAAGTCGCCAAGGGCAAGCATGTCGCCGCCGGCGTGCGCGCGATGGTGGTGCCCGGCTCTGGCCTCATCCGCGCCCAGGCGGAAGAGGAAGGCCTCGACAAGGTATTCCTCGACGCAGGCTTCGAATGGCGCGAGCCCGGCTGCTCGATGTGCCTCGGCATGAATCCGGACATTCTCAAGCCCGGCGAACGCTGCGCCTCCACCTCGAACCGCAATTTCGAAGGCCGTCAGGGTCGCGGCGGACGCACGCACCTGATGAGCCCGGCGCTCGCAGCCAAGGCCGCGCTTGCCGGAGTGATCACAGGCTAAGTGTTTCGACGTCAGAGATTAACGCCGTACACTTTTGGCGCTCGCTTCATGTGCGCTGGCGCCCAAATCTTCAGCGTGTTGAATTCACATGGTTTTCAGCAATCTACCGTAACGTCATCCTGCGCTGCAAAAGCGGGCTCATGGTGGGACGATGAAGGCCGGAGACATTGCGAGGCGCGTCAGTTTCGTGACGCCCGAAACGCTCGCTGGCGAAATCGCCGTGCGTTTCAAGAACGCGACAGACATCAACACCTTCCCCGTCGTGCGCGCCGGCAAACCTGTCGGCGTCATCACCCGTGATCGCCTGAACGAGATGCGCAAAGCAGGAGGACTGTGGGAGCGCAGGCCGGCGGCGCACTTCATGAACCCGGCGCCAATCGTGATCTGCCAAGACCTGGCGCTGGCCGAAGTCAGCCTCGTGATCGCGCCGATGTCGCGCGAGTCGCTGTTTGAAGGCATCGTCACGGTGGACGCGGACGGCGCCTATGCCGGTCTTGCGGGCGCGTTTGAGCTGTTCCGCACGGCCATCGCCGTGGCGGAGGATCGCAATCGCGACCTCACCAGCCTCGCAGCACGGCTGGCGGCCGAGACCGAGAAGGCCAACGCCGCCTCGAGCGCCAAGTCCGACTTCCTCGCCACCATGAGCCATGAGATCCGCACGCCCCTGAACGGCGTGCTCGGCATGGCGCAGGCGCTGGCGATGGATGCGCTGAATGCAGGCCAGCGCGAAAAACTGAACGTCATACTGAATTCTGGCGAGACGCTGACGGCGCTTCTGAACGACATTCTCGATCTCTCCAAGATCGAAGCCGGCAAGATGGAAATCTCAGGCCTGGATTCGAACCTGCACGCGTCTCTGGAGCGTGCCTGCGGCCTTTTCGAAACCGCCGCGCGCGACAAGGACGTTCAGCTGTCGCTCGTGCGCGAAGGCGGCGGACCGGACTGGCTTAGCTTCGACCGCGTGCGCGTTCACCAGTGCGTGACGAACCTGATCTCCAACGCCGTGAAGTTCACACATGAAGGCCGCGTGGACGTGCGCTGGAGCGTGGGTGCGGCGCCGGCGGGCGCGCCTCACCGCGTCCGCGTCAGCGTCACGGACACGGGCATCGGCATGAACGAAATGGCGCTGGCGCGCCTGTTTAACGCGTTCACGCAGGCCGACGGATCAACCACACGCCGCTTTGGCGGCACGGGCCTCGGCCTTGCCATCACGCGCAAGTTGGCGCGGCTGATGGGCGGCGACGTGCACGTCTCCAGCGCCGTCGGTCACGGCTCGACCTTCACCCTGACTTTTGAGGCGCGCGCGGCGGAGAAGCAGGTCAGACCTGTCCGCAAGGAAGCCGACATATCGGAAACATACCGGTCTGAGGGGGCTGTGCGTATCCTTGTGGTGGATGACAATGCGACCAACAGGCAGGTGGCGAAGCTGTTCCTGGCGCGTATCCAATCGGAGATCGTTGAGGCCGAGAACGGCGCTGAAGCGCTGCAGCGCCTCACTGAACAATCATTCGACGTTGTCCTGCTCGACGTGCACATGCCGGTGATGGACGGCTGCGAAACCATCCGCCGCATCCGTGCATCCGACCAGCCCTGGCGTGATCTGCCCGTCATCGCGCTGACGGCCGATGCGATGGAAGGCGACCGCGAGCGCTTTGTCGCGATGGGCATGACCGACTATCTCGCCAAGCCGATCGACCGCCGCCTGCTGCTCAACAAGGTGCACGAGGCGACTGCGCGCGCCGCCGTGGAGCCACAACCAAGAGAGGCGCCGCACAGCTCGAGCCAGAACGACATCGACCTGTCGGATATCCTCGGCGTTATCGATGCAAGTTCGGCGGCCTGATCGCCGCCATCAAACCGTCGCAAAAAATTCACGCGATAGGCTGGCGAAAAGCCCCCGAAACGCCAGCGGATTTACGCGAACTTTAGCGCGCGCGCCTATCCACCCGGCATACGGTTTTCGGGGCGTGGAGCGGACATTGCTGGCGATCGAAATTGCGCGACAACCTGAGACAGTTGCGCCTTCAACCATGGGCGGCGTTGCGGTCGTCCGCTTCGAAGCTGATGACGACCTGCACATCATCGCCGTGGTGGAGAATGATCGTCCCGTCGGGTTGGTGACGCGCCAGAAGCTGCTGCAGCATTTCTCGCACAAGTTCGGCCGGGAGCTGTGGGACCGGCGTCCGATTTCGCAGCTGATGAATGCGGACCCGCGCATCATCGCAGCCGGCACTTCAATGGAAGACATTTGTCGCGAGATGGCCGGCATCTCGCCGCTGGCGCTGCTTGAGGGCGTCGTGTTCGTCGACGAGAACGGCTGCTATGCCGGCGTGGCAAGCGTGTTCGACCTATATCAGGCTTCAGTGAACGTCACCGCGGCCAAGAACAAGGCGCTGATGGACGTCACAGGTCAGCTTGTCGCCGAGACGGAAAAGGCCAACAACGCTTCACGCGCCAAGACAGATTTCCTCGCAACCATGAGCCATGAAATCCGCACGCCATTGAACGGCATTCTCGGCATGGCGCAAGCATTGGCGCACGAAAAGCTTGCGCCTGAGCACGACGAAAAAATCCAGCTGATCATCTCGTCGAGGGAAACGCTCACCACCCTGCTCAATGACGTTCTCGATCTCTCGAAAATCGAGGCGGGCCGGCTCGACATCTCGCCGGTCGATGCCGATCTGCGCGCAACCATCGAGCGCGCCCGCGGCCTGTTCGACACCATCGCCCTGGAAAAACATGTCGCCCTGACTGTCGGCGTCGATGCGTCCGTGCCGGCCCGGCTGAGTTATGATCCGGTGCGGATCCACCAATGCCTCACCAACCTGATTTCCAATGCGGTGAAATTCACACCCACCGGCAAGATCGAGATTGTCTGTTCCCTCGCCTCCTCGCACCCGGGCGGATCACATCGGGTGAGCGTGGAGGTGCGCGATACGGGCATCGGGATGTCGCCAGAGACAATGACAAACCTGTTCAGCGCATTCACCCAGGCCGATGGCTCGATCACACGCAAGTTCGGCGGCACCGGGCTCGGGCTCGCTATCACGCGCCGCCTTGCGCGCCTCATGAACGGCGACGTCACAGCGACCAGCATGGCGGGCGCAGGGTCGACATTCTCGCTCAGCTTCGAAGCGGGCTCCGCCGCCATGCAAATCGAACCGCCCAGGCGCCCCGCCGCCGGCGCGCAGCCCTTGCAAGGCGATGCGAAACCAACGCTAAATCGTCCACTGCGCGTGCTGCTGGTGGATGACAACGCAGTCAACAGGCAGGTCGTGCGCCTTTTCCTTGCAAGCCTCCACGCGGAGATTGTCGAGGCCGTCAACGGGGTGGAGGCGTTGGAGAAGCTCGAAATTGAATCGTTCGATCTGGTTCTGCTGGACGTGCACATGCCCGTCATGGATGGCTGCGAAGTGATCGGACATATCCGCACCAGCCGACAGCCCTGGCGTGATCTGCCCGTCATCGCGCTGACGGCCGATGCGATGGAAGGCGACCGCGAGCGCTTTGTCGCGATGGGCATGACCGACTATCTCGCCAAGCCGATCGACCGCCGCCTGCTGCTCAACAAGGTGCACGAGGCGACTGCGCGCGCCGCCGTGGAGGCACAGCCGGACGAAACGCTGCATGGGGCGTGTCTGAAGGATTTCGACGCGTCGGATATTCTTTTGGCTATCAACGCAAGCGCGGCATAGCCGATCGCTTCGCAGCGCGCTAAGCTGGCGCGGGGAGGAGCGATCATGAGCGACATTCAGCTTCCCATCACGGGCGGGTGCATTTGCAAGGCCATCAGGTATTCGGCGAGCGCGCCGCCTGTCGGCTCACGACAATGCTGGTGCCGTGACTGCCAATATTTCGGTTCAGGCTCTTCGACGGTGAACGTCATTTTCAACACCGCCGACGTGACGATCACTGGCGAGTTGTCGACCTTCGTGTCGCTTGCCGATTCCGGAAGCACGGTGACGCGCGGCTTCTGTCCGACCTGCGGAACGCCGGTGACGAGCGCGTCGAGCGCGCGCCCGCATTTTCTGATCCTGCGCGCCGGCACGCTCGATCATACCGGGATCGCAACGCCTGCAATGAACATCTGGACCGATTCAGCGCCGCATTGGGCGCACCTTGATCCGGACGTCCCATCAACGCCTGCGCAACCCGCGGCGCTGCCTGCTTCACGTTAACACTTGGCGGAACCGTCCGGCGACGATTGCACACGCAGGTTGAACCTGCCATCTTATCGCCCAAGTTCGAAGGCTTCTGCGGGGCACGGGGCGGCAGCCGGGATTTCCATGAAAAGACTGCTCTTGTCCCTCGTCCTGGTTGTCGCAGCTGGTGCGATTTTCCTGGGCCCACCGCTACGGGCGGCTTTCGCTGCAACCAACGTCGACATCGTGATCGGACGCGCGGAACTGCATCCGACCGCACAGGCGCTCGCCTTCATGCTGAAGGCGCCGGAGGACGAAGCCCTCGCCGCCAAGAAAAAGATGAAGTTGTGGGCGACCTACTACCACATGCCAACCGTGCGTCCGTCCTGGACCAGCGTGGCGGCGAAGCCCCTGCTGGGCAAGAACGGCAAGGCCGTCTCCCCACCCCTTTCGATCGAAGACTGGTGCGACGCAGCCATGCAGGGCTCGATCTGGGTCGACAACGGCAAGGATGATCCTGTCGCCTACATGTATGTCGACAGCGGCGGGCCTGAGCAGGTCGTGTGCGACCGCTATTTCGGCGAACTTTCCACGCGCATCAAATCGGCGACGCGCCGCGCGCGGTTCCAGCAGTTCCATCATCCGCAGGCCTGCGACGTCCGCGTGATCCCGCTGATGGCGTTCCGCACGATCGCGGTGGACCGCGAGCGCATCAAGATGGGCACTGTGCTCTACATTCCGAAACTGCGCGGCGAGACGTTCTGGAACAATGGCGAGATCTTCGT
>ERZ795044.1118-NODE-1118-length-24490-cov-7.289012_pt1 | contig 24490 bp, 21 predicted proteins | sample MGYA00375128_ERZ795044 | MGnify/ENA primary metagenome ERZ795044 (study PRJEB30173, sample SAMN05720213) | anaerobic digester metagenome | isolation source: active sludge of municipal wastewater-treating anaerobic digesters | place: USA | collected 2014-12-22 ... | reverse complement strand
CGCCGCGGCCGTCGGCGATGCGGTAGGTGCCGGCGCTGTGCCAGGCCATGCGGATCATCAGGCCGCCGTAATGGCCCCAGTCGGCCGGCCACCAGTCCTGCGTATCGGTCATCAGCGCGTGCAGGTCCGCGACCACGGCGTCGAGGTCGAGGCTGCGGAATTCCTTCGCGTAGTCGAAGTCCGCGCCCATCGGGTCGGACTTCTCCGAGTGCTGGTGCAGGATCGCGAGGTTCAGCTGCTCGGGCCACCAGTCGCGGTTGCCCTGGGCGCGGGCCTTGGCGTGCGGGGCGGCACTGCCCGAGAACGGGCACTTCATTTCTGCGGACATGCGCATCTCCATGGTTGGGCCGTGAGGAAACGGGGAAATGCCAGTCTAGGAGGCGCCCCTGTCGCGATCAACGCAAGCCTGCCAATGGCCGCGATAGCGCGGGCGCCTTGGGTTCTTTCACACCTTCTTGCTCAGCGCAGGAAGGCGTCCCAGCCGGTCTTCAGGATCAGGGCGCCGACGACGCCGATGAAGACCACGCGCACGAAGCCTGCACCGTGCTTCAGCGCCAGCCGCGTGCCCAGCAGGCTGCCGGCGATGTTCGCGACGGCCATCACCGCGGCGATGTGCCACCACACGTGGCCCTTCATCGCGAACAGCGCGATCGCCGAGGCGTTGGTCGCCATGTTCAGCAGCTTCGCGCAGGCCGAGGCGTTCAGGAAGTCGAAGCCGAGCACGCGCACGAACAGGAAGACGAAGAAGCTGCCGGTGCCCGGGCCGAAGAAGCCGTCGTAGAAGCCGATCGCGGCGCCGATCGCGCTGGCGGCCAGCGCCTGTGCCCGGCCGTGCAGCGACGGCGCGTGGGTGCGGCCCAGGTCCTTGCGCGCCAGCGTGTAGGCGAGCACGCCCAGCAGCACCAGCGGCAGCGCCTTGCGCAGGCCGTCGGCGCTGACCAGGGTCACCGCCCAGGCGCCCAGGAAGCTGCCCGCGAGCGCCGCCGCGGCGGCCGGCTTCAGCGCGCTCCAGGGCATCTGCACGCGCCGCGCGTACTGGCGCGCCGACCAGGCCGTGCCCCAGACGGCCGCCGCCTTGTTGGTGCCGAACAGCGTGGCCGGCGGCGCGGCCGGGTAGGCGCCGAACAGCGCCGGCACGAGGATCAGGCCGCCGCCGCCGACGATGGCGTCGACGAAGCCGCCGAACAGCGACGCCAGCGTGACGATGGCGAGATCGAGCATGGGAGGCAGGGGAAAAGGGGGTGGGTCGGGCGCAGGCGGGCGCCGGCGCGGCCCCAAATGCAAAGGGCGCCAGGTTCACCCCGGCGCCCTTCGATTCTGCCTCGGCCGATGGGTCGGCCTGCTTGTGATCCGCTCCGGAGCGAACGCTCCTGGGCGGTTGCCAGTCTCCTCAGTCCCCCGCCTGTGCAGGTCCCCAGAAGGGGTGCCTGCCGCGAGTGGCGTGACTGTATGTGGGCTGCACCGCCCTTGACCACGGGGCTTTCCCTGTCATCACGGCGCCTCCCCGCGGGTTCGGGGGGCTCCGGCCGCGGCCGGCAGCGTCAGGCCCACGGTCGTCCCGACGCCGAGTTCACTGTGAATGCTCACTTCCGCTCCATGGAGTTCGGCAATTCGCTTCACGATCGCCAGACCCAGGCCTTTGCCGCCTTCGCCCGTGGCCGGCGCCACGCTCTGCCGGCTCTGGTAGTGGCGGTCGAACAGGTGCGGGAGCTCGCCGGCGGCGATGCCCGGCCCGGTGTCGGCCACCGCCACCGTGACCCGGTCACCGTGGCGCGCAGCCGACAGGCGCACGCTCGCGCCGGCCGGGCAGGCCTTGAGCGCGTTGTCGACCAGGTTGGCCACCGCGCGCTCGAACAGTTCGATGTCGAGCATCGCGAACGGCGCCGGCGCGTCGGCCTGCGGCGGCTCGGCGAGCAGGGCCGCGCCCTGCGCCGCGGCGCGCTCGGCGAAGCGCAGGCGGATGTCGTCGAGCAGCTCGCCGGCGTCGACGAGTTCCGGACGCAGCTTGAACTCGGGCTCGTCGAGCTGCGCCAGGTCGCCCAGCGACTGCACCAGGCGCGCGGCATTGCGGGTGTTGCGCAGCGCGACCTCGACCAGGCGCCGGTCGTCGGCGCGCGCGGCGTCTCCGGCCCAGCGGCCGTCGAGGGTCTCGAGGCAGGCGGCGGTCGCGGTCAGCGGCGAACGCAGGTCGTGCGACAGGTTGCTGACGCTTTCGCGCCGGAAGTGGTCCAGCCGCCGCAGCGCCGCCCATTGCTGCCGCAGCGTCTCGAGCAGCATGCCGAAGGCGCGGTTGAGCTGGCCGATCTCGTCGGGCGTGGGCGGCGGCAGGGCCACCGCCGCGCCCTCGCCCAGCCCGTCGCGCGACAGCGTCGCCACCGATTCGGTCAGGCGCTTCAAGGGCCGCGTCACCGAGGCGATCACCGCGGCGGCCAGCAGCGTCATCGTCGCGACGATGGCGCCGATCAGCCACAGGGCCGGCTGCGCGAAGCTGCTGCGCAGCGCGTCGAGCCGGGTCGCGGGCAGCTCGCTCTTGTGGCAGACGAGGTAGAGGTAGCCCGACACCGGCTCGTCGCCGCGGATCAGCGCGCGGCGCAGCGGACGCGCGGCGATCACCGCGTCGGCGTCCATGCGCTCGGGGTCGTCGCCCATCACGTAGGGCATGCGGCGCGCGGCGGCGTCGTCGGCCGCGGCCTGCACCGGACCGATCGCGACGCGGAAGCCCGGCGGCAGCTTCGCGCTGCCGGTGCTCGACAGCACCGTGCCCTGCGCGTCGAGCAGGTAGAGCTGGGTGTCGGGCTCGTACAGCACCAGGTTGCGCAGCAGCGCGTTGAGCTCGTCGGGCTGGCGCCGGTGGTGCTCGAGCAGGTCGTCGTAGCTCATCGTCACCCGCACCAGGAAGGCGTTCGCCCGCTGGAAGGTGCTCTCGTGCTCGAAGCGCTGGAAGGCCGTCACCACGGTGGCGATCACCAGCAGCGCGGTGATCAGGCCGGCGGCTACGACCGTCAGCGCCAGCTTCAGTCGGACGCTCACGGCGCGTCGCGCATCTTGTAGCCCGCGCCGCGCACCGTCAGGATGAGCTCGGGCCGCATCGGGTCGGCCTCCAGCTTGGCGCGCAGCCGGTTGATGTGCGTCGTCACGGTGTGTTCGTAGCCCTCGTGGCTGTAGCCCCAGACGGCGTCGAGCAGCTGGGCGCGCGAGAACACCAGCCCCGGGTGAGACGCGAAGTGCAGCAGCAGGTCGAACTCGAGCGCCGTGAATTCGAGCGTTTCCGCACCGCGGCGCACCTGGCGCCGGGCCGGCAGGATCTCGATCTCGCCGTTGCGGATCGCCGCGGGCCGCCCGGCGGCGCCGGATTGCGCCGCGCGCAGCAGCTCGGCGCGGCGCAGCAGCGCCTTCACGCGCGCGAGCAGCTCGGCCAGCGAGAAGGGCTTGGTCAGGTAGTCGTCGGCGCCCAGCTCCAGGCCGAGCACGCGGTCGAGCTCGGTGGACTTGGCGGTGAGCATCAGGATCGGCGCGGCGCTGCCGCGCGCGCGCAGCGCCTTGCAGACTTCCAGCCCGTCCAGGCCCGGCATCATCAGGTCGAGCAGCAGCAGGTCGCGCGGCTGCTCGAGCTGGCGCGCCAGCGCCGCGGCGCCGTCGGCCACGGCGGTCACGTCGTAGCCGGCGTTGCGCAGGTTCATCACCAGCAGGTCGCGGATGTCGGCCTGGTCTTCGGCGACGAGCAGGGAGGCGGGAGGGGCCATGCCGGATTGTCGCGCCGCGCCCCGCGCTTCTTACGCGGATGTGATCTGGCTGTGATCTTCGGTGAGGGCGGCGCGAGGTGCGCCGCCGACAGTGGATCCCATCGATCCACCCCTGCCGGAGCCCCCCATGACCGCCCCCCTCGCGACCGCCCCCGCCGACCGCTGCACCCCCGCCCCCGACGTGCTCGGCTGGGCCGAGCTCGTGCCGCACCGGACCGCGCTGGTGCGCTACGCGCAGCGCAAGCTGCTCGACCCGGCACTCGCCGAGGACCTGGTGCACGACGTCTTCGAGGCCGTGGTCACCGGCCGCGCGCGCTTCGGCGGCCGTGCCGCGCTGCGTTCGTGGCTCACGGGGGTGCTCAAGCACAAGATCGTCGACCTGGTGCGCGAGCGCAGCGGCCACCTCAGCCTGGATGCGCGTGCCGACGACGACGACACGGGCGACGCCGACGGCGCCTTCGGCATCGAGTGCCCGCAACCCCGGCCCGACGAGGTGGCGGCGCAGCGCGAGCGCCTGTCCCGGACGCTGGCGCGCATCGACACGCTGCCGGCCGGCCTGCGCGACGTGATGCGGCTGCGCGTGCTCGACGACCGGTCCACCGACGAGGTCTGCGGTGCGCTCGCGATCAGCGAGGAGAACCTGTTCGTGCGCCTGCACCGGGCGCGGCGCCAGCTCGCCTCGTGAACTGCGACGGCGGGCGCGGTGCTAGCATGATTTCATGCACGACACCGCCTCCCGCGCGCCCGGCGAGCCGCTGCTGAGCGAGGCGGTCGCGGCCTTCCTGCAGTCCGGCCTGTCGATGACCGTCGCTTCGCGCGACGAGCGCCACGTGCCCTCGATCGCCAAGGCCTCGGGCTGCGTCGTCTCGCCCGACCGCCACACGCTGACGGTGCTGCTGTTCGCCGAAGCCGGCGAGGGCGTGGCACGCGACATCGCGCTGTGCGGCCAGGTCGCGGCGGTGTTCACCCGGCCCAGCACGCACGAGACCGTGCAGGTCAAGGGCAGCGACGCGCGCTCGGTGCCGGTGACGCACCGCGATATCGCCGCGGTGCGCCGCAACCTCGACCTGTTCACGGTCGACACCACGCCGCTGGGCTGGGGTCCGGAGTTCGTCGACGCGCTGTTCTGGCGCGACCCGGCCGGGCTGCTGGCAATCCGCTTCACGCCCGACGCGGTGTTCGCGCAGACGCCCGGGCCGCGCGCCGGCGAGGCGATCGCGAGGCGCGCATGAAGTGGGCGCCCGACCCGGCGCCGCTGGGCATCGATGCCGCGCGCCGCTGCCTCGAAGGCGCGATCCCGGCGATCGTCGCCACCTGTTCGCCCGACGGCGTGCCCAACGCGACCTACGTGTCGCAGATGCAGTACGTCGACCACCAGCACGTCGCGCTGACCTTCCAGTTCTTCAACAAGACGCGCGAGAACATCCTCGCGAACCCGCGCGCGACGGCGATCGTGATCGACCCGGTCAGCGCCGAGTCCTTCCGCCTGAGCTTGCTGTACCTGCGCACCGAGACCGAGGGCGCACTGTTCCAGAGCATGAAGGCGCGGCTGGCGGGCATCGCCTCGCACGTCGGCATGGCCGGCGTGTTCCGGCTGCAGGGCGCCGACGTCTACCGGGTGCTGGCGGTCGAGCGCATCGCCGGCCGGCCGCTGCCGGCGCCGCAGCCGCCGCGCAACCTGCTGAGCGCGCTGCGTTCGGCCGGCGCGCGCCTGGCGGCGTGCACCGACCTCGACGAACTCTTCGACCAGGTGCTCGAGGTGCTGCATGCCGGCTTCGGCGTCGAGCACGCGATGCTGCTGGTGGCCGACGAGGCGGCGCGCAGCCTCTACACCGTGGCCAGCCGCGGTTATGCCGTCAGCGGCGTGGGCTCGGAGATCGCCTACGGCGAAGGCGTGATCGGTGTCGCGGCCGAGTACCGCACGCCGCTGCGCATCAACCACATGACGCTGGAGTACCGCTACCAGCGGGCCGGCCGCGAGGGCACGGCCGCCTCGGCCGAACCGATGGCGGCCGAGATCCCGTTCCCGGGGCTGGCCGAGCCGCACAGCCAGCTGGCCGTGCCGATCCTCGCGGCGGGCCGGCTGGTCGGCGTGCTGTGCGTCGAGAGCGGCGTCGACCTGCGCTTCGGCTACGACGACGAGGACGCGCTGGTGGCGCTGTCGGCGCAGCTCGGCACGGCCCTGCACGCGCTGCAGCAGCAGGGCGACGCCGCGGCCGTGCGCAGTGCCCCGCCGGCGCCGCCGGCGGCGGCCGCACCGGCGGTGGGCGAGGTGCGCCACTACCGCGCGAACCACAGCGTCTTCGTCGACGGCGACTACCTGATCAAGGGCGTGGCCGGTGCGATCCTGTGGAAGCTGCTGCGCGACCATGCCGAGACCGGCCGCACGGAGTTCAGCAACCGCGAGCTGCGCCTGGCCGGCGACCTCGGGCTGCCCGAGGTGGCGGACAACCTCGAGGCCCGGCTGATCCTGCTGCAGCGCCGCCTGGCGGAGCGCTGCCCGCGCATCGCGCTGTGCAAGACCGGGCGCGGGCAGTTCCGGCTGGCGCTGCCCGGGCCGCTGCACCTGGTCGAGGCTGAGGCCTGATCAGGCGGTGCGCAGCGCCGGTGGCGCCGTGTCCGGGTGGCGCAGCACGTTGACCACGAACAGCGCCACCGCCACGAGCACGGCGAGACTGCCTGCGGCGACCAGCGGCTCGAAGTCCGCGTGGCCGAGCAGCAGGCCGGCCAGGCCGAGCATCATCGGCGGCAGTGCCAGCTGGTAGAGCCAGAAGTGCACGCGCGCGGCGAGTGTTGCGGCGGCCCGCGGGAACAGGTGGTAGACCCAGCCGGTCACCGCCATCGATACCCAGCCCAGCAGGTTCAGGTGCACGTGCAGGCCGCGCAGCCGGTGGTCGTGGGTCGCGGCCATCGCCACGCCCAGCGTCACCGCGGCCAGGAAGTACAGCAGCGCGAGCTGCGTCCAGCGTTTCGTCGGAAGGTTCATGTCGGGCTCCTCGGTCGCTGCCGGATCACAGGCCCAGCGCCGCGCTGAGCTTGCGCCAGTCGCGCCCGCCGAGCAGCGGCCGCACCGAGCCGAGCAGGCCGTCGAACACCGGTGCCGGCGCGGCGTGGCGCATGCCGCCGAGCATCTCGGCGCGCTCGGCCGGGTTCATGTGCGGCAGCATCCAGCGCATCGCCAGCTGCATCTGCTCGGGCGTGTGGCCCGAGACGATGCGCTGCTCGAGGGCGCGGATCTCGTCGTCGCTGTGCGTGGCCCACAGCGCGATGTTCATGTCGCTCTCCTCGACCGCCATGTGCTCGAGGTTGTGCGCGACGAAGGCGGCGAGCGCGCGGTACAGCGCGCTGGCGGTCGCGGCGTCGCCGTCCAGGCCGGCGAGCAGCAGCCGCAGCCGGGCGATCGCCGAGCTGTGCTCGGCGTGGTCGGCGTCGATCGCGCAGGTCACGCCCGGCGCGCGCTGTTCGAGCGCGGCATGCACCACCGAGCTCTCGTTGTGCAGGTGGTGCTCGCAGATGTCGAGCAGCGCGCCGATCTCGGCGCGGGCTTCGGCCACCTCGACGGGGTCGTGGGCGTCGAGCCGGCCGGCATGCACCAGGGCATGGGACATGAAGGCGCGCAGGCCCTTGTGGATGAAGGCATAGATGTCGTGACGCGGTGCCATGGGAAGTCTCCGTGAGCGGGGGTGGACAGGAGCCTCCAGCGTAGGCGGGCGGGCGAACGGGCGTTCGTAAATCTCGCTTCGAGAAACCTTCACCAACCCTCAAATTCCGCTAAGCCCCCGGAAGGGGGGCGGCCCGTCGACCCCGTCAGGACGGGTCGGCGCGCGGTTCGCGCGGGGCGCGCATCAGCGTCAGCGCGAGCAGCGCCGAGGCGATCATCAGGAACAGGCTGACCGCATTGAGCACGGGGCTGGCGCCCTCGCGCATGCGGCCGTACATCATCACCGTCAGCGGGGCATCGGCGCCGACGAGCATCAGCGTGGTGTTGAAGTTCTCGAACGACATCAGGAAGCTGATCGCCGCCGCGCCCACCAGCGACGGTCGCAGGTAGGGCAGCGTGACCGTCGCGAACACCGCGGCGCGCGAGGCGCCGAGGTTGTAGGCCGCCTCCTCGAGCGTGGTGTCGAAGCGCCGCAGCCGCGCCTGCACCGTGAGCGTGGCGATCGCGACGATGTACGAGAACTGGCCCAGCACCACCAGCGGCAGGCCGGGGCGCAGGAAGCCGAGCTCGACGCCGAAGCTGTCGTCGACGAACTGCGCCAGCCGGCTCGCGAACGCGAGGATCGAGATGCCCAGGATCACGCCCGGGATCACCAGCGGCGCGAGCATCAGCAGCGACAGCGCCTGCTGGCCCCGGAAGCGGGTGCGCTCGATCAGGAAGGCGTTGGCCGTGCCCACCCCCACCGACAGCAGCGTGACCCAGGCGGCGACGACCACGCTCGTCCAGAGGCTGCCCAGCAGCGCGGTGTCGGCGAACAGGCCGGTGCGCCCGTTCGCGCCGCGCGCGGTGAACCAGTCGAGCGTGAAGCCGCGCCAGGGCGGCGCCGGGTAGGGCGCGTCGTTGAAGGCGAAGACCGCGACGACCGCCAGCGGCAGGAACAGGAAGGCGAAGAACAGCAGCGCGTAGACCACCGTGCCGGCGCGCAGCCAGGCGGGGCGGGGCAGCGAGGGGATCATGGTCTGCTCAGCCCCGCCGCATCACGTCGCCGAACCTCTGTCCGCTGAGCTTCAGCCCCGCCCAGACGATCAGCGTCGACAGCCCGAGCAGCAGGAAGCCGAAGGCGGCGCCCTGCTCCCAGTTGAAGCGCGTGATGAACTGGGTGTAGATCTGCTCGGTGAACCACAGCGAGTTCTTGCCACCCAGCAGCGTCGGCGTCAGGTAGTTGCCCAGCGTGAGCATGAACACGACGATGCAGCCGGCCACGATGCCCGGCGCGGCGTGCGGGATCACGATGCGCCGCAGGATGTCGAAGCCGTTGCCGCCCAGGTCGTAGGCGGCCTCGATCAGCGCGTCGTCGAGGGTGTCCAGGGCGCCGATCAGCGGCACGACCATGAACAGCATCGAGGTGTAGACCAGGCCGACGAGCAGGGTCGCGTCGTGGTAGAGCAGCTCCACCGGCTGCGCCGTCAGGCCCAGCCGCACCAGCAGCGCGGGCAGCACGCCCGACTCGCGCAGCAGGATCATCCAGCCCAGCGTGCGCACCGTCTCGCTGACCCAGAACGGGATCAGGCAGGCCATGAACAGCAGCGAGCGCGCGTGGCCGCGGGCGATCTTGGCGATCGTCCAGGCCACCGGGAAGGCCAGCAGCAGCGTCAGCGCCGTGGCCACGATCGACATCAGCGCCGTGCGCACGAAGGTGTGCCAGTACAGCGGCTCGTCGAAGAAGGTCAGGTACTGCTTCAGGCTCGGTTCGTAGACGCGCGGCGCGACGCGCGCGCGCAGCGACAGGATCGCGAGGTCGACGTGCGGCAGCACGATCAGCCCGACCAGCCACAGCAGCGCCGGGGCGAGCAGCAGCCACAGGCCCAGGCGCGCGGCCGAGCGGGCGTCAGCCGCCATGGGGGCGCGCCGCCGGCGCGGCGAAGCAGGTCGCGCGCCGCGGGTCGAAGCCGAAGGCCACCGTCTCGCCCACGCGCAGGTCGGCGTAACGGCCGGTCTGCGGCAGCGCGATGCGCAGCTCGGCGCCGCTGCCCGCCTCGCGCAGCAGCACCGCCGAGTTGGCGCCGTCGAACAGCAGGCTCTGCACGGCGCCGCCCAGGCGCGGCTGGTCGGCCGGCAGCTCGGCGGCGTCGCGCGCGATCGTCGCCACCTCGGGCCGCACGTAGGCCTCGACCGCGTCGCCGGCCGTCACCGTGCCGATGCGCCGCGCGTGCAGGACCAGGCCCTGCGCGGTGGTGAGCGCGACGAGCTCGCCGTCGACCCGGTCGGCGCGGCCGGCGAAGCGGTTGTTCGCACCGACGAAGCCGGCGACGAAGGGCGTGCGCGGCTCGTAGTACAGCGCCTGCGGCGTGTCGACCTGCTCGAAGCGCCCGGCGTTCATCACCGCGACGCGGTCCGACAGCACCAGCGCCTCGCTCTGGTCGTGCGTGATGTAGACGAAGGTCGTGCCGAAGGCCGCCTGCAGCTGCTTCAGCTCGATCTTCATGTGCTCGCGCAGCTTCAGGTCGAGCGCGCCGAGCGGCTCGTCGAGCAGCAGCAGCGTGGGTTCGAGCACCAGGCTGCGGGCGATGGCCACGCGCTGCTTCTGCCCGCCCGAGAGCTGGTCGACGCGCTTGGACTGCGCGCCGGCCAGGCCGACGCGCTCGAGCATCTCGCCGACCTTGCGCCCGATCTCGCCGCGCGGCAGCCCGCGGCGCGCGAGGCCGTAGCCGACGTTCTCGCCCACCGACATCATCGGGAACAGCGCCAGGTGCTGGAACACCATGTTCACCGGCCGCCGGTTCGGCGCCACGCCGGCCATCGAGCGGCCACCGATGCGGATGTCGCCGGCGTCGGGCGCGATGAAGCCGGCGATCATGCGCAGCAGCGTCGTCTTGCCGCAGCCCGAGGGTCCGAGGATCGAGAAGAAGCTGCCGTGCGCGACGTCGAAGGACAGCGCCTCGACGGCCACGTGGCCGCCGAAACGCTTGGCGACGCGGTCGACCTCGAGGTCGGCCGCGGCCGATGCGCCAGGGCTCGCTGTCAATTGGCCGCTTTGACGCGGTCGAGCACGCGGCCCTCGATCTCCTCGATGCCGGCGGGCACCGCGGGGTACCACTTGACGTTCTTCAGCGCGGCCTCGGGAAAGCTCGCCGCGAACTGCGCCTTCAGCTTCGGGTCCATCAGCTGCTCGGCGCCCTTGGCGGCGGTGAAGTTGCCGGCCGAGCCGGCCACCTTCGCGGCGATCTCGGGGCGCATGTTGAAGTTGATCCAGGCGTAGGCCGCGGCGTCGTTCCTGCCCTTGGCCGGCAGCGCGAAGGTGTCGATCCAGCCGAGCGCGCCCGACTTCGGCGCGATGAACTGGATCTCGGGCTTTTCGCCGTTGAGCTTCCAGCCGCCGGTGTCCCACATCATGGCGCCGGTGATCTCGCCGGCACGCATGCCGTTGAGCAGCTGGTCCTTGTTGTCCCAGAACAGCTTCAGGTTCGGCTTGCACGCCGCGAGCGTCTTGCCGACCTCGTCCATCAGCGCGGCGTAGGCCTTGGCGTCGCCGTAGAGCGCGAACGGGTCCTTGCCCGCGGCGAAGGCGAAGGCCAGCAGCGTCGGCCGCTTCAGGCGCACCGCGGTCTTGCCCTTCTGGTCGGGCTTGCACAGGTCGGGGTAGTCGCTCATCTGCGCCGCCTTGGTGTTCACCACCAGGCCGTCGGTGCCCCAGATGTGCGGCAGGCCGTAGACCTGGCCGCCGAGGGTGGTGTTCTTCTTCGTCGCCTCGAGCATCGGCGCGATGAACTGCTCGGTCTTGATCTTCGACAGGTCGAAGGGCTTGTACAGGCCGAACTCGGCCTGCGGGCCGGTGATGCGGTCCTGCGAGGGCTGCGCGAGGTCGAAGCCGGCGCCGCCGGTGGCGCGCAGCTTGGAGATCATCTCCTCGTTGTTCGACAGCGTGATCTCGACGGCGATGCCGGTCTCCTTCGTGAAGGCCTCGACCACGTCCTTGGGCACGTAGTCGGCCCAGGTCAGCAGGCGCAGGGTGTTCTGCGCCGACGCGGCGGAAACCAGGCCGACGGCCAGGCCGAGGGCGGCAACGAGGCGGGACAGTTTCATCGAGGGTGCTCCGTGGAGGGGGTCGGGAGGAAGGTGCCGGACGAGGCTAACGCAAAACGATGACGATTCACACCCTGCGCGCCGCGGGCCTCACAGCCAGCGCCGCAGCGGCCGCCAGAACATCCAGCCCAGCCGCGCCGCGAGGCGAGCGTCGGCCGGCGCCTGCAGCACCGGCGAGACGTCGGCCGAGGCGGCCATGCGCGTGAGCACCTCGTCCAGCGCGGCGACCACGCGCGGGTCGCCCGAGGCCACCATCAGCTCCGCCAGCCGTTCGTGCGCCGCGTGCTCGGCGTTGTAGCTGCCGAACGCGGCCCAGCGGCCGTCGACGATGAAGAGCTTCGAGTGCTCGCCGCAGCGGCTCTCGAAGATGCGGATGCCCGCGCGCAGGAAGCGCCGGTACTCGAACGCCGCGCTGAGCCAGGGCAGCTCGCTCTCGGCGAGCGCCGCGCGGTGCGAGTGGAAGATCTCGACGCGCACGCCGCGGCGCGCGGCGCGCACCAGCGCGTCGGCCAGGGTGGCCGTGGGTTTGCAGTGGAAGCTCGACAGTCGCACGCTGAGCCGCGCGCCGTCGACGGCGCGCACGAGCCAGTCGGTGATCGGGTTGGCGCCGAACACCAGCGGATGCCAGCCGCCCGCGTCGCGGTTCGGGTCGTGCACGAGGTACTCGAAGCGGTGCGGTGCCGGCCCGGCCGAGACGGCGTGCGCGTCGAGCAGCGCCGCGTGCGCCCGGGGCGACTCGTCGGTCAGCGCGAACAGGTCGATCAGGTCGCGCAGCGCGCGCGCCACGATCGCGCCGTCGAGCACGGCCGAGAACTCGCCCCAGCCCTCGAACGACCGGGCCGACAGGTTGCTGCTGCCGATGAGCAGCGTTCCCGCGTCGGACAGCTGGATCTTGACGTGGTGGCCGGCGCCGAGCCGGCGCTGCAGCGCCGTGGCCGGGCGATAGGTGGCCAGGCGCACGCCGTCGCGCGCGGCCGCCGCGAGCAGGGCCTCGAGGCGCTGCTGCTCCGGCCGGGGCCGGGCGTAGTTGCCCAGGCGCTGGCCGAAGCCGTCGAGCCCGAGGAAGACAAAGACGCCACGCCGGGCGGCCGCCGCCAGCGCCTCGAGAAAGCGCAGGCCGTAGTCGTCGTGCTCGATGAAATAGGTGCTGACGTACAGGAACTGCCGGGCACGCTCCACCATGTCGAGGCGGACGTTCCATTCGTCCTGCCGCGAGCGCAGCGGCACGAAGCGGCTCGACAGCCATGTGTCGGCGGGCCTGGCGTCGACAGTCAACTCGCGGTCTCCGACTCCTGGGGGGAGGTCGAGTGTGGCGCAGATCGCTCCAGCCCGTTGCGCCATGGCCACGGCCGGCGCGTGGGGACCGCCGCGGCGCGCCGCGCCTCAGATCTGCACGCGCGTGCCCAGCTCGACCACGGCGTTGTCGGGCAGGTGGAAGAAGCGCGCGGCGCTGCCCGCGTTGCGCGACATCGCGGCGAACAGCCGTTCGCGCCAGCGCGCCATGCCGGCGCCCGGCGTCGGCACGACGGTCTCGCGGCTCAGGAAGTAGCTCGTCTCGAAGGGCGGCACCGGCACGCCGCGCGCCGCGCATCCGGCCAGCGCGCGCGGCACGTCGGGCAGGTCCATGAAGCCGAAGCGCAGCGTGACGCGCCAGAAGCCCTCGGCCAGCGGCTGCAGGTCCACGCGGTCGGCCTCGGCCACCCACGGCACCTCGTCGAACACCACCGTGACGACGAGGTTGCGCCGGTGCAGCACCTGGTAGTGCTTGAGGTTGTGCATCAGCGCCTGCGGCACGGTCTCGGGGTCGGCCACGGCGTAGACCGCGGTGCGCTCGACGCGCGGCACGTCGGCGAGGCTGGCCGAGTCGAGGAAGGCACGCAGGTCCAGGCCGTCGGCGCGCACGCCGGCCAGCAGCAGCGCGCGGCCCCGTGCCCAGGTGCTCATCAGCACGAAGATCGCGCCGCCGAGGGCGAGCGGGAACCAGCCGCCGTCGACGAACTTGATCGCGCAGCCCGTCACCAGCAGGGCGTCGATGGCCAGGAAGAGCAGCGTCGCGCCCGCGGCCACCGGCGCCGGCACGCGCCAGCCCTCGCGCACGACGAACCAGGTCAGCACCGTCGTGATCATCATCGTCAGCGTGACGGCGATGCCGTAGGCGCCGGCCAGCGCCGCCGAGCTGCGGAACAGCAGCACCGCGCCCACCACGCCGGCCAGCAGCGCCCAGTTCACCGCCGGCAGGTAGATCTGCCCGTGCTCGCGCGCCGAGGTGTGACGCACCGTCAGGCGCGGCATGAAGCCGAGCTGCATCGCCTGGCGCGTCACGGAATAGGCCCCCGAGATCACCGCCTGCGAGGCGATGATCGCCGCCAGCGTCGCCAGGCCCACCGCCGGCAGCACCCACGCGTCGGGGAAGAGGCGGAAGAACGGGTTCTCGATCGCGCCCGGGTCGGCGATCAGCAGCGCGCCCTGGCCCAGGTAGTTGAGCGCCAATGCGGGCAGCACGAGCCCCATCCAGGCGAACTGGATCGGGCGGCGGCCGAAGTGGCCCATGTCGGCGTACAGCGCCTCGGCTCCGGTGATCGCCAGCACGATCGCGCCGACGGCGGCGAGCACGCCGGGCCCGCGTTCGGCCAGGAAGCGCCACGCATGCGCCGGGTTCAGCGCCGCCAGGATCTCCGGCGCCCGGGCGATCTGCAGCACGCCGGTGACCGCGAGCACCACGAACCACAGCGTGATGACCGGCCCGAAGGCCACGCCCACCGCCGCGGTGCCGTAACGCTGCACGGCGAACAGACCGACCAGCACCGCCAGCGACAGCGGCAGCACCCAGGGGGCGAGCGCGGGCGTGGCGACCTGCAGCCCCTCCATCGCGCCGAGCACCGAGATCGCCGGCGTGATCAGGCTGTCGCCGTAGAACAGCGTCGCGCCGCCGACGCCCAGCAGCAGCAGCGCGTGGCGCAGCGCCGGTCGCGCGCGCACCGCGTGGGAAGCGAGCGCGGTGAGCGCGAGCACGCCGCCCTCGCCGCGGTTGTCGGCGCGCAGGATCAGCGTCACGTACTTGAAGGTGACGACGAACATCAGCGCCCAGAAGATCGCCGACACCGCGCCGATCAGGTTGGCGGCGTTCAGCGCCACGCCGGTGGCCGGCGAGAAGATCTCCTTGACGGTGTAGAGCGGGCTGGTGCCGATGTCGCCATAGACCACGCCGATGGCGCCGAGCGTGAGCGCCGCCAGGCCCTGGCGGGGCGGGTGCGCCGGCGAGGCCGGTGCGTCGAGGGTGGCATCCATGCGAAGCGCGTCGAGTGTCGAGGCCGCCAGCGTGCCGGGCCGGGCATCAGGAACGCATATGGACGCACCGTGCGATTGATCTGAGTCAGTCGCGACCGGCGCGGTGCGGTGCACCCTGGGGGCCTGTCGAGCAACGAGAAAAGCCTGCGAAATGACCCACCGATCGATCCGAATTGCCGGCCGCGTCGTCGAGCGCAGCACGCGCCACCCCCTCGAGGGCCTGCGCGTGGAGGCCTGGGACGAAGACATGCTGGTCGACGACTTCGTCGGCCGCGCCGAACGCACCGACGCCGACGGGCGGTTCACGATCCGGCTCGAGGACGGCTATTTCGAAGGCCTGTTCGGCGAGCGCAACCCGGACCTCTACTTCCGCGTGTTCGATGCCGGCACGATGCTGGCCCGCACGCCGCCGCTGGTGCGCCGGCTCGGCCGGCCGCGCGGCGCCGAGCACGAGGTCGTCGTCGAGGTCGAGGTCGCGGTCGAACGGCCCGCCTCGGTCACCACGCCCGGGTCGGCGGCGGCCGCACGGGTGGTCGGCCGCGTCACCGGGCCCGACGGCGCCCCGGCCTTGCAGCTGCTCGCGCGCGCCTATCGGCTCAGTGGCGGCGAGCGCCTGCTCGTCGGCGAGGCGCTCACCGGGCCCGACGGCGGCTATGCGATCGCGCTGACCGGCGCCACGCCGGTCGAGCCGCTCGACCTCGTCGTGCAGGTCGCCGACCCGCTCGGCGAGGTGCTCGGCAGCACCCGTGCGACGGTCGTGCCGCGCCCCGACGCGGCCCTCGACGTCGTGCTCGTGCGCCCGCCCCGGCCGGACACGGGCCGGCCGGGCCGGCTCGTCGACCAGTGCCGCATCGACCTGCCGGCCGACGACGTGGTGGAGCGCACCGAGTTCGAGCGCTTCTTCCGCCTCAACATCGACTACGGCGAACTGCAGGACACGCCGCCCCCGCCGACGATCAACCTGGTGCCCGACCCGCAGCCGGCGGCGCCCGAGGAGCCGCCGAACCCGCTGGACATCCGCACGCTGCCGCTCGCCTTCCACCTGCCGTTCACGCAGACCTGGAAGCTCGAGGGCTACACCCGGGGCCGGCTGGTCAAGTCCTTCGCGCTCGCCCCCGGCGAGGAGCAGACCGTCGAGGTCTACACCTGGGACCGGCAGCACAGCAGCCTCGAGTCGACGCTGTCGTTCGAGCAGGAGCAGTCGACCGAGGCCACCGGCACGCGCCGCGACACCACCGACGTCGCGCGCGATGTCGGCCGCCAGACCGGCTTCGAGATGACGACGCAGGGCAAGGTCGGCTTCACCGTCGGCGTGGTCAACGTCGACCTGAAGACCGACACCACCGGCAAGGCCTCGCTGAACGAGGCCGAGAAGAGCACGCGCAACGCGATCGTCGAGGCCACGAGCCGTGCGACGCAGCGCGTGCGCAGCAGCCGCACGCTCAAGGTCACCGAGTCGCGCGAGGTCGGCAGCGAAGAGCGGGTGACGCGCAAGCTGCGCAACCCGAACGCCAGCCACACGCTGACGGTCGCGTTCTTCGAGGTGCTCGCGAACTACGAGATCACGACCCGGCTCGACGCCGACGCCGTGCGCCTGGTCGTGCTGATCCCGAGCGCCGGGCTGTCGGGCATCCGGCGTTTCGACCGGCGCCTGGTGCGCCTGCACGAGACCGCGTTGCGCCTGGCGCTGCTCGACCGCGCGCTGATCGCCGGCTTCGACGCGGCAAAGCTGCTCGACGCCCGCGAGCGCGCCTGCGCAGTGCTCTGCAAGGGCTGCGACTGCGACGGCGCGCTGGTCGACACGACCTCGCCCGACTGGGCCGCGCTGCAGGTGGACGCGACGAACGCCGCGAAGGCGGTGGCCGAGATCCTGGGGCGCCGGCTGAGATTCCCGTTGTCGATCCCGCGCGCCGAGGTCGGCGATGCCGAGGGCATCCAGGACATCCAGCGCTACCTCTTCGACCAGTCGTGCCGGCGCAACGCGCCGCGCCTGGTGCAGGACCTGGCCGCTCTCGGCATCGACGCCAGCGGCGCGCTGCCGCCGGCGAGCGCGCAGGTCGAGGCGATGCACCTGATCCTCGCGACGCTGCCGCCGGAGGCGCTCGTCAAGCTGCGCTTCGACGACCAGGTGGCCGGGCTCGTGTGGGGCCAGATCCGCGACGCCATCTGGGGCGCGCTGCCCAACGTCGACCCGATCTCCGCGGCGGTGAACTACGGCATCGCCTGCAAGCGCGCCGACGAGATCAAGGCCCGGTGCGGCGGCTTCGCGAGCTTCGACGACGGCGGCCTGGTGGCCACGCTCACCGGCTTCGCGACGCACCACGACACCTGGGCGAAGAACCGCGAGGCTGCGCGCCAGGCCGACGAGAAGAAGGCCGAGCTCGCGCGCATCGCGAAGGAGGAGCGCGAGGCCCGCGTGCTGGAGGCCTTCGGCCTGCGCGAAACCGCCGACGCGCAGGAGCGCCTGGAGGCGCTGCTCGACCACTTGAACGAAAGCCGCAACCTCGACCACTACCGCTTCGCGGTCTGGAACGAACGCGCCGGCTCGGCCGACGACGCGGTGATGGGCATGGCGCTGGGCGGCTGGGTCGACCCGACGCCGGTGGGCATCGTCGGCGACCGGCTCGCGGTGCCGGTGAGGCTGCGCGAGGGCAGCCGTTTCGCGGACTTCGTTGCGCGCAGCCTGGACGACCTGCGGCCGCAGCTCCAGTCGGAGGTGCAGCGCCACATCCTGCCGACCGCCGCGCTGCACAGCGAGGCGGTCGTGGGCGACTGCTCGAGCAGCGAGCGCGAGGCCCGGGCGCGCGAGCAGCTCCAGACCTGGCGCCTGGCGATCGACAACCAGGCCGCCGCGCTCGAGGTGCAGCGCCTGGCCGCGCGGCTGGCGGCGTCGCCGCCGATGCTCGAGCGCGACGGCGCGCCCAAGTGCCCGCCGCTGGACATCCGCGTGACCAGTGCCGCCCAGGCCGGCACCGCGGGCTGAGCGGCCGATGGCGAAGGACGAAGAGCGCGACTGGGCGCGGGCGAACCCGGTGCCGCAGGCCGCGGCCACGGCCGACGCGCTGGTGCTGTGGAACTTCCCGGTCGGGGGCAGCGCGCTCGCGGCCGAGCACGCACAGGCGATCGAGCGCTTCACGGCCAACGACCTGGGCTTGAGCCCGGCGGCCAGCCCGACCCAGTTCCACGTGGTCGGCCACGCGAGCGCTTCGGGCGCGGAGCGCGGCAACCTGGCCCTGTCCGAGCAGCGCGCCGAGGCCGTCGCGGCCTGGTTCGAGCGGCGCGGCGTGCCGCGGGCCCGGGTGAGCGCGAGCTGGCTCGGCTCGGAGCAGCCCGTCGACACCACCGGCACCGGCGTGGGCCAGGCGCGCAACCGGCGCGTCGAGATCAACCGGTTCCGCGCCCAGCCGGCATCCAAGGTGGTGCCGCTGCGCGCCGACCCGGCCCGCGGCAAGCCGATCGCTGCGGCGCGCGCCGGCCCGGGCGGTGCCGACGGCGTGGCCGGCACGCTGAAGGGCACGATCGACACGCCGCCGTTCCCGATCCGCCTGCGCGCCCTGGCCGTCGACGTGCGCCTGATCGGCGAAGTGGAGCTGAGCGTCCTCTCGGGCCGGGGCGACACCGCGCTCGTCGGCGCCGTCCAGGGCGGGCGCCTGTCGCCGGAGTTCGAGACCCTGATCGTCGACGGGCTCAAGGGCAAGGCCGTCGTCAGCGCCGGCGAGGACGGCCGGCCGCCGGGCCTGCAGCTCGGCGCGCAACTCGAGAACATCGCCGGCAAGCCGGAGCTCGGCGTCCAGGCAGGGACCAAGCCGGTCTACGTCGAGTTCGAGCTGAAGGAGTCGACCCCGCTGGACGAGCTCTCGATCCGCGGCGTGCGGGTCGCGGCGCGCTTCAGCGGCAAGGTCCGCTTCGAGTTCGGCCCTTCCGAGACGACCGCGGCGCGGCTGCTGGCGACGCCGGCCGGTGCGGTGGCGGGCGTGATCGCGACGGCGGCGCTGATCAACGGCGGCACCGCGCTGCTCGCGCAGGCCGCGCGCGAAGAAGGGCTGCAGGCGATGGTGTTCCTGGCCGAGCGCGACGGCGTCGCCACCCGCGTCGCCTACGAGGTGCTCGGCACCGACGCGCTCGTGCACGTCAAGAACCAGGAGCTGCAGTGGGTCAAGCTCGAGGACGACATGCGGCGCGCGTTCCGCGCCGGCATGGACCGCGTCGACGCGCTGCTCGCCGACCTCGGACCCGACGGCCGCACCGAACGGCGCCTGCGCTGGGACGCGGCCTACGCCCCGGGACTGGGCGTGCAGGACTTTCCGGACGTGCAGCGGCACGTCTTCGACGCGCTCGGCGGCTGCGAATGGAAGGACCGGACCGCCGGCACGCCGCTCGAGGCGCTGTGAGTCGCCGGAGGGCCGGCGCTAGTCGGTGTCGACCAGGCGGTAGCCCACGCCCGGCTCGGTGAGCAGCCGCTGCGGCTCGGTCGGGTCGGCCTCGAGCTTGGCGCGCAACTGGCCCATGTACAGGCGCAGGTAGTGGGTGTGCTCGGTGAACTCCGGCCCCCACACGTCGGCCAGCAGCTGCCGGTGCGTGACCACGCGGCCGGCGCTGCGCACCAGGCGGGCGAGCAGCCTGAACTCGGTGGGCGTCAGGTGCACCGGCTCGCCGTGCAAGGCGACGCGGTGCGCCTCGAGGTCGACCTCGAGGCCGCCCTGGGCATAGCGCGTCACGGCGGCGTGCACACTCGTGCCGCGGTGGCGCAACGCGACGCGCAGGCGCGCCAGCAGTTCGCCGACGCTGAAGGGCTTGACGAGGTAGTCGTCGGCCCCGGCATCGAGCAGGCGGATCTTCTGGCCCTCGGCCTGGCGCGCCGAGATCACCAGCACCGGCGTGCCCTGCCGATGGCGCAGTGCGTCGAGCAGCGCCTCGCCGTCGCCGTCGGGCAGGCCGAGGTCGAGCACGACGAGGTCGACGTCGGCGTGCCGGGCGAGCGCCATGCCCTCGGACAGGCTGGCGGCCGTGAGCACCTCGTAGCCCTCGACCGCCATCGCGTCGGCGAGCGTGCGGCGCAGCTCGCGGTCGTCCTCGACGAGCAGCAGCTTCACGGGCCCGGCTCCTCGCCCGGCGCCGGCGGCGGCTCGACGGTGGGCAGCACGCACTCGAAGCTGCTGCCGCCGTGGCCGCGCGGCCGCAGGCGCAGCTCGCCGCCATGGGCACGGGCGATCGCACGGCAGACCGCCAGGCCGACGCCGGCGCCGCGGCGTTGGCCGGCATCGCTGCCACGCTGGAAGACCTCGAACACCCGCTCGCGCTGCGCCGGCGGCACGCCCGGGCCGCGGTCGCGCACGGCGATCACCAGGGCCGCGCCCTGCTGCCGCACCAGGATCTCGACGGGCGCCTCGGCCGGGCTGTACTTCAGCGCGTTGTCGATCAGGTTGTCGAGCAGCTGCGACAGCAGCAGCGCGTCGCAGCGCAGCAGCGGCAGGCCCGGTTCGAGCCGGGCACGGACGCGGCGCTGCGGGTCGCGCAGGCGCGCGCGGCGCAGCGCGCTGCCGACGATCTCCTCGGCCGACTCCCAGTCGAGCTGCAGCTGCACGCCGGGCGCGTCGAGACGGGCGAGCTGCAGCGTGTTGTCGGTCAGGCGCGCCAGCTGGCCGGCCTCGTCGACGATGGTCGCCGCCAGGCGCCGGCGCTGCTCGGGCGCCAGGCGTTCGCCTTGGTCGTGCAGCGACGAGGCGGCGCCGAGGATCGTCGCCAGCGGCGTGCGGTGGTCGTGCGAGATCGCCGCGAGCAGTGCATTGCGCACGCCCTGCGCCTGCGCCTGCTCGCGCGCCTCGCGTTCCTGGCGGGCGGCCAGCGCGCGCTGCAACGCCTGGCCCATCTGGTCGCACAGCGCCTGGGCATGGGCGCGCAGCGCGTCGTCGGGCCGGTCGCGGTCGACCGGCACGCAGGCCGCGCCGAGGCTGCCCTGGCGCGTGCGCATCGGCAGGATCCATGCGCCGAGCTCGTCGTGGCGCCCCGTGCCCGGGCCCAGGGCCGTGGACTGGCGCAGCGCCAGCCAGAGGCCCGCCAGGGTGTCGGCATCGGCCTCGCCGAGGCACAGCGCGGCGTCGGCGTCGTCGGTGGCGGGCACGCCGGCGCGCAGCAGCAGCAGCGTGACCGGCGCCTGGGCGAGGTCGGACAAGGCCTCGCGCAGCATCGGCGCGCGGGCCAGCGGGTCGCCGGTGTCGCGCAGCGCCTCGCCGAACGTGCGCAGCTGGTCGGCCAGGCGCGCGTGGTGGCGGGCGCGGTCGGCCTGCACGCGCAGACGGCCCATCAGCGCCGCCACGAGCAGGTTCACCGCGAGCAGGGCGCCCAGCAGCAGCGCGTGCTGTCGCAGGTCGATCGAGAACGTGCCGCGCGGTGGCACGAACACCCAGTTGAAGGCCAGCACCTGGACCGCCGCGGCCGCCATCGACACCGGGGCCGGCAGCCACAGCGCGGCGACCGTGGAGCCCAGCACCAGCAGCATCGCCAGGTTGGCGAGGTCGACGTGGCCGTCGACCGCGAGCATGGCCGTCCACGCCGACGCCCAGGCCAGCAGGGCCAGCGCGCCGCGCCGGGGGTTGATCTTCATGCCGCGAACCCTAGCAGCCCGCGCATCAGGATCGCATCAGGACCGGTTCAGTCCTGCGGCCGGGCGCGCCGCGCGCGCACCGCGGCGGCGAGCTCGTCGAGCAGCGGCTCGGTCTGCGCCCAGCCGATGCACGCGTCGGTGATCGACACGCCGGGCCGCAGCGGCACGCCCGGCTGCAGGTCCTGGCGGCCGCCCTCGAGGTGGCTCTCGATCATCACGCCGATCAGCCGGCGCTCGCCGCCGACGAGCTGGCGCGCGAGCTCGCGGCCGACCTCGACCTGGCGCTCGTGCTGCTTGCTCGAGTTGGCGTGCGAGCAGTCGACCATCACCTGCTCGCGCAGGCCGGCGCGCGCCAGCAGCGCGCAGGCTGCGGCGATGCTGTCGGCGTCGTAGTTCGGCCGGGCACCGCCGCGCAGGATGACGTGGCAGTCGGTGTTGCCGCGCGTCTCGAACACCGCCGCCTGGCCCATCGGCGTCATGCCGATGAAGGCGTGCGGCGCGCGCGCGGCGAGCACCGCGTCGGCGGCGACCTTGACGCCGCCGTCGGTGCCGTTCTTGAAGCCCACCGGGCAGCTCAGGCCCGAGGCGAGCTGGCGGTGGCTCTGGCTTTCGGTGGTGCGCGCGCCGATCGCGCCCCAGGCCACCAGGTCGGCGATGTACTGCGGCGACAGCAGGTCGAGGTACTCCACGCCGCAGGGCAGGCCGAGCGCGTTGATGTCGAGCAGGATGCGCCGGGCCAGCCGCAGTCCGGTGTTGATGGCGAAGCTGCCGTCGAGGTGCGGGTCGTTGATCAGGCCCTTCCAGCCGACGGTCGTGCGCGGCTTCTCGAAGTAGACGCGCATCACGACCACCAGCTCGCCGGCCAGGCGCTCGGCCACCGGCTTCAGGCGGCGCGCGTAGTCGAGCGCCAGGTCGTGGTCGTGGATCGAGCACGGCCCGACGACCACGACCAGTCGGTCGTCCGCGCCTCGCAGCACGGCGCCGATGGCCTCGCGCGCGGCCGCGACATGGCGCGCGATCGCCTCGGTCTCGGGCAGCTCCTCGTGCAGCAAGGCCGGCGAGATCAGCGGGCGCACGGCCTCGATGCGCAGGTCTTCGACGCGGGTGCGGTCTTCGGTGAGCGGCATGCCGCGGTCGGGGTCGGTGTGCATCGGGTCGGGATCGGCGGACGGCGGGACGCGGATTATCCGGCGCGCGGCGGGCGTCGGCAGGCCCGCGAGCCCGGCGGGCCGCGCGCTGCGAAGCGTGTGCGCTCGCGCGGATTGCGTGCGCTCAACGGGCGCGCCGCGGGCCGCGCAATAGTCGAACGCGGGGCGGGCGGGGCCTGCGCACGAACAGGCCGCCCGTCCAGGGCGCTCGAGGGCGGTGCCGGCCGTGGCCGGTCCCGCCCCCGGGATGAATCGACCGATGCAGAAGGATCCTCCATGAAGTTCGAGATCAAGGCACTCGTCGTTGCCTCCACGATCGCCGTGCTGACGCCCCTGGCGCATGCCGGGGGGGTGGCGCTCACGCTGTCGCGCACCTCGGCGCTGACGAACGTCAGCGATGCCGCCGGCACCTGGCAGCACGAGGGCGGCAACATCCTGAAGTCCGGGGTCAAGATCGGCCAGTACGCGCTGCACCGCCGCGTCACCACCGGCGGCACGACCGCACCGCTGAACACCGCGATGACGACGCTCACGCTGTTCATCGCGTCGGCGTCCGGCAGCGCCCCGCAGAACATCACCCTCCAGGGCGCCCACGACTTCACGGCCGGGAACTTCCGCGGCAGCGTCAGCGCCGCGTCCAACCGGTACACCTGGATCCAGGGCGGCGACGCCGGGTATTCGTCGGCCGGGGTGGGCGTCCTGAGCCTGTCCATCACCTGGGCCGGCGCGTCGCAATTGACCTTGCCCTGACCGCGGCGGCAGACCCGCTTCGGGCGCCCTTCGGCGCCACGAGCGATCCGACCCCGGCCCTGCCGATGCGCCCACCCCTGCTCTCCAAAGTGCTGGCCCTGGCCGGCGCCGGCGCGCTCGGCCTGGCGATCGGGTGGGTGTCGGGGCGGGCCGTCGAGCCCTCCCCGGTCGCGGCGGGCCGGGCGCCGGTGAAGGTCGCCGAGCCCTTCGGCGCCGCGGCGCCGGCAGCGCCTGCCGCGCCGAGATCGCTGCGCGAACTGGGCGCGGACATCGGCCAGCGCCTGGGCGTGCCCGTCGTCATCGACGACGCGGTGCGTGCCGACGTGCCCGGCCCGGCCGTGGCGCTCGAGGGCCTCGATGCCAGCCGGCTCGAATCGACGCTGCGCGGCCTGTTCGCCGGGCAGGAGCTGCTGTTCCACCACGGCGTGGACCGGCAGGGCGCCGGGTCCCGCCTGAAGGGCGTCTGGGTGTACTCGCGGGCCGAAGACTTCCGCGTCGGCGCGACCGCCTGGGCGGGCTCCCCGCCGGCGGCCGACGGCGAGCGCCGGGCGGCGGTGTCGCCGGCACCGCGCCCGGGGGCGGCGCAGCCCGCCCCGCGCGAGGCCGACGGCCCCGGCCGTGCGCCCTGGAGCGGCGACATGGCGGAGGCCGCCGCGCCCGAGCTGCCCGGGCTCAGCCGCCTGGTGCTCGGGTCCGATGCGCCGCAGGGGCTGCGCCTGCAGGCGCTCGAGGCCTACGTGATCCATCCCGCCGCGACCGACGGCGAGGTCCGGGCGCTGCTCGACCAGGTCGGCAGCGGCGCCGACCCGATGCTCGCCGAACACGCCCGGGTGCTGCGCGAGGCACGCATCGCCGAGGCCGTGCCGCTGCCGCTCGATCCGGTCGAGGAACGTCCGTAGCGGGCCCGGCGCCGAGGCGCGCCGATGGCCGCCGCGTGACAATCCCGGTCGCGCCCGATCCGGGCGATGCCCGCCCACCCCTCGGAACGCTGACGATGACACTCGACCTGATCGAGGCCGAATCCGGCCCGGACCCGACCGCCACGCTCATCGTCCTGCACGGGCTGGGCGCCGACGGCAACGATTTCGTGCCGGTGTGCGAAGAGCTGGGACTCGACGGCGCCGGCGCGGTGCGTTTCGTCTTCCCGCACGCGCCGCAGCGCCCGGTGACGATCAACGGCGGCTACCGCATGCGCGCCTGGTACGACATCCTC
>ERZ795044.1116-NODE-1116-length-24500-cov-7.330620_pt1 | contig 24500 bp, 22 predicted proteins | sample MGYA00375128_ERZ795044 | MGnify/ENA primary metagenome ERZ795044 (study PRJEB30173, sample SAMN05720213) | anaerobic digester metagenome | isolation source: active sludge of municipal wastewater-treating anaerobic digesters | place: USA | collected 2014-12-22 ... | reverse complement strand
CGTCGCACCAGGCGCAGCAGCGCCTCGGTCGCGACCAGCGAGAGCGCCAGGAGGCCGGTATAACCGCGCGCATTCTGCGAGAACCAGACATGGTGCATCGAGCAGGTCAGGAGCGCGGCGCCGAGCAGCGCCTCCTCCCGCGAGACGACGCGGCGCGCAAGTCGGTAGAACGCCGCGACGCTCGCCACCCCGAGCAGCACCGCCGGCAGGCGCAAGGCGCTCGGGGTGTCGCCGAACAGCGCAATCGATCCCTGTGCCATCAGCGTGTACAGCGGATGCTGGTTCTGCGAGTCGTACACCACGAACGTCTCCAGCATCGGGCGCCGGACGTAGGTGAGCAGGGTCGAGATCTCGTCGATCCAGAGCCCGCCGTCGAGGTGTACGAGGCGCAGCGCCAGCGCGACGATCAGCACTGCCGCGAGCGCCACGCGCTCGACGCCATCCCAGGGTGCCGTCAGCGTCGCCTGCGCGGGATGACGTACGTCGAACCACGAGGTGAGGCGATCGACGACAACCACGCCGATGCCGAACAGCACCAGGGCCCCCTTGAGGCTCCAGGCGCCCAACCGCAAATGCTCCGCGGTCGGCTCAGGGGCGAGCCCCTCGAGCGACCCCGGGACGACAAGCGCCGCGACCGCCGCGGCGGCGAGAACCCACCAGGCGATCGACGGACGCGAGGAGATCCGCGCGCCGCTCACGTCTCCCGACGCTGGAAGTAGTCGCGGTACCAGGCCACGGTCTCGCGCAAGGCATCGTCGAGCGACCAGTTGGGCGCCCACTGCATGCGCGCGCGCGCCTTGGCACAGTCGAGGTACTGCCGCGAGATCTCGTTGGACGCCTGGTTGAGGATCGTCAGCTGCAGGTCCTCACGCCCCATGATGCGCAGGATCTCGCCCGCCATCTGCGTCACCGACAGCGGCGTCTCCGTCCCGAAGTTGAACGCCTCGCCGATGAAGCCGTCTTCGGGCACCCGCTCGGCGAGCGCGAGATACGCCTGCACCGCATCGCGCACGAAGAAGTAGTCGCGCACGAAGGTCCCGTCGCTGCGGATCACCGGCGAGTCGCCCTTGAGCACCGCGCGAATCGTCCCCGGAATGAGGCGATTGAAGTTGAGGTCACCGCCACCGTACAGGTTCCCGCAGCGCGTGACCGCGACCGGCAGCCGGTACGAGTGGAAGTACGACAGCGTGATCAGGTCGGCGCACGACTTGGAGACGTCGTACGGGTAGCGCCCGATGAGCGGCGCATCTTCGGTGTAGGGGAGCACCGGGTGCTCGCCATACGCCTTGTCGCTCGATGCCACGATGACGCGCTGCACGCGCCCCGCCATCTGGCGCGCCGCCTCGAGCAGGACCCACGTCCCCTTGATGTTGGCCTCGAAGGTCGACAACGGCGACCGCGAGGCGGTCCCCACGATCGTCTGCGCACCGAGGTGGAACACCGTGTCGATTTCGTACTCGTTGAGCGCGCGCAGCGTCGTCTCGTAGTCTTCGAGCTCGCCACGTACCACGCGGCACTTGCCCAGCGTCCCCGAGGTCACCGCTTCGCTATCGGCCACCCAGTCGCGCACGAGGCACACGACCGACGCCTTGCGGCGCAGCAGTTCGGCGACGAGGTGCGAGCCCAACAATCCCGTGGCGCCCGTCACGAGGACGCGGCGTTCGTTCCAGAAGGTCATGTCCAGTTCTTCCAGGGCGCGTGGCCGCTGGCCCAGAGTGATTCCAGCAGGTCGCGCTCGCGCACCGTGTCCATCGGCTGGAAGAAGCCGTCGTGCTTGAACGCCATGAGCTCACCGTCGCCCGCCAGCCGCTCGAGCGGCTCGCGTTCGAGGATCGTCTCATCGTCGCCGAGGTAGTCGAGCACCTTCGGTTCGAAGATGAAGAAGCCGCCGTTGATCCACCCGCCCTCGGCCTGCGGCTTCTCGGTGAAGGCGTGCACCTGGTCGCCATCGAGCGAGAGTCCGCCGAAGCGTGCCGGCGGACGCACCGCCGTGACCGTCGCCAGCTTGCCATGGCGCTTGTGGAAGGCGAGCAGCGCCGCGAGGTCGACGTCCGAGAGCCCGTCGCCGTACGTGCAGAAGAACGCTCCCTCGTGCAGGAACCGTTGCAGCCGACGGACGCGGCCGCCGGTCATCGTCTCCAGCCCCGTGTCGACCAGCCCCACCTTCCAGTCAAGGCGCGACCCGTTCACCACGTCCAGCGACCCGTCGCGCAGGTCGACGAAGAAGTCGCTCTCGCGCAGCGCGAAGTCGCGGAAGTACTGCTTGATGTACTCGCCCTTGTAGCCGCACGCCACGAGGAAGTCCTTGTGCCCGTGCGAGGCAAAGAAGTGCATCAGGTGCCAGAGGATCGGCCGCCCGCCAATCTCCACCATCGGCTTCGGGCGCGTGGACGTTTCCTCTGCCAGTCTCGTCCCCTTCCCGCCAGCGAGAATCACGACACGCATGCGATCAGACGATCCGCGGTGTCGGGATCGGGACGATGAAGCGCCCCCCGCGATCCCGGTACGCCTGCTGCTGCTCCATGATCTCGTCGGCGAAGTTCCACGCGAGGATCAGGACGTAGTCGGGGGACCGCTCCAGCAACGTCTTCACGTCGAGCACCGGAATGTGCATCCCCGGCGTGAACGTCCCGACCTTGAGCGGATTCCGGTCCACCGTATAGGGAACGAGCGTCGGGTCGATGCCGCAGTAGTTCAGCATCGTGTTCCCCTTCGCGGGGGCGCCGTACCCGGCCACCACCTTTCCGCGACCGTGCAGCTCCTCCAGCATCATGCGCAATGCGCGACGGTGCTCCGAGGCGCGGCGGGCGAACCCCTCCCACGCCGTCAGCGTCGACAAGCCGTTCGACGCCTCCTCTGCCATCATCTCCAGCGCGCGTGCCCCGTGCGTGCTCCGCTTCCGGAACCAGACCCGGATCGAGCCACCGTGCACCCGGACCTCTTGCACGTCATCCACGGCCAGCCCCACCGTCTCGGCCAGATGCGCGAGCGAGGTCACCGAGAAGTAGCACAGGTGCTCGTGATAGATCGTGTCGTACTCGGTCCCCAGCAGCATCTCGCGCGCATACGGAACCTCGACGATCACCGCGCCGTCGTCATCGATCAGCGTCGCAGCGCCCCGCAGGAAGCCCTGCGTATCGTCCACATGGGCGAGCACGTTGTTGCCGATCACCGCGCGCGCCTTGCCATGCGAGGCGCGCAGCTCCGATCCCGCGCGCTCATCAAAGAAGCGGTTGACCGTCGGAATCCCGCGCGATTCGGCGAGCGCCGCGATGTTGCGCGCCGGCTCGACGCCGAGGATCCGTCCGCCGAACTCCTTGAAGCAGCCCAACAACGATCCGTCGTTGCTCGCGACCTCGACGACCAGGTCCTCACGGCCGAGCTGCAATCGGTCGTGCACGGTGCGCGCGTACTCCTTGTTGTGCGCCGCGATCGTCGACGAGGTCCCCGTCACATAGATGTACTCGGCAAAGAGCACTTCGGGGTCGATCACGTCGGCCAGCTGCACCAGCGAGCACGTCGTGCAGAAATAGAGGTCGAGCGGGAATCGCGCCTCCTGCGAGGCGTCGGTCGGAGCGCGCAGGAACGCATTGGCCAGCGGTTGCGCCCCCAGCGACAGGACTCGGTGCAGGGTCGACTGGCTGCACGCGCGGCAGGTCGCGCGCAGGTGATGGACGCTATGTCCCCGACCGTCGGTGGCCTGCCAGCGGCTCGGCGCCGGTGTGGGCGAGAGCGTCATCGCCGGAATCCCTCGGCCGACGCGAGCGCGCTCGCTCCGGAAAGCGGCTTGGAAGAGCGCGAATTGGGGCGTCGGAGCAACATGGGCATCGATGAGAACACGGAACGGAGCGGGGGAGCAGGCGCGACCGGCACGACCGGAGGGTGTTCGACGAACCGACACGCGCGACTTCAGTGACGCATCGACACATCAGCAAGGCCGGTGCCGGGGGAGGGGGGTGAAAGTTCCCCCCCTCTCATCAGCCCGACCGTCGACGCCAGTTCCGGTCCCCTGAGACGGTCCTGCTCGGCTAGGGGTAAATAATTGAGGTGTGGCGCGACCACCACATCAGACGTCGCATGTGCATCGCCCATCTACCCGTGAATTCGGTCAAAATGGGACTGCCGGAGCCCCCATCCGCCCCCGGCAACGGCCGAGGCTGGCCAATTCATGCAGCGGAATTCGGCTTTTGGCCCGATGAGCTGCAACGAGGAGATCCGAAATCAGTGGCCGGATTCTCGCCATGGTCGGGGATGTCGCCGAGCCAAGCGGCAAGAAGTTTCGTGGCCGGGCATTTGCTTAACGACCCACGCCAGCGCTACTGCGCATCCGTCGGGCGATGGGTGGCGCAGCGGATGGAGCGGCGTTCGAACGCACCACAAGGAGATCGAACTGATGGCGGTCTATCAGATTGACGAAGTCGGAGGGTGGGACCGAAATCTGCTCGTCGACGTCGTGATCCCGGTGTTGAACGAGGCCCACGTTCTGGGAAAGAGCGTTGCGACCGTGCGGCAGTTCCTGAGCGAGTCGCTGCCCTGCCGCTGGCGTGTCGTGGTCGTGGACAATGGCTCGACCGACGGCACCGACCGTGTGGCCAAGGACCTGGCGGCCGCGCACGACGACGTCCGCTTCCTCCAGCTGCCGCAGCGCGGTCGCGGTCGCGCCCTGCGCCAGTCGTGGAGCCAGAGCGATGCCGACGTCATGTGCTATACCGACGTTGACCTCTCGACCGAGCTGGCCGCCCTCCCCAAGATGGTGCATTCCATCGTGGTCGACGGCTACGATCTGGCCACCGGATCGCGCCTCCTCCCGGACTCTCGCACGACGCGCTCGTTCAAGCGCGAGTTCATCTCCCGCAGCTACAACCTCTTCATCAAGGCGGTGCTGTGGACGTCGTTCAGCGACGCGCAGTGCGGCTTCAAGGCGATCAGCCGCGCGGCGATGGCCGACTTGATCCCGCAAGTCGAGGATCAGGGGTGGTTCTTCGACACCGAACTGCTCGTCCTCGCCGAGAAGCGGGGCTATACCATTGCCGACATCCCGGTGCAGTGGCTCGAGGACGACGACAGTCGCGTGAAGATCGTCAAGACGGCATGGGACGACATCAAGGGGGTCGGCCGCGTGCGCCTCAAGCTGTGGAAGGAGATGTTCTCTCCCGGCGCCGCGACTGCGCGCGCCGTCCCCAGGCGTCCCTGATCTCCGACCGTCCATGATGGCGGGTACGCTGCCGCCGGTCGTCCTCACCGGGGCGACCGGCCTGCTCGGCCGTCGGGTCCTTCGACAGCTCGCGCGCCTTGCGGCCCCGTCGGTCCACGCCGTCGGACGCCATCCGGAATCGCTCGCCAACACCCCTGACTGGCGCCCGGAGTGGCGTGCCGTCTCCTGCGACCTCGCGCACGAAGGTCTTCCCGCCGGGCTGCTGACGCGTCGATCGGTGGTGCTGCACCTCGCCGCCGCGACCGGCAAGGCGTCGCCCCAGCAGATGCGCGAGGTGAATGTCGAAGGGACGCGCCGCGTTCTGGCGGCGGCCAAGGCGGCCGGCGCTGCGCACTTCATCTTCGTCAGCTCGATCGCCGCCTCGTTCCGCGATCAACGCTGGTACCATTATGCGCACGCCAAGCGCGAGGCCGAAGCGCTGGTGACGGCGAGCGGAATTCCGTGTTCGATCGTCAGGCCCACGATGATCTTCGGTCCCGAAAGTCCCATCGAACGCGCCCTCACCGGTCTCGCAACCGGTGGTGCTCCGATCGTGCTCGGGAGCGGCGAGGTGCAGGTGCAGCCGATCCACGTCGACGATCTCGCGACCTTCCTCGTGGCCTTGGCCGCCGATCTCCCTGTCGGGTCGTCGCCCATGGAGGTGGGCGGGGGCGATCGACTCACCATGCGCGCACTCCTCGCGCGCGTCCGAAGTGCGCGCGGCCTGCCGCCGCGCACGCCGTTCTCGGTCCCGCTCGGAATGCTGCGCCAGCTGCTCGGCGCCGTGGAGCCCGTTGTGGGTTCCCGCCTCCCGGTGTCCGCAGGACAGCTCGCCTCCTTTGTGAACGACGCGACGGCGGCGGCGCATCCCACCGTGTCGCGACTGCTTCCCGATCCGCTCGGCGTCGACGCGATGCTCGCCCTTACGGGGGCCCGTGCCTGATCCAGGGGCGCGCGACGACCGCAGGCCCCCTGAGGGCGCGCTCGACGGCGAGCATGAGCGCACGCTCGCTCGTGAGTTCGGCGTCTTCGCCCACTACCTCGGCGCACCGTCGGACGACCGGCGGTTGGCCGAGGCATACGTGCGGTGCCATGCCTCGCTCTCGTCGGCCCCCGACGACCGATTCGACGCCTGGCTGCTCGCGTTGGCGCAGGGCGGGGCGCTGCGTTGCGCGCTCGCGGACTGCTACGCCCGACGCACGCGCCCGTTTGGCGTGTTGCGCCGCAAGCTCGTGCTCGCGCTGGCCGTGCTCGAATCGATGCCCCAGACACACGCCGCCTTCGACACCGCCGTTGCGTCGAGCGCCGTTGCGGCGTGGGTTTCACTGGTCGCGTTAGGTGTTCGGTGGGGAGTGACCTCCGTGGCCGCTGTTTTGGTCATCCTCCCGGTCCACCTGACGCTCGCGCGTTCTCCGGCCACGTCGCGACATGGCTAGCATCCTTGTGGTGGGCTCCGGGGCGACGGGCGTTCACTTCGCACAGTCGATGCTGGAGCGCGGGCACGACGTCACGCTCCTCGACGTGGGATTCGAGCGTCCGCTCCCTCCGCAGCCGGCGGCCTCGTTCGCCGCGCTCAAGGAGGAGCTGGACGACGACGGCGCCTACTTCCTCGGCCGTCGCGGCGAGGCCGTCGTCTACCCCTCGGCCCACGCCAAACCGTACGGCTTTCCGCCCAGCAAAGCGTACGTCTTTAGGCGCTCGCCCGGCGAGGAGGTCGTGGAACGTGGATTCCACCCGATGCTCTCCTACGCTCGCGGCGGACTCGCCGAGGCATGGACGGGGGGCTCGTACGAGCTGCGCGACGAGGAGTTCGGCGACTTCCCCTTCGACGGGGACGCCATGCGCCCGCACTACGCGACGGTCGCACGTCGCATCGGCGTCACCGGTGCGCCCGACGACTTGCAGCGATACTCGCCGCTCACGGCGCCGTATCTTGCCCCGCTCGAGCCCGACGCGCACTCCGCCTGGCTCGCCGAGCGGTACTCGCAGCGTCGCGACCGGATCAATGCCCTGGGTTTCCACCTCGGGCGCTCGCGCGTCGCCGTGTTGTCTCGGGATCACGGAGGGCGGCAGGCGTGCGGGGAACTCGGGCGCTGCCTCTGGGGGTGTCCGCGAGGGGCGTTGTATCGCCCGAGCCTGACGCTCGCCGAGTTGCTGACGCATCCGCGATTCACCTATCGCCCCGGGGTGCACGTGCGTCGCGTTCTCCTCGACGCGCAGAACCGCGCGCTGGGGGTGGTCGCGGTGCCGGTGGATGGTGGGAGCGAGACCGAGATCCGCTCGGAGCGGGTGTTCCTCGCGGCGGGGGCGCTGGCCTCCTCGCAGATCTACCTCGAGACGCTCGTCGCGCGGGGCGAAACCGACCCATCGCTCCCGGGGCTCATGGACAACCGGCACGTGATGGTCCCCTTCGTGAATCTGAGGCGGCTGGGGGCGCGCGTCGAAACGGCGAGCTACCAGTTCCACATGCTCGCGATGGCGATCGATACGGGCGATTGGCGACACGACGTGCACGGCCAGATCACCGCGCTCAAGGCGGCGGCGGTGCACCCGATCGTCGCCCCACTCCCCTTCGATCTCGCGACCTCGCAGCGCGTCTTTCGCCGGATGCGCGCGGCGCTGGGTGTGGCCAACGTCTGGCTCTCCGACACCAGGCGCGAGGTCAACCGCGCCCGTCTGGAGCAGCGAGTGGGCTCGGCACCCAAGCTGGTCCTCGAGTACGGGGACGACGCACACGACCTTCGTCAGACCGAGCGCGCCGTCGACACGACGCGTCGCGCCTTGCGGGAGCTGGGGTGCATCGCGCCGAAGGGGATGGTGCAGGTCCTCGCACGAGGGTCGAGCGTGCACTACGCCGGGACCCTTCCGATGACCGGCGACGAGTTGGAGCACAGCTGCCGGGTCGACGGTTCGGTGCGCGGGATGTCGGGTCTCCACGTCGTCGATGGCGCCGGATTCCCGTGGCTCCCGGCCAAGAACATCACCTTCTCCTTGATGGCCAACGCGGTCCGAATCGCCGAACTGGTCGGTTGATCGCCGTGCGGGAAATGCCCGACGCCGGTGTGGGTGAAATAGGAAGAAATCGCCGCTTCGTGGCGGCCATCCCACATCGACAGTGCCCGTGTGGCGATGCGTCTACATGCGGAGGGACCCGCGACCGAGCCCGTCCATTCGTATTGTCGAGGTTGGTGCTGTCTTAGTTGTTACAAATCAATGAGTTGCGACTCCAGCTCATTCATGTGGCATGTGCCAGCGCTTCCGGCAATGGGATTGCACTGTGATCTGGCACTCACCAGACGCCATGCGCGTCGAGGCGAGGAGCACCAGGTCGGCTCGCCCCCTCGCGAGCCAGCAATCGACTGACGGAGTCGACACGTGGAACGGGTCACGGAAGGCAACGAGATGGACCGAGCAGAGTCAGGCGCACGCCGCAACACGCAGGGCGCCTCCCTGTCCGTCGTGATTCTCTCGCAGGGCGACTGCACCGATCTCGAGCGTGCCCTCGCCTGCATTGCTTCCCCGTGCCGCCGTCTGGATGCCGAGATCATCGTCGTGCGGGCCAAGTGCCCCGACGATTCGGTCTCATTCGACACGGCGTATCCGAGCGTGCTCTTCCTCGAGGCGCCTGCGGCGTCGTCGCTGTCGGAACGCCGGGAGATCGGCATCAGTCGCGCGGCCGGCGATATCGTGGCGGTGCGCATCGATGGCGACGTCAGCGACACCTCGTGGCTGAGCGCCTTCGAGCGCGTGGTCGTGACGACGGAGGAGTTGCCGTTCGTGGAGCGCGAGACGACGGCCAAGCCGGTGCGTGACGAGGAGTCGAGCGCAGCATCGGAGCGCCGCCGGCAGCGTCCGGTGGCCCGGACGTACGCGGCCGCCCCGTCGCGTCGCGACTGGGTGGCGCAGGCGATGCACGGCGAGAGCGCCGCGCACCTGCACGCCACCGGCGAGCCAGCTGTCGCGCGCGCCCGCGAGATGTAGGTGGCGTCGGCCGAGCTCTCGGTCGTCGTACCGGCGGTCAACGGGGGCGAGGCGCTCCGCGCCACCCTCGAAGCGCTCGAGCGGCAGCGCCAGGACGTCGAGATTGAGGTTCTGGTGGTGAACCGGCTGGGCGTGGAGGCCGGACGGGAACTGTCCCGCGAATTCGGGCGCGTGCGACTGATCGATGTCGCGGTCGACACCTCGATTCCCCAGATGCGCGCCCTCGCCTTTCGAGCGGCGACGGCCCCCTCGGTCGCGGTCATCGAGGACCACGTCATCGTCCCATCGGGGTGGGCGCGCGCGCTACTGGGCGCCCAATCGGCGTCGACCCCCGTGGTTGGGGGGCCGGTCGACAACGGCGCGACCGGAACCATCGTCGACTGGGCTGCTTTCCTCTGTGAGTACAGCGCCTGTATGCCCCCCCTTCCGGCGGGCGCTTCTTCGTGGCTTCCCGGAAACAACATCGTCTACCCTCGGACGCTGCTGGACCGGTATCGCGCGATCGTGGAGGCAGGCGGATGGGAGAATCGGTTGCATGATGCCATGCGTGCCGATGGAATCCCGCTGACGTGCCGTCCGGACATCGTCGTCAGCCACCGGATGCACTACTCGCTGGGGTTGTACCTCTCACAGCGCTTCCTCTACTCACGGTCGTACGCTGCGGACCGCGCCCAAGGCGCGGGCTTTGCAAGGAAGATTCTACTCCTGCTGTCGTCGCTGGCTCTTCCGCCGGTCCTGTTCGTCCGGACCGTCTCGAGAGTGATCACCAAGCGGCGGTATCTGGGAGCGCTGGTCTGGTCGTTGCCACTCCTCGTTTTCTTCGTCGTCGCCTGGGCAGCTGGTGAAGCCATGGGGACACTCGCTGGGGCAGGGAACTCTCTCTCGAAGGTGCGATAGCTTGAGCGGGACAGCTGAGAATTCACCGCGTCGCGTAGCACAGCTCCAGGCCGGGGACCGGGTCGTCATCATTGGCGGCGGTCCCGCCGGGCTTACGGCCGGCTACCTACTGGCCAAGGACGGCGTGCCGGTGACGGTCCTCGAGGCCGATGACATCGTCGGCGGCATCTCGCGCACCGCGCGCTACAAGGGATTCCGATTCGACATCGGCGGGCATCGCTTCTTCACGAAGATCACCCCGGTCGAGGACCTCTGGAAGGAGATCCTCGGGCCGGAGTTCATCAGCGTGCCGCGCCTCTCCCGCATCCACTACATCGGGAAGTACTTCGACTATCCCCTCAAGGCCAAGAACGCGCTCTTCGGCCTCGGGATCTGGAACACGATCCTCTGTGTCACCAGCTACCTGCGGTGGCACCTGTTCCCCAACCCGGTCGAGGAGAACCTGGAGCAGTGGGTCACCAACCGGTTCGGGAAGCGTCTCTTCGAGATCTTCTTCAAGACCTACACTGAGAAAGTGTGGGGCATTCCCTGCAACGAGATTCGCGCCGAGTGGGCGGCGCAGCGCATCCAGGGGCTTTCGCTGGCGAAGGCAATCCTCAATGCCGCGTCGTTGCAGCGCCGGAGCGATTCGATCAAGACGCTGATCAATGAGTTCCAGTACCCGCGCTTCGGCCCGGGGCAGATGTGGGAGACCGCGGCGCAGAAGATCGAGGAGATGGGCGGGCAGGTGCTGCTCAAGCACGAAGTGTCGTCGCTCGAGATGAAGGACGGGAAGGTCGTCGCCGTGCGCGTCAAGACGCCGGTGGGCGAGCGTCGCATCGAGGGGAATCACTTCATCAGCACGATGCCCATCAAGCATCTCGTGCGCTCGTTCGACCCTGCCCCGCCGGCCGAGATCCTCGCCGGAGGCGATGGCCTCAACTATCGCGATTTCCTCACCGTCGCGGTGATGATCAGCCAGGACAACCTCTTCCCCGACAACTGGATCTACATCCACACGCCGGGGGTGAAGGTCGGTCGCATCCAGAACTTCAACAACTGGAGCAAGGCGATGGTCCCGGGCGCCGGGACCACGTGCCTTGGTCTCGAGTACTTCTGCTTCGAGGGCGACGGCCTGTGGACCAGCAAGGATGAGGACCTCATCGAGCTGGCCAAGAAGGAACTCGCGGCCCTGGGCCTCGTCGACCCGTCCAAGGTCTTCGACGGCACCGTCGTCCGGCAGCCCAAGGCCTACCCCGTCTACGATTCGGTCTACGCCGAACACCTCAACACGGCGCGGTCGTACATCGACGCCATCCCCAACCTCCACACCGTGGGGCGGAACGGGATGCACAAGTACAACAACGCAGACCACTCGATGCTGACCGCGATGATGGCGATTGCCAACATGCGCGGGGCCCAGCACGACGTGTGGGCCGTGAACACCGACTACGAGTACCACGAAGAGCAGAAGCTCGAGCCGGACACCTCCAAGGGCGCCCCCCCGACGTCGACGGCGTTGCCGCGCGCCGGTGTCGCGTGAGCGCGGAGTGCGCATCGGGGTCGACGCCACTTGCTGGGCGAACGCGCGCGGCTACGGTCGGTTCGCGCGAGAATTGATGCAGGCCATGGTCACCCTGGCGCCGGAGCACACGTTCCTCTGCTTCGGCGACCGGCGTGCATTCGACGCCTTCCCGCTCGACGCGCCTAACGTCGAGTGCATCGAGGTCGCCCTCGACGCCTCGCCGACGCTGGCGGCGGCCGCGGACGGGGCGCGCAGCGTCCCCGACATGCTGCGCCTCACCCGCGCGGTGCGCACCGCGGCCCCCGACGTCTTCTTCTCGCCCTCGGTCTACACCTACTTCCCGCTCCCGCTCGGGATGCGCGCGGTGGTCACGATTCACGACGCCATTGCCGAACGCTTTCCGCACCTCACGCTGCCGTCGGCGCGCGCGCGCCTGTTCTGGAAGCTCAAGGTGAAGCTGGCGATCGCCCAGGCCGACGTCGTGCTGACCGTGTCCGAGTACTCGCGCCGCGACCTGCAGCGCGTGCTTGGCATTTCGCCGCAACGCCTGCGCGTCGCGGTCGAAGCGCCGGCCGAGGCGTACCACCCGGTGCCGATCGCCGAGAGTCGTGCCGCGGCGCGCGACGTGGGTGTCCCCGACGGGGCGGGGTGGTTCACGTACGTCGGGGGCTTCAATCCGCACAAGCGCATCGACCTGATCATCCGCGCCCACGCGGCCATCGCGAAGGGCGCGGTCGTTCCGCCGCACCTCCTCCTGGTCGGGACCACCACCGGCGACGTCTTCCACGGCGAATCCGGCCGCCTGCGCCACCTCATTGACGAGTGCGGGACCACGGCGCTCGTGCACTGGACCGGTTTTGTCCCCGACGAACGCCTCCGTCAGCTGCACGCCGGGGCGATCGCCGCCATCCTCCCGTCGGAGTGCGAAGGGTTCGGCCTCCCGGCAGTGGAGGCGGCCGCGTGCGGGGCGCCGGTCATCGCGACCACCGAAAGCCCGCTCCCCGAGTTGCTGGCCGGTGGCGGGATCTTCGTGGTGCCGGGCGACCTTCCCGCCCTCACCGACGCGATGCGCCGCCTCGCGGACGACCCCGCGTTGCGCGCGTCGTTAGGCGCCGAGGCGTTGCGGCGCACGCGACTGCTCACGTGGGAGGCCGGGGCGCGCGCCGCGCTCGACGCCATCCAGGAGGCGGCCGCATGAGCGCGCTCCGCTTCCTCATGATGACCACGTTCTATCCCCCGTACAACTTCGGGGGAGACGGCATCGGCATCCAGCGACTCTCGCGCGGGCTCGTCAAGCGCGGGCACCACGTCACCGTGGTGCACGACGCGGACGCCTACAACCTCCTGCGCGCCGTCCCCGAGCCCGACGTCCCCGATCACGACGACGATCAGGGGGTCGAGGTCATCCGGCTCCGCTCCCGGATTCCGATGGTCTCGGCCGTCCTCACGCAGCAGCTCGGGCAGCCCGTGGTGAATGGTGCGCGCCTCAAGCGCATTGCGCGCGAGGGGAACTTCGACGTCGTGAACTTCCACAACGTCTCGCTCCTCGGTGGCCCGGGCGTGCTGCGCTACGGCGGCGACGCGGTCACGTTGTACATGGCGCACGAACACTGGCTCGTCTGTCCGATGCACGTGCTCTGGCGCCACGGGCGCGAGCTCTGCACCGGTCGCGAGTGCGTGAAGTGCGCGCTCAACTACAAGCGCCCACCGCAACTGTGGCGCAGCACGGGGCTCCTCGAGCGCGAGCTGTCGCACGTCGACACCGTCATCGCCATGAGCGAGTTCTCGCGCCGCAAGCATCGCGAGTTCGGGTTGGAGCGGGAAATGGAAGTCCTCCCGTACTTTCTCCCCGATCCCGAGACGGCGCACGTCCCGGTGGCCACCGGGGCGTCGCCACATCCGCGCCCCTACTTCTTCTTCGTCGGTCGCCTCGAGCTCATCAAGGGGCTGCAGGACGTCATTCCCGTCTTCCGCGACTTTCCCGACGCCGACCTCCTCATTGCCGGCGACGGCAACTACATGGAGTCGCTGCGTCAGCTCGCCGAGGGGATGCCTAACGTCAAGTTCCTGGGTCGGGTCGCGCCCGACGACCTGCGGGACTACTATCAACATGCGCTCGCCCTCGTGGTCCCGTCGCTCTGCTTCGAGACCTTCGGCATCGTCCTCATCGAGTCGTTCCGCCAGGGAACGCCGGTGCTGGCGCGCCGGTTGGGCCCCTTTCCCGAGATCGTCGAGCAGTCCGGCGGTGGGGAGCTCTTCGAGACCCAGGGCGAACTGCTCGCCGCCATGCGCCGCCTCCAGCAGGACGGCGCGTATCGTGCGCAGCTGTCGCGCGCGGGCTACCGCGCGTACGCCGATCGCTGGTCCGAGCACGTCGTCATTCCGCAGTATCTCGACATCGTCCGGCGCGCCGCGGCGCGCCGTGCGAATACCCGCGTCCTGGACGCACTAGCACAGCTGGAGGTCGCGTGAAGGTCCTCATTACCGGTGGGTGTGGGTTCATTGGCTCCCACCTCGCCGAACGTCTCCTCGATCGTGGCGACCGTGTCCAGGTCCTCGACGACCTGTCGACCGGGAGCATGGAGAACATCGAGCACCTCGTGGGGCGCGAGGGCTTCGCGTACCGCATCGGCTCGGCCCTCGATGTCCCGCTCGTCGCCGAACTGGTCGACAGCGCCGACGTCACCGTGCACCTGGCGGCGGCCGTGGGCGTCAAGCTCATCGTCGAGAAGCCCGTCCACACCATCGAGACCAACGTGCGTGCCACCGAGGTCGTCCTTGGCGCTGCCGCTCGCAAGAAGAAGCTGGTGATGGTGGCGTCGACATCCGAGGTGTACGGCAAGTCGACGACGTTCCCCTTCCGCGAAGACCAGGACCTGCAGCTCGGCCCCACGACGCACTCGCGCTGGGCGTACGCGTGCTCCAAGGCGCTCGACGAATGGCTCGCGCTCGCCTACCTGCGGGAACAGGGGGTGCCCGTCATCGTCACGCGCTTCTTCAACACGGTGGGGCCGCGCCAGACCGGGCAGTACGGCATGGTGCTCCCCAGCTTCGCCGCCCAGGCGCTGCGCAACGAACCCATCACCGTCTACGGCTCTGGCGAACAGTCCCGTTGCTTCGGCCATGTGCGCGATGCGGTCGAGGCGCTGCTGCGCCTCATGGCCGCCCCCGAGGCGATCGGCGAGGTCTTCAACGTCGGCGCGACCCATGAAGTCAGCATCCGGGCGCTCGCCGAGCAGGTGCGCGACGCGGCCGGAAGCGCCTCGGAGATCAGGCTGGTTCCTTACAGCGAGGCCTACGCCGCTGGGTTCGAGGACATGATGCGGCGCGTCCCCGATGTGACCAAGCTGGAGCGCGTGACGGGCTTTCGCCCGCGCACGTCTCTTGAAGAGATCATTCGCGATGTCGTGGCCGACCAGCGCGCGCGGATGATTGCGCACGCCGCTGGGCGTGCCCCCACTGGTGCGGTCCGTCACTAACGCCTGATGCGCGCGATCCTCACATACCACTCGATCGACGAGTCCGGCTCACCGATTTCGGTGAGCCCCTCGGCGTTTCGCGCGCATGTGAGATGGCTCGCGTCGGGAGCGGTCCGCGTTCTGCCGCTCGACGAACTGGTGAAGGCCGACGATCGGATGGATGCGGTCGCGATCACCTTCGACGATGGCTTCGAGAACTTCGCGACCGAGTGTGCCGACCTCCTGGTCGAGCATGCGCTCCCCACCACCGTCTTTGTCGTCCCCGAACACGTGGGACGCACGAACGAGTGGGGGGGAGCGGCGTCGCCGGGAATCCCCACGCTTCCCCTGATGTCCTGGCCCACGCTGCGACGGCTCGCGGAGCGCGGCATCACCCTCGGGGCGCACACGCGGCGTCACCGCGATCTCACGCGCGTGCGTGGCGCGGCGCTGGAGGACGAGGTCGCCGGCTGCGTCGAACGCATGATGGCCGAGGGTGGGATGCGCCCGAGCAGCTTTGCCTATCCGTACGGCGCCGTGGATGACACCTCGGCGTCGGTCGTGCGCGACGTCTACGCGCTCGCCTGTACGACTGAACTTCGCGCGCTGCATCGCGACGATGACCGCGCGCTTCTTCCGAGACTCGACATGTACTACTTCCGCGACCCTGGCCAGCTCGAGGCATGGGGGACGACCGCGTTTCGCGGGCGTCTCTGGCTTCGTGCGCAGGCGCGACGCGTACGACGCCTCGTGCAGGGCGTCGGGAGGGCCGCGTGAGCGAGGTGCGCCCCTTCTGTTCGATCGTGATGCCGGCGCACCGGGCCGCGCACCTGTTGCCGCGCGTGCTCGACGCGCTCATGGCGAGCGACTACCCGCGCGAGCGCTGGGAACTCATCGTGGTCGACGATGCCAGCGGAGATGATACGCCAGCCGTGGCGGCTCGTTATGCGGACACCGTCGTGCGCATTCCCGGGACGCCACACGGCCCGGCCTACGCGCGCAATCGCGGTTTCGAGGTCTCGCGCGGCGAGATCGTCATGTTCTTCGATTCCGACGTCGTTGTCCACCGCGACACGATTCGTCGCTTCGTCGAAGTCATGCAGGAGCATCCCGAGTTGGGCGCCGTGTTCGGGTCGTACGACCTGGACCCGGCGGCGGAGAGCTTCGTGTCGCAGTACCGCAACCTGCTGCATCACTACGTGCACCAGCGCAACGCGGGTGAGGCCGAGACCTTCTGGGCCGGCGCGGGTGCGGTACGTCGGGCGGCGTTCGAGGAGGCGGGGATGTACGACGAGTGGCACTTCGCCCGCCCGCAGATCGAGGACATCGAGCTCGGGGGGCGTCTTCGCCAGCTCGGTTACAAGATCCTCCTGATCCCCGATATCCAGGTCACGCACCTCAAGCACTGGACCTTTTCGGGCGTCGTGCGCACCGACCTGCGCGACCGCGGCATCCCGTGGGCGCGACTGATCGCCCACAAGAAGACGGTGATGTCGTCGCGTGAACTCAGCCTCAAGTGGACGGAGAAGCTGAACACGGTGCTCGTCTGGCTGGGGGCACTCCTGCTCCTCATCGCCGCCTGGGAACGGTCCCCGCTCATCGCGGGTATCGCCCTGCTCGGGCCGATGGCGGTGCTGGCGATCAACGCGCGGATGTTCGGCTTCTTCGCACGGGTGCGCGGGCCGATCTTTGCGCTGCGCGTGATCCCGATGCATCTCTTGTACTACATTCTGAACGGGATCTCGTTCGGGATCGGGCTCTTCCTGCATCAGATCGTAGGACCGCCGCTCCCCAATCCCACGGTCGAGGCCTTCGCCGAGGTGGGGGTGCAGCGGTGGCCCCCCGTTCCATCCAAGCATCGTCGGAGCTCGTGGACAGCAGACGCCGAGTAACCGTCAAGACCCGCGGGGAGATCATGCCAAGCAAGTCCGCTGAACGGCGAACGCACTTGCAGGTCGTGGCGAGCCAGTCGGCTCGCTCGACGACGGAGGAGCGCATCCTGCCGGCGCTCGAGCTGGCGTTCGCGCCGCTGCACAAGGCGGCGTTCGGCGTGGCGACCGGAGTGGCGGGGGCGCTGGCCATGGTGATGATCACCGGATTCGTCCTGCTCGTCCCGCGCGCGCAAGGCTTCCCGCTGGAGTTGCTGGCGACCTACTTCACCGGCTATTCGGTGAGCTGGGGTGGAGTGCTCATCGGCGGCGGCTGGGGCTTCCTCGTGTGCTTCGTGGCCGGGTGGTTCGTGGCCTTCTGTCGAAACATGGCGCTGGCGATCACTGCCTTCTCGATTCGCACGCGCGCCGAACTGCAGGAAACCCGCGAGTTCCTGGACCACATCTAGCCCTAACGATTGTGTCGACCATGGCTTCTTCTTCCGAGCGCGACGTGCAGCGTTCGGTGATCGCGCTCAACGCGAGGGCATGGGGCATCGCCTTCGGGCTCGTGCTCGGCGGCGGGCTCCTCCTGGCCACCCTCTTCCTGGTGGTCAAGTCGGGGCCAAACCCCGGGCAGCATCTGCGGCTGCTCTCGGTCTTCTTCCCCGGCTACAGCGTCACCGTGGTCGGGGCGCTGGTCGGCTTCGTGTACGCCTTCGTGCTCGGGTACGCGCTCGGGCGGGTGATTGGCCTGGTCTACAACCGCATCGCCTTCCGGTAATCGCGCGGGACACACGCGGGGCAGCGGTGGGTCAGACGACCAGCTGGATCCCCTGCGCGCGGGAGAGGCGCAGTCCCCCGGTGAGGATCAAGGCGAGGGCGTAGCACGCGCCACCCACCGGGATCGCCACCCAGGGCGACGTGAAGGGGAGCAGTTGCAACGCCCCGACCATCGCCCCCGTGGCCACCGCCGGACGCCACGCCCGCATCACGGGCGGAAGCGGGAAGCCAAGGCGCTTGGCGAAGCCCACCGCCAGCAGCATGCGCACGAACTCCGTGAGGACGGTCGCCAGCGCTGCGCCCATCATCCCCAGTGACGGCACCAGGAGGATGTTGAGGACGATGCTCGCCCCCGCCGATGCCCAGACCGTGTGCAGCAAGAGATCCTCGCGCTTGCGGGCCATGAGGGCGACGACCGATACATCGCGCACCACCGAGATCACCATGGAGCCCAGGAGCACCGCGAGGATCGGCGCGGCGGCGGCGAACGGGGCGCCGAACAGCGTCACCACCAGCGGGCGCGAGAGCATCGCCCCGCCAGCCGCAATCGGCAGCGCCAGCGCGAATACCTTCGCGAACGACGCCAGGTAGAGCTGCCGCTCCTGCGCCGGCTCCCCCGCCAGCCGCGTGAGCGGCGGCAGGAGGCTCATCGAGTACGTGACCCCGAGGTTGAGCAGGAAGCTGATCGCCGTGTAGGCCGCGGCGTACAGCCCGACCATCTCGGCGTTGCGAAAGAGACGCAGGAAGAACAGGTCGGCGTTGAAGACGACGAGTCCCAGGACCGTGCTCCCGACCAGCGGGATCGCGCGCACCATCAGGCGCCGGATCTCGGCCGGACGCCAGCCGAAGGCGAAACGAAGTCCCACTCGGCGCAGCAGCAGGGCGAACCCCACGCAGGCCACCGTGTCGCCGGCGAGCTGCGCGATCGGCATCTGGTGCAGGTCGTCGACGCCGCGCACGGTGAGCAGGACGATGACCAGCGCCAGGAGTTCGCCCGCGGCGCGCACGAGCGCCACGGGAGCGGCCTGCTGGAAGCCGATCAGCACCCAGCGCGTCCCCAACGCCAGCGGAATGAGCGTCAGGCTGTAGAGCGCCACCATCGCCCCTTCGGGCGACGGCAAGACGATCCACGCGCCCAGCCCAAACAGCGTGATGCAGGCGGCGGCCAGCGCCATCCGCATGGTGACGATGGAGGGGACGACCACCGGGAGCTGCGTGGGATTGGCGGCGACTTCGTGGACCCCCAGCCCGAAGTCGATCCCCGCGTCCACGATGCGCGAGAGGTACAGGACAGCCGCCGTCGCGAAGGCGACGACGCCAAATCCCTCCGCCCCCAGCACGCGAGCGGCGTACATGGTGACGGCAAAGGCGAAGAGGCGTGCCGCGGCCTCGCCGGCCCCCAGCGATACGAAGCTCCGCGACACCGACTGGTGCGCGTCGTGTCCCTCTGGTGAGCTGCTGTGCGAGCTAGGCAACGGGTGTGGGGCGCGAGGCGTGCATTGTGCAACGGTGGACCGGCGTCACGGGATGGCAAGTCCGGCGCCATCCTGCGTTGGTGCCCTTATCTTCGTCGTTGGCCCCGACCGAAGTCCCCCTCCACGTCGCCCCCTCCGTCGTGAGTGTCACCCGTTTGCCCTCCGTCGATCCTGCGGCACGTCCCTCCGTCGTCATCGCGTCGGCGGGGCGTCTCGATCTGCTCTGGCGTGCGGTCGAAGCGCTCGAGCCCGAGCGGAAGCGCACGGGGGCCCAGCTGGTGATCGCTCGCTCGGCCCCGCTCGCGCAGGAGGCGCTGGTCCGCGAACGACTGGGGGATGCTACCATCGTGTGGAGCCCACCGGGAGCGGGAATCCCGAGGCTGCGCGGGATGGGCCTTGCAGCCGCCACCGGCGATCCCGTCGCCATCACCGAAGATCACCTGGTGGCGGGCGACGGATGGCTCGAGCATCTCTTCAAACACGCCCGCGACGGCGTCGACATCGTCGGCGGGGGGATGCAGAACCGCGTGGGGAGCAATGCCGTGGCGTGGGCGGCCTATCTCTCCGACTACGGCTTCTACAGCTACGCGCGCCCGGCCACCAGCGTGCTGGTGCCGCTCCTCACCATGGCCAACATGGCGTATCGGCGGCGCGACGTGCCGCGCATCGCCGAGTGGTGCAGCGCCGGGGCTTGGGAGAACGTGGTGCACGACCGCCTCGCCGCCGAGGGACGTACACTGACCTTCGCTCCCGAGGCGCGGATCATTCACGACCACTCGTATCGGTTCGCCGAATTCCTCAAGAACCGGTACGAGCATGGCTGGGACTACGCGCGGGCACGGTTGACCGAAAACCCCAAGGCGTTGCGTCTCCCCCTCATCGCCATGACCCCGGTCCTACCGCTGATCCTCCTTTTCCGCATCGCCAAGGCGGCGTCCGGCGAGGATCGGGGGGCATTTCTTCGTGCCCTTCCGCTGACTGTTGCGTTTTTATACGCATGGGCCGCTGGCGAGGCCTTTGGGTACCTGCGAGGGCCGATTCAGCCGGGCGAGGAACTCGGACGGGTGATCGACGCCTCATAGGGAGGCCCCCTGCTGTAGAAAGGGGACCCAAGGCACATGGATTGCAACCGGACCCTTGCCGAGCCCGAGGCGAGCAGGGCGCAACGACGCCTTCGCCCTCCCTCCATTCACTGCGAGAAGCGGAATGAACCCGATTTCACGACTGGCGAGACACGCGCGCCTGACCAGCTACTCTTACCGCGATCTCCCGTCGCCGCCGTTTCTGGTCCTGTTCATCAACAGTATTTGCAACATGAAGTGCGAACACTGTTTCTACTGGACCAGCCTGAACAAGCGCGACGACATGTCGGCGGAGGAGATCTTCGCGCTGTCGGATTCGCTCGGCCACATCGAGAACCTGAACCTGTCCGGGGGCGAGCCGTTCCTGCGGAAGGAGTTCGCCGACATCGTCCGGAAGTTCATCCGCACGAACGGGGTCAAGCAGGTGTACGTCCCGAGCAACGGGTACTACACCGAGCGCACGATCGCGGCGCTCAAGGAAGTCCTCAAGGAGCCGACGCTCGACCTTTTTGCGGTGGAGCTGTCGCTGGACGGGATGCCTGAGTTCCACGACAAGTTCCGCGGTGCCAAGAACGCCTTCCGTAAGGCGATGGAGACCTACGACGCGCTCGTCGAGCTCCAGAAGACCGATTCGCGCCTCCGGATCCACTCCATCTCGACGGCGACCGACGTCAACATGGACGAGATCCGCCGTCTCACGACGTACCTGTACGAGCGCTGCCCGCAGATGGAGCACCACAATCTGGCCATCATCCGCGGCGACCGGAAAAACCCCACGCTCAAGGGGCCGAGCCTTCGTCAGTACGAGGAGCTGTATGAGTACATCCAGCGCCTCTGGCTCCCGCGCGAGGAGGGGCGAAGCGGGTCGCTCGTCGAGCCGATGCTTCAGTGGGCCAAGGTCGAGACGGTCAAGCAGGAGCGCCAGGTGGTCCCCTGCAAGGCGGGGCGCATCTCCGGCGTGGTGTATGCCAACGGCGACGTGGGCGTCTGCGAGATCCACAAGCCGATCGGCAACCTTCGCAACAAGACCTTCCCCGAGATCTGGAACTCCCCGGAGGCCCGTGCCCTGCGCGGCCAGATCGAGCGCAAGGAGTGCTACTGCACCACGGAAGTCTTCATGTGGTCGAGCATCGTGTACCAACCCATGCCGTTGGCGCAGGCGCTCGTGAAGGGAAAGGTGTGGCGCAAGCCGCTTCCGTTGCACCCGTCGGAGCGTGCGAACGTGTCGCTGGCCGATGGCCCCGCCCCGCGGATGGCGGGAGCGGCCGGTACCCCCGACGAAGAGCCGGCGGGCACCTGATCGTCAGGCGCGGCGGGGCGCTGGTGCCTGCGGGCCACCAGCACCTCGCGCGCTGGAACGGTCACCCGACTCCGTCGACGTTCGACCCCGCAACGACGAAGGGCGCGCTTCACTCAGAAGCGCGCCCTTCTCGTATGCTGGTGGCTCGATCGGTCGTGACTACCAGCCGCGGAACTTGAGCAGCACCGACGGAACCGTTTTGAGCATGATCATGATGTCGAGCCAGAGGCTCTGGGTGCGAATGTACTCCAGATCCCAGCGGATCTTGCCGCGCACATCGTCCAGGTTCTGGTCGTAGTGCTGGTTGATCTGCGCCAGGCCGGTGAGCCCGGGCTTCACGCGATGGCGCGCGCGATACTCGGGGATCATTTCGCGCAGGCGCGCGACGATGCTCGGACGCTCAGGGCGCGGACCGACGATGTTCATGTCGCCGCGCACGATGTTCCAGAGTTGCGGGAGTTCATCGAGCCGGAACTGGCGCAGGTAGCGCCCTAACGTCGTGACGCGCGGGTCGTTCTCCTGCGCCCAGACGGCACCCGAAAAACGCTCGGCATCCACGCGCATCGTGCGGAACTTGAAGATCGTGAACACCTGGCCACCAAGATCCTCACTTCGGCGGTCGCGCAGGGCGAGCGTATCGCGCCAGCGGCGATCCAGTCCGACGCGCGCCTGTGCGTAGATGATGGGCCCGCGCGACGTGAGGCGGATCGCAATCGCGATCAGCACCAGAATCGGGGCGATGAGCAGCAGCGCCGCCCCCGCCAACGTTGCGTTCACGAAGCGATTGAGGCGCTCGGAGCGTTCCGCGGGAATGACATCATCCAGATCCTCGCGACGCACGTGCGACGACGCAGCGGTCACCGAGCGAGGACGCTCGACGCCAGCGGCGGCCTCTCGGCCATCCTTGGGTCGCACCGGGCGACGGGACGGAGTGGGGATCCGCACTGGACGATCACCGGCGAACTGCTGCACAGTCGACTCCATACGCTGTCGGCTCAAGCCTGACATCCATCGAGAGCAAGGGGTTTACGGATTGTTGTTGCGAACGAAGATGCGAATGATCCAGAGGAGCGGCCCTGCCACCGCCAGAACTCGCACGATGCCCTGCGAACGCCCACCCGTCGTCTGCACGACCGGCATGAAGATCTCATCGCCGTCGCGCAGGGCGAGATCTCCGACCGTTCGTCCCGTTCGGATCGCGTCCTGGAACTCCTTCTTGTTGATGATGACCTTGCCCGACCGCTTGACCTCGGTGTCTTCGAACTTGGCGTTCTGGCCGAATCCGCCCGATGACATGATCACATCGGTGACGGCCTGATCAGTCGGGAAGGTCTGGAAGCCGTTGCGAGCGATGCCACCCGTCAGGGTGAGTCGAACCATCGCCTGCGCGGTGACCGCCGGACTCTTGAGGAATTTCGAAAGTTCTGCCGTGAGGTGCGTCCCCAATTCCGAATCGAGTACGCCGGCGAGCGAGATGTCCGGGATATTCGGAAGGGAAAGCCGTCGGTCGCCCCGCACGGTGAAGGTGTCGGTGAGCGCCGAGTCGCCGACGACCACGAGGTAGATCCGGTCCCCGGGAAGGAAATCGCCGTTGCGCAGGCGCTGTCGAATCCCCCCCGCCTCAGCGACCAGCCGCTCGCGGGTCTTGGCGTCGGGGGCGACAATGGCCGCCTGCTCGGTGGCCTTCGCGGCCTGCTCGAGTTCGGAGCGCTTGGCCTGACGGCGCCCCTCACCCAGGGATCCCTGGGCTCCAGCGGGAGCGGCCGAAAAGGCCAGCAGGCTGGCGAGGACGATCAGTCCTGCATACGCGAGCGCCGCAGTGCGGCGAGTCATGGATAGGATTCTCATACGCGAGTCACCAGTCTGCACCCTTCGTGCTAACACGTACGACCAAGGCTCCCCCCGCAGGGAAGTCCTCGTTCGTCAGAATGAGGTGAAGGCGCCGCAACGATCTGTCACGGTCACCTCCATGATTGTAGCGCCCGCACCGCAGGGTGTCTCACCCCCGAATGCCGATTCGCCAAATCGCACCGTTCGCCCCCTGATCGATTCGGCGTGCAGGGTGTGGCCTGCACGCGGCGAACTGCGACACCGCACTCCGCAAGATGGACGACTGATCGACGATCTCGTCCCAACTCGACGGTACACATCGCGTTGCCGATGCGTTCCTCGCGCGATCAGCGCGGCGAACCTGGGAGAATTGCCGACAATCGACACGGTGGGGCGAGCGTCAGTCGTCGCGAGCTGGCGCGAACTGTTGCGCGTGCGCATCATGAAGAGCGGTCGTGTACACGGATTGGTAGATCCGGAAGCCGGATTCGGCCGATTCGGCGTTTTGGGCGCCCTCTGCACGACTCCTGCATGTATGCGCGTGACCACTCGACCTGACCAGCGCTTTCTGGTACTTGCCGAGGCCGGAACCCGATCCTCGGAAGTGCGCAACGCCGATGGCCAATCCGCGAACTGACGATTCTCCGCCGCCGCTCGTGCTCCTGGCCAACGACCAGGAGTGGTCGGCGCGATCGCTCGAGACCGTACTTGGCGCTCAGGGCTTCGCGTCGGCGCGCGCTTTCACCGGGCGTCAGGCGCTGGAGTTGGCCCGTCGACTCCGACCGGACGTGGTGATCGCCGATGCGGGGATGCCCGACATCTCCGGTATCGAGATCTGTCAGCGCCTGCGCGACGATGTCGAGTTTCCGCGGTCGACCCCCATCGTGGTGACGACCGCCGGACCCGCCTCCCGCGCCCAACGTCTGGAGGCGTATCGCGCTGGCGCGTGGGAGTTCCTGAGCCAGCCGATCGATGCCGAAGCGCTTCTGCTCAAGCTGCAGCTCTTCGTGCGTGCGCGTCGCGAGATCGATCGATCGCGCGAGGAGTCGTTGATCGACGACGGGACGGGATTGTACAACGTGCGCGGGTTGGCGCGACGCGCCCGGGAGATCGGGGCGGACGCGAGCC
>ERZ795044.1107-NODE-1107-length-24644-cov-4.638782_pt1 | contig 24644 bp, 19 predicted proteins | sample MGYA00375128_ERZ795044 | MGnify/ENA primary metagenome ERZ795044 (study PRJEB30173, sample SAMN05720213) | anaerobic digester metagenome | isolation source: active sludge of municipal wastewater-treating anaerobic digesters | place: USA | collected 2014-12-22 ... | reverse complement strand
GGAAATAGAAAAGCAATTCGCCAAAACCAAACAATTAAAAGAACACATCATCGCCAACCAACAAGCCACCGAGCAACTGCTCAAAGCATTGCTTCATCAGGCGTTTGAGGTGAGGGAGGTTGAAGAAGTAAACCCATAGTATGAGAAGAATAGACAAAGACACCTTTTTACGGGGCTTCAAAGTGCTTTCAAATCAATTCTTTGATTTGTTCCTTGGAGCAGGTGCGTCTATTTCTTCAGGCATTCCTTCTGGAGGCGATTTGGTTTGGCAGTTCAAACGAGAAATTCTTGCCAGTAAGGGCATAATCAACGGCAAAAAATTTCAGGACTTAAAAGTTGAAACAAATAGAAAAATCATACAAAGCTATTTTGCCGAAGAAGATGCAAAGGTCTCAAATGCTTATTCCTATTATTTTGAAAAATGCTATCCCGACCCATTGGTAAGGCAAGAGTTCCTTAGCAAATTGGTAAGAGATAAAAAGCCGTCCATTGGTTTTATGTGCCTTTCGGCTTTGGTAGAAGGTAAAAAAGTAAATACCGTTTGGACAACCAATTTCGATGATTTAATAGAGAAAGCCATTACCGCATTAAATTTCCTGAGCTGTCAGGTTGTTTCACCCGATAACGCAAGAACAGTTCAGAACTTTCGAAGCGACATTCCCACCGTTGTAAAACTTCACGGAGATTTCCGCTATGATGCTTTGCAAAATACAGATACAGAGTTGCAGCAGTTGGAAGAAAACCTGCATAACTATTTTTTACAGGCAGCTACCCAAAGAGGTTTATTGGTAGTCGGCTATTCAGGCAGCGATGAATCGGTTTTACAAACGCTTGAAAAAGCATTGGAAAAGCCAAACGCATTTCCAAAAGGGTTGGTTTGGTGCATTCCAAAAGACGTAACGCCAAGTGAACGGCTTTCCAATCTCATTGAAAAGGCATACCAAGAAAATAAGCGTTCGGGCTTTATGGTGATTGATAGCTTTGACTACTTCCTGCACGAACTTTACACCGTTTGCGAGTTAGAAAACAAACAGATTGATTCCATTGCAGATGAACGATTTAAGCAAAAGCAGGTTTTCAGGCTAACACAAAATCAATCCAACACCACACCCATTTTGTTGAATGCCATAAAGGCAAAGTATTTTCCCAAAAGCATTTTTTCAACCAAGACCAAAATCAACGGTGAAGGGAAATGGAAAAGGCTGAGAGAAGTATTACAAGATTCAAACATAGTTGCAGCATTCAGCAAAGGCGAAACGCTTTCCCTGTTCGGTAATGAAAATGAAATAAAGCAGGTATTCAAAGACTATCTTACAGACGAGTTAAAACTGATTGACATTCCAGAGCATTTATTTCATCAACCTAATTCCTTCTATATCGGGATGCTCTATGAGTTGATTGAAAAGTCTTTGGTGAATGATTACGGTTTAGCCATTTTCAGCAGAGGACGAGATTTAAGGAAAGTGTTTTCTGTTAATCATCCGTTAAGTCAGGAAGAAATAAAAAGCATACCGAGTTGGATGAATTTTCGTATTCCGCAGGGCTATCAGGTTTTTGAAGCCTTTGAGTTTAAAGTGGAGTTTGTAAACAAAGATTTGTTCTTACTGATTTGTCCGACCATTCACATTCAGACAACAACAGGTGCAGAACCTGACAAATTGATTGTTCAAAACCTTACCAACACCATCATATCAAATCGTTGGAATAAAAAATATGGTGAGAAAATCAGTTTTTGGTTCAAAGTATTAAAGCAGAAAAATCCCGATTTATCTTTCCGTATAGGCGACTTTGAAATCAAGCTAACAGACTATTATGCAACAGCAGCCCAAAAAATGGGAGACATTTTCTGTTTTGACAGCTATGCCAAAGCCGAAGAACCTTTAATCTATTTTCACCATCAAGATGAATCTAAACAATCCATTCATCCAATCAACGGCTTAAAACTTTTTGGTCCATTAGAAGAAAGTTTTGGAGCGAATGGTATTGTATCAAAAATCCAATTAGCCATCATTGCACCCGATACAGGGTTTGAAAGAGTAAAATCACATTTAGAATCGCTGCTGAATCCTGTTAGCCCAAAATCTGAACCTGAGTATTTGAGAGAATATCCGGGCTTTGATGCAGTTTTTAAAAAGCATTTGGTAATTCCCAACTCTACTGAAAGTGAGTTTGTGATTACTATCAACACTCAGGAAATCAGAAACTATTCAGCCATTCAGTTTTATGAGTTGATGAAAAGCAAGATTGACAAGTTTGCTTTGAAAAATTCTGAAATAGATTGTGTGGCAATTTATATTCCCAATGCTTGGAAGAATTTCAGAGAACTCAAAAACGAAAACACCTATTTCGACCTTCACGACTCTTTGAAACTGTATGCCGTAAAGAAAGGGTTGCGCCTTCAATTCATAGAAGATAAATCCATCAACTACAATGACCAAGCAAAAGTACAATGGTGGTTATCGTTAGGCATTTATGTAAAATCAAACGGAACGCCTTGGAAGGTAAAAACAGATAATACCGAAACTGCATTCGTAGGTTTGGGATATGCTGTAAGACAAAATGTAAGAAACAAAGTTGTTTTAGGAAGTAGTCAGATTTTTGATGGAAACGGAAATGGTTTGCGTTTTTTACTTCAACCTATTGAAAAGCCTGTTTTCTACAATAAGAATCCTTTTATGAGTAAAGAGGATGCTTTTCGATTGGTAACCAACATTAGAAACACGTATCACAAAATTGACCCTGTTATAGGGCTGAAAAAATTAGTGCTGCATAAGACCACTCATTTCACACGAGACGAAATGGACGGCATTTGTAATGCACTCGAAGGTATTGACAATATCGAACTCTTGCAGATTCAACAATTCAGTAATTGGCGAGCCATCAAACTAAGAAAGAATCAATCAACAGATAGACACGAATTTGACGGTTTCCCCATTGACAGAGGAACCATCATTCAGTTAGACGAATTTAGTTTCTTACTGTGGACACACGGTTTGGTTCAAAGTAACGAATTGACAAAACCATATTATCAAGGAAAAAGAGGTATTCCAACTCCTTTGTTAATAAAAAGATTCAGAGGCACAGACCCAATTGAAACTGTGGCAAACGATATATTGAAACTCACAAAGATGAATTGGAACGGAGCAGAACTATACAAGACAATGCCAGTAACTATTGACTTTTCAAAAAGACTTTCGGTAATGGGGAAACAATTAGAAGAACTTGGAAACAAAGCCTATGATTTTAGATACTTCATATAGCCCACACATTTTGCAGGCACATTGCCAAAGCCGCACAAGCCAAACCGCAAAGCAAAGCTTTGTCAAATGGAGCGAAGCGGAATTCGTGAACACCAATAAAAAATAATTATGTTTTGTGAACAAAGAGCTTGCAAAGCCAACGCAGAGAAAAATTATTTTTAATCCAGATACTATCGGGACCCGACCCTTCAAAAAAATAAAAAACGCCACGCACAGCCGACAGACAATGACACTGAAACTCAATACTGACATTGGTTTACAAAGACAAGCGGACAGAACACCAGTTGCCAACAGCGTGTTTCCTCAATTGGTGGTGACGTGCAAAATTGAAACTGAGTGCTCCTGTCAAACTTTTGTTCAGGTTGACAATGAAGTGCTCCGAAATCGCCAACAAAACATACCGCCAAACCGTTACAAAAAAAGCACAAACTGACGATAGAATAACAACGAAATAAAAAAGCTGTTACGATTTTTTGAGACAACCTTCCTTCATTTTGATACTGTTTCTTTTTTAAACTTTCGCCTTATAATAAGTCTTTGAGGTGTATAGAATGCATCGTATATCACTCCAAAAGTAAATGCCGCATCCTGAAAGGGAGCCAACGTAGGTCCACCAAAACCATTCCCTAATATTATTTTTTTGTCTTGATGTTGTATGAAGCATGGTACGCTTGTTACAACTATATTTCCTATCATTTTTTTTGAAAATCCGGATATTTCTGATATTTTATTTACAATCCGAATCTTAATTAAAGGCATTGATAGGATAACCGGTGATAAAAGCGAAGAGATAACTGCATTTTCATTTTTATATAAAGACACATTTCCCTTGTGCAACCAACCATTATTCAAACGTTGAATATGGTCAGGGTTTTCTAATATTGATTTAACTACATCTATCAGTTCATCTACTCTATAAAAGTCGAGTTGTTGCTTTATATTAAACGAAAAATTTAATGTACATCCGTTAAGCTTATTTTTTGCATAAAGACTAAAAAGCAATAAATGTAAAAATGTTTCAAAGTTTATATTAACTTGATGTGCTTTTAAGCTGTTTAGCAGATTTTCGTATAAAACAGTTATTTTTTGAGTAGTGTGTTCATCTAAGAGAAAAGAGCGAACATTAAATTTATCACTGCCAGTAATATGTTCGCGGGTATCTGCTTCGTGTAAAATACTTGACAAAATGGAACTTGAAACGTTACGTAATGCTACTTCTTCTAAATTTAATTTTTTTAGAAACAAATGCAGGTAATAGGCTGCGGTTACTCCGTCGAGATATTCATGATTGCATAAAATATGACCAAGAACATACATCTTGTTAAGGGTTCCAGCATTATATTGCTTTAATAAAATAACAAAAGGACGTTTCGTTAACGCCTCTCGTAAAAAAAGTTGCTCTTGCTCAGATGTTGTTCTTGAAAAAACAATGATTGGGTTATTGGAATAGTGTATTTTGATATTGTTCGCTTCCGTTAAAAAAAATATGCCGGATTCGATGTATTTGCTTTGGACAAGCGTATATCTACTGCTTCGGGATTTATCCAGGGAAAAGCGTTTTCGGTTGAGAATGTGGTATAAAAAGCTTTTTTTAACGTATTCTCGTTTGCATCTAAAATCCCTTCCATTATTTCAAAATGTCCGAAACGAATGCATTCGAATGCACTGCGTTTTCCATGCCCTTTTAAAATTAATTCCGTTAAAATTCCCCAAGCCGAAAGATGATGGTTTTTACCATTACTCTTATTTTTTCCGGAAATTTTCGATAATTTTTTTTCAACTATTTTTGAGAATAAAAGCTCGGTTTTCGACAAATCTTTCACTTCAGGCACCCCAAGCATTGATACCATTTCTTCTTTTACTATATTAAATAGTTCACGTTGATGTAATCGTTTATCAACTTTGAGATTCATTTAATTTTTTGAACATTTTAATCTTTTGTAAAATTATTAAATCTTTTTGATGTATCAAAATTTTTAATCAATTTTTGACAAAAACACCTATATACTGCATCAATAAAATTGGATGATTAGCTAATGTGAACGCGTTAAATTTCTTTGCTTAATTTATAAAACAGTTTTAGCCCTTCTATTTTATATTTATCAAAATCATAACTTATGTTTTGGTCTAAATACGCAAGGAGGTTTTTATCATTGCATGAAAAATAGTTCAAACATTCTAATTTGTGTATCAATCCCCAATTAAGTGCTTGATTAAAAAGAGACAGCCACTTTTCAGAGATATTTTTTGTTTTTGTCCAATATGCAAACACAAAAGGCAGTTGTGTAAACGAAAGCCATTCAGCCGCTAAATCATAAACATATGGAAATTGATTCGATAATTTCATGGCTCTGTCCCCAATAATAAGGCCGGCTGTGGTTCCATTTATATTATTTTCGTAGCCCTCGCTTGACGAAATATAGTGTACATTTTTTTCCCAATGATGGTGAAACAAAATCTTTAACAATTTTACCGAAGTTGTTGATTGATAATCGAGTAGAACTTTATCCACTTTATCTATGGGACAATTTGAGAGCAGCAGCACCGACTTCACTTCGTTGACAGCTCCAATACAATAACCCTTTATAATAATGGAATCATTAAAATTTTCAATGGTACCCGACGGCATTAAAACAACATCTGAGCTTTTTTGAATAAACGCTTTGGCGCATAAAGAAGGATAAACCTTATTTAATTCAAACTCAGAAAGAGGTAATATCCCCGATTTTTCTAAACCATAAATAAATGGATACGTGTTAATATACGAAACAGCCGTTATACTATTCATTTATAACAATTTTTTCGGCAGACATTGTTGCTGCAACAACTAAAAAAATAGCTAAAAATGGAGCTAAAAAATTCCCTAAAAACGGAATGATATAAAAAATATAAAACAACGTACCAAATCCCACTGCCAGACCTTTATTTTTTCTAACAAGTGAAACACTTTGGCCTATCGTCAATCCTTTGCGTTCAAAACTATAATCAAGAAAAGAAAAACCAAAAAAATAGGCATTGAAAATAAATATAAACATGGCAGCAAATGGAGAAATCAACCAACCTATAATCGGGAAAAAACTTAATAGCAATACCAGCAAGGTTAATGCTAATTGAATAAACATATTCCTCAACGACAACAAAATACTCCTTCCGATTTGTTTAATCCAAACATTGAATAAGAAAGGATAATCTTTATTTTTCTCTATTTTTTCCGTTTTTTCAGACAAATACGAAAGCAGTGGCGATAAGATAATTAAAATAACATAACCGCTAAAAAAGAAAAATATAAAAAAGAATATCAACTTAAACAGCACAAACAATAGTCCTCTAAGCAAAAAACTAATAAAACTAAAAAACCATCCCGAATCGTGCTGAATGCCGATATATGCAAAAAACTTGTTCGATACAATATCATAAACCGAGTTGCCCAAATAGCTGACTAAAATAAAAAGCGAGATAAATAATAAAACCGGAACTACAAACGAATAGCTAAAATGACGAAAAGTAAATGGGATGGATTTAAAGAACGAGGAAAAACTCTCGGAAAGACCTTCAAAGAAGCCCATCATACTTATTTCTTTTTATTCATTTGCTGACGTTGGCGGGTCATTTCTTCGAGACGTTCCTGAAAACGTGATTTCTTTACAGGTTTCTTTTTATTCTCATTTATTTGTGCAAGTAATTTTTCTTCATTAACAAAGCGGCGAATAACATACATTTGACCAAATGTAAATACGTTTGCTAAGAAGTAATAATAACTTAAACCGGCAGAATAATTGTTAAAAATAAACAAAAACATAATCGGCATCATGTACGAAATCACTTTCATACTTGGCATGGTAGAGTTTTGGGGATTCATTTTATTTTGCTGATATGTATAAATGATTGTACTGGCTGTCATTAGCAAACAGAAAAGACTCATATGGTCGCCATAGAACGGCACATTAAAACCAAAGTCCCAGATAGAATCGTATGAAGACAAGTCCGTTGCCCATAAAAACGACTGCTGCCTCAACTCAAATGAAGTTGGAAAAAATCTAAACATGGCAAATAATATAGGCATTTGCAACAGCATGGGCAAACATCCACCCATCGGGTTTACACCGGCTTTTTTGTACAAGGCCATGGTAGCTTGTTGACGTTCCAATGGTTTATCTTTTGGAATTTTTGCATTAATCTCATCTACTTGTGGCTTTAGAACTCTCATTTTGGCTGTCGCCATATACGACTTATAAGTAAGAGGGAATAAAATAATTTTCAGCAGTATGGTTAGCAATAAGATTATAATACCATAGCTACCGATAAAATTATCGAAGAAATTAAAAACCGGAATAACAATAAACCTATTTATCCAACCAAATATTCCCCATCCTAAAGGGATTAATTTCTCCAAATCAGGAATATTTTGCTCTTTTAAGGTATGGAAATGGTTGGGCCCAAAATAAAACACATAGTCTTTATTTTCGTCTGATTTAGCTTCATAATTAAGGGTTAGTTCGGAATTTAATTCTTTTAACAATCGCTTATTTCTGCCATTGTACTTTTTCGATTCCACGGTGGCATTCAAGAAAGGTTCTTTTGCCATGAGCACCGAGCTAAAAAACTGCTGTTTAAAAGCAACCCATTTTACCTTTGTTTTTAAATCTTCTTTTACATCTTTGGTTTCGCTCAGATAATCAACCTCATCGGCGTCGTATTTATAATAAACGGTGGTGTTGGTCGTTTCAAAATCTGCATTTTTTTCAAGTTGAGGTGCATATAATTTCCAGTCGAGAACCATATAATCGAGCTTATCGCCGGTTAACTCCTGAATATTTTTAGACTTAATGGAAAAGTTTAATTTATATGAATTGGGATCCAATTCGTAAATAAAATCGATGTATCGATTTTCTCCTGCTTCCAAACGAAAAGCAATTTTTTGTGCTTTATCTTTTACTTCGATAATCGAGTCGCTTGTCAGAGCTTTAAAATAAAAGTTCTGAGTTTGAATACTTCTGTTTTGAGCAAAAAAGTTTAGACCAAACTGAACCGAATCGCCTTGCCATAAAACTACCGGTAACGAATCAAATGTTTTATATTCTTTTAATTCAACTTTGTATGGGCGACCACCTTTGTTGGTAAACGTAATTTTTAATTTGTTGTTTTCTAAAACAAAGAACGACGAATCGCCGATAGCAGCTTGGCTTAACTGTCCATACTTTTCTTGTAATTGTTTTTTTACAATTGAATCGGGAAGTGCCAACGAATCTTTTTCAACTATTTCTTGAGTTTTAGCAACTTGATTTTTAAGAGCAACCTGTGCCAATGAGTCTTGATAAACTTGTTCTAACGAATCGCGTTTTTGTTTTGCCTTTGCCAGTTCTTCTTCCGATGGTTTATTGATAATACCAAATACTACAAAAATGGCAAAAATCAAGAAAATTCCGATTACAGTATTTTTATTCATGAGCGATTTTTTTAAACCGCAAACCTACACATTTATTTGCTATTTTCAAAACACTAACCATATGGTTATGGGCAATGATTAAATGTCAATCAAAGTAATAGCAAATAATTTTTCCATTTTTTTCTTTATCGAATTATCATTTTTATGTACTGAGAAATGCCCCTTGCTTTTTACTAAAAAATTGTTTTTCGCCCGGATTTGACGTTATGTAAACAATCGGTTTTATTTCCCAAAACCATAACTAATCATTGCATTCAGTTTATATTGCCTAAAAAATTTAAAATATTCCATATTTTCGATATTGATATCGAAATCTTTAATGATATAGGGAGTATATGCCAATTTTAATGATAAATTATTAGTTAATTTAACTGCGACCCCTATATTAGAGCGTAAACCATACGTTTGCATGTGATACATATCATCCAATACATAGTAGGTAATATAATTGTAAGAACCTCCTATTCCCATAAAAGAATACGTTTTTGCACCCAACGAATAATTGAAATTTACCATCGCGTCCGTTAGGGTTTCGTAGCCTTTTTTGTTGCTATATTCACCGTAACGCTTAAAGGGAATGGCATGAGTAGCGATACTTGCCGACACATTATAATCTGGACGATTTAGCAAGAAACGTTCGTATCCAAGTTGTAATTTTGTCGCATTAAAAAATAATTGATTCTTTATAAAGCCGTATATCTTTTCTTCATTCGCTTTTGGGTCTTTTTTATTAAAGCCGAATAATATGGTTAAACTATAATTATTGTCTTTTAAATCCATATAAGGAATTAATGCTTTATGGTTATCAAATATATGGTTCATATTTAAGCTTAATAATAAGTTTCTGCTAAGATTTACAGACAATGTTCCTTTAAAAATAACAAAATCATTTTGGGCTGAAGAATAATATACTTTTGAAATATGGTTATCCCAACCCTCTCGAACTATGTCATATCCCCATTCTTGAAAATGCAGATATCCTAAACCTATACTTATACCGAATCGCTTAAATATGCTATTGCGTTGAACTAAATATATTGCAAATTTATTTGTTCTATAATTTTGTTGATCATATTCCGGGTCCCATTCTGTATATTTTTCTAAAAGAATATTCCTGTTGTTTATTAGCATTTGTATATCAATATATGATTTTTTCCCCAATCGCATAAATTGTTGTTGATAAGTTAATGCTATTAAATTGGAAGGTCCCAATAGTTCCCAGCCTATAAAGGGTTTTTCAAACTCAAACCCAAGCTTTTTTCTTATACTATCGGAAGGAGTTGCCGTTGTGTCAGTTAAATTTCCTGCATAGGTAAAAAAACAAGCTATGAATAATAACACCATTAAGAAAAAAATCTTTTTCATTGTAATACAATTTTTTGTATTTGAACTAATTCGTTGACTAATCAATCTCTCCACACCCAATATTTGGATTCGTTTAATAAATTATTCTGGCCATTACCAATAATAATGGTTAAAAGAAATATTGCTAAAAAAAACTGTTTCATTTTAATTTAAATTGATAATATTTTCATTACTAATAGTGAAAGTATAATTTTTATATAATTTATAATACCTCCATCCATCTTTTATTTCTGTATTATAACTATGATTCTTTTCCCAATCATCTTCATTAAAATAATTAAGTTTATAATTATATGGATTTTCATTCCTTTTAAATTTTATATAAATATTATTGGTATCTTCTATATGATAAATAAGAATAGTATTTATATAATATTTTGTATATTCATCTGGATAATAAATTACATAATCATTAATAAATGGAGTTTCTAACTTTTGATTTGGATATAAGATAGTAAAATAATATTTATTTTCAGTATAATAGTAATAACATTTTAAGGTATCATTTGTTTTATTTAATAGGTAGTATTTATTATAAATTGATATATTATCAATATTCATTAGATCTTTTTTACAACTTGTAAATAAAATTATTACAAATAACAAAATTGGTAAAAACTTATTTTTTATTTTCATATTTCTCTATGTGCATTTATTTCAGCCAACGATAATCCGTTTTCTTTTATATCGTTAGCTGAAGGTATATCAGGCATATGTTTATTTTTATCTATGTTATTAAGCCACCTATCAAAATTTCCGGGAGCACAACCTTCTATTCTATTTTGTAAACACATTTTTTGTGATACAAAAGCCATGCAACTAATTGTAATTAAGACAATTACCCCCCCCCCCATTTACTTTTCGGAGAGTTTTACTGATACGATTTTGACAAACGTTGTACATTTTAAGATGAATTAATATTTTGCAAAGATAAAACGTTTTTTAATAATGAACAAAATTACATATCCAAGTAAACTTATTTTTTATTAGAGTTTTCCGAATCAATATATTTTTATCTATTTTTACAAAAAAATCACTATGGGATATATTTCACAAATTCATGCCAGACAAATATTAGATTCGAGGGGCATTCCAACCATCGAAGTTGAAGTTTATACCGATAGAGGAGTTATGGCCAGAGCCAGTGTTCCAAGCGGCAGCAGCAACGGAAAATACGAAGCTTTTGAGTTAAGAGATCAGGATAAAGGACGCTTTTTGGGAATGGGTGTAACCAAAGCCATCTATAACATCAACAAAGTCTTAAATGACGAACTAAAAGGACAATATATTACGGATCAGGTTTCGATAGACATGGCCATGAATCAATTAGACGGTTCTGAAAACAAATCAAACTTGGGTGCCAATGCTATTTTAGCGGTTTCAATGGCTGTAGCTAAAGCAGGAGCCATTACGACTAATCAGCCCTTGTACAGATACTTGGGCGGGGTTAACGCCAATATGCTTCCCATTCCCATGATGAATATGATTTCGGGTGGAATCAACGCAAACAATATGATTGACATTCAAGATGTTATGATATTGCCATTAAGTGCTCAAACTTTTTCCGAAGCCTTTAGAATAGGGGTAGAAATATATTACCATTTGCAAAACATTTTACAAAAGGAAGGGTATTGGCTACAAGTAGCACAAGACGGTGGACTTGCACCCAATATAGAAACAAACGAAAAAGCATTGGATTTTGTTGTAGAAGCCATTAAAAAATCGAACCATAAACCCGGCGAAGATGTAGCCATAGCATTAGACTTTGCCGGCAGTCATTTTTATAAAAGCGAAACCGATACCTATGTTTTAAAAAAAGACAAACAAGAACTAAAAAAAGAAGATTGGCTGAAATACTGCATCGAAATTATAAAAAAATACCCAATTATTGCCATCGAAGACCCCATTAGTCAAGACGATTGGGAAACATGGAAAGCACTCAGCGATGCATTTCAAGATAATATCTTATTAATTGGAGACGACCTTTTTGCTACCAATACCGAACGCTTTATAAGGGGAATTACCAACAATATTGCAAATGGCATTTCCGTTAAATTAAATCAAGTCGGAACCGTAACCGAAACACTCAACACCATACAACTTGCCAGTAATTACGGCTATTACCCGGTTATCAGCCATAGAAGCGGCGAAACCGACGACTCGTTTATTGCCGAATTAAGTGTTGCAACCAATTCCGGTCTTTTGCGAAGTGGGGCACCTTGCCGTATGGAACGTGTATCAAAATACAATCAAATACTCCGAATAGAAGAAAATTTGGGAGGTTCGTCCAATTATCATGGTCAATTTTTCAAATACCGCAGATAAACGTTAAAAATGAATTTGCAATCGTTTGTAAAATTATTAAAGGAAAAGAACGAACTAATCGAAGTTTCTGAATGGGTAGATCCACAACTCGAAGTAACAGAAATCGTTGATCGTTTTTCAAAATCGAACCACAATAAAGCATTATTATTTACAAACAATGGGACAGAATTCCCAATACTCATCAATGCGTTTGGAAGCGAAAAACGAATCGCTTATGCACTACGTGCAAATTCGTTGCACGAAATTGAAAACCATATTGCCGACATTTTTAAATTGCTCAAACCACCAAAAGGAATCCGAGGCAAGCTTTCTATTGCCGGTCAATTGCTAAAGTTGAGTTCTTACATGCCCAAGCTTATTCATAAAAAAGGAAAATGCCAGCAAGTCATTGACCTAAATCCGGATTTAAGCAAATTGCCCATTTTAACGTGCTGGCCTTTTGATGGAGGCAAGTTTATAACGTTACCATTAGTACATACGAACGATGCTGTTGATGGCAAAAGAAATGTCGGCATGTACCGAATGCAGGTTTTTTCAAAAAATAGTACGGGAATGCACTGGCATATACATAAAACAGGTGCCATGCATTATGAAGAGTACAAAAAACAAGGGAAAAAAATACCCGTTGCTGTTTGTCTGGGAGGTGATCCTGTTTATACGTATTGTGCAACGGCTCCCCTTCCCGATGGCATTGACGAATATATACTTGCGGGATATTTACGAAAAAGAAGAGTACAACTTGTAAAATGTATTACACAAAATATTGAAGTACCCGAAGATGTCGATTTTGTTTTGGAAGGCTATATTGACCCTAACGAACCACTAAAAACAGAAGGTCCTTTTGGCGATCATACCGGTTTTTATTCACTCCAGGGCCAGTATCCGACATTCCATTTAACTGCCATAACACATCAGAAAAATGCCATTTACCCTGCCACCATAGTTGGAATTCCACCGCAAGAAGATTATTGGTTTATAAAAGCTTCGGAGCGAATTTTTTTGCAATTTTTAAAAAACAGCTTGCTAAATGAACTGGAAGATATGCGTATGCCCGATTATGGAGTTGCGCATAATTTGGTGTTAGCAAAAATCCACCCACGCTATCCTCAACATGCATTAAAAATAGCTCATGCACTATGGGGAATAGGACAAATGATGCTGAATAAAATATTAATCATAACGAATAGAAACATAGAGCCTATTGATGAACTTTTCCTGAAAATTATCCGTTTAAGAAACTGGAAAAACAGAATTCTACTATCATACGGGCCTGTGGATGTACTCGAGCATTCGGGCATTAAGCCAACCGAAGGAGGGAAATTATCGTTCAATGCAGTAATCGATGAAGAAACAGAATATCTTCCCGAAACGACCATTTCTAATATCGAAATCAAAGATCTGGAATATAACGCTGACTATGCAAAATTTGGCATCATCATTTTATACGTAAAACCCGACTTTCTTTTAGAAAAGGAACTTTTGGAACAACATATAAAATGCGATACCATAAATGAAGTAAGAATCTTTTTGGTTGATGAGCATTTAAAGGGTTTTGATTTGAAATACACAGCATGGCATTTTATGGCAAATTTCGACCCTTCTATTGATTTTAAAATAATAGATAATCGTTTTTTGATATTTAATGGTTGTATAAAAACAAAAAACAATAGAATCACTCCCAACCCTTCGCTTAGTTCTATTGAAACCATTCAAAAAATAGACGAAAAATGGAATACCATTTTTTCTATTCCACTTATTGAATCGCCATCAAAAAAACTTTCCGTATTGCAACACGGAAATCATTTCATTGCTGCTTTCGATAAAAAAATAAATAATAGCTCATAGGTCCAAAAAAATCACTAATTTAGCATGGTAAAATGTGGCAGCCCAAGAATGAAAAAACACTTCAGTATTTTATTGATATTGTGGCTATTAGCAACAAATTTAGTTGCCCAAAATGCTTTATACAGAATTGAACACTATTCGGTAGATGACGGTTTATCGCAAGGCTCAGCTAATTGTATTTATCAAGATCGAAAAGGTTTTATATGGATTGGCACGCAAGACGGCTTAAATAAATTTGACGGATATAAATTCACGACATACCAACACAACCCCCTTGATACGAATTCTATTTCGGCTAACTGGATATATGGCATAGACGAAGATGACAATGGAATTATTTGGATTGCTACTCAAAATGGATTAAATGCTTTAAACCCACAAACCAATATATTTAAACATTATTACACCGATAAACAATATTCATTCAATAATGAAGAAATATTTAATGTTTTAGTTGGCTCAGATGGATTTATTTGGTTCAAATCATCACATTATCTTTATAAGTTAGACACATTGACAAACAACATTTCTGTATTCGAACATGCCCTCGATTACTTTGTCAACAACAAATCAGACAATGGATTTCCAATGGTTGAAGACGCCGAATCAATTTGGATAGGCTCTGCCAACGGTTTATTCCAATTTATAAAAAAAATGGAAGTTTTTAAACCCTATAAAAATATTCCCGAAGACCCAAATTCGCTTTCAAACAATTTTGTATCAAGCATTTCTATTGACGAAAAAGGCAACATTTGGATAGGGACGGGTAATGGGTTAAATAAATTCGATAAAAAAAAGAACCGATTTATTCGCTACTTTGCCGACGCTAAGAATCCAAATCAAGGCCCCATTGGAAATAATATCAATGCCTTGTGCAACGGAAAAAACGGAACACTCTGGATTGGAACATTTGGCTCAGGTTTAAGCTGCTTCGACCCGTTTACGAATCAGTTTTATCATTATAAGCACGAAGAAGGCGACGAAAAAACCATTTACTATGATTATATTTTATCTTTATACGAAGATAGAACTTTAAATCTATGGATTGGATATGATGCGAACGGATTAGATAAAATTGACTTAAAACCACAAAAATATAAAACCTATCAAACTTCAAAAGGGAAAAATGGATTGCACTTAAATTCAGACAATATTGCATCAATATTCTTGGAAAATGACTCCATTTTATGGATTGGAACGTGGGAAAACGGACTCAATATTCTTAATCGCAATAACTATTCTGTAAAGTCCATCACAACCACTTCACAAAATCAACATATTGTTGGAAATAACGTTCATAGTATCTTCGCCGACAGCCATGGTTTGATTTGGATAGGTACGAAATCGGGGATTTCTATTTACGATAGAAAAAATAAAACATTTAACGACCTTGATGCCTATTTCAATCTCACTTTAAATATAAAATTAAAAGGAGTTAGAATTTACAACATTTCTGAGGACTATAAAGGTAATATATGGATTAGCACAAGAAATGGATTATATCGATATAATTATGACACTAAAACCATAACCACATTTACAAGTTCAACCAACGATTCGCTAACATTATATGACAATACTGTTGTTTGTACCGTTTGCGATAAAAATGGATATGTTTGGATTGGCACTCGCACGGGATTAAACCGATACGACTATAGTACAAATAAATGCTTTAGAATTGGCTATAAAAAATCAAATAAACCTGTAGAAGGCTCACAACGAACCTACTATATTCCCAGTAATTCATATATTTATCATGTTATTGAAGACCTTTTCGACGAAAACATTATATGGGTAGGAACAGGCTCGGGATTAGATAAATTTAACAAAAAAACAAATACATTTGAATATTACACTATTGCCGATGGTTTACCCAATGGAACTATTTACGAATTAATCCAAGATAAAAACGGTAACCTCTGGATGAGCACCAACAGAGGATTGGCTTTTTTTGACGTAGCCAAAAAGAAATTTACCGCTTTCGATGTAAACGATGGAATACAAGATCTTGAATTTAATAATGGTGCATCATACATTGCTCCCAGCGGTGAAATATTTTTTGGAGGTGTAAAAGGTGTTACCTATTTCAATCCCAACAATCAAAAAGACAATACGTTTATTCCAAATGTTGTTTTTACTACTTTTGAAAAAACAAGTGCAAACGGCAAAAAAGAAATAAGAAATATTTCTGATTTAAATTTAATAGAACTTCGCCATGACGACCATTCTATAACCTTCTCATTTGCTGCTTTAGAATATACAAACCCGCGAAAAAACACCTTTAAATATTGGATTGAAGGGTTAATGAACGACTGGACCTTTATCGGCAACAAAAATTTTATTGATATTGGGGTTTTAGCACCGGGCGAATACACCTTACATGTAAAAGGAACAAATAATAACGGAATTTGGAACGATAAAGAAACCACTATTAAAATTATTGTTTATCCTCCCTTTTATAAAACAATATGGGCATATATTGCATATATACTTCTTTTAGGCTCCATTATATTCTTCTACGTTCGCTCGAGAACAAAAAAACTCCAGGAAGCGAATGAAATATTACGTCAAAAACAACTCACCTCGCTGGAAATTGCTCGTCAAAAAGAAGAACTTTCTGTTAAGAATAAAAATATTACCGATAGTATCAACTATGCTAAACGCATTCAGGAAGCATTGCTCCCTTCGGAATATTTATTCAGAAAACTTTTACCCAATTCATTTATATTGTACAAACCTCGCGACATTGTTAGCGGCGATTTTTACTGGATTTCAGAAAAAGAAAGTAAAATTTTTGTTGCAGCAGTAGATTGTACAGGTCATGGAGTTCCGGGAGCATTTATGAGTATTATCGGGTTCGACTTGTTAAAAAACATTACACGTGAGCAAAACGTTGAAGATCCGGCTGAAATTCTTAATTTGCTGAATCTTGGAGTGGCCGATACGTTCAGCAAACAATCTACTGACTATGAGCTTAAAGATGGCATGGACGTAAGCTTGCTCGTAATAGACAGGGTTAATAAACAACTTCAATATGCCGGAGCATTTAACCCGTTATACATTGTTAGAAATAAAGAACTTATTGAAATAAAAGGGAACCGTTTTGCAATAGGCAAAATAGAAGGAAACGAAAACAAACGTTTTGATGTTCATACGCTCGAATACGAAAACAACGATATGATTTATTTATTTTCCGATGGATATGCCGACCAAATAGGAGGTCCTTTCCAAAAGAAATTCAAATTCCGCCGATTCCAACACCTCGTTCTTTCTGTTCACAATTTACCACTTATAAAACAAAGAGATTTCCTCAATGAAACATTTGAAACATGGAAAGGACAAATGGAACAAGTTGACGATATTTTAATCATTGGTATTCGCATGTAGCTATGAAGGTGTTGGCTTTTATTTTATTGTTTTTTGCTTGTTCTGTTTATAGTCAAACCGATACTTCACACACATTTATTTATACTCCCGAATCGAAGCTTAAAGAAGGTATTTACTTCTCGTTCGACAGATTTATTAAACAACAACCGCTGCCATTTGTAAAAATTGTTGATTACGATAATTATTCCGACAAAGATGCTTTTTTTAAACAAAAACAGATTCAATTTTTAGATGAATATGGAATAGCAAAAACAGTTGAAACTAGAACCATTTGGGGATATGTTTTAAACAACGCATTATATATTTATTATAATAAAGAATTTTACAGAGTTTCGTATATCGGCACATTAACTCACTTTATTGCAACTCAAACCATTAGAAATTATACTACACCTTACGATCCTTATTACGGATATTACCCTCCCTACCCGTCTCAATCATACGAAACAACCAGTTTAATTCAAAATATTATCGATTTTAGAAACGGAAAACTATACCCTTTTAATCCGGAAGCGATTCTCGCATTAATTTCTGATGACAATGAACTTTTTAATGAATACAATTTATTGAAGAAAAAAAAGAAAAAAGAAATGATGTTTTATTATTTAAGAAAGTATAATGATAAACACCCTTTAATTTTGCACAAATGAGACTAGTTGGTTTTCTTTTATTTTTTTATGTGTGTACAGGAATCAAAGCACAACTCGAAGTTCCTACTCAGGAGCTTATTCATGCATTTTTAAAAACAAAAACATATTTCGTATTAGAAGATAATCCTTTTTCGGAAGCCAATATTCAACTAAAAACAGCTGCTCAAAAATTTTGGAAACTAACTCCTTACGATTTTATTTCAGTTGAAGAATTCGAAAGCAAAAGAAAATCGAATCAATATTCTTTTGTCTCTGTGGACGATATATATTATGAACTCGATAAATCATCCACTAAATATAAATTTTTATGTGTATATATGGGCGGAAACTACAAAAACGAAAGCGATATGCCACAGCTTTGCACAATACCGCTTGCATACTCGGATCAAGAAGAGAATGAATATGCATATAAAATTGGAACATTGCTCATCTTCGTTCAAAACCATATAAAACAAATTAAAGAAAATCCTACCCTTAAAAAGTCAACTATCTTAGACTACTATAATAATAACAAAGGCAATTTACAGAATAAAACACTTTATTTAAAGAATAACGAAGTAGAAAAAAAGATAAATACAGAAAATGCATTTAAAAACATCTACCCATACCCATTTAAGTTTGTAAGCCAAGATGAAATCGAAAAAGCTATTGATAATAAATCGCCCGATATCGTTTTTCTACACAAAGTCGGTCCCGGCAAAAAAAATGGGTACCGTTCTTATCAAATAATTTTAGGAGCTCAGGATGCACAAATTTATTTTTTTGACTATCATATGGTTAATGATGATAATCCCGATGCTTTACTCGAAAAAGAAGTAAAAAAAATGATTAAAAAATAAACATATATGGCAGATGATAAAAAGATAATCTTTTCGATGGTCGGAGTTAACAAAATTTATCCGCCACATAAACAAGTTTTAAAAAATATATACTTAAGTTTTTTCTACGGTGCAAAAATCGGTATAATAGGTTTAAACGGCAGCGGTAAATCATCATTATTAAAAATCATTGCAGGGGTTGACACTTCGTTTCAGGGTGAAGTTGTTTTTTCGCCCGGATACTCTGTTGGCTACTTAGAACAAGAACCCAAGCTCGATCCCAACAAAACTGTAAGAGAAGTAGTAGAAGAAGGTGTACAAGAAATTGTGAATTTGCTAAAAGAATACGAAGAGATAAATAACCGTTTCAGCGAACCCATGTCCGACGATGAAATGAATAAACTTCTCGAACGCCAGGGAGTTTTAACCGAACTCATTGAACAGCATGAAGGTTGGGAACTTGACAACAAGCTCGAACGGGCTATGGACGCACTGCGTTGCCCACCACCCGAAACCCCGGTCTCTATTTTAAGCGGTGGCGAGGCTCGCCGTGTAGCACTTTGTCGCTTATTGCTAAAAGAACCGGATGTACTTTTACTCGACGAACCTACCAACCACCTCGATGCAGAATCGGTACAGTGGCTCGAAATGCACTTGCAACAATACAAAGGAACGGTTATCTCCGTTACGCACGACCGCTATTTTTTAGACAACGTAGCCGGATGGATTCTTGAACTTGACAGAGGCGAAGGAATACCATGGAAGGGAAATTATTCTTCGTGGCTCGAACAAAAAGCAAAACGATTAGAACTAGAAGAAAAAACAGCCAGTAAACGCATGAAAACCCTTGAACACGAGTTGGAATGGGTTCGCATGTCGCCTAAAGCTCGTCAAGCAAAACCCAAAGCCCGATTGGCTGCATACGAAAAACTGATGGACGAAGACATTAAGCAACGCGAAGAACGACTCGAAATATTTATTCCCAATGGTCCCAGGCTTGGCTCTAAAGTTATTGAATTTAAAAATGTTTCAAAATCGTTTGATGAAACAATTTTATACGAAAACCTAACTTTCGATTTACCTCCGGCCGGGATAGTAGGAGTTATCGGACCTAATGGAGCAGGAAAAACTACCTTGTTTAGAATGATAATGGGTATGGAAAAACCCAACTCCGGCGAAATTATTATAGGCGAAACAGTAAAAGTGGGCTACGTAGATCAAACCCATGAGGCCATTGACCCCGAAAAAACAGTTTTCCAAGTAATATCGGGCGACAGCGAATGGATTAACGTTTCGGGAAAACAAATCAATGCACGAGCATATGTGGCAAGGTTTAATTTTAGCGGAGCCGATCAAGAAAAAAAATGCGGTGTACTTTCGGGGGGCGAACGTAACCGACTGCACTTAGCACTTACGTTAAAATCAGAAGCCAACGTTTTATTGCTCGACGAACCCACCAACGACATCGACATTAACACCTTGCGTGCTCTTGAAGAAGGATTGGAAAATTTTGCCGGATGCGCCGTTATTATTTCGCACGACCGATGGTTTCTTGACCGTATAGCAACGCATATCCTTGCTTTTGAAGGTGATTCGCAAGTATATTTCTTCGAAGGTACGTATTCCGAATATCTCGAAAATAAAAAGAAAAGACTTGGTGATGAAGGTCCTAAACGAATAAAGTATAAAAAACTTATAAAATAACATTTAATTATGAAATTAGCCATTTTATTATTTTCGCTATTATTTATAATAACTCCCGATGATCCGGTAGATAAATTAGTTACTGCAGCTGCTAATGGCGATGTGTCAAAAGTTGCATCAGCATTAAAAAAAGGTGTAGATATCAATGCCAAAAATCGTGCTCGCTGGAATGCACTCGGTTATGCTTGTAAATATGGCCATTTTGAGGTAGTAAAATTTTTAGTCGAAAAGGGAGCAAAAGTTAACGATCCTATCAACACTGGTTCTACTCCATTAGCCGTTGCCATACTTGAAGGCAATTTTGACATAGCCAATTACCTAATCGAACATAAAGCCGATGTTAATATTCCCGATTTAATGGGAATGAGTCCATTAATGTGGGCTGTTAAAGCAAACCAAATTAAGATGGTCGAATTTCTTGTAAAAAACGGGGCCAATGTAAATGATGTAAATCAAAACGGTCGATCGGTTCTCGATTTGGCTACAGACAATAACATAATAAAATATTTAAAAACAAATGGTGCTAAAACAAGTGCCGAACTTTTAAAATAGTAAGCATGGCAGAACAACTTAATATACCAAAAGGAACGAGAGATTTTACGCCGGAACAGGTATTAAAACGCGAATACATTTTTTCAACCCTAAAAGCTATCTTTATTAAATATGGCTTTGTGCCTATTGAAACCCCATCTATGGAGCAACTCTCAACTCTTATGGGCAAATATGGAGAAGAAGGAGATAAATTATTGTTTAAAATTTTAAACTCGGGCGATTTTCTGTCGGAAGTTTCCGATAACGACTTACAACAAAAAAATATTCCTTCTTTAGCTGCAAAAATTTGTGAAAAAGGCTTACGATATGATCTAACCGTTCCATTTGCCCGTTATGTAGTGATGCATCGCAACGAAATCAGCTTCCCTTTCAAACGCTACCAAATTCAGCCTGTATGGAGAGCCGACAGACCTCAAAAAGGACGTTACAGAGAATTTTATCAATGCGATGTGGATAGTATCGGCAGCCCTTCGCTTATGAACGAAATAGAACTCCTGCTCATCATTAACGATGCTTTTAATGCGTTAAATTTAAAAGTCAAAGTGCTGTTAAATAACCGCAAAATATTACTCGGACTTGCTGAACGTTGCCAAATGCACGAAAATTTTTTCGCTTTTTCTGCTATAATAGACAAGCTTGATAAAATCGGACTTGAAAAAGTATTAGTAGAACTTCAACAAATTGGAATGAGTCAAACCAATCTCAATGATTTAAACGATTTTTTAAGCTCAACCATGTCTATTAAAAATCCGTTACAAAAACTTGAAATCACTGCTAAATTTATCAAAGGTGAGGTTGCCGAAAAAGGAATTGCCGAAATGCGTTATATTTTGGACAATATAGGTCGATTAAATTTAGCAATTGAAACAGAATTTGATTTTCTTCTTGCACGCGGCTTAAATTATTACACAGGAACAATTCTAGAGGTAAAATCGACCGAAGCTGCCATGGGAAGTATATGTGGAGGCGGCAGATACGATAACCTGACCGGGATTTTTGGCATGCCCGATGTTTCGGGAGTGGGAATGTCATTTGGAGCAGACAGAATTTACGATGTAATAGAACAATTACAACGTTTCCCTTCGCATCTCTCGCAATCAATTAAACTATTTATTGCAAACTTTATCCCCGAATTAGAAATTGAGGTATTGCAATTAGCTATAAAACTTAGGCAAAATAATATACCACTGGAACTCTTTCCCGACTCATCGGTTAAACTAAAAAAACAGTTGAATCTTGCACATCAGAAACAAATTCCATGGGTACTTATTCCCGGCGATGAAGAAATAAAACAAGGAAAATTTACCTTAAAAAACATGCTTCGAGGCGAACAATTTGTAATAACGTTTGACGAAATTTTGAATTATATCCATACCTATGAAAACTAATATTATTTTTTCACTCATCACTTTTGCATTTTTAATAAATTTGAATGCTCAGCAAGAGCCATTAAAATGGTACACACTCAAAGAAGCGATAGAATTAAATAAGAAACAGCCAAGAAAATTAATGATTGATATGTACACCGATTGGTGTGGATGGTGTAAGAAAATGGATGCTGAAACCTTTCATCATCCTGCCATTGCTGCTTTTATACGAGACAACTTCTATCCCGTTAAATTTAACGCCGAAACCCACGACACCATAGAATATAAAGGGAAAAAATATACCAATAACGGCATGGGACAGCGACCACCCCACAGCTTGGCTGTAGAACTCATGAACAATAAAATGTCGTACCCAACTATTGTTTACCTCGACGAAGACTTGAATTTATTAAGCTCAGTTCCCGGTTATATGAACGCTGCCGATATTGAACCGGTACTTGTTTTCTTTGCTCGCAATTTTTACAAAATTTATCCTTACGAAAATTTTAAGCACGATTTCGATAAAACATTTAAAGATTCTACCGTTTTTCAAGATAAAGTTCATTGGAAGTCATTTGAAGAAGGATTAAAATCAAATAAAAAGAAACTTATATACTTTGCACATCCGGGCTGTATCGACTGCAAAATGATGCAAAAAACAAGTTTTCAGCATGACAGCATCGCAAAATATTTGAATCAACATTTTACTTGTATTCATTTTGACATTTTATCACAAGACACCATCGAATTCAATGGGAAAAAATATTTCTTTGACCAAAAACAATACCCCTTCCACCAGCTTGCAGTTATGCTTTCAAATGGTCAAATCAACTTGCCGCAGATTATATTCTTAAACGAGCAAAACCAAATTGTTTCTTCCGTTCCCGGATTTTTCCCTGTAAAGAATTTCGATATTTTAATTCATTTCTTTAACGAAGAAGCATTTAAAACATTAACGTGGGAAAATTATATTAAACAATACAAGTCAAATATACCTTAACTTAGCATCCAACAAAAATGCAAGAGGTATTATTTAGATTCAGAATTTTGCACAGGGAATTATTTTAGCACGGTGTTTTTTAGGCTTTTGTGGATTGTAAAACTGGTAAATAACTGATATTTCGTTACTTCCACCAGTGCGATATGTTTGCCACGAAATGGTAGCATCGTAACTATAAGCGACTTCAATATTTTTATAACTAATTCCGGCAAGCAGGCAAATGGCATCATTATTAGGATAGCCCTTTTTATAATATTTTAACAACGGAATACCTCTGTAATAAATACCTGCAAAATAAAGCGGTGTTTTGTAAACAAGTCCCATGTCCGTTTGATCAAATTTTCCTTGAAATTTATATTGAAACAAACCTATTAATACCGGCTTATCGCTTTTCTTCCCTGAACCGGGATTGTCGTATATAAAGAAGGTTTTAGCCGCATGCAAAGAAAATTTTATGGGCAATCGACTATCATAACCCAAGTACGATTGATTAGGTCGGTTCAAATGATCAAGAGTTATTCCAACGTAATGATATGCAGAATATAACAATGTTCCAAACGACAGGTCTAAATACGATTGTTTTTCGGGCAACACAGGTTGAATGCTTGACGAAGCTCCCCGTATCAGCTGATCGCCAAAAATAAGCTTATCAAATTGCAAAGAGCGATAGCCATAAACTGCTTTTAAGCCTGAACTAACCGTCCATTCGCGGCTAAACTTATAATCGTATGCATAGTCTATTCCGATAAACTTGTTGCCAAAATTCATCGAACCGGCATTATCCGAAGCTAATATAATACCCACAGCACTTCTGAAATCATCAAAATACTGATCGTACGAAGCCAAAAAGCTATTAAATGTACCGGGGATATTCCACCATTGATTGCGATATATCATTGATAAGCGGGAGTCAGAATTTGCACCC
>ERZ795044.1100-NODE-1100-length-24734-cov-6.475181_pt1 | contig 24734 bp, 23 predicted proteins | sample MGYA00375128_ERZ795044 | MGnify/ENA primary metagenome ERZ795044 (study PRJEB30173, sample SAMN05720213) | anaerobic digester metagenome | isolation source: active sludge of municipal wastewater-treating anaerobic digesters | place: USA | collected 2014-12-22 ... | reverse complement strand
GGCTGCACCTTCTGGGCTCGCTGGCGCTCACGGCGCTCGGGCTGGCGCTCGCCCACGCCGTGCTGGCGCGGGCCTGAAGCGCTGCGCCCCGCGCGGCCGGCTTTCATTCACAAGGGCACCGGCGTTCCGGGCCGGCGGGGGATGCCGCTGGTGTGGCGCACCACGCTCATCAGGGCCTCGCGGAAGGTCGTCGACGGCGCGACGATGTCGAGCACCAGGCTGCGCCGCGCCACGGCTGCGAAGTCGAAGAACCAGTAGATCGGCATCAGCGGCGAGATCCACAGGCGGCTGCCGCGCGTCTTGCTCGTCAGGTGGAAGTCGCCGAATTGGCCGTCCAGCGCCGAGACGATGCACGAGTTGATGACGCTCGGGTCGTGGAAGCGCTGGCCCTGCACGAACGCAAGCGCTTGCTCGTATGGGGCGCAGGCCGCCATCGGCCGGGTCAGCGAGCAGCTGCCCAGGAAGGCGCCGTCGCGCGTCAGCGCCGCGATGTTCTCGAAGACCTGCGCGTGCGTCATGTCGCGCTCGGCGCCCAGGCCCACGCAGGCCAGCAGGCAGGCCTTCAGCGGGCCGAGCGTGCGCACCGCGGCCATCGAGATCGAGTCCTCGACCAGCGTGCCGGTCTCGGCCTCGTCGCCGCGCATCAGGCTGTCCACGCCGCCGTCGACCATCACGACGGCGTCGACCTGCAGGTGCGCCGCGAGCCTCGCGTAGTCCTGCGCGAGCGGCAACGCGCCGACCTTCTCGAAGGACCAGACCGGGATGTCCTCGCCGGTGGTTTGCGCCAGCCACTGCGCCAGGAAGTATTCCGGGAAGTACGGGTACACGCCCTCGTGGTCGGCGCGCACGCCGACCAGCGTGCGCGTCAGCCGCGTGCCGTGCGCGTGGCCGGCGATGTCCGAGAAGCTGTAGTTGGCCAGGTGCACGGTGTACCCGCGGCGCCGCAGGTCGAAGTACAGCGGCAGCCCGCAGAAGACGTCGTAGCCGCCGCCGATGCCGGCGATCAGCACGCTGTCGCAGCCCTGCAGGCGGTCGAGGATCGGCAGGTTCATGTCCATCGGGGCCTCTTCGGGGGGTTGCCGGCCGGCGCCGCTAACGCCGGAGCGGGCCGCATTTCGGTTCCGGGCTGGGGATCGCATGGCAGCGCTCGACGGCTTCGTCCTTGATGCCGCCCACCACGCGGTAGGCGCCGGCGATCAGCCTGCGGGGTCGAGGCCGGGGGCCGGGGCGTCGTGGACCGTGGGGGCATGGGGGGATCCGTGGTGGGGGCAGTGCCTCGATGGTGGCGCTTTCGCGGTGCGCGGGCGCCGCGGTTCTAGGGGTGCCGGGGTCGGTGCCCGAGCGGGCCCGCGCCGGCCGGCGCCCGCGGTGCACCCCGTCGATATACTGGCCCGCCCCCCTGGCCGCGGCAGCGCCGCGCCGCGTTCCCCCTTCGGAGATCCCATGAGCCTGCGCGCCCTGCTCGCCGTGTCCGGCCGTCGTTTCGCGACCGGCCACGCCTGCGCACCGGGCGGGCGCGGGCCGGCGCGCGCGCGACGGGCCCCCGCCTGATGGCCCGGCGCGCATCGCTCGGCGCGGCCTGGGCGAAGGCCTTCCAGCGCAGCGCGACGGCCTTCGCGCGCCAGGGCACGAAGGTGGTGCAGCGCAGCGTCCGCTCGGCGCTGAAGTCCGCCACGAAGCAGGCCGGCGCGACGGTGCGGCGCCACGTGAACTCGGCGGTCAAGCAGGCCGCCGCGGCGCGGCGCCCGCCGGCCGGCGCAGGCACCTGGGTGTCGGCGGCGGTCGTCGGCCCTGCCGGCGTGCGGCGCTACTGGCTCTACCGGCCGCCGGGCGTGCAGGGGCGCGAGCGCCGCCCGCTGCTGGTGATGCTGCACGGCTGCGCGCAGGACGCACTGGGCTTCGCGCACAGCACGCGCGTCCACCGCCTCGCGGCGCGCGACCGGGCCTTCGTGCTCTGGCCCGAGCAGGACCGGCTCGCGCAGCCGCAGGGCTGCTGGAACTGGTACGGCACGCGCGCCGGCCAGGCGCAGGCCGAGGCCGCGACGCTGATGGCGGCGATCGACCAGGTCACGCTGCTGAACCGCATCGACCGCCAGCGCGTCGCGATCGCCGGGCTGTCGGCCGGCGCGAGCATGGCGGCGCTGATGGTCGAGCAGCACCCGGAGCGCTTTGCCGCGCTCGTGATGCACTCGGGCGTGCCGCCGGGCACGGCGCACTCGGCGGCCACCGCGATCGGCGCGATGACCGGCCACCGCGCCCGGCGCGCGCCGCCGGCGGCGCCGGCGGCCGACGCGGCCGAGTCCACGCGGCCGCCGCTGCTGGTGATCCACGGGGCCGCGGACCCGGTGGTCGCCGCGGCCAATGGCCAGGCCGCCGCGCAGCAGTGGGCCGCGGCCGTGGGGGCGCGCGCCGGCGCGCCGCGCGAGGTCCGGCGCGGCCGGCGCCGCGCGATGACGGTCACCGACTTCAAGCGCCAGCGGCGCACCCGCGTCACGCTGTGCGCGGTGCAGGGCCTGGGCCACGCGTGGAGCGGCGCCCCCGCGCGCCTGCCCTTCGGCGACCCCACCGGGCCCGACGCGTCGCGCCTGCTCTGGGCCTTCGTGATGCGGCACTGGCGCGCCGAAACCGCTTCGTAACGGCGGCGCCGGCGGCAGGGGCACAATGCCCGCGCCCGGCGCCTGCGAAGTGCCGGCGACCACCTGTCAACCGCCCCGACCGCACGACCCGGCGGCGGGGCCCATGCACCGAGGGGAACGCAGCCATGTCGTCCGGAAAGATCCTCGTCGCCCAGGGCGGCGGCCCGACCGCGGTCATCAACCAGTCGCTCGTCGGCGTGGCGCTCGAGGCGCGGCGCTTCCGCGAGGTGCACCGCGTGTACGGCGCGCGCCACGGCGTGCGCGGCATCGTCGACGAGGACCTGGTCGACCTGACGCAGGAGACCAGCCACAACCTCGAGCTCGTGGCCCACACGCCGGCCTCGGCGCTGGGCAGCACGCGCGACAAGCCCGACCTGAAGTACTGCCAGGAGATCTTCAAGGTGCTGCAGGCGCACGAGATCGAGCACTTCTTCTACATCGGCGGCAACGACTCGTCGGACACGGTGCGCATCGTCAGCGAGGAGGCGCGCAAGGCGAACTACCCGCTGCGCAGCATCCACATCCCGAAGACCATCGACAACGACCTGGTCGGCAACGACCACACGCCGGGCTTCCCGTCGGCGGCGCGTTTCGTCGCGCAGGCCTTCGCCGGCGCGAACCTCGACAACGCGGCGCTGCCCGGCGTCTACGTCGGCGTGGTGATGGGCCGGCACGCGGGCTTCCTGACGGCGGCGTCGGCGCTGGGCAAGAAGTTCCCCGACGACGGCCCGCACCTGATCTACGTGCCCGAGCGCGTGTTCGACGTCGACCGCTTCCTCGCCGACGTCAAGTCGACCTACGAGAAACACGGCCGCTGCGTGATCGCGGTCTCCGAAGGCATCCACGATGCGGCCGGCGTGCCGATCCTGAGCAAGCTCGCGAAGGAGCTCGAGGTCGACGCGCACGGCAACGTGCAGCTCTCGGGCACCGGTGCCCTGGCCGACCTGCTGTGCGAGGAGATCAAGCGCAGGCTCGGCATCAAGCGCGTGCGCGGCGACACCTTCGGCTACCTGCAGCGCAGCTTCATCGGCTGCGTGTCCGACGTCGACCAGCGCGAGGCGCGCGAGGTCGGCGAGAAGGCGGTGCAGTACTCGATGTGGGGCGGCCAGGACGGCTCGGTGGCGATCAAGCGCACCGGCTTCTACTCGGTCGACTACGAGCTCGTGCCGCTCGAGGCCGTGGCCGCGAAGACGCGCACGATGGAAGACGAGTTCATCAGCGCCAGCGGCACCGACGTCACCGACGCCTTCCGCCTGTACCTGCGCCCGCTGCTGGGCTCGGGCATGCCCGACGCCTTCCGGCTGCGCCCGAACGCGGTGCCGAAGGTGCTGAAGGGGCGCTGAACGGCCGGGCGGTTCGCTTCACTTGCGTTTACGTTCGCTTTACCGATCAAAGCGAACTTCGGCTCCCGCCGATCGATCTGACCGAGGCATCCAGATGCTGGATGACACCGGGGCCCCGAGGCCCCGGCGTTCGATCAATCACAACGGAGTTGCCATGACCACCCGAATCGCTCTCTCTCCCTCGAAGTCCTTCGTCGCGGCCGCTTTTTCCGCCGTGCTCGCCGCCACGGCCTTTGCGCTGCCCGCCCAGGCCGCGACCGCCGACGACGCCCAGCTCGCCACGCAGGTGAAGGCCGCGCTGGCCCAGCCCTGGCAGCTGGAACGGGCCGACCTGAACGTCGCCGTCGTGCAGGGCCGCGTGCACCTGACCGGCTGGGCCGACCAGCCGAGCGACGTCGCGCTGGCGCGCGAGAAGGCCATGCAGGTGCCCGGCGTGACCACCGTCGATGCCTTCGTCCGCACCTGGTCGTCGGACGACGAACGCTGAGCCCGCGCACAGGGCCCCGGAAGGGGACCTGTGGCTGGCGAAGGCCGAGGCGCGATTTCACGCGACGCGGCTGACCTGCGCGGCAGGGGCGGGGCGCGTTCCTAGAATGCGCCCCGACGATGCGAGTTCCTGCCGCTTCCCTTGCTCTGCCCAACACCGCGCGCCGCGCGGTCGCCCTGCTGGCGACCGTGGCGGCGCTGTCGGCCGTCCGGGCGGCGCCGCCCCCGGTGCAGGACACGATCGCCCAGCGCGTGGCCGCCTGCACCGCCTGCCACGGCAAGGAGGGCCGCGCCGCGCCCGACGGCTACCACCCGCGCATCGCCGGCAAGCCCGCCGGCTACCTCTACCACCAGCTGCTGAACTTCCGCGACGGCCGCCGCCACTACGGGCCGATGGTCTACCTCGTCGACCCGCTCGGCGACGACTACCTGCGCGAGATCGCCGCGTACTTCGCGGGGCTCGACCTGCCCCATGCGCCGCCCGCGCCGCCGACGGCCGATGCCGCCACGCTGGAGCGCGGCCGCCGGCTCGTCGCCGAGGGCGACCCGGCGCGCCGCGTGCCCGCCTGCACCGCCTGCCACGGCGCCGCGCTCACCGGCGTGCAGCCGGCGATCCCCGGCCTGCTGGGCCTGCCGCGCGACTACCTCAGCGCCCAGCTCGGCGCCTGGCGCAGCGGCCAGCGCCGGGCGATGGCGCCCGACTGCATGGCCGAGGTCGCGAAGCGCCTGGCGCCCGGCGACGCAAGCGCCGCCGCCGCCTGGCTGGCCACGCAGCCGGTGCCCGGGCCGGCCGCGGAACGGCTGCCGCAGAAGCCGCCGCTGGACTGCGGTGGGGTGGCGCCATGAGCCGGCGCCGTGCGATCGGCGGCGCCCGATGAGTCGCCGCCTCGTGCTCGGCGTGCTCGCCGCGCTGCTCGCCGTCGCCGCGGCCGCGGTGGCCTGGCTGAACGTGCGCGGCGAGGCCCCGATCCCGCCCGACGCGCGGCCCGTCGCCGGCACGCCCGCGCAGGTCGCGCGCGGCGCCGAACTTGCCCGCGCCGGCAACTGCGCCACCTGCCACACCGCGCGCGGTGGGGCGCCCTACGCCGGCGGGCGCGGCATCGCCACGCCCTTCGGCACCGTCTACGCCGGCAACCTGACGCCCGACGAGTCCACCGGCCTGGGCGCCTGGTCGCCCGAGCACTTCTGGCGCGCGCTGCACCACGGCCGCTCGAAGGACGGTCGGCTGCTGTACCCGGCCTTTCCGTACCCGCAGTTCACGCGCGTCACGCGCGACGACGCCGACGCGCTCTACGCCTTCCTGCGCAGCCTGCCGCCGGTGGTGCAGGCGAACCGCGCGCACGCGCTGCGCTTTCCGTTCGATGCGCAGCCGGCGCTGGCGGTGTGGCGCGCGCTGTACTTCCGGCCCGGCGTCTTCGAGCCCGAGCCGGGCCGCAGCGCCGAGTGGAACCGCGGCGCCTACCTCGTGCGCGGCCTCGGCCACTGCGAGGCCTGCCACGGCGAGCGCAACCTGCTGGGCGCCACGCAGGGCGGGCTCGAGCTCGACGGCGGCCTGATCCCGATGCGCCACTGGTACGCACCCTCGCTGGCCTCGGCGCGCGAAGCGAGCGTGGCCGACTGGCCGGTGGACGAGATCGTCGCGCTGCTGCGCACCGGCGCGGCGCCGCGCGGCGTGGCGCTCGGGCCGATGGGCGACGTGGTGCTGCGCAGCACGCAGCACCTGACCGAGGCCGACCTGCGCGCCATCGCCGTCTTCCTGAAGTCGCTGCCGCAGGTCGAGCGGCCGGCGCCGGCGGCCGGGCCGGTGACGCCGGCCCGGCTGGCCGAGGGCGAGCGCCTGTACGCCGACCACTGCGCCGCCTGCCACGGCGCGCAGGGCGAAGGCGCCGAGGGCCTGATCCCGCCGCTGGCGGGCAACCGCACGGTGACGATGGACCCGCCGGCCAACCTGGTGCGCGTGATCGTGAACGGCGGCTTCGCGCCCGCGACCGCCAGCCGCCCCCGGCCCTTCGGCATGCCGCCCTTCGCGCACACCCTCGACGACGACCAGATCGCCGCGGTCGCGACCTTCCTGCGGCGCCGCTGGGGCGCGAACGCGGCCGAGGTCAGTGCGCGCGAGGTGACGCGCTTCCGCGCCGCGGCCAGCGACTGAGGCGGCGGGCTCAGCCGCGCCGCGTGAAATCGCGCCTCGGCCTTCGCCAGCCGCAAGACGCCTTCCGGCGTCCTGCGCGCGGGCTCAGTGACCGGCGATCACGCCGCAGGCGATGCGCGCGCCCGAATTGCCGGTGGGCTGCGTCGCGTAGTCGTCGGGCTGGGCGTGCACGATCACCGCGCGGCCGACCAGGCTGGTCGGGCCGGCCGGAATCGTCGGGCCGACCATCATGAACTTCAGGTCGGCGACGCCGTTGGCATCGGCCTTCAGCGAGGGCATGTCGCCGGCATGGTGCGCGGCGCCCTGCGGACCGTGCGGCTGGCCGGTGGGGTTGAAGTGGCCGCCGGCGCTGGTGCCGTCGGGGCTCGCGCAGTTGCCGGTCTCGTGCACGTGGAAGCCGTGCGCTGCATTCGGCGTCAGCCCGCTGATCTTGGCGTGGACCATCAGGTGGTCGTCCATCGTGTGGAACATCACCAGCCCGCGCACGTTGCTGCCCTGTGTCGGCGAGAGCGTGGCCACGGCCATGCCGCCCATCATGCCGCCGCCCATGCCGCCGTCCATCATGCCGCCCCCCTTCATGGCGTCGCCCTTCATGCCGCCGGCCCCGTCGTGCCCGCCGCGCATCCCGGCGCAGCCGGCCAGGCCCAGGGTGGTGGCGATCGCGAGCGCGGTCAGGAGCGGTGTGCGCAGTTGCATGGTCGGGTCCTCGACGGAAAGAGAGGGCCCGACTGTAGGGCGCGCGCAGGGCGGCGTGAAGGCCGCGAGCTCAATTCAGCCGCGACTGCAGGAACGCGGCGCTGTCGCGCAGTTGCACCGCCGGGTCGGCCGGCGCGTCGTGCTCGAAGACGAACAGCTCGCAGTGCGGTCGCAGCGCCGGCAGCAGCGTGTCCCAGCCGACGATGCCGGCCCCGAGCGTGCACCAGCCGTCCTCGCCGCGGTCGGCGCGGTCGGGCGCGATGTCCTTGGCGTGCACCGCCTCGAGCCGAGACGCGTATCGCAGCGCCCAGGCCTGCGGGTCGAGGCCGGCGCGGCGCACCCAGCCGAGGTCGGCCTCCCAGCCCAGCTCGCCGGCCGGGGCCGCCTCGAACAGCCATTCGAGCGCGGTGCGGCCTTCGTAGCTGAGGAACTCCCATTCGTGGTTGTGGTACGCCAGGCGCACGCCGTCGGCGGCCAGGGCGCGGCCCAGCGTCGCCAGGCGTTCGCCCATCGCGCGCCAGCCGGCGGCGGTGGCGGCGCGGCGCGACATCGGCAGCCAGGGCATCACGACCAGCCGGCAGCCGGTGGCGGCGCAGGCGCGCACCAGCTGGGCGCGGCGGCCTTCGTCCTCGAGCGCCTCGAGGCTGGCATGCATCGACGACAGCCGCAGGCCGTGCCGGGTGAGCGCCTGCGCGAATTCGGTCGGCGGCAGCTCGTGCGTCGCGACGCTCTCGACCCACTCGAAGCCGCTGGCGCGCGCCAGCGCGAGCTGGGCCTCGAAATCGCCGACCTGGCGGATGGAGTAGAGCTGGACGGAGACTTTCATCGGGGCGTTCCTCGATCGGTGCGGGGGCGGGGGCTCACCACAGGCGCGCGGTCACCGGCGCCGGGCGCTCGCAGCGCGTGGCCAGCTTCAGCGGCTTGCCGAGCGCGGCGGATTCGAGCGACTTGTCCATGACCTCGAGCACGTGCAGCGCGTAGGCCTCGTTGCAGCGGTGCTCGCGGCCTTCGTCGAGGGCCAGCGCCATGTCGAGCAGGCCGATGCCGCGCGAGTTCGTCGCGTAGGGGCGGCGCTCGCGCACGGTCTGCCAGTCGCCGTCCTCGCGCGACCAGCGCACGCGGCCGCCGAACCGGTTGGGGTCGTGGCCGAGGATGGTGCCGCGCTCGCCGTAGAGCTCGATCGGCGTGTGCGCGTGCTTCCAGGTGTCGAAGCTCGCGGTCAGCGTGATCTCGGCGCCGGAGACGAAGCTCAGCTGCGTGACCACCGTGGTCGGCACCTCGACCGGGATGCGCTGGCCGGCGCGCTCGCCGCGCGGCACGACGCGCTCGCGCCAGGTCATGCGGGCGCGTGCCGACAGCGAGGCCACCGGGCCGAGGTGGTGGACGAGGTGGCTCACGTAGTACACGCCGACGTCGTGCAGCGGGCCGGCGCCGTGGCGGTAGAAGAAGCCCGGGTTCGGGTGCCAGTGGTCCGGCCCGTGGTTCATGAAGTGCGCCGTGCCGCCGACGATGCGGCCCACCTCGCCGGCGTCGACCAGCGCGCGCACCGCCTGCCCGCCGGCGCCGAGCACGGTGTCGGGCGCGCAGCCCAGGCGCAGCTTCTTGCGCCGCGCGAGCGTCACCAGCTCGCGCCCCTGCGCGTAGCTCGCCGCCAGCGGCTTCTCGGTGTAGAGGTGCTTGCCGGCGCGCAGCACGCGCAGCCCGACCTCGTGGTGCGCCAGCGGCGGCGTCAGGTTCAGGATGAGGGCGGCGTCGCTCTCGAGCAGGTCGTCCAGGCCCATCGGGTTCAGGCCGAACTCGGCGGCGCGCGTGCGCGCCACCTCGGGCTGGCCGTCGGCGATGCCGACGATGCGCACCTTGCGGCTCGCGTTCAGCGTGCGCAGGTAGGCCGGGAAGATGTTGCCGGTGCCGATGATGCCGATCGGGATGCGTGGGGCCATGGTGGGGGCTCGTCCGTGTCAGGAGGGGGAGGCCAGCGGCGCGTGCGGGCCGTGCTGCACGGACTCGCGCCAGGCCACCGAGCTGGAGAAATGCCGCTCGACGTCCAGGCCCAGGCCGTAGCACAGGTTCAGCACGTGGCGCGTCGCGTGCGCGGCGATGTCGGCGCTGGGCACGTGGATCGTCGTCAGCGGCGGCGAGACGTAGGGCGCGAAGTCGGCGTCGTCGTAGCCGATCACCGACACGTCGCCCGGCACGCTCAGGCCGGCCCGGTTCAGGCGGTTGACCACCGCCATCGCGATCAGGTCGTTGGCGCAGAACACCGCGCTGAAGCCGGGCCGGCCGCCGCCGCCGACCGCGAGCAGCTGGCGGGCGGCGGCGTCGCCCCCGGCGTGCGTGAAGGGGCCGACGGCGGCGTGCGCCGGATCGACGTGCACGCCGTGGCGCGCGAGCTCGGCGTGGAAGCCGCTCATGCGCGCGACGTTGTCGGGCGCGTCGCGCGGGCCGCTGATGGTGGCGATCTCGCGGTGGCCGGCCTCGAGCAGCGCCCGCGCCGCGAGCCGCCCGCCCTGCTCGTGCTGCGCGGCGAAGCAGTGCGCCGGCTCGCGCGGCAGCCGGCGGTTGATGACCACCGTGTTCGGGCAGCGTGCGATCAGCGCGTGGTAGTCGGCGTTGCGCAGGTCGTTGCTGGTGACCAGCAGGCCGTCGCAGTCGCAGCGCAGCAGCGACTCGATGCCGTCCAGCGCCTGCTGCCGCGCCTCGCCGCCGCCGCAGCTGTTGGCGGCGATCATGTGCAGGCCGTTGGCGCGCAGCTGCGCGTCGATGCTGGCGACGATGCCGGAGTAGTAGTAGCCGTCGAAGCCGGGCACGTAGACGCCGATGGCGCCGCTGCGCCGCAGTGCCAGCGCGCGCGCGGCGCTCGACGGCCGGTAGCCGAGGCGCTCGACCGCGCTGCGCACGCGCTCGGCGGTTTCCGGCGACACCGAGCCCTTGCCCGACAGCACGCGCGAGACCGTGCCGACGCCGACCTCGGCGGCGTGGGCGACGTCCTTGATGGTGCTCACCGGGGGCTCATGGTCGGGACCCTGCGCGCGGTGGCGGCCTCAGCCGGGCTGCATCGTGTTCAGGCAGCTCAGCGCCAGGCCGTCGAGCACGCCCTCGGCGCCGACGTGGCGCGCCTCCCCGGGCAGCAGGTCGACGAAGTTGTCGGCGAAGGACGCGCCGGGCGCGCGCAGCCACACGCCCTTGGCGGGGCGCTGTGCCGTCAGCCGCAGGCCGCCGGCCTCGACCTTGACCTCGATGCCGGGCTCGGGGAAGCGGTGCCAGCGGAAGGGCTCGGGCCAGGCCGTGGCGTCGGCCTGCACGCCGCCGGCGCCGCGCAGTTCCAGGCTCGCCACGACCGGTGCCTCGCCGCCCGCGGCCAGGGCCGCCGGCACCTCGAGCTCGGTGCTGCCGTTGGCGGCCGCGAGCACCTCGGTCGATGCGTCGTGCAGCGCCTGCCCGTCGAGCGACCACAGCCGCCAGCGTGCGTGCAGCGCCAGCGGCGTCTCGCCGCCGTTCATCACCCAGGCCGAGGCGCCGGGCGCGCCGCGCCGCAGCGCGCAGGCCAGCGGCGCGAGCGCCCGGCGGATCGCGTGCCAGGCCGGCTTGAGCTGCCCGCCGGAATCGACGACGGCCCAGCTCGTGACCGGCCAGCAGTCGTTGAGCTGCCACACCAGCGCGCCGCCGCAGGCGCGGGCGCCGGGGCGCTGCCAGCGGCGCCGGAAGGCCTCGAACGCATGGCGCAGCGCCTCGGCCTGCACGAACTGCGTCGCGTAGACCTCGCCGGCGAGCGTGGCCGGGCAACGCAGCGTGTCGGCGGCGTAGACCGCCAGGCGCCGGTGGCCGTCGGCGCCCACCGGCGAGAAGGCCTTGTTGTGCCACTGCAGCGTGCGGCTGCCGGGGAAGCGCTCGTCCGCGGGCACGGCCGCCTCGAGCACCGCCATCGACGGGTGCGACTGCATGCCGAACTCGCTGACGAAGCGCGCGCCGACCTGCGCATAGCGGTCGTAGGGCAGCATCAGCTGGTGCCAGACCTCCCAGCTGTGGCGGTCGCCGGCGCTCGGGTCCTGCGCGGGCAGCACGCCTTCGGTGCTCGAGGTGTAGGGGCTGCCGGGCCAGTAGGGCCGGCCGGGGTCGAGCTCGGCGCACAGGGCGGGCAGCAGCTCCTCGTAGATCGGCCGCGCGTCGAAGCGGGCGAGGTCCTTGCCCGGGCCGTAGGCCCCGACGGACTCGGCCAGCATGTAGTCCTCGTTGTTGCCACACCAGAGCGCCAGGCTGGCGCGGTGGCGCAGGCGGCGCACCGCGGCCCGCGCCTCGGCCTCGACGCTGGCGCGGAACGCCGCGTGCGCGGGGTACAGGCCGCAGGCGAAGACGAAGTCCTGCCAGACGAGCACGCCGAGTTCGTCGCAGGCGTCGTAGAAGGCATCGTCCTCGTAGATCCCGCCGCCCCACACGCGCAGCATCGCCATGTTCGCGGCCGCGGCCTGGGCCACGCGCTCGCGGTAGCGGGCCGCGTCGATGCGGTTCAGCAGCGTGTCGTCGGGGATCCAGTTCGCGCCGCCGCAGAACAGCTCGCGACCGTTGACCTCGAGGTGAAAGGAGCGGCCGGCCTCGCCCGCCACCGGGTCCTGCACGAGCCGCAGCCGCCGCAGGCCGAGGCGCCGCCGCGACGACGCGACGAGCGCGCCGCCGGACCGCAGCTCGGTGACCAGCGTGTGCAGCGCCGCCTCGCCCAGGCCGCGCGGCCACCACAGCGCCGGATCGGCCAGGTCGAGGCTGCAGCTCACATGCGCGGCGACCGGCGCCTGCGCGGTCGCGACGCAGCGGCCCGCCGGGTCGAGCAGGCGGTGGTGCAGCGTCGCGCCGGCGTCGATCGCGCCGTCGAGCGTGGCGTGCACGTCGACGCGCGCGCGGCGCAGGTCCTCGGCGACCCACACGGGGCTGTGCAGCTCGGCGATGCGCAGGTCGAAGTGCTCCAGCGCCACCGCCTTCCAGGGGCCGGCGGTCAGCAGCGTGGGGCCCCAGTCCCAGCCGTAGTGGTACGGCGCCTTGCGCACGTACAGGCGGCTCGGGTCGCCGTTCCACAGCGGGCGCCGGCCGTGGTGCGCCTCGAGCGCGCGGCCGCGCCGCAGGGCGCTGTCGAAGCGGATCCACAGCGCATTGCGGCCGTCGCGCAGGCGCGCCGTGACGTCCACGCGCTCGGGCACGAACATGTTGTCGCTGCGCAGCACGGGTTCGCCGTTGAGCCAGACCTCGGCGTAGGTGTCCAGGCCCTCGAAGGCCAGCACCGCGTGCGTGCGGCGCTCGGCCGCGTCGACGTCGAAGGCGAGCCGGTAGCACCAGTCGCGCTCGGCGACCCACTGCACGCGCTCCTCGTTGCGGCCGTAGTGCGGGTCGGGGATGCGGCCGGCGGCGACGAGGTCCTGGTAGACCGTGCCGGGCACCGTCGCCGGCCACCAGCCGTCGCCGTCGGCGAAGTTCGCGGCGTCGCCCAGCGCCGGGTCGGCCGGCCTGAACTGCCAGCCCGCGTGCAGCGGGCGGATGAGTTGCGGTGGCGTCACGGTCGGCCTCGTGTCGTGGGGCGCTGGGTTCAAGGCCGCGGGGCGGCCGCGGGCGGCGTGCGGCCCGGCGGCCGCACGGCGGCGCCCGGGCGCGTCAACGGCGCGTCACAGGCGCGCTTCGGACTGTGCGTCGAAGAGCGAGGCGCGCGCCGGGTCGAAGCCGAACGCGACCTGCTGGCCCACCTGGCCGTGCCAGTGCGACTCGGCGACCGCCGACAGGCTGCGATCGCCGACGTCGAACCAGACGAACTTGTTCGGCCCGAGCGGCTCGATCAGCGACACCTCGCCGCCGAGCGGGGCCGACGGGCCGCGCTGCGCGGCGAGCTCCATCTGCTCGGGGCGCACGCCGAGCACGACCTCCTGACCGTTCTGCGGCGGCTTCACGAACGGATACGCCGAGACGTCGATCTGCACCTCGCCGCTGGTGAAGACGACCTTGCCGTCGCCCGTGGCCAGCCTGCCCTTCATCGTGTTCATCGTCGGCGAGCCGAGGAAGCCCGCGACGAACAGGTTCACCGGGCGCTCGTAGATGTCGTGCGGGCTGCCGATCTGCTGGATCACGCCGGCGCGCATCACCGCGATGCGGTCGGCCAGCGTCATCGCCTCGACCTGGTCGTGGGTCACATAGATCATCGTCGCCTGCAGGCGCAGGTGCAGCTGCTTGAGCTCGCGGCGCAGTTCGGCGCGCAGCTTGGCGTCGAGGTTGGACAGCGGCTCGTCGAACAGGTAGACCTTGGCGTCGCGCACGACGGCGCGGCCGATCGCCACGCGCTGGCGCTGCCCGCCCGAGAGCTGCGCCGGCCGGCGCTTGAGCAGTTCGCCCAGGTGCAGCATCTCGGCGGCACGGGCCACGCGCTGGTCGATCTCGGCAGTGGGCACGCCGGCCACCCGCAGGCCGAAGGACATGTTGCGCTCGACGTTCATCGTCGGGTAGAGCGCGTAGGACTGGAACACCATGCCGATCTCGCGGTCCTTGGGATCGGCCCAGGTGACGTCGCGGTCGCCGATGCGGATCGAGCCGGTCGCCACGTCGTTGAAGCCGGCGATCGTGTGCAGCAGCGTGGACTTGCCGCAGCCCGACGGGCCGAGCAGCACGAGGAACTCGCCGTCGGCGACCTCCAGGTCCATGCCCTTGAGGATGGTGTTGCCCCCGAGCACGATGTCGAGTTGGTCGATGTTGACACTGGCCATGGTGGTGGTGGTCCGTGTAGGTTGGAGGGGTCGGCGTGCGGCAGCGCAGCGTTCAGCCCTTGACCGCGCCGGCAGCGATGCCACGCACGAACCAGCGGCCGGAGAAGAAGTAGACGAGCAGCGGCACCAGCGAGGTCAGGATCGTCGCCGCCATGTCGATGTGGTAGCGGCGCTCGCCGAAGGTCGTGTTCACCAGGTTGTTCAACTGCACCGTCATCGGGTAGTTGTCCTTGCCGGCGAAGATCAGGCCGAACAGGTAGTCGTTCCAGATGCCGGTGACCTGCAGGATGGTCGCGACGATCAGCATCGGCGTGGCCATCGGCAGCATCAGCTGGAAGAAGATGCGCCAGAAGCCGCCGCCGTCGATGCGCGCGGCCTTGAACAGCTCGTTGGGCACCGCGACGTAGTAGTTGCGGAACAGCAGCGTCAGCACCGGCATGCCGAAGATGCAGTGCACCATCAGGATGGCCCAGTAGGTGTTGTAGAAGCCGCCCATGCGGGTCCACGCGACCAGCGGGTAGATCATCACCTGGAAGGGCACGAAGGCGCCGAGCAGCATGATGCCGAACAGGATGTCGCCCCATTTCGAGCGCCAGAAGCTCAGCGCGTAGCCGTTGAGCGCCCCGAGGAACACCGACAGCAGGGTCGCCGGCACGACCAGGCGCACCGAGTTCATGAAGCCGCCCTGGATGCCTTCGCAGGCCAGCGCGATGCAGGCGGTGGACCAGGCCTCGACCCAGTTGCCGAACTGCGGGCTGGCAGGCCAGGCGAACATCACCGCCTGCCGCACCTCGGCGGCGGACTTCAGCGAGGTCACGACCATCACGTACAGCGGCAGCAGGAAGAACACCGAGGTCGACAGCAGGAAGGCGTAGACGCCGATGCGCGCCGGCGTGATCAGCGGCCGGCGGGGCCGGACGACCTCGGCGCGGCGGGCGGGGGAGGCGATGGGGGTGGAGCTCATGGTCTGACCTCGCTCAGTGGCCGGCGCTGGCGCGCGCCTCGGCCTTGGCGCGCCAGTACAGCAGCGGCGCGAGCACGGTGAACACGGTGGCCAGCATCACCACCGAGGCGGCCGAGGCCAGCGCGATGTTGTTGCGGCCGAACAGGTGGTCGATGATGAACTTGGCCGGCACCTCGCTGGCATCGCCGGGGCCGCCGCTGGTCATCGCGATCACGACGTCGAAGGTGCGCACCAGCGCGACCGCGAGCAGCGTCAGCGCGGTCGCGAAGGCCGGGCCGAGCTGCGGCAGCACGACGCTGCGGTAGTAGCGCGGCTTGGAGACGCCGTCGAGCCGGGCCGCCTTCCATTGCTCCTCGTCGACGCCGCGCAGCGCCGCGAGGATGATCGCCATGGTGGTGCCGCTGCCCTGCCAGATCATCGCCAGGCCGATGGCGTACATCACCATGTCCTGGCGCACCGTCCAGTCCAGCGTGAAGCTCTCCCAGCCGAGCGCGCGGAAGGCGTGCTGCAGGCCCAGGTTGGGGTTGAACAGCCACTGCCAGATCAGGCCCGTGACCACGAAGCTCATCGCGTACGGGTAGAGGAAGATGGTGCGGAACCAGCTCTCGCCCTTGACCTGCTGGTCGATGAAGATCGCCATCAGCGTGCCCAGGACCAGCACGCCGACCAGATAGATCACCGCGAGCAGGCCCAGGTTCTGCAGCGACACCGTCCAGCGCTCGGTCTCGAACAGGCGCTGGAACTGGTCCAGGCCGACCCAGTCGTCGCGCGGGAAGAGCTTCGACGAGGACAGCGAGATCCGGATGCTCCACAGCACCGAGCCCACGTAGGCGAGCAGGGCCGTGATCGTCAGCGGCAGCAGCGCGGCATGCAGCGCCAGGTTCACGCGTCGGGGTCGTGCGGAGCGCGCCATGGAGGTTCCTTCGGGGTCATGCCGCAGCCCGGCCGGAGCGGCGCGGGCCGCCCCTGCGGGACGCAGGCGGAAAGGGTCGCAGGCCCGGGGCCGCAAGCGGCCCCGGGACTCGCAGCGTCAGCGCTTCAGCGCGACGGCCAGGGCCTTGACGGTGTCGTCGACCGACTGGTCGGAGTTCCAGAACTTGCTGATCACGTCTTCGTAGGCGCCCTTCGCGTCCGGGCTCAGCAGTTCGTTGTCGCTCTGCAGCAGGCGACCTTCCTTGACGGCCTGCACGCCGGCCTGCGCGCACACGTCCATCTTGCTCGTGTCGACGTCGGTGCGGATCGGGATCGAGCCCTTCTTGTTGTTGAACGCGACCTGCATCGCCGGCGAGATCATCATCTCGGCGAGCTTGACCTGCGCGGCCTCGGCCTCCTTCGACTTGCTCTTCGGGAACACGAAGACGTCGCCGCCGATGGCGTAGGGCATCTTCGGGCCGCCGGCCATGAAGCAGCCGTAGTCCTTGCCCGCGACCTTGTTCGCGTTGACGAACTCGCCCTTGGCCCAGTCGCCCATCATCTGGAAGGCGGCCTTGCCCTCGATCACCATGCCGGTGGCCAGGTTCCAGTCACGGCCCGGCGAGCCCGGGTCGACGTAGGCCTTGAGCTTCTTGAAGGTCTCGACGGCCTTGCGGAACTGCGGGTTCGAGGTGTCCTTGTCCTTGAAGACCTTGAGGTACAGGTCCTGTCCGCCGGTGGCGAGCAGCACGCCGCGGAAGGTGATGCCCTCCTGCCAGCCCTGTCCGCCCAGCGCCAGCGGCGTCACGCCGCCCATGGCCTTGACCTTGTCCATCGCCGCGAACATCTCGTCGAGGTTGGTCGGCTCCTTGGCGCCGGCCTTGGCGAGCACCGCCTTGTTGTACCAGACCCAGTTCTCGTTGTGCAGGTTGACCGGCACCGCGTAGTAGTGGCCGCCGACCTTGACCGCGTTCTTGATCTTCTCGGGCAGCAAGGTGTCCCAGTTGCCCTTGGCGGCGACGGCGTCGAGATTGTTCAGCAGGCCTTCCTTGATGATCTCCTCGTACTGCTTGCCGTAGTTGTACTGCGCCGCGGTCGGGGGGTCGCCGCCCATCGTGCGGTTGGCCATCACGGTGCGCGCCTGCGCGCCGCCGCCGCCGGCGATCGGGGTGTCGACCCAGGTTCCGCCGGCCTTCGTGTAGGCGTTGGCGAATTCCTTGATCGCCGCGGCCTCGCCGCCCGAGGTCCACCAGTGGATCACTTCGGCCTTCTGGGCGTGCGCGGCGCCGCCCATGGCGAGCAGGGCCACGACCACGGGTTTCAGGATCTGCTTGTTCATTGCTTGTCTCCTACTTGGTTGAATGGGCCAGTCGGCCGGTGGGTCTCGGGCCTCGCGGCCGGTCGGGAAAAACTGCCAGTCAGCCCCCGCGGCGGGCCTTCAGGAAAGCCTGCAGCGCGAGCGCACTGTCCTTCAGCGTGCGCACCTGGCTGTCGTAGTCGACGTGAACGATGCCGAAGCGCCGTTCGTAGCCAAAGGCCCACTCGAAGTTGTCCATCAACGACCACACGAAGTAGCCGTTGACGGGGACGCCCGCCTTGACGGCCTCGTCCACCGCGTTCAGGTGGCGCTCGAGGTAGCGGATGCGCTGCGCGTCGTGCACGCGGCCGGCTTCGACGCGGTCGTCGCTGGCCATGCCGTTCTCGGTGATGTAGATCGGCGGCAGCGCGCGGTAGCGGCGCTTGAAGTCGATCAGAAGGTCGCGCAGGCCGTCGGGATAGACCTCCCAGCCCATCTGGGTGCGCTCGACGCCGGGCAAAGGCTCTTCGGCGATGCCGCCCTGGCCGTCGGCGCGCACGTTGGTGCGGAAGTAGTAGTTGATGCCCAGGAAGTCGAGCGGGCGCGAGATCACGTCCATGTCGCCGTCCTGCACGCGCGGCTGCGTGCCGGGCCACAGGCGGAACAGGTCCTCGGGGTAGCGCCCCTCGAAAAGCGGGTCGAGCACCCACTGGTTCTGCATCGTCAGCGACAGGTGCGCCGCGTCGCGGTCGGCGGCGCTGTCGGTCGCGGCGCGCACGGCGCCGACATTGGCGACGATGCCCTTCTTCGAGCCCGGGTCGTTGGCCTGCAGCACCGGCAGCGCCAGGCCGTGGCCGAGCAGCAGGTGGTGCATGGCCTGCGTGGCCTCGCGCAGGTCGCGGTGCCCGGGGGCGTGGTGGCCGTTGCCGTGGCCGAGGAAGGCCGAGCACCAGGGTTCGTTCAGCGTGGCCCAGGCGGTGACGCGGCCCGCGAGCTGCCGGCTCATCAGGTCGGCGTAGTCGACGAAGCGCTGCGCCGTGTCGCGCTCGACCCAGCCGCCGCGGTCCTGCAGGTGCTGCGGCAGGTCCCAGTGGTAGAGCGTGACGTAGGTCTTCAGGCCCTTGTCGTTCAGGCGGTCGAGCAGGCGGCGGTAGAAGTCCAGGCCGCGCTCGTTGGGCCGGCCGTCGGCGTGCATCACGCGCGGCCAGGCGATCGACAGGCGGTAGCCGTCGATGCCCAGTCCGGCGATCAGCTCGACGTCGGACTCCCACCGGCGGTAGTGGTCGCAGGCGAGCGCGCCGGTGTCGCCGTTGAGCACCTTGCCGGGCGTGGCGGAGAAGCTGTCCCAGATGCTCGGCAGCCGGCCGTCGGCGTCGACCGAGCCCTCGATCTGGTACGAGGCGGTGGCAGTGCCCAGCAGGAAGTCGGGGCGCGACGCCACCGCGTCGGCGGGGATGTTCAAGGGCGGGACGGTCGGGTTCGGCATGCAGCGTCGGCGTCGGGCAGGTGATCGGGCGTCGGCCAGGGATGCGCGGCAGGCCCGGGGGAGGCACGAAACCCCTGCACCCGGTGACGCGGTGGAAGCGGTTCCATTGCGGCGCAATTTAATCACCGGCCGGCGGGCCGTTCATCGGGAAAAACCCGGGTCGCGCCCTCAGGGCTTGTGCGGGGAGTCGCCGCCCTCGGCGTCGTCCACCCAGAGCCGGCGCCAGCCGTCGGCGCCCAGCCGGCGCAGCGTGTCGATGTTGCGTTCGTAGATCCGGGCGGCGTCGGGAAAGGCGGCGACGGCGCGCTCGATGCTGGCCTCGCGCAGCAGGTGCAGCATCGGGAAGGGCGAGCGGTTGCTGAAGTTCGCCGCGTCCTTCGCGGGCGTGCCGGCGAAGCGGTAGCCGGGGTGGAAGCTCGCGACCTGCAGTTCGCCTTCGAGCCCCAGCGTTTCGACCAACGCCTCGGCCACGCCGAGAAAACGGTTGTAGGCGCGGAAGTCGGCGAGCACCTGGGGATGGATCAGCAGCGTCGTGTCGACCTGCGCCGGGTCGGCCGCGTGCAGCGCGAGCAGTTCGCGCTGCAGGTCGTGGGCCAGCGACTCGACGTCGGCCGCCGCGCTCACGACCCAGCGGATCTGCCCGCGCACGTGCACGGCCTTCGCGAACGGGCACAGGTTCAGGCCGATCACGGCCCGCTCGAGCCAGCGGCGCGTGTCGGCGATCACGGCGTCGGCCGGCGGCGCGTCCGTTGTCATGGCCGCACCGCCGGCGTCTCGAGCGGCAGGCCGCGGGCGCGCTCCATCAGGTGCAGCTCGAGGTCGACGAGTTCGCGCGAACCGAAGCCGAAGGGCTCGGCGCGCACGCCCGCGAGGCAGCCGCGCAGCCGCCGCTGCAGCGAGCCCAGCGCCTGCCATTCGAGGCGGTACAGCGGGTAGCCGGTGGGGTGCGCCTGCGGGATCGGGCTGCCGCCGAGGCGCCCGCCCGCATGGCGCTCGTGGCACATCGCGCACGACAGGTCGAGTTGCCCGAGGCGCTGTTCGAAGAGCCGCCGGCCGCGGTCGCGGAACGGCGCCAGCCGAGGGTCGTCGTCGGGCGCGATCGGCAGGCCGCGCGAGGCCAGCGCGACCCAGGCTTCGAGCGCCAGGGCCGGCGCCGCCTCGGTCGAACGCGGCGCGGCGCGCTGCTGCGAGACGCGGCACTGCTCGATGCGCTGGCCGAGCGTGACGGGCTCGCCGAGCGCGGCGTCGAAGGCCGGGTAGCGCGGCGCCACGCCGCGCATCGACGTGGCGGCGTCGCCGTGGCAGTCGGCGCAGGCGCGGCGCGCCTCGCCGTCGGCGCGCGACCAGGCCGCCTCGCCGTCGCGCACCGCGAGCATCGCCGGGTTCTGCGTGTCGTCGCGCTGCAGCGCCTGCGTGGCCGGGCCCATGAACTCGAAGCCCGAACGGCGCGCATCGACCTGCGCGGCCGCCCCGACCGCGGCCGCGGCCAGCAGCAGCCCGGCGGCGAGGGCGCGTCGGTTCATGTGACGACCAGGGCCACCGACTCGGTGTGCACGAAGCCGTTGTCGCCCTCCCAGGTGAAGACCAGCGTGCCGCTGGCCGTGGCGACGGTCGGGAAGCTCAGGTACGGGTTCGCCGCGATCGACGGGAAGAACTCGGCCGCAAAGATCGGCTCGCCGTCGTGCGTGCAGGTGAAGCGGCGCACGATGTCGCGCGGCACGGTGCGCCCCTCGGCGTCGCTGCGGAAGCCCGACTCCATCGGGTGCGCGAGCAGCGTGCGGATCTCGATGATCTCGCCGCGCCGGGCGCTGGGCGGGACGGTGACGATGGCGCGGGCCATGGGCAGCGCTCCTCAGCAGGCGGTGGGCGGGACGGGGTGCGGCACGAGACGGCCCCGTCACTCGATGCACGAGGCCAGCGTCACGACGACCTCGACGGTGTGCGACCAGCAACTGCCGTCCGACAGGCGCGCCACCGCGACCAGCTTCTGCGAGGTCGCCAGGCGGATGCGCGTGCCGACGCGGGCGCGCCCGCAGCGCGGTCCGAGGCGGAAGCGCGCGATGTCGCGCAGCGGGTTGCTCTCGTTGAACAGCGCGATCGCGCTGACGTGGTCGGCGGTGCTCATCGGGCTGTCGACCTCGACGCTCACCGGCACCGTGTTGCCGTTGTCGACCAGCGGCGCCACGTCGAAGTGCACGCGGCCCTCGCGCACCGGCGCCCCGCCGCTCCACTGCCGGATCGCCGCCTCGAGTTCGGCGGCGTCGGCCCGCGCCGGGCGCCAGGCCACGGCCAGCAGCACGGCGCCGGCGCCGTGCAGCGCCTCGCGTCGGGTCCAGCCGCGGTCGGTGTCCATGCGTTCAGCGCAGCGTGCGCAGCAGCGCGACGACGTCCTCGACCTGCTGCGCGTCGAGCACCGGGCGGTCGCGCCAGGCCGTGGCGACGCGCGCGAGCCCGTCGACGCGGTGGTAGGCCGGCATCAGGCTGTCGGGGTTCAGGCGCCGCGCATCGACCACCCGCAGGCGCAGCTGGCCCTCCGACCAGCGCCGGCCCGCACCGGCCAGGTCGGGGGCGAGCGTGCCCTGGAAGCGCTCTTCGGGGAACGGGCCGCGGTGGCACAGCAGGCACAGGCCGGTCTGCCGGCTGGTGACGATCGCCCGGCCGCGCGCCGGGTCGCCGGGCTCGGCGGTGAGCGGCGCGGGGATCGCGTCGCCGACCACCTCGTAGGGCGTCACCGGTCCGGCCAGCGCCAGCCCCGTGCCGAGGGCGGCCAGGCCCGCGCAGGCGGCACGCTGCATGCCCGTCACGCCCGGCGCAGGTCGTGGTGCTTCAGCGGCAGCTCGCGGATGCGCTTGCCTATGGCCGCGAAGATCGCGTTCAGCACCGCCGGCGCGGCGACCGCGATCGTCGGCTCGCCGACGCCGCCCCAGAAGCCGCCCGAGGGCATGACGATCGTCTCGACGCGCGGCATCCGGTCCATCTTCATCACCGGGTAGGTGTCGAAGTTGGTCTGCTCGATGCGGCCGTTCTTGACCGTGCATTCGCCGTACAGCGCGGCCGACAGGCCGTAGGCGAACGAGCCCTCGACCTGGGCCTCGATCTGCTGCGGATTGACCGCGTGGCCGCAGTCGGTGGCGGCGACGATGCGGTGGATCGTGAGCTCGCCCGCGTCGCTGACCGACACCTCGGCGCAGGCCGCGACGTAGCTGCCGAAGCCCATGGTCTGCGCCAGGCCGCGGAAGACACCCTTCGGTGCCGGCCGGCCCCAGCCGGCGCGCTCGGCCACGGCCTCGAGCACGCCGAGGTGCTTCGGGTGCTGCGCCATCAGCGCGCGGCGGAAGGCCAGCGGGTCCTGCCCCGCCGCGTGCGCCACCTCGTCGATGAAGCACTCGAGGTAGATCGCGTTCTGGTTCAGGTTCACGCCGCGCCAGAAGCCCGGCGGCACCGACGGGTTGCGCATCGCGTGGTCGATCAGCAGGTTCGGCACCGTGTAGCCGATCGACGCCTCGGGGCCGGGCGCGTTCAGGCCCTGGAAGACCACCGGGTCCTTGCCGTCCTTGATGTTCTGCGGCGCCACGCCGGCGAGGATCGACTGGCCCGAGATCCGCAGGTGCAGCGCGGTCAGCGCCCCCTTGTCGTCGAGCCCGGCCTGCAGCTTGCACATCGTCACCGGGTGGTAGCGGCCGTGCGTCATGTCTTCCTCGCGCGACCAGATCAGCTTCACCGGCGTGCCCGGCAGCTCCTTGGCGATCAGCACCGCCTGGCGCACCCAGTCGTGCACCGCGCCGCGCCGGCCGAAGCCGCCGCCCAGGTGCAGCTTGTAGACCTCGCACTTCGCCGGCGGCAAGCCGGCGGCCTCGGCGGCCGCGGCGAGCGCGGCCTCGCCGTTCTGCGTCGGCGTCCAGACCTCGCAGCGCTCGGGCGTGTAGCGCACGGTGGCGTTCATCGTCTCCATCGTCGCGTGGTTCTGGTGCGGATAGGCGTAGACCGCCTCGACGCGACGCGACGCGCCGGCGAGCGCCGCCTTCGCATCGCCGACCTGGTGGCCCACCGCGGCCTCGGGGGCGTCCAGTCCGGCCCGCAGCACGGCGGCGACGCCGGCGCTCGAGGCGCTCGCGTTCGGCCCCTCGTCCCATTCGACGGGCAGGGCGTCGAGCGCGGTCCGCGCGCGCCACCAGGTGTCGGCCACGACCGCGACCGCGGTGTCGCCCACGCGCACGACCTTGCGCACGCCGGGTCGCGACGCGATCGCCGCCGCGTCGAAGGACTTGAGCCGGCCGCCGAACACCGGGCAGTCGCGGATCGCGGCATTGAGCAGGCCCGGGAGCTTCAGGTCCATGCCGTAGACCTGGCTGCCGTCGAGCTTGGCGCGCGTGTCCAGGCGCTGGACGCTGCGGCCGGCGATGCGCCAGGACTTCGGGTCCTTCAGCGTCACCTCGGCCGGCGGCGTCAGCCTGGCGGCGGCGTCGGCCACCTCGCCGTAGCGCAGCGTGCGCCCGCTGGGGCCGTGGGAGATCACGCCGGCGGCCGTGCGGCATTCGGCCGCGGGCACCGACCAGCGGTCCGCGGCCGCCTGCACGAGCATCAACCGCGCGGTGGCGCCGCCCTTGCGCACGTAGTCGTGCGACTCGCGGATGCCGCGGCTGCCGCCGGTCGAGAAGTTGCCCCAGACGCGGTTGCGCGCGAGGTTCTGGCCGGGCGTCGGGTACTCGGTGGTGACGCGGGCCCAGTCGCAGTCCAGCTCCTCGGCGACCAGCTGCGCCAGGCCGGTGAGCGTGCCCTGGCCCATCTCGGAGCGCGCGATGCGGATCACGACGGTGTCGTCCGGCCGGATCACGACCCAGGCGTTGACCTCGTCCGGCGCCGCGGCGCCCTGGGCGTGCGCGGCGAAGGGCACGTGAAAGCCGACGACCAGGCCGGTGGCGGCGGCCGAGGCGCCGAGGAAGCCGCGGCGCGACAGGGAACCGAGCGGGGTGTCCATGGGCGGTGCTCCCGGGTCAGGCGCGCGTCGTCGGCAGGCCGGCGGCGCGCTTGATGGCCGCGCGCACGCGGTTGTAGGTGCCGCAGCGGCAAATGTTGCTCATCGCCGCGTCGATGTCGGCGTCGGTCGGCCTGGGCTTGGCCTTCAGCAGCGCCGCGGCGGCCATCAGCATGCCGGACTGGCAGAAGCCGCACTGCGGCACGTCCATCTCGAGCCAGGCCTTCTGCAGCGGATGAGAGGCGCCGGGCGCCAGCCCCTCGATGGTGACGATCTTCTGCCCCGGCTCCAGGCTCGACACCGGCCGCACGCACGAGCGCGTGGGCACGCCGTCGACATGGACCGTGCAGGCGCCGCACTGGGCGATGCCGCAGCCGTACTTGGTGCCGGTCAGGCCGAGCTGCTCGCGCAGCACCCACAGCAGCGGGGTGTCGGGCTCGGCGTCGAGCTCGCGCTTCTGGCCGTTGACATCGAGGGTCGCCATGGGACGGTCTCCTGCCGGGTGGATCGCGGGGGCGACGGTAGCACCGCGTCCCGACCCTGCCCAGGGTCGGGATTTCGCCAGGCCTTGAAAGCCCGCGCGGCGCCCCCATACTCTTGCCCGCCGGCAGGAGGCCGGCACGCGCCATCACGACGAGAAGACACCCATGGACAAGCAAACCCTTTCGTTCCAGGCCGAGGTCAAGCAGATCCTGCACCTCGTGACGCATTCGCTGTACTCGAACAAGGAGATCTTCCTGCGCGAGCTGGTCTCGAACGCGTCGGACGCCTGCGACAAGCTGCGCTTCGAGGCGCTGAACCACCCGCAGCTGCTCGAGGACGCGCCGAACCTCGAGGTCCGGGTCGCCTTCGACGCCGAGGCCAAGACGATCACGATCACCGACAACGGCATCGGCCTGTCGACCGAGGAGGCGGTGGCCAACCTGGGCACCATCGCCAAGAGCGGCACACGCGAGTTCATGGCCCGGCTCGAGGGCGACCAGAAGAAGGACGCGCAGCTCATCGGCCAGTTCGGCGTGGGCTTCTACAGCGGCTTCATCGTCGCCGACCGCATCA
>ERZ795044.1087-NODE-1087-length-24859-cov-8.113328_pt1 | contig 24859 bp, 17 predicted proteins | sample MGYA00375128_ERZ795044 | MGnify/ENA primary metagenome ERZ795044 (study PRJEB30173, sample SAMN05720213) | anaerobic digester metagenome | isolation source: active sludge of municipal wastewater-treating anaerobic digesters | place: USA | collected 2014-12-22 ... | reverse complement strand
CCAGGCGATTGCGGCTGGAAGTGCGTGATCTCGCGCCCCTGATCCTGCAGGTTGCCGCGCAGTTCGCCCGAGACGTCGAAGGCGTGGAAGCCCGAGTTGTAGGCGCCCATGTACAGCGTGTCGCCCTCGACCCAGACGTTATGCACCCCGCCGAACTCCGGCTCGTACGACGCGACGCTCTTCGGCTTGGTGATATCGGTGACGTCGATGACTTGCAACCGCCCGTACGCCCGCCCCACTCGGCCGCCTAACGCGGCCTGCACTTCCACCGGATCGAAGACCTCGTCGGCGATGAAGACGTAGTTCTTGTGGCGCCAGGCGGTGTGCGTCCCGCGGATGTAGCCCGCCCCCGCCTCGGTCTCCACGCGCGAGCGATAGATCGCGTCGAGGTCGTACTTGTACTGCGACACGAGCACGGGGTTCGATGGCGTGCCGCCGCGCATCCCGTTGCCGACGTCGAGGATGATCAGGCCGTCGTTCCACCAGCTCCCGTACAGCAAGCCGTCCTGCACATCGACGTCGTGCAGCGAACGCCCGGCGTCGGAGTTGCCGGGGCGCGGCGTCTTCCAGCTCGACACCTGACGCGGCTTGGTGGGGTCGTCGATGTTGATGACGTGCACGGCGCCGGTCGCATCGTTGGTGATGTAGGCGTGCCGCCCGTGCTTCGGATCGGTGTAGATGAAGGCCGAGTGTACGCCGGAGGTCACGCCGTCGGTGAAGTCGGCGACCTTCTTGGGGTGCAGCGGGTCCTCGAGCGTGGCCACGACGATCCCGTTCTTGCGGTTGTCGGCCCCCTCGCGAGTGAAGACCATGACCTCGCCCTTCTCGTCGGTCATGATGTCGTTGACGACGCGGAAGTTCTCCATCACCGAGTCGGCGATGACCGGCTTTGCCGGGTTGGAGATGTCGATCACGTAGAAGCGGTCGCCCCCGGCGTGCGTCCCCAGGTAGGCGACCTTGCCGTTAGGGTGTACCCACACCTCGGAGGTGACGAAGGCGGTGCGCAGCACCGACCCGACGACGGTGGCCTTGCGGCGCACGTTGCGTTCGGTGAGCGAGACCGAGGCGTCGCCCGAGACGCGCCCGAAGTTGGCGGAGACGAGGTACGTGCCAGGCTCGGAGCCGACGAAGGCGCCATCGGCCCCGATCTCGCCGCGCCCCGGCGCGAAGGTCCAGTTAGGAGTGAGCCCTTCGATGGTCTTGCCCGCGGCATCCTTCACCTGCACGGCGAAGCGCAGGACGTCGCCCTGGCGCGCGCTGGTCGACGACGGCGCGCCGGTGACGCTGGCCCCCGCGCCGCTGATCACGGCGAGCTCCATCGCCCGCTCGGCGCTCCCCGCCACGGCGGTCACGCGAGCCCGGCCGGCCGCGACGGCGGTGAGCAGCCCACTCTCGCTCACACGCACGACGCCCGGGGCCGACGACTTCCACGTCACGCGATCGGTCGCCGAGTCGCCGTCGGCCGACCGGGCGATCGCCGACAGCTGCAACCGTTGCCCGGCGAGCAGGCGCGTGGGCTGCGGCGTGACCACCACACGGGCGGCCGGACCCGGGACCATCACGACGTCGACGCGCTTGGTGAGCGGCCGCGCTCCCGGCACGATGGCTGAGACGGTTACGGGGAAGGTCCCCACCGCGCCGGAGGTGACGAGCCCGGTGCTGTCGACGCGGGCCTCGAAGCTCCCGCCGGCGAAGAAGCGCACGCGGATGCCGGGGATCGGCTTGCCGTTTTCGTCCACCACGGACGCCGCCAGCCGCAACGTATCCTTGGCGACCATGCGAGGCGTGGCCGGTGTCACGACGAGCCTGGGGGCGCTCCCCTGTGCGGAGCCGATGGCCGCCCCGGCGAGCGACGCCACGAGCGCTCCGGCAAGGGCCGACGCAAGGATGGAAGGGCGCATGCGAGTTGTCTTCTGGGAGAGGGGAGTGGTATCTGCCGCCGGAGAAGATGGAGGGCGGGTCGCGAACCGGGAATGGTGCTGGCCGCGGTTTGGAGAGCCCCGACGCGGTGCTCCGGGTGCTGGCGCACGCGCCTACAACGCCCCCCGCCGCTTGAGCAGGTTGTACTGCGCCACCACCGCCTCGGCGGCCCCCGCCGGGGGGACGTCGAGCACGAGCACCCCCCGCGAGCGCATGTCGGCCAGCGCGGCCTCACGCGACTGCAGCAGCTCCTCGGCCGCTGCCCGCTCGTAGGCGCCCAGCACCGTACCCGGGCGCGCCGTGGCCAGGGCGTCGAGCGCGGGGTCGCGCAGCGCCACGGCCAGCGGGACGTGCCGCGGCCTGAGCGACCCGACCTGCGCCACCAGTGCCTCGCTCGCGGTGCGGTCGATGACGTCGGTGAAGACGACGGTCAGCGCCCGCTTGCGGTTGCGCTGGGCCAGGAAGGCGAAGGCGGCCGGATAGTCCGGCTCGACCAGCGTCCCGCGCACCGTCGCCAGCGCGTCGAGGATCGCGCGCAGTGCCCGACGCCCGCGCGCCGGGGCGATGTACTGCTGCACGGTATCGGCAAAGACGAGCAGCCCCACGTTGTCGTCGTGGTCGACGGCGGCATGCGCCAGCTGCAACGCGGCTTCGATCACCGACTCGAGCCGAGCGCGCCCCTCGCTCTCGGCGGTCAGCATGCGCCCCGCGTCGATCGCGATGAGGACCTGCTGGCGGCGCTCGTCCTCGAACTGCCGCGCCATCGGCTTGCCGCGTCGCGCGGTCGCCTTCCAGTCGATGGTGCGGGTATCGTCGCCCGGGACCCACTCGCGCAACGACTCGAAGACGCGTCCCTCACCCAGTCGACGCACGTTGCGCAGCCCCGCCTCACGCCGGCGTTGCGACTGGGTCGGCAGCGCCCGCAGCGACGCACCGACCAACGTGGGAAAGACGGTGACCTGCCACGGGAGTGGCACGGTGAGCGCGCGCCAGGCCAGCCCCCACGGCGACAGCACGCGCAGGTGCAGCGTCCCGTCTCCCCCCTTGCCGCGCGCCAGCGGGCGCACGTCGTGGCGTTCGTACAGCGGCGCGTCAGGCGACAGCCGCAGCGCGCGCCGCCCACCTCCCGCGAACGAGAGGATCGGCGGGAGCTCCTCGACCACGAGCAGCTGCATCGGACGCGAGCGCCGGGATTGCCAGCGATACGACACGGGGAGCGAACGCCCCATCGAGAAGGCGGGCGGTGCGTCGCGCTGCACGGAGAAGTCGTCGGCGGTGACGCTCCAGGCGCGCCACGCATCGATGGCCAGCAACACGACCCAGGCGACGTCGAGGACGATGAGCAACGTCGCCGCACCGCTCCACAGCAGGGCGAGCGGGGCGACGAGCGCCAGGAGTGCGGCGCCGACGAACCAGCGGCGCGACGGGATGATCATGCCCGCGGCGCTTCGACCCGTTCGAAGAGCGACTCCACCGCGGCGTCGGGGGTGACCCCCTCCAGTTCGAGTTCGGGCGCCACCTGCACGCGGTGGCGCAGCACCGGCGGCGCGAGCGACTTCACGTCGTCGGGGACCACGTAGTCGCGCCCGTCCATGAGCGCCGAGGCCTGCGCCAGGAGGAGCAGCGCCACCGAGGCGCGCGGCGACGCGCCTAACGTCAGCGTCGGCGTCTCGCGCGTGGTGCGGACGAGGGCCGTGATGTAGGCGACGATCGACGGCTCCACCCGCACCTGCCGCACCGCCGCACGCAGCGCCTCGAGTCCGGCCGCATCCATCACTGGCTCGATCCCGAACGACGCGGGGGACGCCGCATCGAATCCGCCGAGCACGCGCCCAAGCATCCCCTGCTCCGCTTCGGACGACGGGTAGCGCAGCAGCACCTTCACGAGGAAGCGATCCAGCTCCGCCTCCGGGAGCGGATACGTCCCCTCGAACTCGATGGGGTTCTGCGTCGCGAAGACGGTGAAGCCGCTCGAAAGCAGTCGCGTGTCGCCATCCACCGTCACGGCGCGCTCCTGCATCGCCTCCAGCATGGCGGCCTGAGTCTTGGCCGGGGCGCGGTTGATCTCGTCGCCGAGAACCAGGTCGGCGAACAGCGGCCCGGGGCGGAACGCAAACTCCCCCTGTGCGCCGAGGAAGTTGACGCCGGTGATGTCCGACGGCATCAGGTCGGGGGTGAACTGGATGCGGCGGAACGACAGCCCTAACGATCGCGCCAGCGCGCGCACCAGGAGCGTCTTCGCCGTCCCCGGCGGCCCTTCGAGCAGGACGTGCCCGCGCGCCATCAGCGCCAGCATCGACTCGCGAATCGCATCGTGCTGCCCCAGCACGACGCGCTCGAGCTGCGCCAGGAGGCGTTGCGCCTCCTCGGCGTGGCGCTGCACTTCGGATGGCGTCAGGGGCGAAGGGATAGCCACAGGTCCTCCACGGCATTGGCGGCGTCGAGCACCGCAGTGTCTGGTTGCGAATCGTTGGCCAGCGCCACGAGACGCTCGGCGTTGGCACGTACCTTGGCGTTCGGTGCACGGGCGACGAGGGCGGTGAGCCACGCCCGCCAGTCGTCGCGCGCCGTGGCCCCTCCCGAGTGTGCAGCGAGACGGCGGCGCAGCCCACGCACCATCGCCCCCACCGCCTCCCGATGCCCGCGCGCGGCACTCAGCGCGGTGGCGAGTGCCCGCACGTGTTCGAGCGGCGACCGTCGCTGGCGCACGATCGCGGCGCGGATGGGCCCGAATCGAATCCCACCCACCAGCAGCGCCAGGAGCCCCACGACGATCAGCTGCCAGGTCATCCACCCCAGCGGATGCCGCGCACTCCAATCGAGCGTCACGCGCATCATCGAACCGCCCGGGCCGAAGCCGTGGTGGTACTCGTCGAAGACCAGTCGGCCTCCGGCCCGCGGAAGCACCGCATCCAGCAGCAGCGGTGCAGTCGACGCCGAGCGGAGGGTGCGGTTGCGCAGGAGGGCGACGTCGGCGACGAGGGTGACCAGGTGGCGATGCGGGGCCACCGTCAGCTGCACGATCACGGGCGCCCCCCGTGGCGTGACGAGGAGCGTGTCGCTGGCGAGGATGGCGACAGCCGGGCACGGCTCGCCGTCGATCTCGTCCTGATCCTTCCCGGCGCTGTCGGGGCGTGCGGCGAGCGAGGCATGGGTCCACGCCGCGGCGCTGTCGACGACCGCCCCGGGCGGTGCCACGCGCGACGAATCGAAGACGCTCGCCGTGATACCGACGCCGAAGCACTGAATCACGGACTCGGCCCCCTCGCCCGCGAGGATGAGGTCGGCCCCCGGGCGCTGCAGCGCCAAACGCACGACCTCCGCCCGTTCGGCGGCCGTGACGTCCTGCCCCGGGGACAACACCGCGAAGCGCAGCGGCCGCGCCGGTCGCGCCTTGCTGGTCCGCTCGGCGAAGCGCTGGGGACGTTCCCGCCAGCGTTCCACCGTCACCCCCAAACGCTCGGCAGCCTCCGCGATCGCGCGAACGCCCTGGCGCCCGGCCCCGAACGACGACGGCCGCATATCCGGATCGTCTCCCCCGCGCAGGCGGCTCCCGGTGGCGAAGGCGAGGACGATGAGCGCGGCCGCCGCGCCGAGCGCGATGACGACCTCAGTGCGCGCGCGCATATCGCTCGGCCACGGCGTCGGCGCGCCACCGGTCGTACGCGGCGCGGTCCAGCGGGACGCGGGCGAAGGCATGCGCGTACATCGCGCCCACCAGCGCTCGCAGCGCGAGCCGCCCCTCCTCGCTCAGCGTCGCGTCACGCACATACTCGCTCGGCGTCCTGCTGGGGTGGAAGCGCATCACCTGACGCGCGTCCAGCTCGAGAACGAGGCGCAGGAAGTCCGCCTGCATGGCGGCCACGAAGTCGCCCGCGGCCGCTAGGCGCGCCGATTCCTGCGCGTACCAGGCGGCGTCGCGCGGGGCGCTCTGCGGACCCAGCACGTCGCGTTGCGCCCGACGGCTCCCCCCGCGCACCGTGCGCACCGCCACCCAGGCCGCGTGCGCGAGGATCACGACCAGCACCGCGACCAGCGCCCAGGTGAGCGCACGATACGCCTGCGGGTTGTCGCGTTGCAGCTGAGAGAGCCACTCGCCCACCGCCATCCAGAGGCGGCGCAGCGGGCCGAATGGATCCTCGCGCGTCTCCCATCGATACGCCGGAGCGGCGAAGACCGAATCGAGCGTGGCGCGCAGCGAGTCGGCGCGCGCGAGCGGTACTCCCTGGGCGAGCATCACCCCGGCGACTGCAGCGACGTCGCCAGCATCTCCAGGTCGAACCCTTCCTTCCGCACACGCAGGTCGTAGTACAGCACCGTCGTGAGGACGTAGAAGAACGGATACGCGAGGATCTGCAGCACCGACTGGATGATCATCGCGATCACCGACACCATGGTCGCGGTCATGTTCGCGTCGCTCGTCCCCACGGCGAGGGCGCCGAGGGCGATGCCCGGGATGATGATGAGCGTCACCGCGACCACCAGCGCCCCAAAGATCTTGAGCCGGAAGCCGCGGGTGAGCTCCCAGCTCCGCCCCATCGCCGCCGTCCCGCCGGGGATGTCCTCCAGCACCAACGCGGCGGGGGTGAGCAACAGGCCGCATGCGGCGATGATTCCGGGAATGATGAGGAAGACCATCCCGATCCCCATCAGCAGCGAGACGAGCAGCGACGTCCCGATCAGTCGCCCCATGTACGGCGTCGAGCGCAGGAACCCTTCACTGGGTGAGAGCGTGCTCCCGAGGTAGGTCTCGGCCACCACGAAGGTCGACGCCGCGGTTCCCACCGCCCCGAGCACGAGGGCAAGGCCGAGCGACAGCATCCAGAGCGACGGCTGCTGCACGAGCCCGCCAGCCGACTCCACGAAGACGCCGAGCGCAAGCGGGAGTGTCTGCGTGATGACGGAGATGAGGAGGAGCGGGGCGAACAGCTGCCGATAGATCCCGAACGAGGTATCGAGCACCTCGCCGAGCGACAGCGGACGCAGCACGGGGACTCGCACGACACGCCTCCTCTCAGCCACCTGGGTCAGCCCACACACCACGACATCCCGTCCTGCACAATTCTCACGTGCGCGCGCCGTCTTTGGAAGCGGCCCCCCTCGCCATAAGTTGCAGTCGACGATCCTGAGGGCGCCGTGGCGCCCGGCGACTCCCTTTCTCGCGCGCGAGCTGCTGACATGGCTGCCACCGCCGACTATCGACAGCACCTCGAAGTCGAGACGCCGGAACACGTCGTCATCGACTACGAGATCGCGGGGCTGGGCAGCCGCGGGTTGGCGGCGATCATCGACACGCTGATCGTCTTCGCCCTCATGACGGCCAATCTCCTCGTCGCCATGAAGCTGTACTCGACCTTCAAGGTGGTCGTCGGAGCGTGGATCCCGCTGGCGCAGTTCGTCGTGGTCTGGGGCTACTTCACCCTGTTCGAGGGCTTTCGCGACGGGCAGACCCCGGGGAAGAAGTGGATGGGGCTCCGCGTCATTCGCGACACGGGTCACCCGATCACCGTGCGCGAAGCAGGGGCGCGCAACCTGCTCCGCATCGTCGACCTCCTCCCGCCGCCGTACCTGCTGGGGATTCTCTTCATCGCCTTCCATCCCAAGGGAAAGCGCATCGGGGACTTGGTCGCGGGGACGGTGGTGGTGCGCGACCGCCCCGCCGACGCGCCGGTGGCGCTGGTCGAGGGCGAGGGTGACGCCGTCGCGACGGGGGCTCCGCAGCTCTCCGACGAGGACTTCCGCATCCTTCGCGAGTTTGTCGGACGCGCGCCGCAGCTCCCACCTGTCGTGCGCACCCGCCTAGCCACGCAGCTGGCGGCGCGTATCGCCGACCGGTATCCCACTCGCGACCCCGACCACGTGGCCTTCGTCACCGCCGCGTGGCGAGACGAATCGGCTCGACGGCGCGGGCGCTTTGCCGCGCGTATTCCCCAACGTGCCACAGCAGGTGGCGAGGCGCCGCGCGGCGCTTCGGCGGTGATGGAACGTGTGGTCGCCCGCAAGGGGGCCCGCTGGGATGCGTTCGGCGCGATGGCCAGCCGCGCGACGTCACAAGGCCTCGACACGCTGAGCGCCGAGGAACTCCCCGATTTCGCCGCCCGCTATCGCGAAGTGGCGGCCGATCTGGCGCGTGCCCGCACGTACGGCGCCGACGCCCGCGTGCGCCTGCGCCTGGAGCGACTCGTGGCCGCCGGCCACAACCTGCTCTATCGCGATGACCGCAAGACATGGCATCGCATGTGGCGCTTCGTCGCCGTCGAGTGCCCGGCCGCGGTGGTCTCGGCGTGGCGCATCGTGCTCATCGCCTTCCTCGCCTTCACCCTCCCCGCCCTCGGCGGCTATGCGGCGCTGCGCGAACGCCCCGCACTGGCCGAGGAGGTCCTTCCCGCGGTGATGCTCGAGCGCGCCGAGGAGGGGAAGCGCGAGGTGGCGGCCGGTCGCGGCTACGCACAGGCACAGGCCGAGTCGCGCGCCGGGATTGCGTCGTACATCATGACCAACAACATGCGCGTTGCCTTTGCCTGCTTCGCTGGCGGCGTCGTGCTTGGCGTCGGCTCGCTGGTCTCGCTGGCCTTCAACGGGTTGCTGCTCGGCGCCATCTCGGCGCACTTCCAGAACGTGGGACTGCTCGCCTACCTGTGGACCTTCGTCGCCGGGCACGGTGTGCTGGAGCTGTTCGCCATCTGGTGCGCCGGTGCTGCGGGCTTTCTGCTGGGACTGGCGATCGTGCGGCCGGGCCCGTACTCGCGTCGCGATGCGCTGGTGCTCAACGCGCGCATCGCCATGCGCCTGGTGGGGACGTCGATCGTCCTCCTGCTCGTGGCGGGGACGATCGAGGGGTTTCTCTCCACGAGCGGGGCGGCGACGTGGATCAAGGTCGCGGTCAGCGTGGCGAGCGCCGTGCTCCTGGCGCTCTACCTGGCCAACGGCGCGCGCTTTCGCGACGAAGTAGCGGCCATCGCATAGCGCTGGCGCTATCCCCACCCTCCCGAGCCGTCGGGTTCGAGCACGCGCGTGGTGCCGATGGCGGCGATGAAGTCGTCGTCGTGCGAGATGACGACCAGCGCGCCGTCGTAGGCGCGGAGCGCACGCTCCACCGCCTCCATTGAATCGAGGTCGAGGTGGTTGGTGGGCTCGTCGAGGAGCAGGAGCTGCGGCGCGTGTTCGGAGGAGAGCGCGCAGGCCAGGGCGGCGCGGATCGCCTCGCCCCCGCTCAACACCGCCGCCGGGCGCAACGCCGCGTCGCCGCGAAACAGGAACGAGGCCAAGAGCTGCCGCGCCTGCGCCGGGTCGAGCGACGCATTGGCCAGGAGGACGTTGTCGAGCAGCGAGCGATCGGGGGCGGGCCAGCGCACGTGCTGATCGAGTGTGGCCACCGCCCCCGCGTCGACGCCGAGCCGTCGCTCCCCGAAATGCGGCGCCAGCGTCCCCGCCAGGAGGGCAAGCAGCGTCGTCTTGCCGCACCCGTTGGGGCCGCGAATGGCGATGCGCTCCGGCCCAACGATGGACAGCGAGAAAGCGCTGATGATGGGTGACGGTGTCCCGGCGTAGCCGTAGGAAACGTCATCGAGGTCGAGGACGCGGCGACGAGCGTGCAATCCCGACGGCGGGAGGGCGAAGGTAAGCATGGCGCGTTCTTCCACCCGTTCGCGGGCCGCGGCCAGGCGGGCGCGCCCTTCCTCGCTCACACGATCCTGCTGCGCCCCGACACGCCCCGACGTGGCCTGGCTCGTCTCGCGCATGAGGTTGAGGAGCAGCTTGGACTGGTTGGCCGTCTCGCGATCGCGCTTTCCACGCGCCTCACGCCTGGCCTGGCGCTCGCGCACCTCGCGCTCGTGCCGCTCCACCCGCTTGAGCTCGGCGCGCGCCGAGTCCAGCTCGCGCATCGCCGCCTCCTCCTCGGCGGCGCGCGCCTGTCGGTAGAAATCGTAGTTGCCACCGTAGTTCAGGGCACCACGAGGCGACAGTTCGACGATGCGATCGACGCGACGCAGGAGGGCCCGATCGTGCGACACCACCAGCACACCACGTTCCCACGCGGCGATCACGTCGAGCAGTGCGTTGCGGCTGGCGACGTCGAGGTGGTTGGTGGGCTCGTCGAGGATGAGGTAGTCGGGGTCGCGCAGGAGGAGCCCGGCGAGCGCGAGGCGCGTGAACTCGCCGCCGCTCAACCCGGTGGTCCCTCGGTCGAGCGAGAGGTAGTCAAGCCCGACGCGCCCTAACGCGAGGGCGGCGCGTTCGCGCAGGTCCCAGCGGTCCGCCACGAGCTCGACGTCGTGCGGTGTCCCCGTCCCCGCCAGCAGCCGGTCGAGCGCGGCCAGCGGCTCGTCGATACCGAGCAGCGTCGCGACGCGCCCCTCGTCGTGCCGCGCGGCGGCCTGTGCGAGGTAGGCGACGCGTCCCTGCCTGACGATCGCACCGCTGGTGGGCTCCAACTCGCCCGCCAAGACGCGCGCGAGCGTGCTCTTCCCCGTCCCGTTGCGCCCGACGAGCGCGACGCGTTCCTCGCCGAATCCCAGCGTGAGGTCGGAGAACAACTCGCGCCCGGTCGGGAGCGTGTAGGTGAGCGCGTCGGTGGCGATGCGGAGCTGTGGCACGCGTTGAATATGCGGGCTTCTGTGTGCTGATGCAGGAAGGACAAAAGCATGACACGGGGGTTCACGGGGGGTTCACGGAGGGCACGGGGGAGTTCCCTCAAACGCAGTTTCCTCCGTGTCCCCCGTGTTACCCCCGTGAACCCCCGTGTCGAGCTTTTGTTGTTTTCGGTCGCCGTTGCTGCGATCAATCCCAGGAATGACAAGCGGCGCCTCTCGGCGCCGCTTGCACTCCCTGCAACGTGTAACAGCTACGGCATGATCCCCGCCGCCGCCTTGGGCGTTGCGTACGCCCAGGGCTGCGCCGGCAGCTTGCGCTGACGCGGATAGACTTCATCCAGGTTGTTCGCGTCGTAGAGACGTCCGTTCATCATCACCATGCTGATGGTGTTGGAGTTCCGGATGTTCTGCAGCGGATCCTTGTCGAGCACGAGGAAGTCGGCCAGCTTGCCGGCTTCGAGCGAGCCGATGTCGTCGGCCAGGCCGATCGCCTCGGCACCGACGATCGTCGCCGAGCGCAGCGCGTCGTGCGTCGGCAGCCCGCCGCTCTGCAGGAGCCAGAGCTCCCAGTGCATTCCCAGCCCTTGCAGCTGGCCGTGCGACCCGACGCCGATGCGACCACCCGCCGCGACCGTCTTGGCGACGTCCTCGGCGTGCTGCCACATCGCGTACTCTTCCTTCACCGCGAAGCCGGCAGGGCCAGGGGCATTGCCCGCGCCACGACGGCGGATCTTGGTGTCGACGTCGACCGGATGCGTGAAGTAGCGGAGCTTCTTGTCGCCGAGCAGGTCCTCGCTCTGGTAGAACCACCCTTCGCCGAACGGACCGCCGTACTCCACGATCAGCGTCGGCGAGTTGGTCACCTGCGTCGCCTTGTACCACTCGAACACGTCGTTGTACTTCGGCGTGATCGGCAGCGTGTGCTCGATGCCGGGGTAGCCGTCGATCGCGTGCGTCATGTTCAGCTTCTGGTCCAACCCGCCCTCGGTCGTCGGCATGATGCCGAGTTCCTTCGCGGCCATGATGAGCCACTGCCGCTGCTGGCGGTTGCCGCTCATGTACATCTTGAGCGTCTTGGTGTCGTAGTACTTGGCGTAGCGCGACATGATCTGCTTGGCATGCTCGTAGTCGCGCACCGGCTCGCCCGCGAAGACGCCAGGGCCGGTGGTGTAGATGCGCGGGCCGATCATCTCGCCCGTCGCCACGCGGTCACCGTACGACATGAAGTCGGTCGTCGCCGTCTGCGGGTCGCGCGTCGTCGTCGTCCCGTAGGCCAGCGTCGCCAGGTACTGCCAGGTCTGCGTGTTGTGCACCTGCGGGGTGAGCCACTGCGGGTGATAGTGGGTGTCCACCATCCCCGGCATGATCACCTTCCCCGCTACATCGATCTCCTTCGTCCCGGCGGGGATCTGCACGCTGCCACGCGCGCCGATCGCCACGATGCGGTTGTCGCGCACGAGGATGTCGGCGTTCTCGATGATCTCCTTCCCCTTCATCGTGATCGCCTTGGCCCCGCGGAGGACGACGACGCCGCGCGGCGTGTCGCGCGTGGCACCGACCGCGATGCGGATCTCGTCAGGCTTGTAGCCCGGCTTGGGAGCGTTCTTCTTGGACGTATCGGCCTTGGCGATCGAATCGGCCCGGGCGATCGAGTCCTTCTTGGTGGTGTCGGCGCGCAGGCGCGCCTTGATCCGCGCATCGGCCTTGAGCGAATCCTCGACGACCTTGGCGCGGTCGAGGTCGTACGTCCACAGCGCGTTGCCTAACGCCCACATCACCTTGCGGCCGTCGGCGCTCCACGCCGGGAACTCACCACCGATCTCGTTGAGCTTCCTGACCGGAACCGACGCCATGGCCGGGGCCGCAACCGACACCGACGGCGCCGCGCTCCCGATCGTCGGGATCGTGACGACGTAGAAATCCATCCCCACCATCGCCAGCGCCTGGTCGCCCTTGGGGGCCATGATCACCAACCCGGCCGGGGGCGGGCCCGGAGGGGCCGGTTCGAGGTCGTGATCGTCGCCCCACACCGAGGCGCGAATCCCCGTCGTCGGGCGCGAGGCCCGGCCGCCGATCCACTGGCGCGACTCCTTCGCTTCCAGCCCCGCGTCGAGCGTTGCCGGAATCCCCATCGCCGGCGGCATCGGGCCGGTGACCTTGAGGTGCGACTTCATGTCAGTCCCGTCCCAGCGGAACGACACGAGTCCGTCACGTCCGCTGTAGGCAAAGATGCGGTCGGGGTTGCTCGTGAAGTGCGCGTTCCCCATCCCACCCGTCGGCATGATCGCTGTCGCGGCACCACCGGTGGACGGCACCCAGACGAACTCCGCCGCCGCCGGGCCAAAGAAGGCCGCACCGGCTTCCTGCATCTCGCGCTGCGCCGCACGCGTGGCGACGATGCGATCACCGTTAGGCGACCAGGACAGGTCGGCGTACAACGCGCCGTTCACCAGCGTCGTCGTCGTCCACCCCTTCTTGGGATCGTTGGTCGCGCGCACGATCGAGCCGCCCTGCGCGTCGTGCCAGGTGGCCCACGCCAGCGACTTGCCGTCGGGCGACCAGACCGGGCCGTACTCGCCCAGCTCCGACTTGCTCACGCGCTGCGGCGTTCCACTCGGCAGGTCGACCACGTAGACCTTGGCGAGCGCCGAGAAGGCGAGCTTCTTCCCGTCGGGCGACGGGGAGATGTCGCGGATCTGCTTGGCCGTCATCGCCGCGGCGGTGTCGACGCGCCACTTGAAGGCGACTTCGGGGCCCATCTCGAGCTTGACCTCGGCCTCGAACGGGATCTTGGTCGGCGCCGTCTTGTCGACCGGCACGCGCCAGATCTCGCCGCCGTACGACACGACGATCGCCCTGGAGTCCGGGGTGAACGAGTAGCCCGGGTACGCATCCATCGGGGCGCGCGACTCCGTCTCGTCGCGCTGCACCGGGAAGGCGAGCCAGTCTTCCTGCTGCGTCTCCAGGTTGCGGATGCGCAGCCCGGTCTTGGTCTCGAAGCGCGTCGCGTAGACGAGGTACTTCCCGTCAGGCGAGAGCGCCGGCCGGAAGGCCGAGCCGAAGCGCGTCGACATCTGCGAGGTGCGCCCGGTCTCCTTGTCCCAGGTGTACAGCTGGTACTGGGGGCCTAACGCGTTGTACTGCCAGTCGCCGGCGCGGACCGCGAACCACATGTAGCGCGGATCCTTGCCGAAGGCGGCGCCGAGCATCTTGAGCTGCGGCGGCGCGGCCGGCGTGGTGGTGAGCGCGAGCCCGCTCCCGCCGTCGACGTTGAACGTCCACAGCTTGGCCGTCCCGAAGAGCGACCCCGACTTGGACGCCACGATGTACTTGCCATCGGGGGCCCACTCAGGGGAGACGTACTGGGAGTTGTTCCCCTGCGTGAGCTGCGTCGTGTCCTTCCCGTCGAGCGAGACGATCCAGAGGTTCTCGCCACCGCTCTTGTCGGAGACGAAGACCACCTTCTTGCCGTCGGGGGAGTAACGCGGCTGCGCGTCGTAGGCCATCCCGCTCGTCAGGCGCGTGGCCTTGCCGCCGGCGATGGGGAGGGTGTACAGGTCGCCTAACAGGTCGAAGACGATCTGCTGCCCGTCGGGGGAGACGTCGAGGGAGAGCCAGGTCCCCTTCGTCGTGGTGAAGGTGTGCGTGCGCGCCGTCTTGAGCGGCAGCGTCACCGCCGCCGCACCACCGGGTGCGCCACCAGGGGGACCGCCCTGCGCGAGCACGGCGGAGAGAGGAGCCGCCGCGGCAAGCGCGGCGAGGGACAGGACCATGCGTGGGTTCATCGAGCTCTCGCGGGTGGGCGTCGCGCCGGTCGCCGGGCCGAGCCAGGCGTGCAGAACACACAAGCATACGGGCCCGGAGGCCGATTGTGCCAGCGACCGCCGTCTCGTCGTCCGCCCCCCCCTCGCCGGGGCGAGGCGAGAGTTCCGCGCCCATGGACTCCCGTGCCTCCGGCGAGGCAGGGGCCTTCCCTCCCCCTCCCCCTCCCCCTCGCCTCCATCCCTCGGCCGGTGCCGGTAGACTCCCCGGCGCTTATTCCATAGAATGAGCCCCGACCCGTTCCCCCAAGGCGCGTTCGATGGCTCCAGGCAGAAATCGGCTCGTCCGCATCGTCGTCGTCCTCGTGGTGGTCGCCGTCCTGGCGCGCCGCAACCGGGGGAGCCGAGAGGCCGAGCGTGTGGATGCAGAGCTCCCCGCCGACTCCGCGCGCTATGCCGCGCAGGTCCAGGAGGGGCTCGGCGCCTCGGTCGCGATCCTGCTCGACCAGTCGGGCTCGATGGAGGACCCACCGGCCAGCGGGGGAAAGCGTCCGAAGTACCTGCTGGCGCGCGAGGCGCTGACCAAGGTGCTGGCGCAGACCGACTCGTTCGTGGCGCGGCAGCCGGGCTTCACGGTCAACGTGGGACTCTACACCTTTGATAGCGATGTGCTGACGGTCCTGCCCATCGCCCCGTACGATCGCGCGGGGCTCGAGCGCGCGCTGGCGCAGCTGCCGGTTCCCGATGGCAACACCGCCATCGGCCGGGCGATGGAGCGTGCGACGGCGGACCTGTACCGCGCTGGAACCATTCGGAAGTATCTCCTCGTAGTAACCGACGGCGAGAACACCGCCGGCCGCGACCCGGGCGAGGTGGCGCGCGAGATCGCGCGACGCAGCGAGGGCGCCGTTCGTCTCTTCCTGGTGGCCTTTGACGTGGATGCCGAGAAGTTCGCTTTCGTCCCGGCCGTGCGCGGGACAGTGATCGAGGCGCGCGACGCGGTGGCGTTGCGCGCCGGACTCGACACGCTCTACCGCGGTCGCATCCTCGCCGAGGCGGTCGACGCCGGCGAGACGCTCCCCGCGAGCAATGCCGACAGCAGCAATCGCCCGGGGGCCGCCCCGACGACTTCCCCCAAACGGTAACGCCCCATGATCATCGGCAAGTTCTTCACCGCCATCGGTGCCTTCTTCAACAAGATCGCCAACGCCCTGTGGGAGGCGGATCCACACGCCATCTTGCAGCTGGAGGTGGACCGGGCGACGGAGCAGATCCAGGTGGCGCGGCAGGGGCTCGAGCGCTACCGCGGGCTGGTGGAGCGCGTGAGCATGCAGGTGGCCGCCGAGAAGCAGAACGTGCAGCGGCTCGAAGGACAGATCCGCGCCCACCTGCAGGCCGGCAACCGCGAAATGGCCGGGCAGCTGGCGGTGCAGCTGCAGCAGGTCAAGAACGACTTGGCCAACAACGAGCAGCAGCTCGTGTTGCACACGGAGGCGTACAACAACAACCTCCTCAAGCTGCAGCAGGGGCAGAAGGACATCGTCGCGCTGCGCCAGAAGGCGCAGAAGCTCAAGGCCGACCTGGAGATGGCCAAGGCCGAGGCGGAGATTGCCCGCGTCGCCGAGGCGGTGTCGGAGTCGGCGCTCCCCAACTTCAGCACCAAGGTGGGGCAGGCGACCGAGTTGATGCAGGAGCAGATCGCCAAGCACCGCGGCGAGGCGCGCGTGGCGGCCGACATGTCGTCGCGCGGCGTGGAGGAGATCAAGGCACAGCAGGCGGCCGAGGCGGCGATGGGCGAGAACCTGCTGCGGCAGTTCGAAGTGGAGATGGGGCTGGTGAACGCCGAGTCGGCGCCGCAGGCCGCGCCGCAGAAGACGCTGGGCCCCTCGCAGACACAGTAGATTGCAGCTGCCGCGTCGCGCCCCGGCCGTGGGATCGCCGGTGGCGCGCGCGAGTGGCGCACCGCATCCCCTCGATAGCACTCCGTCCGTTCAGAGGATTTCTCGATGACCAACAACAGTGGCGGCCCGAAGCCGGCGTTCTACTTCGTCATGTTCGTCCTCATCGCCGGCCTGATCGGCTATGGCGTGATGCGCTTCAAGGACAAGGCGGGACTCGGCGACCAGGTCACGATCAACCCGGGCGACCTGGGCAAGGGAGTCGAGGCGCCTGACGACGCGTCGCTCACGACCTACAAGGAATACGACAAGCTCAAGTTCCAGGAAGCCGGCCGGATGCCCGAGGTGAAGGGCGTCTCCAACTACGAACCGCTGGTCGACAACACGATCGTCTTCTCGCTCAACGTGTGGGCCGGGTGGGCGCCGATCATCCTCGCCAACAACGGCTTTGAGCCGGGGAAGGTGTGGACGGGGCCGAACGGGAAGACGTTCAAGGTCAAGCTCACGCTCATCGACGACCCCGTCGCCATGCGCGACGCCTACGCCGCCGGCAAGGTGCACGTCGGCTGGGCCACGGTGGACATGCTCCCGCTCTTCCTCGAGCAGCTCAAGCGCGATTCGCGCACGATGCCGCGCGTGTACCAGCAGATCGACTACTCGTTCGGCGGTGACGGCATCGTCTGCCGCGAGGCGATCAAGACGGTGCGCGACATCAAGGGAAAGACGATCGTGCTCGCGCAGAACTCGCCGTCGCACTACTTCGCCCTCAACACGATCATCTCCGGCGGGCTGCAGCCGGGTGACGTGGAGTGGAAGTTCACCGCCGACGCCTTCCAGGCGGCCGCGGCCTTCAATGCCGACAAGCGCATCGCCTGCGCCGTGTCGTGGTCGCCCGACATCTACAACCTGGCCAAGGCGGCCGGCAACAAGATGCTGGTCAACACGCAGACGGCCAACAAGCTGATTGCCGACACCTGGTTCCTGCGCGCCGACGTCGCCAAGGATCACCCGTACGTGGCCGAAGGGCTGATGCGCGGGATCTTCGACGCGATGATCCAGCTGGGGACCGAGAGCGGGAAGGCCGAGGCGGCCAAGCTCATGGCCAAGGGCTACTCGCTCCCCGAGGCCGACGCGCTGGCGATGCTGGCCGACGCGCACAACACGAATGTTGCCGAAAACCGCGACTTCTTCCTCAACGCCAACAACCCGGCCAACTTCCAGCGCACCTTCGAGACGGCGTACTTCCTCTATCGCAAGGTAGGGGCGCTGTCGGGCGACGCGGTGGCGTGGGACGACCTCTTCGACGGCACCCCGCTGCTCAAGCTGGCGAAGGACCCCAAGTACGCCGGACAGAAGAACGAGTACGCCATCCAGTTTGTCCCGACGACGGCGATGTCGGTGCAGGCCGAGAGCGACGAGATCCTCACCAAGGCGGTGGTGATCCAGTTCTTCCCCAACTCCGACTCGCTCTTCAAGAAGGTGTCGAAGAGCGTGAACGGGAAGACGGCGGATGAGTTGTACGATCCCAACGTGAACAACGTCGTCGAGGAAGTGGGGCGCCTGGCCGGGCAGTACGGCGCGGCGCGCATCGTCATCGAGGGGCACACCGACGGCTCGATGCGTAGCTCGGGGGTGGTCACCGCCGCCGACGTGCAGGAGTTGTCGCTGCGCCGCGCCAACGCGGTGAAGGAGGCGATCGTGCGGAAGTTCAGCTCGCTCGACCCCAACCAGTTTGCCACCGCCGGGATCGGGTGGGATCGCCCCGCCGATGCCGGGGACCCCAACAACCACGCCCGCAACCGGCGCGTGGAGGTCAAGGTGTACCCGCTGGAGCAGAAGTAGGCGATGGGGCCTTCCCCGCTCTTCGCCCTTCGCGCGGTCCCCTCGCTGCCGGTACGTCAGGCGGCGGGGGGATTCGCGATCCTGATCGTCTTCTTCATCTGGTTCGTCCTCACCAGCGGCGCGACCGCCGAGGCGCGCATCATCTCGCCCTCGGTCTTCCCGAGCCCGGGTGAGGTGCTGCGCGGCTTTCCCTCGTTGGTCAGCGAGCGCAACCTCTTCGGCGGCATCGCCGCCTCGCTCAACCGCGTCTTCCTCGGCTTCGGCCTCGCCCTCCTCGTGGCCATCCCGCTGGGGATCTTGGCCGGCTCGTTCCGCATCTTCGGCGCCGCCGCGCAGCCCATCTCGCTCTTCGGGCGCACGATCCCGGTCGCCGCGCTCCTCCCGCTGTCGCTCCAGATGTTCGGCATCGGCGAGCTGCAGAAGATCATGTTCATCTTCCTCGCCACCGCACCGTTCGTCTTCCACGACACGGCGCGCGCCATCGCCAGCGTCGAGGACCGCTACGTCGACACCGCCCGCACGTTAGGCGCCACGTCGTCGCACGTGATGACCAAGGTGCTCATCGCCCTCGCCCTCCCCGACATCTACGCGATCATCCGCACGATGTTCGGGATCGCCTTCGGCTACATCATGCTGGCCGAGGTGGTCGACGCGCGGGCCGGGCTCGGCTACATCATGCTGCAGAGCCAGCGGCGCGGGATGCCCGAGCACCTCGTGGGGACGCTCTTCGTGATCTCGGCGCTGGCCTTCGGCATCGACGCGCTCTTCAAGTTCTTCCAGCGCGGCTTCTTCCCGTACCGCCAGGGCCATGACTAGCAGCCCCGCGACGCCGCCAGCTGCACCCACGCCGGCCGCGACCCCGCCGGTGGTCGAGTTCAAGCAGGTCACCAAGACCTACGACACCGGCCACACCGCCATCAAGGACGTCACCTTCCGCGTCGACGACGTCCCGGGGCACATGGAGATCGTCGGGATCCTCGGCCCCTCGGGGTGCGGCAAGTCGACCGTGCTGCGCCTCATCGCCGGGCTCTCCCCCCAGCACCCCGCCACCAGCGGCACGGTGGAGGTGATGGGACGCGCCGTCTCCGAGCCGGGAGCCGACCGCGGCTTCGTCTTCCAGGACTACACGTCATTCGACAACCGCACCGTCGAGGAGAACATCGCCTTCGGCCTCGAGTGCCGCGGCATGGGGAGCGCCGAGCGGCTCGACATGGCCCGCGGCTGGATCGAGAAGGTCGGGCTCGACGTCAAGCGCGACGCCACCAAGTATCCGCACGAACTCTCCGGCGGGATGCGGCAGCGCGTGGCCCTCGCGCGCACCCTCATCCTCAAGCCGCGCGTCATCCTGATGGACGAGCCGTTCGGCGCGCTCGACCCCAAGACGCGCTACGCCATGCAGGACCAGCTCGTCGCCCTCTCCCGCGAGGTGCAAGCGACGGTCTTCCTCGTGACGCACTCCATCGAGGAGGCCGTCTACGTCGGCGACCGGATCTTCATCTTCTCCAACGCCCCCGGCACGATCCTCAAGGAAATGCACGTTCCCGCCCCGGTGCGCCCCGCGCGCGTGATGCAGCGGGAGCCAGAGTTCCTCGACATCGTCTTCGAGGTGCGCGACATCGTCGAAGGACTCGAGATGTCCAATCGCGCCGGTACGTGACCACTCTCTCCCACCATGGCTGAACCCACGCGCGGCGGATTCCTCAAGTACGTGGCCCGCGCCTTCGGGCAGCGCTGGAACATCGGGCTGCTCGGCATCGCCGCGGCGTTCGCCGCGCTTTCGCCGTTCCCCGACGCGCTCCTCCCCATCGTCGTCGGGCTGGAAGGGGCGTACCTGCTCGGCATGGTGAGCCGCCCGCGCTTTCGCGACTACGTGGACGCGCAGGACGCCGCCGTCGCACGCGAGGCCAACGCCGAGACGGCGGTGGACCTCTTCACGCAGCTGCGCAATCGCCTGAGCCTCGGCGACCGCCAGCGCTTCGAGAAGGTCGTCACCCGCTGCGAGGACATGCGCCGGCTCGCGCGCACGGTGCGCGCCGGGCGTCCGGCCGACGATAGCGCGCGCGAGGCGGCGCTCAACAAGCTCCTCTTCTTCTACCTGCGCCTGCTCGTCGCCCGCCGCTCGCTGGAGCAGTTCCTCTCGCACAGCAACAAGTACGAGCTGCAGCAGCAACGCGACGAGCTGGGGGCGCGCCTCGCCGAGGCCGAGAAGGCGGCGACGCAGCCCGGAGGCGACGCGCGCGTCGTCTCGTCGCTCCGCGACACCGTCCGCGACCTCGACACGCGCATCACGAACCTGGACAAGGGCGAGAAGGACGCCGAGTTCGTGGAGCTCGAGCTCACGCGTATCGAGGGCAAGGTGCACGCCCTGGCCGAGAGCGCGATCACCAGCCAGGACCCCGGCGACCTGAGCGCGCAAGTCACCGCCTTCACCGAGACGTTGCAGCTGTCGCAGGACGTGGCCTCGCAGATGATCTCCCTCGAGGACCTCGAACTCGCCTCCGCCGAGGCGCCCCCCATCCTGGGGAGCGCGCGCGTCGCCACCGAGCGCCAGCGCTGACCACGCGATGACCCAGCCAGCCGATACGACCGCCAGCACCAGCGGCGCCTCCCCGGGAGACGCGAGCCGCACCGCCGCCGTCACCCCTGCCATCCCCGAGTGGTATCCCGCGTGGGCCAGGCAGCTGGCGGGGGCCTACTTCGCCGGGAGCGCGTCGGTCTTCGTGCTGCACGGCAACACGTTCGACGACGTGCGGCTCGACGGCGGCGACGCCCCCGCCTACGGCCCCGCCGCGACCTTCCTCGCCGAGCAGCTGTTCGGGAGCTGGGACATCGTCCTGCACTACGACGTCGGTCGCGGCATTCGTCCGTTTGCCGGTCGCGACCCGCAGCGGCTGCGCGAGATGTCGCCGCGCACCGCCGAAATCTTCGGGACCAACCTCGACAAGTCGCGCGTGGTGGAGCCGCAGGCCGTCTTTGCGGCGCTCGATCGTTTCCTCATCCAGCAGCTGCACTCCCCAGCCGACGCGCGGCGCAAGGTCGCCCTCGTCATCGACCACGCCTCGTTTGCCTTCCCCTCGGCCGAACCCGGCTCGCTCTCGCTCAGCGCCTCGTCGGCGGCGGTGACAGCGCTCAACTGGGCGGCGGCGGCCAGCGTGCGGCGCATCGACTTCGCCTGCGTCCTCATCGAGGAGCGGCGCGCCAACCTGCAGGGGCGCATCTCGCAGAACCCGCACGTCGTCACCCTCGACGTCCCGCTCCCCTCACTCGACGATCGCACGCGCTACATCTCGGCGCTCGTGGGCGATCGCACCCGGGTCTTCGAGGATGGACTGAGCGCCGCTGACTACGCACGGGAAACCGCGGGGCTCGCGCTCAACGACCTGGCGCCGCCGCTGCGTGCGGCGCTCGATGGCCAGGCGCGGCTCGACCAGGCCGCCTTCAAGAAGCTCAAGAAGACGCTGATCGAACGGCAGTGCCACGGGTTGCTAGAATTCGTGGAGCCCAAGTTCACCCTGGATGACGTGGTGGGGCTCGACGCCGCCAAGCGCACGCTGCGCGAGGACGCCAAGCTGCTGCGTGCTGGTCGCCGCGCACTCGCCCCGATGGGCTACCTCATCTGCGGCCCGGTGGGAACGGGGAAGACCTTCCTCGTGATGGCCGCCGCCGGCGAGATGGGGATGCCGTGCGTGACGCTCAAGAACTTCCGCTCCAAGTACGTGGGCGAGACCGAGGCCAACCTCGAGCACGTGTTGTCGGTGCTGCGTGCCATGGGGCCGGTGATGGTCATCATCGACGAGGCCGACGCGATGCTCGGCGATCGCGAGTCGGAGGGGGACGGCGGCGTCTCGAGCCGTGTCTTCGGGATGATCGCGCACCAGATGGGGAACACCGCCTATCGCGGGCAGATCGTCTGGGTCCTCATGACCGCGCGCCCCGACCTCCTCCCGATCGACCTCAAGCGCCAGGGGCGCGCCGAGGTGCACATCCCGCTCTTCTATCCCGACAGCGCCGACGAGTTGCGGCTGATGCTCAAGGTGATGGCGAAGAAGATCGGCGTGCCGTTGGAAGAGGATGCGACGTCGGCGGAGCTGGCGATCCCGCACGTGGGGCAGCTGTCGGGGGCCGACATCGAGGGGGTCATCACGCGCGCCGCTCGTCAGGCGGGGATCGCTGGCGACACGGCGATCTCGCGGCAGCGGCTGGAGGCGGCGCTCGCCGACTTCATCCCGTCGGCGCAGTCGCTGGAGAAGCGGTTGCAGGTGGCGGCGGCGATTTTGGAGTGCACCGACACCGCCTTTCTCCCCGCGGCGTTGCGCGGCGCCGACCGGGCCGCGCTGCAGTCGGAGATGGCGAGCATCAAGGCGAGCCTGCGCTTCTCGTAGCCGGGGCGCGCGGCGCACACGCGCGAGGATCCGCGCGCCACGGGAGTGGCGCGTGCCGGGCCCGGACTAGAACCGGTAGGTCAGCGCTAACATCGTCTGCATGTTGCGCTGGAAGCCGCCGGTCTCGCGGTAGGTCGACGCCATGAGGTAGAGGGAGCGTCCGATGCCGACGTCGGCGTCGGCCCCCCACCAGGTCGTGCTGCTGTTGGAGAGTTCGGTGTTGGCGCGCGTGTCGGTGCGCCGCCCGCCGTTCACCTCGACGCGCAGCGATCCGATGGGGCGCATCTCGATCGACGCCGCGCTCAGGTCGCCCGAGGAGAAGACGCCGGTGTAGCGCGTGGTGCGGAGCTGCGCCCCCAGCTGCAACGGCGAGATGCGCGTGACGTGCACCGATCCCGTGTACGAGTCGGCGGTCCCCGCCGTCCCCCCGCGGCTCGTGCGCATGTCGGCATTGAGGCGCAGGTGGCCCAGCACGTAGAGCGAGGCGCCTCCCCACGTCCCCTGCCGGAACGTATCGTCGAAGGCGATCTCGGGGTTCAGGAAGTCGCGATACAGGCGCACCGAGCGCCGGTTGTCGTAGCCGCCGAACAGCGTGAAGGCGTCGTTGGGGGAGATGCGCACCATCGCGAAGGTCGACGTCGGCGTTGCCCCTGCCGACTCGACGTCCGACTTCCACCCGCGGTTGACGTCGATCTCCTGCGCGGTGTACAGCGAGAAGTAGCGGTTGTTGAACGTCCCCTGCAGGTAGCCGAACTCGCGATCGATCTTGCCGCCGGAATACGAGCCGATCCCGCCTGCGGTCATCGCCCACGTCCCGGTCGCTGCCGTCGCGTTGGAGACGTTGGGGGCGTTGTGCCATTGCACGTAGGCCCCGTGCTCGCGCACGTCGCCGGAATAGCCGAACGAGCGCGGGTCGGGCTGGCTCCCCGAGAATCCCCCAACGCTGAAATGCTGGCGATCGTGGTCGATCGAGAGCCCATCGAAGAGCCCGACCGGCGAGAGGGCGCCCGAAAACTGCCGCCCGAGCGCCATGCGCGTCCCGGAGTTCACCGGGTTCCACAGGAGCGCCGTCTGGTAGGCGCGCGTGGAGTTGCTCAGCGACGTCCCTGAGGTACGGGAGTAGTTCTGCCGATACGCGCGCACGTCGACCATGAGACCGAAGGGCGTGCCGTTGATGTGATGGCCGTCCAGCCGGATGTCGAACGCCGGCTGCGTGAGCGTGGAAGAGACCCCGCCTCCATCCTGCTGCATCACGAGGTAGCGCACGCCGAAGCGACCACGGATGGGGCGTGAGGCGGGGCGTGACGCCGTGCGGGCGCGGGCGCTGTCGGTCGTGGGCATCGCCCGCTCGACCTGGGCCATCACGGCGCGCACGGGGGTGAAGCGCGCCGAGTCGCCCACCTCGATCGGGAGCGTCGACGTCGTCACCGAACACGACGACCGCGTCGACGACACGTAGGCCACCAGCAGTTCGGCGATGACCCGGTTGCCGCGGAAGACCTCGAGGCGGCTCCCTTCCTTGAGCCCGGCGCGCGTGCCGGCGTCGAGGTAGACCGAGGGGCCGCTGATGTAGGTGACGTTGGCCCAGCCGGCTCGCTCCTGCGCGGAGGAGGAAGTCGGCGTGCTCGCGGCGACGGTGCGTGGCGGAGCGCTGGCGGTGGCGCGCGGCACTGCGCTGGCGGCGGGGCGCGCGGGGGCACTCGTGTTTGTGCTGCTGGCGGTCGCTGGCGCGGCGCGTGGCGGCGTCACCGCGGCCGTTGAAGCTTTGGGCGCCGCGGCCGGCGTCGTAGTCGGTGCAGCGTTAGGCGCCGCGGCCGGCGGCGTTGTCGGCGCCGCGACCGGTGCCGCTGCCGGCGGCGCGGTCGGCGGCGTAGTCGGCGCAGCGTTAGGCGTCGACGATGCGGCGCGCGCCGGCACGGATGCTGGAGCCGCACCCTGGTCGACCTTGGCGGCCGTGACGGGCGCTGCCGCCAATGCCGGCGACGAGGTCGGCCGGGCCGGGCGCGCCGATCCCTTGAGGTTTACCACGGCCAGGCGCCGAGCGGGCGCCACCGAGCGCGCCATGGGTCGCACGGTGAGCCGTCGCACCACCGGCGCGATCCACTCGGCGCGCGACGACAGCGCCAGCGTGCGCCGCGGCTCCGGCTTACGCGCGAACACCGTGGGTGCCGGAGGGGGCGGCGGCGCCTTGCTCCCCGCCTGCGCGAGGGCAGGCGCCGGCGCGAGCGCGACGCCGAGCGCCAGCACCCCGCCACGCCATCCACGTCCGCAGGCGCGCCAGCGCTCAAGCATCAATTCCCCCGCGGGTGACAGGAGTAGCACTTGGCACTGTTGTACTGGTAGCCGTTCTCGCCCCTGTGGTCGGCGTCGACCTTGGTCTTGTTGCTGTGCTCGTGGCACAGGATGCATTCGAACTGCTTGTAGTTCGACGGCTGCTGGTGGCAGTCGGCGCAGGTATTCCA
>ERZ795044.1083-NODE-1083-length-24910-cov-6.871133_pt1 | contig 24910 bp, 24 predicted proteins | sample MGYA00375128_ERZ795044 | MGnify/ENA primary metagenome ERZ795044 (study PRJEB30173, sample SAMN05720213) | anaerobic digester metagenome | isolation source: active sludge of municipal wastewater-treating anaerobic digesters | place: USA | collected 2014-12-22 ... | reverse complement strand
CAAGCCATACGAGCAAAAGGGTGCAAATCGCCGCGTACAGAATGGTAATGCCTACGGCGGTTGATTGGACTCCCAATTGCTGCCAGACGGTCCAGGAACCCGCTTTTTGAGCTGCTTCGGCCATCCAACTGGGACGAATGAAGAACGTCAGTAATAAAGCGCCCGTGATGCCCGAAATACCGTGTATCCCGAATACGTCGAGGCTGTCGTCATAGCCCAACTTTGACTTGAGCAAGATGGCGTTGTAAGAAATCAGGGAAGCCATCATGCCGAGGGCGATGGCTCCGCTGACTTGCACGACCCCTGCCGCGGGCGTGATCGCGACCAAGCCCGCGAGAATACCGCTCGAGACTCCGAGGCTGGTGGCTTTCCCGTGATGCAATGATTCAATCAGCATCCACATCACCGCTCCGGCCGCCGCGGCGACTTGCGTTACGGTCAAGGCGCGTGCCGTATCGATTCCGCTATTGATGGAACTTCCGGCGTTGAATCCGAACCACCCGACCCAGAGCAAGCCGGCTCCCATCAATGTCATGACGAGGTTATTGGGGCTCATGGCATTTTTGGGATATCCTCGCCGGGCTCCCAGAAACAAAGCGGCTACCAGCGCGCTGACTCCCGAGGAAATATGAACGACGGTTCCTCCCGCGAAGTCGATAGCCCCCTTGGCTCCCATGTTGAACAAGAATCCGTCCGGAGCCCAAACCCAGTGGCACAAGGGCGCATAGACGAGAAGGGACCACAGGGCCAGAAAGATGCAATATCCGCGAAATTTGACCCTTTCCGCAAAAGCGCCCGTGATCAGGGCCGGAGTGATAATCGCGAATTTCCCCTGAAACATCGCGAAAACATACTCCGGGACATGAGATTCCATAATCGTACTGTCAATTCCCTTGAGGAGAAACAATCTCGGGTCCCAGCCGATCCAGCCGCCGAGGATATTTTTCCCGAAACTTAAAGCGTATCCGCAGACCGCCCAAAGGACTCCGACGATGGCCATGGCGGCATAACTGTGCATCATGGTCCCAAGGACGTTTTTGGTTCGGACCAATCCTCCGTAAAACATGGCCAGTCCCGGTACCATGAGAAGGACCAATGCCGTTGAAGTCAGCATCCAGGATGTGATACCGGTATCGACTGTTATCCCGTCCGATGCCCAACCAAGTAACGGCGTCGCAAAGACTATGGCAAAGAACCAGATCATTTTAAATGCGTTTTTCCGCATAATTTTGCTCCTTTCCAGAGAAACCTTGGCTTTTCTAAGGCAACTTTTGTGCCAAGAAGATTCGGGACGAGGATTTGTGCTTGACGAAAGCATGAGAAGCGGAGAATCGCAATGGGAATTTCTGCATAAATGTATAGAAAATTACAAATATGTATCGTTTATCGCCTTAAAGAATGCGAAAAAGGCGACAGAAGTCGGATGGGATACGGAAGCAATATCTGAAAAGATTTCTGAAGTAAAATGCAGATGTGACGATAACCATTGCCGTAGAAACGAGTTGGAGAGATTTTCAAATTCCTTGTCTTGAGCAAGACCCTGTTGTGCGGGGCCAAATCGGAGACGATGTATAATCAAAGTTTTACGGCCGGCTTCATTGCTCAGGATCGACTTTCGTTTTGAGCGGGAAAACTTCCCGAGGGCTTCAATGGGTTATGTGCTAAAATAAATCATCTCGGAATACTCGAAATAAAGGAAGCAATCTGTGCTGACTCAACTCCATATCGAAAATTTTGCGTTGATTCAAAATGTCACGCTTGAATTTTCTCCTCAATTGAACGTGTTTACGGGCGAAACCGGAGCCGGAAAATCCGTTTTAATTGATGCGATTCGTTTCATTTCAGGCGAACGCATGGAAACGGATCGAATGAATTCTTCCGGAGGGACCTGTGTCGTTGAAGCGGCTTTTGAGATTGAAGACGTCCGGTTGAAACGGCATCCGGCGGTCGAAGCTTTTCTCAATCAGGGGGAAGAAAGTCTCATTTTGCGGAGGGAATATAGCGCGGAAGGCCGTTCCCGTGCCTGGATCAATAATCGGCTGGTTAATTTAGGGAATCTCAAAGAACTCGGAAATCTGTTGATCGATATTCACGGGCAGTACGATCATCAGCTTTTGCTTGACGCGGGATCGCATATCGAATTGCTGGATCGTTTCGGCGGGGATGACCGGGTTTTGGAGCAGTACCGTTCTTTGCACGAAGAATACAGCCTGCTTGTGAGACGGCGGGAAGAATTGCGGGCATTGGAATCGGGCCGGGAACGGGAGCTCGATCTCTTGAAGTATCAGGTCGAGGAAATTGAGAATGCGGAACCCGAGGAGGGAGAAGACGAAGCGCTCAAAACGGAGCGTATCCGCCTGATTAATGCCGAAAAATTGCATGAAGGAGCTTCCCGGCTGTTGGATGCTTTGGACGAAGGGGAAATGGCGGTTTCTTCCGTCCTGGCGCAGTCCGGGCGGGACTTGGCGGAACTGGCGAATCTGGACAATTCCGTCGGGGCGGTACGGCAGGATTACGAAACGGCCCAGCTGACCTTGGAGGAGGTGATCCGTTTTCTCCGGGATTACCGCGAGGGCCTTTCGTTTGATTCGGATCGCCTCAATGAAATAGACAAACGGCTGGATGTGCTCGATCTCCTGAAGCGGAAATACGGGAAATCCATTCCGGAAATCCTCGGGTTTCTGAAAGAGGCGAGGGAGAAATATGATCGGCTGGACAACAGCGGTGTTTACGAAAAAGAGCTGGACGCGAAGATCGAAAAACTTTTGCCGTCTCTCCGGGAGCTTGCCGGGACGCTGAGCGAGAAACGGAAAAAGACGGCCTTGGCGCTCAAACGGATTATTGAGACCGAACTCAAAGACCTGAATATCCCAAACGCCCAATTCGGATGCGTGATCGAGGAATCGGATTTTTCTCCGGCGGGGAGAGACCGGATCGAGTTTACCGTCAGCCTCAACGCCGGACAGCCGAAAATGCCTTTGCGGAAAATTATTTCTGCCGGAGAAGTCTCGAGGGTCATGCTTGCGATGAAAAAGGCCCTGATGAAGGTCGATCCGGTTCCGACGCTTATTTTCGATGAAATCGATTCAAATATCGGCGGCCGATTGGGAACGGTGACGGGGGGGAAATTGAAGGAAATCGCCGAAACCCGGCAGGTTCTTCTGATTACGCATCTTCCGCAAATCGCGTCTTTCGCGGACCGCCATTTCAAGGTTGCCAAAGCGGTGCGGCAGGGCAAGACCGTCGCCGAATATGAAGTGGTTGACGGAGACGCGAGGGTCCGCGAACTGGCGCAGATGATGAGCGGGAAGCGGGAATCCGAGATTTCGAAGAAACATGCGGAAGAGATGCTGGAACGCGTGGGTGAAATCCGGGATAGCGGAAAAAAAAGATGAAAGGGAAAGAGGCGAAATTGTGTTTTTTATTTTTCTTTTGACGGTTTCTATCGCGGGGATTCCGGTGACGGCAGGCGACTGGGCCGGGAATGCTTTCCTTTCTTCTTTCCGGCGCGTAGAAGTCCGGGTGAATTTCGGCCCGGCAGGGAAACCCGCCGTTGAAAAAAAGATCGATATCCGAGGATATTCGACACCGAAGGAAGCTTTGAAAGAGATTCTTCCCGTGGAAGAAGGGCAAGTGTGTTCTTCTCCCAGAGAAGTCAAAGGGATTGACGGGGTGATGTCAGATCCCGCTCGAAGTTTGTGGTGGCATGTTGAGGTAAACGGTTCCCAGAACGTGAGTTCGTACAAGACTCGCCTCAGGGCCGGAGATTTGGTAGAATGGGTCTACGAAGAGGAAAAAACTTGATTTTTCACGTTGAAATCCGGAAGTTTTCTGAAAAACGGTAAAAACGGAGGGCAAAACTTTGGCAGATGAACCTTTTGATTATTCGGGCCCTGATCGGCGGCAAGCTCCCAGAATCCCCGCGAGATTGAATATCGATTACGCGCTGGAAACGCATTTGGATAATGCGGGGAAAGTGCGTTTGACATCGACCTGGTCGAATAATATCGGGGAATCCGGAATCTGCCTGGTGACGGAGGAGCCGTATTCCATCGGATCCAGCCTTCTTTTGATGATCCGCTTTCCGGGGGAGACGCAGCCCATGCCCGCGATCGCAAAGGTGATCTGGTGGAAACATCTCCAGAATGATCCCAATTTTCACGTGGGATGCGAATTTGTCGAAGTCTCTCCCGAGGACAAAAAGCGGCTGATGGATTTTCTGAATCCCAAAACCTGATCCATGAAGTTACTTCCTTTTCAGTACGGTTCTTACCTTCCGATTCTGATGTACCATTTCATCGACGGGCAGGGGGAAAGAGAGAGCCTCAGCGTGTCGCTTCCCGTGTTCGAAAAACATCTCCGGTATTTGGCCGATAACGGATTCCGTGTCTTGTCTCTGGAAACGTTTGTCGGAATGCGGCTTACCAATTCGAAAATCTCCTGTCCGGCCGCGGCCATTACTTTTGACGACGGAGATCAGGCCTTTTTTTTGAAGGTCTATCCGCTGCTGGAAAAATACCGGATGCCCGCGACGGTTTTTGTGATTGCCGACCGGATCGGGAAAAAAGGCTTTCTCGGCTGGCCCGAGATGCGGCAGATGCGCGAAGATTTAGTGACGATAGGCAGCCACGGGCTTTCACACGATTATCTCCCGGATCTTGCCCCGGAAGATTCCCGGAAAGAAATTTTCGAATCAAAACGGGTCCTTGAGGAAGGCCTTCGGAGGGAAGTGGAACTGTTCAGTTATCCGGTCGGAGGGTTCAACGCGCAAATCGCCGGATTCGTAAAAGAAGCCGGATATCTTGCCGCCTGCACGACGAATCGCGGGCGGAATTTCAATCACAGGGATCTCTTCCGTCTGAAGCGGATCAAAATGACCGAGAAAACCTTATCGCCTTTGGCGCTTGCCGGTAAACTTTCGGGTCTTTATCTGATTCCGACGGAATTTTCGGCCGAACCCTGCTGCTAGGTCGTTTCCAAGGCCAGGGCGGGGACCCTTCCGAAAAAAACAATCGCGTCCGTTTCCTGATTCCAAAAAGTCCCGAAAAGATTTCTGACTTCCGGATTGAAGAGCCTTTTCAATTTGACCTTTTCGGGGACTTTCCGTGACATTCCCGAGGAGAGCGTTCCGGGCCGGTCCGTGTATTTATACAGATAGACGGGATCGAAAGCGGTCTCCCGGACCAAATCCAGCGTTGCCTGAAAATCCTCTTCCGTTTCTCCCGGAAAACCGACCATCAGGTGGGTCGCGATCCGGAGCGAAGGGATTCCCCGCTGAAGGGAATTGAGCCCGGCCTTGATTTCAGACAAGGGGTACCGGCCGCGATTCATTCTCCGGAGGATCCGGTCGCTGCCGGATTGAATCGGGACGGTGATGTGGTCGATGCGGGAGCGGTTTTCGTAAAATAACGGCCTGAGTTCGGCATCATGGTCCAGAAAAGAGGCCGCGCCGATGTCGTTGATGCAGAGCTTGTAATCTTCCGCTCGTTTGAAAAATTCCCGCAGCAGGGAAGCGAGAGTCATGCCGATGTCGTCTCCGTAGCAGCCCGCGTCTTCGGCGATCAGTTCGAAATCCCGGTGACCGGCGTCTAATCCCGCATTCAGATCTTTGAGGATTTCTTCCGGAGGCCTGGATCGCAGTTTGCCGGCCGCGAATTTTATCGCGCAATAGCTGCAATCCGACAGGCAGCCTTGCGCAATCTGGATCTTGAAGACCGACCGGTTTTTCCGAGAGATCTCGGCGAGCAGGAGGTCGTTTTTTTTATCGAGCCGGTTCAAAAAAAAATCGCGAGTTTTTTCCCGCCGGGCCTTTTGAAACGCCGAAATAAAATTCCCCACGCTTTTTTTTGACTGAAGAAATGTCTCGGATTCCGAGGGAGTCAGAGGGGACGCGAGCCCGTTGGGGGAGCGGATCCGGCTTGTTTTGACGCGGGCGTGAATGATCTGATCCAGAAGCGCCGATTCTCCGGGGCCGAACGAGGCACCCATGAAGACGGAGTCTAGCCTCTTTTTGTTGATTTTCGGAAGGCATCCGCATACGACAAGAGGAGTATCCTTTTTTTTCAAGCGGCCGAGTTTTTTGATTTCCCGGACGCTGGCATCTTCCGTTCCTTTGCAATACGCGCAGGTTGAGAGCAGGATCAGATCGGCGGCATTCGGGTCTTTTGTGATTTCCCAGCTGTTTTGCCTGAAAAACTCCCCGTAGGAAGCGAGCTCGATTTCGCGGCGGGCGCAATCGGCCGATTTCGCAAGGCAGACTTTTTTGTTTGCGCAGGATGCCATGGGTCAGTGGCTCCCGGACAGACAATTTTCAAGCGCTTCCCGAAGCGAAGGGTATAGAAAAACGTACCCCGATCGCAGGGCCTTACCGGGGAGAACCTTTTGACCGGATAAAAGCATCCCCGCCGCCTCTCCCAGAGCCAATCTCAATAGAAACGACGGGACCGGCAATCTGGCGGGACGCTTCAGGATTTTGCCCAGCGTATCTGAAAATTCTTTCATGGTGACGGGTCCGGGTGCGGTTGCGTTGATGCCGCCTCGCATGAGGGGGTTTTTCAGGGCAAATAGAATCAGCCCGATCAAATCGGTCCGGTGTATCCAGCTGATCCATTGCCGTCCGGTTCCAAAAGATCCTCCCAATCCGTAGCGGAAGGGAAGCAGCATTTTTTTCAGCATTCCGCCGTTATTCCCAAGGACAATTCCGAAACGCATAATGACGACGCGATGGCCGGATTTCTCGGCAAGGCTGGCTTCGGATTCCCATCTTCGGCAAACTTCGGCCAGAAATCCTTTCCCCGGAGGGGCGCTTTCATCCGGCTCTTGATTTCCGCAGTCTCCGTAATAGCCGACGGCCGAGGCATTGATGAGGATTTTGACGCTATTTTGAGCGTCCCCCATCGCGCGAACGATTGCCCTGGTTGTTTCCACCCGTGAACCGAGAATGCCGTCTTTTTTCCGGGTTGTCCAACGGGTCGCGACCGGTTCTCCGGCGAGGTTAATAATCCCTTCCGCGGAACCGATGACGTCTTCCCATGCTCCTTTTTGATCCGGATTCCAGTGAAGATACGACAACCTGCTTCCGGAGGCGGAAGCCTTTGGCGGTTGATGGGTCAGTACCGTCAGATCATGCCTTTCCTGAAGAAGCGCCTGAGCCAGTGCCTGGCCTATGAATCCGGTTCCGCCGGTAAGGACGAGTTTCATACGATGAAAGCCGGGACGCGTTAAGCGGAGGCCGTTTCGGTTTCCGCTATGGTTTCCGTAAAAATCGTGACTTGATTTTTCAGGACTTCAAGAAAACCTTTGCCGATCCGATAGTGATGTTTTCGGTTGTCGGGAGTCCTGAATTCCAGCCTTCCCGCCGAACAGGCGGCGACGAGCGGCGCGTGATCGGCAAGTACGCCGAAGTATCCGAGTTCCCCGGGGGCGATGAGAGAAACGATGTGGTCTTCCCGGAAAATCCCTTCGCCCGTCAGAATCCTGAAGCGATAGTTTTTTTCGCTCATTTCAAGGCCTCGGCGTTTTCAATGGCCTCTTCGACCGAGCCGGTCATGAAAAAGGCCTGTTCGGGGATGTGATCGAGTTCTCCCGAGACCAGACGCTTGAATCCGCGAACGGTATCCTCGAGCTTTACGTATTTTCCCTTCCGGCCGGTGAATTCCTGCGCGACGGAAAAAGGCTGGGAAAGGAAACGCTCGATTTTCCGGGCGCGCATCACGAGGGCCCGGTCGTCGGGGGAAAGTTCGTTCATCCCGAGAATGGCGATAATGTCCCGAAGATCCTTATAACGCTGGAGGATTTTCTGGACTTGGCGCGCGACATCGTAATGTTCCTGCCCCACGATGCGCGGATCCAGCATGCGGGAAGTCGATTCCAGCGGATCGACGGCCGGATAAATCCCTTTCTCCACGATTTCGCGGGAGAGCACGGTAATGGCATCCAGATGCGAGAATGTCGTGGCCGGCGCGGGATCCGTAAGATCGTCGGCGGGAACGTAAATGGCCTGCACGGATGTGATGGAACCCGCCTTGGTGGACGCGATCCGTTCCTGAAGCTGCGCCATTTCCGTCGCGAGATTCGGTTGATATCCGACGGCGGAAGGCATCCGTCCGAGTAACGCCGAGACTTCGGATCCGGCCTGCACGAAGCGGAAAATGTTGTCGATGAACAGCAAGACGTCCTGATGCGATTCGTCCCGGAAATATTCGGCCATCGAGAGCCCCGAAAGCCCGATGCGAAGCCGCGCTCCTGGCGGTTCGTTCATCTGACCGAACACCAGCGCGGTTTTGTCGATGACTTTGGATTGGTTCAATTCAAGCCAGAGGTCGTTTCCTTCTCTCGTCCGCTCTCCGACTCCGCAGAAGACGGAAACTCCCCCGTGTTCTTTGGCGATATTATGGATCATCTCCATCACGACGACGGTTTTGCCGACGCCCGCGCCCCCGAATAATCCGACTTTCCCGCCTTTCGGATAGGGCGCAAGGAGATCCAGCACCTTGATGCCGGTTTCGAGAATAGTGGAAACCGGGAGCAGTTCTTCGAAATTCGGCGCGGGCCGGTGAATCGGATAGCGCTTCCCGGGATCCGGGAGAGGGCCTTTTTCGTCGATCGGATCGCCCAGGAGATTGAAAATGCGTCCGAGGGTCTGCGGGCCCACCGGAACGGAGATCGGCCCGCCGAGATCTTTCGCTTTCATCCCGCGGACGAGGCCGTCCGTGGAAGCCAGCGCGATGCATCGAACGGTGTTGTCGCCGATTTGCTGGGCAACTTCCAGGGTGAGTCGGATATTCTTTTCCGGTTGTTCGATCAAAATGGCGTTTAATAGAGGCGGAAGGTCTTCCGGCTCGAAATGGATGTCGACTGCGGGGCCCATGACCTGCAATACCGTTCCGTATCCCATGATGGTCCTTTCTGATGTTATGGAGTTCAATGACCGGAGGCTCTGGCTCCGGAAACGACTTCGATTAATTCATTGGTAATGGACGCCTGGCGGATCTTATTCCGGCGCAGTGTCAGAGTGGAGATCATTTCGCTTGCGTTATCGGTGGCCTGTTTCATCGCGAGCATTCTCGAAATCTGTTCGGCGAAAAACGATTCGAGGAGCTTTATCCTGATTTTGCTTCCGACATATTGGGGAAGCAGAACGTCCAGGATTTTTCCTGCGTCCGGTTCCAGGAGATAGCCCGTCCGGTCACCGGTCTTACCCGGGCGTTTGAGATTCAGGACTTTCTCGATCAGCGGTTCGAAGGTCGATCGCGTCAGGAGTTTTGTCGAGGCGATCCAGACTTCGGCGAAACGGCCTTCGAGATAACTTTCCGTCGCGAACGATATGATCTCGGAAATTTTGGCTCCCAGATTGGAGAGACGGATTTCGGAGAAGACAGTCCCGATTTCCTTGCCCTGCCGCCGGAAATAATTGGCGGCCATTTTCCCGACGCAAACGATTTCCGTTTCTCCGTTCGTGCGCTGCCCGGCGAAGCGGTTTGCTTCGTGGAGCAGATTCGAGTTGTAAACGCCGCAAAGCCCCGTATCGGAAGCGACGACGATGAGGCAGATTTTTCTTGCGCCTTTCCGATCTTCGAGAAGCGGATGGCAAAAGTCCGGAAGATCCGCAAGAAGATTTGCGAGCAGTGTCTCGATAAATTCCGCCGAAGGGCGGGCTTTGTTCAGAAACTCTTCAAACCGCCTTTGCTTCGCGGCGGAGACCATTTCCATGGCCCGCGTGGTTTTCTTTGTGTTTTCGACGCTCTTGATCCGCCGCCGGATCTGTCTCAGAGAGGACATGTCTTAAGCCTGTTTTGCGAATTGCTGTTTGAAAGCCAAAGTGGCCTGTTTCAATTTCCCGAGAATCGGGTCCGAGATCTGCTTTTCCTTCTCGATGGCGAGAAGGATGTCCGGGTATTTCTCTTCAAGAAAGGCGAGAAATTGCTTTTCGAAAACCTTGATTTTCTCGGCCGGGATATCATCCAGATACCCTTCGTTTCCTGCGAAGATCACGGCAACCTGATTTTCAAAAGGCATGGGATTGTAGATGTCCTGCTTCAGGATTTCCACCATGCGCTCGCCCCGCGTCAACTGATCCTGGGTTGCCTTGTCCAGATCGGTGCTGAGCTGAGCGAAGGCTGCCAGCTCGCGGTATTGGGCAAGACTCAGACGGAGCCGTCCCGCGACCTGCTTCATGGCCTTGGTCTGGGCGTTTCCGCCGACGCGGGATACCGAAAGACCGACGTTGATGGCCGGACGCACGCCGGAATAAAAAAGGTCCGATTCCAGATAGATCTGCCCGTCGGTGATTGAAATGACGTTGGTCGGAATGTAGCTTGAAATATCGCCCGCCTGTGTTTCGATAATCGGAAGTGCGGTCAGGGATCCTCCCCCGAGTGAATCCTTCAATTTAGCGGCCCGCTCCAGTAATCGGGAGTGGAGATAAAACACGTCTCCCGGGTAGGCCTCCCGTCCCGGCGGCCTTTGAAGAAGGAGCGAAAGCTGACGGTAGGCGACCGCGTGTTTTGAAAGATCGTCGTACATGACGAGCGCGTGCCGTCCGCCGTAGAGATACTCTTCGCCGATCGCACAGCCGGAGTACGGAGCGATATACTGCAGAGGGGCGGGGTCTTCCGAAGACGCGACGACGATTATGGTGTGCCCCATAGCGCCGTATTTTTCGAGTGTTTGCACCAGCGAGACGACGCTTGACAGCTTTTGCCCGATGGCGACGTAGATGCAAATAACGCCAGTATCTTTCTGATTCAGAATCGTGTCGACTAGGATAGCGGTTTTCCCGGTCTGGCGGTCTCCGATGATCAATTCTCTCTGTCCCCGGCCGATCGGGATCATGGCGTCGATGGCCTTGATGCCGGTCTGGAGGGGTTCTTTGACCGGCTGGCGCTGAATCACGTTGGGAGGAATATTTTCGACCGTCCGCGATTTTTTCGCCGGAACGGGACCTTTCCCGTCCAGCGGGGTTCCCAGAGGATTGATGACCCGGCCGATCAGCGCGTCTCCGACCGGCACCTGAATAATTTTCCCCGTTCGTTTGACGACGGAGCCTTCCTTGATACCCTGATCGGAGCCTAGGATGACGACTCCGACGTTTTCCTGCTCCAGATTGAAGGCGATCCCCATCGTGTGGTCGGCAAATTCTACCATTTCATTGGCCATGACGTCGCGGAGACCGTACACCCGGGCGATTCCGTCCCCGACCTGAAGCACGTAGCCGATGGATTCCGTGTGCAGTTCCGAATCGAATTTCTGAATTTCTTTCTGAATGATCAGCGTGACTTCTTCTGGTTTAAGCATAACTTCCTTTCTGAGGGGTAAGACACTGCCGGAGTTCTTTGAGTTTCTGCGAAAGCGTTCCGTCAAAAACGGAAGTTTTCGTGTAGATCGCGATGCCCCCGATCACCGACGGATCCAGGGCTTTTTTGAGCAATACCTTCCGGTTGAGTTTTTTTTGAACGGCTTTCCGTATTCTCTCTTCGGTTTCTTTATCGGGCTCGAACGGCGTGACGAGCCGGACCTCTTCGATGCCTTCGTCTTCGTGATAAAGCTCCTGAAAAAATTCCCGGATATCCGGAAGCAGTCCGAACCGGTTCTTCCGGACCAGCAGTTTGAGAAAACTTTTAATTTCCGGGGAAGCCGGCGCGAGAAGTTTCTCGATCAGGTTTTCCTTTTCTCCGCGCGAGATGGTGGCGGTGCCGAAAATTTTTCCGAGATCGGGGCTGGAGGTAAACAACTTTTCGGCTTGCGTGAGCGCTTCCAGCGCTTTTTGAGTCCGCTTTGCGCTTTTTTCAAGAGCAAATAGAGCCGAAGCGTAACGCCGCGCGGCGGCCGGATCTTTTTTCATCCTTCCGATTCCTTTTCTAGCTCGGTCAGGATCCCCGAGACGAGGGTTTTCTGGGTCTCCTTGCTCATTTCCCTCTTCAGCAGGCGTTCCGTGGAGAGAATGACGAGGTTGACCATTTTTTCTTTCATTTCGACGGTTGCCTTGTCGACTTCCAGTTCGATGTCGTTTTGGGCTTTCGCGAGGATCTGCCCCGCTTCGTTCCGCGCTTTTTCGCGGATTCCCTGAGCGTCTTTTTTCCCTTCGGCAATGGCTTCCTGAATTTTCAGCCGGCATTCGTCTTCGATCCGGTCCAGACGGGCTTGATATTCGTTCCGGAGTTTTTCGAGTTCCGCCTTCGATTTTTCAAGATCGTCGAAACCTTCGGCAATGCGCCGCTTGCGTTCGTCGAGCAGCGCGAGAATGGGTTTCCACGCGAAGCGCTTCAGGATCCAGAAGGCGACGACAAAGCCCGCAAGCTGGACGATAATTTCTCGAATGAGCGAATCGGACATGGCCCCCTCAGCCGCCGATTTTCCCGCTCAGCAGAAACGCGAAGACGAGAGCGTAAATGGTGAGCGCTTCGATAAAAGCGCAGCCGGTCACCATGTTGACCAGGATTTTGTTGCTGGCTTCGGGTTGTCGCCCGGTTGCTTCAAGTCCCGCGGCTACGGCGCGGCCAAGGGCAAGCGCCGACCCGAAGGCTGCGATTCCGAGCGAAAAGGGAAGTGCCAGTGCTAAAACCGATTTGTAATCCATCGTTATCTCTCCTTGAATAAACACGGGACTTCCGGCATTGACAAACGAAAGCTTGAAATGCCGTCAAATTCGCCGTGCGAATTTATCCCAAGAGCCCGCCAAAGATCTCAAGGCGGGCGGTGCGGGATTTCCATTGCTATTACGTTTACCTCGGCAAGGCGCGATTTGCGACTCGCCGGATTTGAACCTGCTTACTAAGATAATTCCAAGCGAACCCTGACTTCGATTTTCACTTATCCGAGTTTTATTTTCCGCGCATCTTCTTCGTGATGTTCTTCTTCGTGCGGAAGCATTAGCGAAATGTAGATGGTGGCCAATAAGCAAAATACGGTTGCCTGAACGAAACTGGTCAATAAAGCCAGGAATAAAAACGGCACGTGAATCGGGATGAAAAAACGGCCCCCCATCCCCACGAAGACCGAAATCAAGACGTCTTCCCCCCAGATATTGCCGAATAAACGGAGGGAGAGGCTCAGAGGCTTTACGAGTTCTCCCACGACATGAAGAAACAGCATCAGGGGGACCAGCAGAAAACCGATGAAATTCTGGGGGTCTCCCGATAAATGACCGAGATATTTCAAGAGCCCCAGCTTTCGGATGCCGGTGTACTGCACGTAAAAAAACACCACTAATCCGAGCGGGAATGTGATCCCGAACGACGAAGTCGGGGACTTCAGGCCCGGGATGATGCCGGCGACATTCATCAGAAAGATGTAGATGAACAACGTGCCGATAAACGGGGTGAATTGGCGGCCGTTCTTGCCGAGGATGCCGCAGATGAAATTATCGAGGCCTTCTACCGCGAATTCGAACAAGTTCTGGATCCCGCAGGGGACGAGAGCGGATCGTTTCGCGGCGATGAATCCGGTGGCTCCGATCAGGACGGCAACCAATGCCGAGAAAAAAATGTTTTCCCAATGATGGAGGAATTCCACGGCGGGTTGGTGCGGGAAATAATGATAGAGCAGGGTAATCGCGTTTGGCGCTTCGAGGGCTGTTTCTTCTCCTCCCGCTTCGGCGGCGAAAGCCATATTAGGAATAAGGCAAAAAAGAAGCAGGTAAAATTTACTTTTCATCGCTGACCTTTTTAATGATTCGATAGGATTCCCGCGCGCTTGCCAGAAATCCGATGACGATCCAGACGTAAACAAAACAGGATTCCATGCCGAATTTTCGATCCATCCACCTTCCGAGAAAGAATCCGGCCAATGGTCCGCTGACCAGCAGAGTGGGAATGAGCGTCAGGGTTCCCAGCTGTTTTATGAGCTTGTAAAACTCTTTCGAACTTGATTCGGACAATGAATTATTTCCCGCCCCGGACATAAAAATCGGAAACTTTGTAACGTATTATTGTAGCGTATTATATGTGAGACGCGGGGTTTAACGCCAATAAAAAAACGAATATTAGACAGAGGGGGATTAATCCGGGAGATACCTTTTGACTTGTCTTAAAATTTCTTCGGCGCTTGCGGGTTTGATGATGAAAGGATTGCCTCCGATTTTCCCTTCAGTATCCAGGTCGTCTTTGGAAGCGGATCCCGTCATAAAAACAATCGGAATGGCTGCCAATTCGGGTGTGTTTTTGATTTCCCAGGCAATTTCTGAGCCCTCTTTTTCCGGCATCACGATATCCTGGAGAATGAGATCCGGCCGGAGCGCGAGGGCTTTTTTGACGACTTTGCTTCCCCGGGCTTCTAGCGTAACTTCATACTGCCCCGTAGCTTCGAGTATGGACTTGACCAGGTAGCTTTCCAGAACATCGTCATCCGCGATTAAGATTTTTTTTCTAACGGGTCGTTTCATTCCGGGTCCCGGACTTTATGTCTAAGGTTGTACCGTCCCAAGACGGGTCTTTAAGCTCGTTTGCTTTGAAACCGAAAATTTCAAGGATCGTCGGGGTGATATCATAAATCGAAGGATTTTCTTTCCCTATTTTTCTGTTTAGAAACAGAACTCCCGGGATTAAAGAGGGATCAAAAAGATGACTGCCCGACCATTTTTTCAGGTTGTCTTCGAGAAGAAGCTCGGGGACGGCCCCGAGCGCGGTTTGCCATGAGGGACGGTAACCGATATTGAATCCGGCATAAAGGTCGGGGGTCTCATCGGCAAAAGGTCCCCGGAAGATTTCCTCTCTTGAGTAAACTTTATGAAGAACGGGCCGCTGATATTTTTCATCCGTCCATCCGATTAATTTTTGGGCAATTTCTTTTTTTAACCGTTCGGTTTCCTCTCCGGGATTGACGATGCCGTCTCTTTCCCTGCCTTTCTGATTGATATAAATAGCGCCGAATCCGATCGCGTACGCCTTTGTTTTGGCCCAATCGATGTCCTGCAACAGTTCGCCTCCGGCCTCGGATGAGGGGTCTTTGAGTTCCAGGTATCCGTTCTTTCTGAGCCAGCTGTTTAAGTGAACGGCTCTCCGGAATGTATTGAAACCGTGGTCGGATAAGACGATCAAAATGTCGTCCGGCTTTAACCAGTCCATCGTTTCGCCAAGAACGGTGTCCATTTTCTCGTACCAGGTTTCGATCATTTCTTTGTATTCTTTCGGGGCATTCGGTTCATAGAGCGGATGCTCCGGGTCGGTATATCGCCAGAACATGTGCTGAATGGTATCTAAAAATCCGAAATAGAAAAATAAAACTCCGCTGTTAAATCGGGAAATTTCGAGATCAAAAAGGGCCTTTTGTTCATTGAAAACGGAATCAACCTGCTTTAAGAAAGCTTCTTCCGTCAGGCGTCTTTCGTTTACCGCCCAGGTGTCCAGCGGCATTCCCTGTGTGTGATAAAGCCCGAGCCGGCCGGCGAGTTTTTTACTGTAAGACTGAGGCGAAGAGATGGGGAAGAGAGGCATCCTCGGGTCCAGATTGATGGGACTGATGTAAAGTTTGAATTCGGGATCAAGCTCTGCCAAATAAAATTTGAATATTCCCTTAATCGTTCGCAAAAAGCCGGCTTTGAAACGAACTTCCTGCCAGTCACTCCATTCGCCCGGTTTTAACGTTGTTTGTTGCCCTTGGCATTCAACGGAGACCGAGTTTTTCCCGAGAGAAACTTTGAAGGGGACTTTTGCGTGTTCCGACTTGCCCGAGAAACCGGACATTCTGGGTCCGATCAATTGCAGGACCATCAGGGGAGAACGGCGGATTTTAAAGACCTTCCCCCCGATATCTTTGGTTTTGTCGATAGACTCACTGGTGTAAAAGGTAAAAGTTCCTTCGGTCCCCAGAATGTCCGGGACACCCATTCCGGAAAGCATACGACCGGAGATTTTATCGGGCGGGAAAGTTACGGGGCAATGAATGACCGTTGCCGGAATGTTTTTCCGTGAAAGGATTTCCCAGAAACACGGGCTGCGAATGACTTTCCTGGCTTTCCCTTTCTCCACTTTTGACAGCGAGAGGCTGAGTCCGTAGGTTTTGGGGTCTCGAACGATGAAATCAAAAACGTTCGTTTTCCCGGGATTCTCTCCCGTCGCGAATCCCGCCCAGGCGACGGGTGATTGCGAGGGGTTGGTAGTGGAAAGCCTGCGGTAAGAACCTTCCGCTTTTAATTTCGAGAAATGGGGGAGTTTGCCTTCCGACATCATCCGGTCGGCGATTTCGGGACTCATGCCGTCGATTCCCAGGATGACGACTTTTTGATTCACGTTCGGCGTTTTTTTATGCATAGCGGTCTTTGTCAGTATTGCAAGTCCGAGTCCTGCGATTGCAATTACGGTTACTATCTTCTTACGTTTCTTGAAAAAGTTAAATATTTTTTTGAAGAAAAGAAGAAGGACTCCTCCCAAGGCAAACAAAATGGCGACGAGTGACCCTCCCGCGGTAAATATGGTGAAGCCGGTTCCCGGATCGATATAGCCTAAAGAAAATTTATTAGTGAATGTTCTCATCTCTAGCGCCTAATTGTTTGCAATAGTTTATTGCAAGTAGCCCAATGCGCGCAATTGCTCCTTGAGTTCTTCCTTTAATTCCGCCTCTTCCGGTTTTACATCAAGAAAATTTTCCGCCCAATACGTGAATTTCTCAAGCTTCAAACGCATTCGTTCGCATTCTTCCGGGAATCGATCGGCTAAATTATTTTGTTCCCCGGGGTCAGCGTTCAAGTCGTACAGCCCGGCATTGTGTGGGGCGATGAATCCCGGAGAGTTCTTCGGATTTTGTATGTATTTCAGACCTCCGCTTATGATGGTTTTTATCTCAGGTCCCACTGAACTGAAAATCGCACGGTTTTTTTTGAGCGAAGAAGAATCTTTGAGGCCCTCTAATAGGTTTCGGCCGGCCATTTTGCTTGGCGAAGTGATTCCCAGATAGGCCAGGATCGTTGGCATGATATCAATTGAGCCGGTCGGATCGGTGACTTGCAGATTGTGGTCCGGGGAAGCGTTTGGAAGACGGATCAGCAAAGGGACTTTTATATGTTCTTGAAATAATCCCGCCCAATGGAAGTGATAAAACTTATTTTTGTCGTGTTCGCCGAACACTTCGCCATGGTCACTGGTAAATAGGATAACGGTTTGGTTCGGAAGATTCAGTTCTTCAAGAAGAACGAGTAATTTTTTGAAATATTGATCGACGAAATGAATTCCACCCAGATAAAGAAACCGGCATGACTCTTTGTTGAACAGGCCTAAAGACTTCATTTTATCTCCCATGGCAAGCAAGTCGGGCCTGCGGGAGGAGACAAAATCGTTCAGGGCGCTTATCTGTTCTTCGTTTATTTTTTTCTGCTTCAGCAGTAAGTTTAGATAGTCGGTATGAACAAAGGGCGCGTGTAATTCGTAAGTGTGAAAAAAAAGAAAAAATTTTCTTTTTTGATTTTCGCGCAACCATTTTTCCAATTTGGGAAATTTCTTTTTCAGATAATCACAACTAGCGTCATAGCTTACAAAGCCTTGCGAAAACCCATAAGAGGGATCAAGGTTTCCTCCGTCCGTGATAGCGCCTGTGTAATAATTCTGATTTCTCATTAGCTCCGCCAACGTGATGATGGCAGGGGAAATCTTTTTCCCTTCGTCAGTCACCTTGTGAGTTTCCGGGTAGAGAGAGGTTAGCATGGTGACGTGGGAAGGGAGCGTCCAGGGGGCTTGCGCAATGCAAGATTTGAAATTGATGGATTCTCGGGCAAAGCGATCGATATTGGGTGAGATGTCTTTTATTTTGCAACCGTTTATGCCCAAAGCGTCATCGCGCAAGGTGTCTATCGAGATCAGAATAACATTAGGACCTTTCGGAGAGTTAAGCCGCGTATCCGCATAAATGGCGGCATTAAGCCCCAAAATCAGGGTAAGCGCAAAGGTCCCGGCTATCAAAAGAGCTTTATTGTTTTTTTGGGAGAGATCTTTTGAAAGCCCCCATGCTGAAAATAACGTAGCAATTAAAATTCCAAAATCTCCCAGGAGACTTATCGGGTGAAACTTTCCCGGAAGCCAGTAATGATTGGTTGCCCAGCCGATACCGACAAAAAGCGCAAAGAATGTACTGACAAAAAAAAGCCCTTTTTCCGTCTTTTCGGCGGAGAAGGGAATGAGAGTGTTTTTTTGGGATGCGACCGATTTAGTGATTTTTAAAATGAGAAAAAAGATTCCGTAAAGGAATAAAACGGCGAAAAATAATGCCAGAGACCATTTTGCGGCCTGATTGAGATTTTTCTGAAAAACAAAAGCGATCAGTCTCGGCATGCCGTATTGAATGTATCGATTGGCTAAAACTTCCCGGACGGAGCATGTAACCTGAAATGCTTCCGCGATCAAAAATGAGATGCAGAATAAAACGGCGGCTTTTTTGAAGTTTTTAAGCATGGCTAATCGGTGATGATGCCCATTCCCAATGTGGAATGTTGCCGTTCAATGACAAATCTTCCAAGGCCTTCCGTTTTGGAGAAACTTTCCAGAACTGAGGGCTTTTCCGTTTTTATTGTTACGGCCGCAATTTCGTTTGCTTTTAACTCTTCCGCGGTTTCTTCGATGAGATTCAGCGTCGAGGAGTCTGTTCTTTCGCGAATTGCTTCGGCTTGACCGGGGATTTCCTGGGTGCTGCATCGAAAAACAAAGGGTCCCCCGATTTTTAACGGTTGGGGCCCGAGCCAAAAAAGGCGGGTGTGAAAATGGTCCGTTGTTTTCGGCAGGGCAGTGAGGCCGCAAAAGATTTCTCCCCGTTTGATTTCATCCAAGGGTTCGATTGTCAGGCCGATGTTTTCACCGGAGCAAGCTTTTGACGGATTTTCGCCGAAGATTTTTATTCCCGTTATTTTAGTTTTTTGCGAAGAAGGCAAGCGAATGACGGATTGCCCTCTTTTGATTTGTCCGGAAATAACTTTCCCTGCGACGATTTTTTCTCCCGCAATTGAATAAATATCCTGAACCGAAAACCGAAAAGGCGAACGAAGCGGGTCTTTTTTCTGTTTTAACCGGTCCAGTTCTGTGATCAAGCTCGTCCCGCGGAACCATGGCATGCGAGGAGATTTTTTTGATATGTTGTCTCCGGCTTTGGCGGAAACGGGAATGACGGCAGAAGGGGAAAGATCTAATTTTTTGAGGAAATTTTTTATTTCTTGGCTGACGAACAAAAAGCTCTTTTCATCGTAACGGATCAGGTCCATTTTGTTTAGAAGCACGATAATCTGCCGGATGCCCAGCATTTTCAGAAGGCAGGCGTGGCGCTTGGTTTGTTCCATCATGCCTTCCCGTGCGTCAATGATCAGGGCTGCGGCTTCCGCCATGCTCGCGCCGGTGATCATGTTTTTAATGAATTCCGTATGTCCAGGGGCGTCGATTATGACATAGCGGCGTTTGGGCGTTTTAAAGAAAGTCTGAGTCGTGTCGATGGTTTTGTTCTGCTCGCGCTCTTCTTTTAATTGATCCGTCAGATAAGCGAGTTCGGTGTCTTTGCCGAGTTCTTCGGAGATTTTTTTTATCTCCGCCAATCGCTCTTTCGGCAGGGAATGAGTGTCAAAGAGCAAACGCCCGATTAAAGTGGATTTCCCGTGGTCCACGTGCCCGGCAATAACGATTTTCAAAAGCTCTTTTGTCATTTTACGGTTGCGCCGTTCGGGTGATGGTCAGGATTCCCAAGAGCAGCGTGAGAATCCCGATGATCCGTTTTTTTTTTTTTTTTTTTTGGATTTTCGGCCATGAGTTGCGTGTCCGTTTTAGTGATAGCCGAAAAGATTCATTTTTAACTCCTTCGCCTCAGAACCCGCAGGAAAGCGGCGGATTAATTCGTCTCGGGAGCTAAAACGAATCGGCAATTTCATCGGTCCCTCCTGGGACCCGTTGCGTTATGCAAAAGCGCAAAGGTTGTTAATAGCTGTAAATTCGCGAAGCAGCAAACAATCCGGTTTGATGCGAAGTGCCGCAACTATGAAGTTGCGTGCTCATTTACATATATCCTAAACTGCGCAGTTTTTGCATGGTGTAAACGTTTTCTTTGTCCTGCGCGCGGCCGCTTCGCTCGGCTTCCCGGGTTGTCTTAAGTTCTTTTACGATTTTCCGAATTGTGTCCGCTTTAGAATTGATCGGCGCACAGCAAGTGGCACAGCCGATGCTGCGATACCGCTTCCCCTTTTTGGCGAAATAGAGATTCACCATTGGGATTCTTTCAAGTTCGATATAACTCCAAATGTCAAACTCAGTCCAGTGCAACATGGGATGAATGCGCAGATGCTGGCTTTCTTCCACTCCCGGCTTGTAGAAATCCCAGATTTCGGCCGGTTGGTTCCGGTAATTCCAGAGGAAATCCGTGTCTCGGGGGGAGAAGTATCTTTCCTTCGCGCGAATTCCGTGTTCGTCCCTGCGAATTGCGAGCAAAAGCCCCTTAAAGCCGTACTCACGAAGCGTGATTTTCAGCGCTTCGGTTTTAAGGGCATTGCAGCATTCGAATTTTCCCATGACCGGGCTGACTCCCCGGCTTAACGCTTCCCGGTTTTGACTGATGATAAGATTGAGATGCCATGCTTTGGCGTAGCGGTTACGAAAGTCATAAATTTCCCCGAATTTGTAACCGGTGTCGATATGAATAACGGGGAAGGGGATTTCCCCGAAGAACGCTTTTCTTGCGATCCATAAAAGGGTGGTGGAATCTTTTCCGATTGACCAGAGAAGCCCAATATGCCTGAATCGCGCGTAGGCTTCCCGGAGCAGATAGATTGTCTTGCTCTCAAGAGCTTCCAGATGGTTCATGTGCAGCACATTATAGCCCAGCGACGGGGAAAAGCGCCATGACTTCAAAAGATTTTTTCAGGCTGAAGACGGGGAAACCCTCGCATGAGAACGCGAAAATTTGATCATTCGAATTGACCCTCATGTAAACTATGTTAAAATGTTCCCGCATTTAATCAAATTATTTCGAAAAGTAGCGGAAAGATTGAAGGGGAAGCGAGATGGAATTTAAAGGGAAATTATTGATCATAGGCTGCGGAGCGGTCTCTCAATGCGCGATCCCGCTGGTCCTGCGCCTGATTTCGATGCCGGCAAAGAATATTACCGTTATGGATTTTTTGGATAACCGGCACCGCGTGAAAGAAGCTCTTGGCCGCGGCGTGAATTACGTGTTTGAACGCGTAACGCAGGAAAATTACCGGGAACTTCTCGGGAAATATGTCGGGCCGGGAGATATGATTATCGATCTCGCGTGGAATATCGCGTGCACGGATATCGTGCAATGGTGCCATGAGCATCAGGTTCTTTACGTGAATACGTCAGTCGAAGATTGGGATCCTTATCGGGATTCCGAGCGAAATGATCCGACGAAATATACTTTGTACACGAGGCATATGAGGTTGCGCAAGATGATCGAAGCTTGGGAGGAAGCCAAAGGGGCAACGGCAATTGTCGATCACGGCGCAAATCCGGGCCTGGTGTCCCATTTTACAAAATATGCCCTCATCCAGATTGCGGAGAAAATTCTTAAAGAGAAATCTGATGACTCAAGATGCGGCGATCTTGCGGAGATGCTGCAGAATCGGAATTTTTCGAAATTAGCGCAATTGACCGGAGTCCAAGTGATTCATGTCAGTGAGCGGGACACGCAAATTACGGACAGGCCCAAGCGGGTTAATGAGTTCGTTAACACCTGGAGTATTGAGGGGTTTTTTGAAGAAGGCGTGGCGCCCGCCGAGTTGGGATGGGGGACTCATGAACGCTATGTTCCGGCCAATGCATTTTTCCACAAGACCGGGCCTCAGAATCAAATTTGTCTCAAGACGATCGGGATGAAGACTTGGGTCCGGTCGTGGGTCCCCTGCGGGGAAATTACCGGGATGGTGATCCGCCACGGGGAGGCTTTCAGTATTTCCGACCGGCTTACGGTTTGGGAGAAAGGGAAGGCGGTGTACCGGCCGACGGTTCATTACGCTTATTGTCCGTCCGATGTCGCCATTAATTCGCTTCATGAACTCGAGATGAGACAGTTCGATATGCAGAAGAACCAGAGAATTATGAGCGATGAAATTATCGACGGGGAAGATCAATTGGGGGTTCTTCTTATGGGGCATGATTTCAATTCCTGGTGGTGCGGAAGCACGCTCTCCATCCATGATGCGCGGAAACACGTTCCCCACCAGCAAGCGACGACTCTTCAGGTGGCGATTTCGGTTGTGGCCGCGGCGATGTGGATGATCGAGAACCCGAAACGGGGTTTTTGCCTGCCGGACGACATCGATCACGAATTTGTTCTCAAAGTCAGCATTCCCTTTATCAGTCCTTTTGTTTCGTATGCGGTGGATTGGACGCCTTTGAAGAATTTTGACACCAAATTTACGAAATACGACATCCCGAAGCCGAAAGAAGAAGACGTCTGGCAATTTACAACTTTTTTGGCGGATCACGAGGAGAGATCCCGAGCCCATGCCCTCTCTAGCGCTCCCGAACGGCAAACTGTCCAAGTCTAAGACGGATTCCAGCGGCATCGAAGGCCTGATCCGTACGATGATGAAGAAACATCGTACGCCTTTCATGATCGTCCGCCGCGCGGTTCTTGAAAAGCAATTCATGCGGTTCCGGAAATGCCTTCCGGAAGTCATGCCCTATTACGCAATCAAGGCCAATCCGCATCCTCAAATCGTGAAAACGTTCATCGAACTGGGCGCGGGTTTCGACGTGGCAAGCGGATGGGAGATGAAGCAGGTCTTGAGTCTGGGCGCGTCTCCGGGCCGGATTATCTTCGCGAACACGATCAAGTCCGCGGATGATCTCATGTTTTCAAAAAGACGCCGCGTGAAGCTGATGACGTTTGACAATGAGCCCGAGCTTTACAAAATCGCCGAGGTCTATCCCAAGGCGCATGTTCTGCTCCGGATCAAAGTCGCGAATCAGGGAAGTGTCGTGGAGTTGTCGCTTAAATTCGGCGCGGATGCCGAACACGGATTCCATCTTTTGCACAAGGCGAAAGCCCTCGGTCTTATTCCCATGGGAATAAGCTTTCATGTGGGGTCTCAGTCGAAAAACGTAGAAAATTACCTTCAGGCTCTCGAACTTTCCGCCAATATTTTCCGGGAAGCCAAAGAGAACAATATGCCTCTTCAGATTATGGACATCGGCGGAGGGTTTCCGATTCAGCATTTTGATAACGAGATCGGCGTGAATTTCGAACGGATGGCTGCCGAGATCCGCAAACAGATCAAGGGGCTTTTCGACAAAAAGGTCCGTTTTATCGCCGAGCCCGGCCGGTTTTTGGTGGGCCCTTCTGGAATTCTGGTCACTCAAGTGGTGGGCCGGACTTTTCGTAACAATAAGAACTATTATTATCTGAACGACGGTATTTACGGTGATTTTTCCGGGATGGTGTTCGATCACTGCAAGTACGAGTTCAAAACGCTGCGGCGCGGCCAGAAATTTATCAGCGCCCTGGCGGGTCCGACCTGCGATTCCTTCGATACGCTTGCGACGGATGCCGAAGTTCCCGAGCTTTACGTCAATGACGTGGTGTATGTGAAGAATATCGGGGCTTATTCCTCGGCGAGTGCCGTCGCAAACTTCAACGGATTCCCACCCGCGAAAGTCATTCTGATTTAATTCGGAATCACACCTGAATTGAGGGGGCGACTTTTTTTAAAAAGAGGATTTCCTTGTCCTTCCATTCGAGAAGTTTCTTCTTTTTCAGTTTTAGCAGCAGGCGGGAGAGCGTTTCCGGCGTTGTGCCGATCGCGGCGGCCAGATCTTTTTTGGAAATAGCGGGCACAATCAACGCTTTTTCGCCGTATTGCTCCCGCAGGAAAAAGAAGAAGCGTTCCTCAACACTTGCCGTGTTGAGCCGGGTCAGTTGGTTTGTCAGGTAACGGTGTTTTTCAAAAAGGCCGCGGATGAAATCGGACCGGAAATCTTCCCGGTTGAGAAGAACGTGAAACCGTGATTTGGGGATGGCGTAAATCACGCTATTTTTCAACGCGGTAGCCGTGACCGGATAACGGTCTTTTTCGAATAAAATAACTTCGGCGAAAATTTCTCCCGGTTTGATAACGCGGATCACGGCTTCTCTGCCGTCCGGGGTTGTTTTGCGCAGCTGAATCGCACCGTGGGCCAGAAGATACAGCGCGGTTCCGCTCATCCCTTCCCGGAAAAGGGTTTCCTTCTTTTTTAATGCCTTTCGGACGCAGATTGCGGCCAATGCGTCGCGGCTTTCGGAAGAAAGCCCCAGGAAGAAATCCGTTTGTTTGAGAAGCGTTTCAATCGGCATTGAAATAGTCCCTTTTATTAATCTTTGTTTTTCTTGACTTAGATCAAGGATTCTATTTTGAAAATCGGGTACATTATAGCCGGACAAGAAACCGGAGGCAAAGTATGAAGCGCAAGGTCATTAAAATCGATGAAGATCAGTGCAACGGCTGCGGGAATTGCATTCCCGGCTGTCCGGAAGGTGCGATACGCATCATTGACGGAAAAGCGCGTCTTGAGAAAGACTCGTTATGCGACGGGCTGGGAGCTTGTCTTGGCGAGTGTCCTCTGGGAGCGATCACGATTGAAGAAAAGGAAACAGAGGCATATGATGAAAAGCTTGTGATCGAAAATATTCTTAAGGAAGGAATGTCGGCCGTTCGTTCTCATCTTAAGCATTTAAATGAACACCATGAACGTGAATATTTAAAGACAGCACTGCTAGTTTTAAAAGAGAAGGGAGTGGAAGTCCCTGAGGAGGCGTACAAAATGGAGAATCATCATAACGGACACCAAGGGTGCCCGGGATCGAGAAGCATGAGCTTTTCACCCAAGTCTTCCGCGACGGAGGGTAAAGGAGAAAGAGAGATCCCTGCGCTTTCGGAGCTTTCTCACTGGCCGGTGCAATTGCATTTGATATCGCCTCGGGCGCCCCATTATTTCAAATCAGACCTTCTTTTGTG
>ERZ795044.1080-NODE-1080-length-24944-cov-7.202700_pt1 | contig 24944 bp, 20 predicted proteins | sample MGYA00375128_ERZ795044 | MGnify/ENA primary metagenome ERZ795044 (study PRJEB30173, sample SAMN05720213) | anaerobic digester metagenome | isolation source: active sludge of municipal wastewater-treating anaerobic digesters | place: USA | collected 2014-12-22 ... | reverse complement strand
GCGCTCGATCGATCTCGCCTACGAGGTCTACCAGTGGCGATGGCCGATCCGAGCCCTCTTCGGCGTGCTGATCCTCGTCGGCGCGCTGCCGGCGTGGCGCGCCCCAGGCTGGCGACGCTGGCTCGCTCCGGCTGGCCTGGTCGCGGTCGCCGCCGTGGCGTACGTGACCAACTTCATCATGGCTGCCGACCAGATGTTCAAGCAGCCCGGGGTCGTCACCATGCTCCCGGCCGCGACCAACGCCGTCAAGCTCGACCGCCTGGTCGTGGGAATCGAGCTGGGGGGCGAGGCCCGCGCGTATCCGCTGATGTTCATCGGCTACCACCACCAGGTGCGCGACACGGTGGCGGGGCGCGACGTCCTCGTGAGCTACTGCACCGTCTGCCGCACCGGCCGAGTCTTCTCTCCGATGGTGGACGGCAAGGCCGAACGGTTCCGGCTGGTCGGGATGGACCACTGGAACGCGATGTTCGAGGACGAGACGACGAAGAGCTGGTGGCGGCAGGCCAACGGCGAGGCGGTGACCGGGGCGCGCAAGGGGACGACACTCGAGGAGTTCCCCTCGCAGCAGCTCACCCTCGCCCAGTGGCTGGCCCTCCACCCGGCGTCGCTCGTTATGCAGGGGGATCCCGCCTTTGCCGAGGAGTACGCCAAGGACTACGCGTTCGAGAACGGGACGAGCCGCGAGTCGCTCACCGGGACCGACACCACCTCATGGGGCGAGAAGTCGTGGGTGGTGGGAATCGTGGCCGATGGCCAGGCCGTCGCGTTCGACTGGAAGCGACTCCGGAAGGAGCGCGTCATCAATGCCACGGTCGGCACGACGCCCATCGTCCTCGCACTCGCCAGGGACAACGCGTCCTTCTTCGCCTTCGCCCGCCCGGATACCTCGACGCGCTTCGCGATGCGCCACGACTCACTGGTTGCGGGCGCCGCCGCATACGCGCTCAGCGGACGCGGCACCGCCGGCGAACTCCGCGCGATCCCGGCGAGCCAGGAATTCTGGCACAGCTGGCGCACCTTCCGGCCCGGGACCGGAAGGTACTGACCGGTCCGCGGGATAATGCATCTGGCGGAATGGGGTGGCCCACCACCTAGGTGACGCGCGGCGCGTCGACCGCCATCGCCACGACAGGAATCAGCGCGTCCGCCGCGAATGGCTTCTGCACAAACCAGATGTTGCGCCACGAACTCGTGAGGGCCAGCGCGTCCGTCTCCGAGTAGCCGCTCATCAGGATCACCGGGAGCGTGCCGTCGAGTGCGCGCAGCCGCCGCAACATCTCCGCCCCCCCCATGCGCGGCATCGTCAGGTCGACCAGCGCCAGGGCGGCGCGCCCGGCGTTCGCCTGGAAGAGCGCCAGGCCGTGTTCACCGTCCTCGGCCTGCAACACCTCGAAGCCCAGGGTCTCCAGGATGCGCTTCGTGAGGTAACGCACGCCGTCGTCGTCATCGACCACCAGGACCAGGCGTCCGGCGCCGCTCGGCAGCTTCTGGGGAGGAGCCGACCGTTCCGCTTGCGGTGCATCGACTGATCCTGGCAGCAGCACGAGGAACGTCGTTCCCATCCCCTCGGCGCTCTGCACGCGGATCGCCCCGCCGTGGCCTCGCACGATCCCAAGGACGGCGGATAGTCCGAGTCCGCGTCCGGTGAACTTCGTCGTGAAGAACGGTTCGAAGATCCGCCGCGCCGTGTCGGGGCTCATGCCGATGCCCGTATCGGTGACCTCGATGGCCACATACGGCCCCTCGTCGAGCCGATCGCCTTCGATGAACTCGTCAAGCCAGGCGCGGGTCGCGTCGACCTGCCGCGTGGCCAGCGTGATCGTGCCTGCGGCGTCGCCGATCGCGTCCGACGCGTTGACGATGAGGTTCATGATCACCTGGCGCAGCTGCGCGACGTCGGCGTTCACCGCCGGAAGCCCGAAGGCCAGGTCGAAGCGCACCGTGAGGAGCCGGCCGATGGCGATCTTCAGCATCCCCGACATCTCCTGCACGAGCCCATTCACGTCGATGGGACGAATCAGGTAGCGTGCACGACCGGCGTAGGCGAGCAGCTGCCGGCACAGTTCCGCCGCCGCCTTTCCGGCCGAGAGGATCTCCTCCACGCTCTGCTGCTCGATGGCGCCCAGGGAGATGTCCTTGCGCATCATCGCGGCGTTGCCGAGGATCGCCGTCAGCAGGTTGTTGAAGTCGTGGGCGATCCCGCCAGCCATCACGCCCAGGCTCTCGAGCTTCTGCGTCTGCAGGAGGCGCTGTTCCAGCTGGCGCTTCGCCTCGTCCAGCGCACGCTGCTCGCGCAGGTCCTGCACGATGATCGACGTCCCCTCGAGTGCGCCATGTTCCGAGAGGATCGGGTCGACGCGGACCTCCACGGGAATCGCGCGACCATCCCCGTCGTGCACCTCCAACTCGCGATAGCTCCCGGCCGTTCCCCCGGCCTCGTAGAACAGCGGTACGAGGCGGGCGTCACCCACCTGCGGCAAGGCGCTCGACCCCAGCAGGGCGTGCAGCGCCGGGTTGGCGTAGATGAGCCGGTCATGCTCGTCCTGCAGTGCGATGCCGGCACTCGTGGAGTCGACGGCGCGACGGATGCGGATCAGTTCCAGCTCGGCGATGCGCTGCCGCGCGTTGATCAGGTCGAACAGCACGCCGATCAGCACCGATCGCACCGACTCGGCGACGGCCAGGTCCTCCAGCGTCCACGGGTCCGCCAGTCCCCGCGCCTCCGCCTCCCAGACGGCGAACGAACTGCGCGGCAGGAGTCGCGCGATTCCACCGGTGTCCACCACCTCCTTTTCCGGCTTCCCCGCCCAGCGGACGCGGCGCACGATCTCGCCGCGGAACCAGACAACCTTCACGGGCGCCGTGCCGGCGATGTCGATGGAGAGAACGCCGCTCGCGTCGTCGATCAGGTCGGCGAACTGCGGCGCCTCGCGCGAGAGTCCGCTCGTTCCCCTGACCGTGGACGAGGACTGCTCATCGAGCCATTGGCCGATCGCGCGCACGCGATCCGCCGGTGGAATCACCCCGTCGCCGAACACCCCGTCGCCGCATGTCACGGCAACACCGTCGCACGGCACGAGCGTGCGGACGAGCGGCGGCAGGCCAGCGTAGCCCTGTTCTCCCTCGATGAGGGCAATGAGCAACGGTCGATGCAACTGGTTGGCGCGCTCCCGCGCCTCGGCGTAGGCCGACGTCTGCTGCAACGCCACCTCCGACGCCAGGAAGCGCGACAACACGTGCGCAGCGAGCCGAGCATGCGCATCGGGCCAGTACGCCGAGTAGTGATGACACGCCACCAGTCCCCAGAGGCGATCGTCCACCACGACCGATACCACCAGCGAGGCGCGGACGCCCATGTTGTGCAGGTACTGCAGGTGCACGGGTGACATCCCGCGCAGCAACGCCCCGCCCATGTCCAGCGGTCGCCCTGCAACGACCGACGGTGCGCCGACGACGGCGATGGGAGGTGCCGTCACGTCGAAGAGCACCCGCAGCGGCGTCTCGCGATACAGCGCGCGAGCTTGCGGCGGAATGTCGGCGGCGGGGTAGTGCAGCCCCAGGAACGACTCGAGTCCGTCGCGCCTCGCCTCGGCGATCACCTCGCCGTGATCGTCGACGTGGAACTTGTAGAACATCACGCGGTCGTACCCGGTGATGGCCTGCAGCTCCTGCACCACCCGATCGCACATGGCGCGCAGCGACGCCGAGTTCGAGAGCGTGGCGGCGAGCGGTTCCGCGTGGTGCTCGGGTGGCGACGCGAAGCGCTTGGCCGCCCGCGTCTGTCCGTGCACCACGCCGCCAATGTGCGCGAGGGCGTTCGCCAGGGGCAACTCCGCGAGCGGCGACTCGGCCTCGCGCACCAGTTCGACGATAATGCGGTCGTCCCGGCGATGGACCAGGATCGCGTGGTGCTCGATCCGTCTCGTGCTCAGCGTCGAAGGTACCGCATTCGGGACGCCGTCATCGGCGCCCTGGGCCGCGCGCACGATCGCCGCGCGCATCTCCTCCCCGAACACACTCGCGGTCGTGGCGTCGAGCAAGGCACCGAGCGGCACCCCCAGCACGTCCGGCGCGTTCTCGCTTGCGAAGAGGATGTGCGCTCCGGTGGCGTCCAGGCCCAGCAGCGCACCGTTGGGCTGGATGCGCCCAGGTATGTGGATCGGCTCGCGCGCGCACTCGGCCAACGCGGCCTGATCGAAGATGAACTGCTCGAGACGCTGACTCAATCGCAGGGAAGGAAGAGGATCGCGCCCTGGCCTCGCCCGACCGCGCCAGGATGCAACGCGATGGCGTAGACACTACCGCAACGCCTGCGTCGGACTGTCAGGGGTTTGCCGTGCCGTTTACAAGGGAATCGTTGTCCGTTGCACCTGGCCCAACCGGCGCCCTCGGCGCGGCTGGAAGGCTCGGTGCATATCCATGCGTCTTCATCCGCGCGCCCGACTGCGCGTACGCCGCCGCGTCCATGTCGCTCACCCCGGTCGCGTCGATCCACCGGTTATAGAAGTTGAAGAGCGCGCAGACCGTGATGGCGTCGTAGATCGCCTCCTCGCTCCATCCCGCCGCCTTCACCGTCTCGATGTCTGACGGACCAACCTCTGCGCAGCGCGCGTTCACCGTGTCGAGGAAGTCGAAGAGCACCTTCCACGATTCGTCGATCGGCGCGGTGCGGTAGTCGGCGAGGACTGCATCCACCAGCGATTGATCCTCCAGCAGCGTCGCCGCGACCGCGGCGTGCGACCCGGTTCAGAAGTCGCAGTCGTTGCGCCTGGACGTGAGCGCGGCGATCAGCTCGCGCAGCCCGGCCGAGAGCGGCGATGGGCCGCGCATCACGCCCTGCGTGAAGTGCGCGAGGAAGTCGGTACGATCCGGCTTGTAGGCGAAGAGATGCCAGATCTGCGGCATCGGCTTTCCCGACGCGCGCATCAGCGCGATGCGGTCGCGGTACGTCCCCGAGCCGGGCCCCTGCTCGATTTCCTGCAGGTACATCGGGTGCATGACTATCCGTCTCCTTGATGACGTCGCCCTGGATGTGTGCCGTCTCATCTACGAATGCGGCCGTCTTCTTCGCGGCTTCGCGTCTTCGCGTGAGACAATTCCTCACGCCGTGACCTCAACCGGATTCCCATCCGGATCCTCGATCACCGCCTCATAGTACCCATCGCCTGTCATCCGTGCCTCCGACCGGATCGTCACGCCGGCCGCGCGCGCCCGCGCCACCAGCGCGTCCACCAGCTCGCGCGACCCCACCGAGATGGCCAGGTGCGCGTACCCCAGCGCCGGCGGCAGCGCCATCGGGGAGAGCTGTGGGAGTTGCATCAGCTCTAGCCGGGTCTCGCCACCCGGAAAGGTCAGGAAGTACGACGCAAAGCCGCGCACGCGCGCGCTCTCGTACCGTTCGTTGGCTTCTGCCTCGAAGTACGCCTGGTAGAACGCGCGCGACTGGTCGATGTCATGTGTCCAGAGGGCGACGTGTTCGATCTTCATGTGCCTAGAAGATGCAGCTCGCCCGCGCCGGCACTCGCACCACCGTCGCCCCGTTCACGGGCCGCCCCGCGGTGCACACGCCTAACGCATCGGCTGGAAGCGCAGTCGCCGGGATCGTGAGGTCGCTCGCCTCCTTCCCGTTGTTGATCGCCACGATCGTCCCGCCGCGGCGATACACGTAGACCTGGTCGCTCACGAACAGGTGCTCCGTCGCCCCGCCACGCAGCTCCTGCCGCGCCGCACGGATCTGCGCCACCTTCTGCACGTGCCGCCACACGTCCTGCTCGGCGGCGTTGCGCCCGGCGGCGTCGAAGGCGTTCCGCGGGTCGCTGCTCCACCCGCCGGGGAAGTCGCGCCGGTTGTCCGGGTCGTTCCCGCCGGGGATGGCGATCTCGTCGCCGTAGTAGACGAGCGGCGTCCCGCGCGCGGTGAACAGGAAGGTGAAGGCGAGCTTCAGCCCCTCCGGAGTCGCCCCCGGCTCGTGCATGAAGCGCGACACGTCGTGCAGCCCCAGGAACGTCACGAGGTTCTGCGGGTCGCGATAGATGTGGTCGCGCGACAGCATCTGCGCCACCTGGCGCACCGGCTCGCCGCGGGCAAAGGCGCCGCGAATCGCGTAGTACATCGGGAAGTCGAACAACAGGTCGACCTTGTCGTCGACCCCGTCCCACTGCTGCCGTCCCCCCTCGAAGAAGGCAATCATCGAGGGGTCACCGTCAAAGACCTCCCCAACGACGCGCAGCGATGGGTACTCGTTCTTGATCGCCGTCATCCAGTCGCGCCAGTACCAGCGCGGGACGTACGGCCACGTATCCTGCCGAATCCCGTCCATCCCGCTGACTCCCACCCACCAGAGCGTGTTCTGGATGATGTAGCGCGCGACCTCGGGATCGTCCTGGTTGAGGTCGGGGAGGATGTTGATGAACCATCCGTCGAGCGTGGCCTGTCGCATCGCCGGCGTGCTGTACATGTCGGCCAGCGTCCACGTCTGCCACGTGTTGTTCGGGTGGTTGGCTTCCGTCCCGTGGAACCAGGTCGGCGTCGGCGCGTCCTGCACCCACGGGTGATACGGCCCCGTGTGGTTGGCCACCATGTCGAGCACGACCTTGATCCCCTGCGCGTGCGCATCGTCGACGAGCTGCTTGAACGCCGCCACGTCGCCCATGTGCTCGTCCACCGCGTAGAAGTCGGTGGCGCCGTAGCCGTGGTAGTCGGTGATGGGCTGGTTGTCGTACGTCTCCTTCCGGTTCAACCCGTTGTTGTTGTCGTAGATCGGGTTCATCCAGATGGTCGTCACGCCTAACGACTTGAGGTAGGGAAGCTTCTGCCGCACCCCCGCCAGGTCGCCGCCGTGGTAGTAGCGCCCCTTGCTGCGATCGAGCAGCCCGCGCGACACGGCCGGGTCGTCGTTGGAGGGGTCGCCGTTGGCGAAGCGGTCGGGCATCAGGAGATACATCACGTCCTCGGTGCCAAACCCCTGGAAGCGCCCGTGCCCCGCCAGTCGCGGGGCGATTGAGAACGGCGCCGCCACGCTCCCGCTGCTGGTGCGCACCGTGAGCGGGTGACTTCCGGTCGCCGCGTCGCGCGGGATCGCGACATCGACGAAGGCATACGTCCCCCGCTCGTTGACCTTCACGTTCCCGCAGGTCAATCGCCCGCACTCGAAGCGAGCTCCGGAAAGGTTGGTCCCCCGCACCAGCACGCGCACCGGATTGACCGACGAGTTGGCCCACCAGTTGGGCGGCTCGACCTTCGACACCGTCGGCCCCTGCGCGGGTAACGACACCGCCAGCAGCAACGCCCCTCCCGTTACCACAACGCCCCAGAACTTACCCTGCATCACAGAAACTCCGTCTGAAGGAACTCCTCCGTGCCCTCCGTGATCCCTCCGTGAACCTCCGTGTCATGCTGTTCTATGCCCCGTGCACGACACCAGCCACGCCTCACGACGCCGGCTCACCAGGATCCTGCACCCGCAGCACCAACACCGCCGCCAACGCCATGAACGCCCCACCGGCCACCACCGCCGCCATCCGGTTGTTGTCCAGCAGGTTGTTCATCACCCACCCGAAGCCTAACGCCGCCACGATCTCCGGGATCACGATGAAGAAGTTGAAGATCCCCATGTACACCCCGGTCTTCCCCTCGGGGAGCGACCCCGCCAGCATCGCGTACGGCATCGACAGCGTGCTCGCCCACGCGATCCCCACCCCCGTCATCGACAGCAGCAAGAGCGCCGGCTTGGTGATCACCGCCACCGACATCAGCCCGGCCGCCCCGCACAACAGGCAGATCGTGTGCGTCATCTTCCGCCCCACCTTCTTCGCCAGTACGGGCAACCAGAAGGCGAAGAGGAAGCAGACCGCCGAGTAGGCACCAAAGCAGACCCCGGCCCACTCCTGCCCCTGCTGGTATAGCGGCGACGACGTATCGGGGGCGCCAAAGACGTTGCGCGCCACCGCCACCGGGAAGTAGAGCCACATGCAGAAGAGCCCGAGCCAGGTGCACAGCTGCACCGGCGCCAGCTGCTTCATGGTCAACGGCATCGCCTTGAGCGCGGCGAGCACCTCGCTCACCGTGGCGCCGATCCCCGCGCTCTGCTTCTTGGCCTTGCGGAACGCCTCCATGTCGGCCGGCGGGTGTTCCTTGGTCGTGAGGATCGTGTACAGCACCGCGCCGAAGAACGCCGCCGAACCGATGTAGAACGACAGCTTCACCGTGATCGGGATCGTCCCGGGTGCCGACGGGGCCACGCCGAACCAGTTCGTCAGCATCCACGGCATCGCCGAGGCGAGCACGGCGCCCACGCCGATGAAGAAGGACTGCATCGCGAAGCCGCGCGTGCGTTCCTGCTGCGGCAGCAGGTCGGCGACGAAGGCGCGGAACGGCTCCATCGACACGTTGATCGAGGCGTCAAGGATCCAGAGCAGCCCCGCCGCCATCCACAGCGCGCTCGATTGCGGCATCGCGATGAGCGCCAGCGACGACAAGATCGCCCCCACCAGGAAGTACGGGCGCCGCCGCCCCAGCGTCGGCGACCAGGTGTGGTCGCTCAGGTGCCCGATGATCGGCTGCACGATGAGCCCCGTGAGCGGCGCCGCCAGCCACAACATCGGGATCTCGTCGGCGCTCGCCCCCAGGTACTCGTAGATCGCGCTCATGTTCGCCATCTGGAGTCCCCAGCCAAACTGGATCCCCAGGAAGCCGAAGCTCATGTTCCAGATGGTCGAGAACTTCGTGCGCTGCTCGGACATGTGGCCTCGGTTGCCTAACGGTCGTAGAGATCCACCAGCTCGCGGAGGCGAGCGGTGATGGCCGGGGTCACCTGCGCCCAGCGAAAGCGGAACCCCCAGTTCCCCGCCTGCCGCCCGGGAAGGTTCATCCGCGCCTCGCGCCCGAGCCCCAGCACGTCCTGCATCGGAATCAGGACGGTGTTGGCCACCGAGGCGAGCGCCGCGCGCATCAGCACCCAGTGCATCTCGGTGCCGTCAGTGTTGAGGTAGCGCTTGGCGTAGGACTTCTCGCGCGTCACCTCCTCGAGGCTGCGCGTCGAGTCCCCGGCCCCCGACTCCCACCACCCCATCGTGGTGTCGTTGTCGTGCGTCCCGGTGTACACCACGCGCTCGCGCGGGAAGTTGTGCGGCTTGAATTCCTTCGCCTGCCCGTCCCCCCCAAAGGCAAACTGCAGGATGCTCATCCCCGGGAAGCCGAAGCGCTCGCGCAGCGCCTCCACCGCCGGCGTGATCAGCCCCAGGTTCTCGGCCACGATCGGCAGCCGGCCCAGCGCCCGCTCGATCGCCTCGAAGAGCGCTGCCCCGGGGCCCGGCGTCCAGCGCCCGTTGATGGCCGTCGTCGCATCACCCGGCACCTCCCAGAACGCCTCGAAGCCGCGGAAGTGGTCGATGCGCACCAGGTCGTACAGCTCGAAGGCGGCCCGCATGCGGCGGATCCACCACTCGTAGTTGGTCTTGGCCAGGGCGTCCCAGTCGTAGATCGGGTTCCCCCACAGCTGCCCGGTGGCGCTGAAGTAGTCGGGGGGGACGCCGGCCTGCGTGAGCAGTCGCCCGTCCGGCTTGAGCTTGAAGAGCGACCGGTTGGCCCACACGTCGGCCGAGTCGTGCGCCACGTAGATCGGGAGGTCGCCCATGAGCTGGATTCCGCGAGCGCCGGCCGCCTCCTTCAGCGCCCTAAACTGCACGAAGAAGAAGTACTGCCCCCGCCGGATCCGCTCGATCGGCTCGGCCAGCTTCTTTCGGTACACGGCGAGCGCCGCGGGGTCGCGATGGGCCGCGCCCGGCTCCCAATCGGTCCACGAAACGCCGCCGTGCGCTTGCTTGAGGGCCATGAACAGCGCGTAGTCATCGAGCCACCACCGCGCCCCTTCCACGAAGGCGTGATACGCGTTGTCGGGGGTGAATCGGTCGAGCGCCGCATTGAGGAGCACCGCCTTGTGCGTGATGACGCGCTCGAAGTCGACGGTGTTGGCGGGAAAGCCACCCCCCGCGCCGGGGGAGTGAATCAGGAGGGGATTCCCGGCGAAGGCCGAGAAGCACTGATATGGCGAGTCACCATACCCGGTGGGGCCCAGCGGGAGGACCTGCCAGATCTTCATCCCCGCCTGTGCGAGAAAATCGAGGAACGCGTGTGCTTCGGGGCCTAGGTCGCCAATGCCATGCGGGCTCGGAAGCGACGTGGGGTGGAGGAGGATGCCGGCGTTGCGGGGGAACGTCATGGAAGCGGTATAGCGGGGCGGGAGGGAGGGATCGGCGGCGTTCGACGACGTCTGGCTGTAAAGGTCGTGAAAACGTTTTTCGCGCCCTGAAAAGCTCGCCCGATTTTACCGGTCTGCCCGGGGTGTGGCTATCCCTCCGCGGGGGGAATGCAAACGTTTTCGCGCCGGGGGCGCGGGGATGGACTGACGGGGGCGGCGGAGGTCCTCCCCGCCGCTACTCCCGGAAGAGTGCGTCCCTCGGCGCGACCGCCAACGCCCGCCGCGTCGGGATCCATGTGGCCGCGAGCACCACGGCGACGATGGCGAGCGAGACCCCGACCCCCGTCGAGAGGGCGAGCCAGGGGGCGATGGGGAAGAAACGGGCGAAGGCCAGCCCGACGAGGACCATGAGTGGGAGGGCGACCACCGCGCCGATCCCCAGCTGTCGCCCGCCTTGTCCGAGCAGAAGCTGTTGGATGCTCCGGTCGGAGGCCCCGAGGGCGCGGCGCACCCCGATCTCGCGGGTGCGCATCCCGATCGACCGGGCCATGAGCCCGTAGGTCCCGCTCACCGCGAGCAGCAGGGCGAAGGCGAAGCAGATGGCGAAGAGCCGCGACACCGAGCGGGCGATGAGCGCCGACTTCTCGAGGATCTCGTCGTAGGTGGACACCCTCGATGGGACGAGCTGCGGGTCGACCGTGGTCACCGTCGTGTGCAGCGCCGCCTGGGCGGCCGCCGCGTCGCCGCGGTGGCGGAAGAGGAGCGTGACCCACTCGGCATCGTGCTGGGTGAGCGGGACGTACACCGCCACCGCGCTGCGGTCGCGCGAGAACTCGTCGCCGTACATGACGTCGTCGACCACGCCGACAATCGTGCGCCATGTGTCTTCTCCGGTCTCGCCGGTCCCGGGGAGGCGCACGCGTTCTCCGACGGGCGACTTCCCCGGCCAGTAGCGCTGGGCTGCGGCGCGGCTCACCAGCGCCACCCCCGCCTGCCCCGCCCGGTCACCCGGGGTGAGGGGGCGTCCTTCCAGCGTGGCGATGCCTAACGCTTCCAGCGATCCCAACACCCCCTGCACCCAGGCGCGCGGCGTGGCGCCGGCGGCGAGCGTGCGTCCATCGCCGAACTCCAGCGCCCCGCTCTCGTCGTCCCCCTCCCCGAGCCGGGCGCGCACCACGACGTGCTCCACCTCCGGCCAGGCCGACATCCCGTCGTAGAGTCGCGTCCACAGGGCGCGCCGCGCGTCGGTGGTGGCGTAGCGCGCCGCCTCGGGTTCGACCGAGCTCGCCAGGAGGCGCGTCGTGTCGTAGCCGGGGTTCATGTTGGCGAACCGATGCGCGGCGATCCCGGAGAGGACGCCGAAGAAGAGCAGCACCGTCACCGTCGCCACCTGCGTGACGACCAGGGCACGCGCCGCCCGTCCTGCCCCGCGCCCGCCGGCGCGTGTCCCCGAGTCGCGCAGGACCTCATGGAAACGCGTGCTCGTGGCCCGCACCGCCATCACCCCGCCCAGCGCCGCGATCGTCACCGTCATGAAGCCGCCAGCCGCAATGATCGTCGGCGTGTCCATCCCCCACACCCACCAGAAGGCGAGGTTCCCCTCCATGTGCTGCTGGGCCCAGCGGTTCACGACCCCGAGCCCCCACGCGGCCAGCGCCGTCGCCAGCCCCCCACCGATGGTGACGAGCGCGACCGGCTCCCACAGCGCCTGCATCGCCAGCCGGGCGCGCGATGCGCCTAACGCCAGCCGCACGGCCAGCTCGCGCGAGCGTTCGTTGGCCCGCGCCAGCAGCAGGTTGGCGACGTTCACGCAGGCGAGCAGGAGGATCAGCACCGCCATCAGGTTGAGGAGCCCGAAGACGTACGGCCCCTCGTCGCCCATCTGCGCCATCGGGAAGGAGCGCACCAGCACGCCGAGCCGGGTGCCTGACGAGTCGGCGGCCACCGGCGGGCGGTCGCTCCGGGCGCGCCGCAGCAGGGTTTCCAGCTCCTGCGACGCCTGCTCGCGCGTCGCCCCGTCGGCCAGCCGGCCAAAGGCGCTCACCGCGTACCGCCCGGGTTCCGTCGCCTCGCGCACGGCGGAGCCTAACGGGACCCACGAGTCGGCCGCGACGGGAAAGCCGTAGCCCGGCGGCATCACCCCCACCACCTCGGTCGACACGCCGTTGAGCAGCACGCGGCGCCCCACCACCGTCGAATCACCGCCGAAGGCGAGGATCCACGTGCGGTGACTGAGCACGATCACCGGCGCCGCCCCCGGCGCCTCGTCGTCCGGGCGGAACGCCCGGCCTAACGCGGGCGGGGTGCGCGTGGCGTCGAACAGCGTCCACTCCACCGCCGTCGTCTCGAGCACCCGCCGCGCCCCACCACCCTCGGCGCTCCCCATCACCACGTCGCGTGAGTTCCAGAGGCCCACGTCGCTCAGCGTCGCGATCTGCGGGCGCATGCGGGCAAAGTCGGCCGCGTCGAAGCTGCGCACCGATCCGTCCTCGACCGCCTGTAGCCGCACGATCCGCTCGCCCCCGCTCAGCGGAATCGGGCGCAGCATCGCCGTGTACAGGAACGAGAAGGTGAAGACCGTCACCCCCATCCCGCCGGCCAGGACCACGAGCGTGAGCAGGGTGAAGAACGGGCTCCGTGCGAGGAGGCGAAAGGCGTAGCGCACGTCCTGGAGGTGCAGCATGTCGGAGGGGGCGGGGAGGGAGGTCATCCGTGCCCGCGTTGCCTCGGCGATCGTGTCGGTCATCGTGACGATCGCGAGGCGCGCCATCGACCACTCGCCGCGCGCGCGGGCCGCGCGCCACTGGTCGGCGAAGGTCTCGTCCATGTCGCGTCCGAAGTCGTCGCGGAAGCTGCGCGGGTAGGCGCGCCGCAACAGGCGATAGAGCCCCCGCACGAATCGTTCGGTGCGGTCGGGGCTTCCGGGGCGCATCGGTCGGTCGGTGCTCATGGGATCACCGGCCACGGGATGAGCTGCGCGGCCTGTGCCGCCGCGACCAGCCGCGCCAAACGCGCCGCCTCGGCGGCCGCGACCAGTCGCCCCTGCGGCGTCAGCGCGTAGTAGCGCCGCCGCTCGTCGTCCGACTCATCGGTGGCGCGGCGCTCGATGGGGGTCACGATGCCACCTTGCACCAGCCGGTGGAGCGCCCGATACAGCGTCCCGGTCTCCAGCCGGATCGCCCCCTCCGAGCGCTCCTCGACCTCGCGGATGATGGCGTAGCCGTGCCGTTCGCCCTGTGCCAGGGCGAGGAGGATCTCGAACTCGACGGGGCGGAGCGGGGCCCCCGTGGCGGCGCCTTCAGGAGTCGATGACATGCGCGGACTACGTGCGCCGCGCACGCAGGTTTCACACTCCTGCCGAGGTCGCCGCACGCGGCGCATCCCATGGTCGCCTCGCGCTTGCGCCCGCGCCCTCGCTCCCGCGCTTCCTCGGCGGCACGTTTGGGCGATGAACCGCTCTCCTTCTGCTGCTTGGCTTGTGGCGCTGGCCATGCTCACCGCGCTCGTCGCCTGCCGAGGGTCGGCTCCGACCCCGGCCGATCCCGCGGCCATTCCGACGCCGGGGGCGATCGTGGCGGGCGACCGGCCCCCGCTCGTTTTCGTCCCTGTTCAGCCCGCGCTCTTCTCCACTCCTGGCGGGCAGCCCAACGCCTGGGCGGACTACGACGACGACGGCGATCTCGATCTCTACGTCGGCTTCCGCGGCGGCGTGCGGGCGCGGCTGTATCGCAACGACGGCGGTGGCTTCGTCGATGTAGCCGCGTCGCTCGGCATCGACGACTCGCTGGAGGTGCGCGCTGCCGCGTGGGGGGACTACGATGCGGATGGACGGCTCGACCTCTACGTCGGCTTCACCCCGCAGGCCCCCGTGCCTAACAAGTTGTACCGTAATCCCGGAAACGGCGGGCGCTTCGTCGACGTGGCGGCGGCCGTCGGCGTGGCCGATCGTGGGACGACGCGCCAACCGTCGTTCATCGACTTCGACAACGACGGTGACGTCGACCTCAGCGTCGCCTTTCGCGATCGCCCCAACGCGCTCTATCGCAACGACGGGGGACGCTTCACCGACGTGGCCCCGGCCCTGGGGATCGCCGACCCGCGCAAGACGGTGGGGGTCGTCTGGTGGGACTGGGAGCAGGACGGCGACCTCGATGCCTTCGTCGCCAACCAGGACGGCGACGCCAACGCCCTCTATCGCAACGTGGGCGGCCGCTTCGTCGACGTGGCCGATTCGTTAGGTGTCTCGGAGCGCGGCCGCCCCGCCGACCGTGGCGGCGTCGGCCCCACGCTCGGCGACTACGACAACGATGGCGACTTCGACCTCTTCGTGGCCAACTACGGCCCCGACGCGCTGTATCGGGATGACGGCGGACGCTTCACCAACGTCGCCGCGCCCATGGGGCTGGCCGGCGACTATCACTCTACCAGTGCGGCGTGGGGCGACGTGGACCACGACGGGCGGCTCGACCTCTTCGTGGTGTCGTACCTCGCGGGGGAGCGCGACACTCCCGATCACTTCTTCCGAAACGCCGGCGACCACTTCGTGAACGAGATGCCGGTGTCGATCGCCGCCGACAACGGCTCGCACGGAGTGGTGTGGGTCGACTTCGATCGCGACGGCGACCTCGACCTCGCCCTCACCAACAACCATGTGAAGGGGGCGCACCCGCTCTTCCGCAACGAGCTGTCACCGGCGCTCGCCGCGCGCGCGTTGCAGGTGACGGTGCGCGACGCGCAGGGGCGGGCGACGCGCGCGGGGAGCGAGGTGCGCGTCTTTGCCGCCGGGACCCGTCGCCTCCTGGGGCTGCGCCTGCTCGACACCGGCGGCAGCTACGACGCCCAAGGCGTAACACCGGTGCACGTCGCCCTCCCTTCGCTGTCGCCGGTTGACGTCGAAGTCACCGTGCTGACCCGTGACGGGCGCGTGACGAGACGAGTGGCCGCGGTCGATCCTCGCGCGTATCGTGGCAGGGCGCTCGAAGTACGCGCGCCATGAACGCCACCACACGGGGGAACGATGACGATGCACCACACAAAGTGCCGCATGCCGCAGCCGTCGCGCGCGCGGCGCGCACGAGGCGCCGCCCTGGGCGGCACGTTGCTGCTCGCGGCGATGGGCGCCGCGGCACCGCTCGCGGCCCAGGCACCTAACGACCTGTCGCGACTGGGCTTCATGGCGGGCTGCTGGGAGCTGCGCACCCCCACCCGCATCACCCACGAACAGTGGATGGCGCCGCTCGGTGGCCTGATGCTGGGGATGAGCCGTACGGTGGTTCGTGACGTGGCGCGCGAGTGGGAGGCGCTGCGCGTGGAGGTGAAGGACGGCGTGGCCACGTATCTCGCCCAGCCCGGCGGGCGCCCCGCCACCCCGTTCCCCGCCACGGCCCTCACCGACAGCTCGGTCACCTTCGCCAACCCGCAGCACGACTTCCCGCAACGGATCGTCTATCGCAAGGTCGGCGCCGACTCGCTCGTGGCACGCATCGAGGGCGACCAGGGAGGGCAGGTGCGCGGCATGAACTTCCCGATGAAACGCGTCGCCTGCGCCGGGGGGTGACCGGCGCGAGGCGGCCTCCCGTGGCTTGTCACCGTCGCACCGCCACGCTGTCCCGTCACCACCCGTCACATACGCCGCGCGTCCCGAGCTCAGACCTGCAGGTAGCTCCACTCCCGCGAGAACGGGATGCGCGACATGAGCACGGCCCGGTCCTTCAGCACGACGAGCCGGTCGCTCGGGTTGATCCCGATCCCGCTCTTCTCGTCATAGAGTCCCGGCTCCACTGAAAAGGTCATCCCTTCCTGCACCACCGTATCGTCGCCTAACGCAAGGAAGGGAGGCTGGTGCCCCACGAAGTTCTGCCCCTGCCCATGTCCGGGGCGGTGGTAGATGTAGTCCTGCATCCCCTGCTTGACCTGGTACTGGTGCACCTTGAACGCGATCTCCGAGCAGATGGCCCCGGGCTTGGTCTCCTCGGCAATGATCTGCACCGTGTCGCGCACCACGTTCCACATGCGGTCGTGTTGCGGCGTCGACGGCAGGAGGATGTAGTTGCGATATCCCTCGCCGCCGTAGCCGCCGAGCAGGATGTCGCAGTTCACGTAGAGCGGTTGCCCGCGCCGCACCGGGGCATGGAAGAACTGGTTGGGGTGCGGATAGGCCGTTGCCACTCCCGTGCGCACGTAGTTCCCCGTGACCTCCATCCCCACGGCGCTGTGCGGTTTCCCATCGCGCTGCACGTCGCGCATCATGAGGTTGATGCCATACGACGACAGCGCCTGGCCGATCTGGTAGTCCGTCGTGCTCGTCCCATGCTCCAGGATGTAGTCGCGGGCAAAGGCGTGCACCTGGTCGAAGTAGCGATACGCGCGCTGCGTGAGGGCGATCTCCTCAGGCGTCTTGATGATCTGCATGTCCAGGCAGAGGTCGCCGACGTCCACGTTGCGCGCCTTGGGCAACACCCGGTCGAACGTGCGCTGCGCCGACGGGGTGAGTTCGCGATCGAGCCCGATCACCCGCTCGCCCAATCCGCGCGCCGCGAGCTTGCCTAACACCCACTCCCACAGGTCGACGCGCTTGCCGCGCGCCAGCTCCCCGCGGTTGGGAAAGCCCCCCTCGGCGTGCGGGTAGCAGAAGTAGTAGTCGTTCTCGGTGCACCACCACGAGGTGATGAGGTCGCGGTCGATCGCCGGCGAGAACCAGTAGACGGTGTCTACCTCGTTGGTCGGCATCAAGGCCCACGTGGTGCGCTCGCCGCTCCCGCGAAAGCAGCCCGTGAAGTACACGAGGTTCACGTCGCTCTGCAGAAGGATCGCATCGACGCCGCGCGCCCGCGCCCGTTCGCGCAGGCGCCGCGACTGCGCCTGGTACCAGGCCAGCGGCAGCCGATCGACGCCGACCGGGGCGGGGGTCGGGTGCAGCGGGTTCTCGACCAGGAGGCGCTCGGAGCCGCGTGGCTGTCCGTCACTAGGCTCGGCGGCGAGCTGCGAGGCGGCGGCGGAGACGGCGGCCAGGGAGGCGCCGATCTGCTGGACGAAGGTGCGACGCGTCGGCATGGGAGCGGATAGAGCGGGAGGCATCACCCAGCGACGGCCGGGGATAGGACGAGGAGTTAAGGTCCACGACGCGGGACCGCACGGAAGGCAGGGGATGCGGTGCGTTGACCTCCGGCGAATCTGTCGCCCGGACGCACCCGGCGACACCTCCCGGGGGTGCGGGGCGTAGGGGTGGGCGGTAGTTTGGGCGCGGCGGCTGCCGGACTCGTGCGCCGCGGTCTGCGCGCCCGGCCCGCGCCTGGGCGTTCTTGCGCCGCTCGTCGCTCCCACCATCAGTCTCGCTTCGCATGATGCGTGTTCGAATGGCCGCCCGCCTGGCGTTGCGCCTCACGATGACGGTTGCCGCCCTCGTGTCGGTGCGGTCCGCGCCGCTTGCCGCGCAGGATCGCGAGCTGCACTGGCGACGCATGCACGTCGAGGCGCACCTCGACCGCGACGGGCGCCTGCTGGTCAAGGAGACGCAAGTCATCGTCTTCACCGGCGACTGGAATGGCGGCGAACGCACCTTTGTCTGGTCCTCGCCGCAGCGCTTCGGCTTCGACCGCATGGTGCGCCTCGATTCGGCCACCGGGCAGGAGATCCCCATGAAGGCAGACGACCTCGAGGTCGTCGATGGCTATGGCTGGGGCGACTCGCGGCACCTGCGCTGGCGAAGCCGGCGTGCCGAGGATCCGCCGTTCAACGGCGATGAGCGGAGCTATCGCATCGAGTTCCGCTACACGAACATCCTGCTGCACGAGGGCGACGACTTCCGGCTCGATCACGACTTCGCCTTCACCGATCACGCCGGGGCAGTCGAGGCGTACACGCTGAAGCTCACCCTCGATCCGGTCTGGAAGGCCCCCGCCGACTTCACCGGAGAGTTTGGGCCGCTGCGCCTGGAGCCGTGGTACGGCTTCGTCGTCAACATCCCCCTGGCCTACGCCGGAGCCGGGCGCCCGGCCGCCGTGGTGTATGGGGCCGACCTCGCGCAGCGCGTCGGTGTCGCGAGCGGCTTCGTCGCCGCCATGCTGGCCCTCATCGCGGTCTTCTTCCGCCGGGAGGCCGGCGTGGGGCGTTTCGCGTCGCCGGTGTCCGACAGCGTCGTGACCGATGCGTGGCTCCACGAGACCGTCTTCCGCCACCGCCCCGAGGTGGTCGGAGCGGCCTGGGACGAGCGCACCGACGCCGCCGAGGTGACGGCGGTGCTCGCGCGGCTCGAGCAAGAGGGGAAGATCAAGAGTCGCGTGGAGTCGTCGAAGGTCTGGGTCTTCACCACCACGACGTTGCACCTGGAGCTCACCGTCGATCGCAGCAAGCTCCGCGACTATGAATGTGCGCTCATCGACGGGCTCTTCTTCGGCCATCGCACCAAGGTCACCTCCGACGAGATTCGCGAGCATTATCGTCGCACCGGCTTCAATCCGTCGGGGAAGATCTCGTCGCCCCTCAAGAGCATCGTGGAGCGCCTGGTGCCCGACGATCCGGCGCTGCCAGCGCCATCGGCGATGCCGACCGTCCTGTTGGCGGTCGCCGGCATCGCCAGCTTCATCGCGAGCGCGCGCACCCGCGAGTACGACCTCGTCGTCGGCATCCCCGGCATCGTCGGCGCCATGATCCTCTTCCTCGGCGTCATGCTTCCGGCGGCGCGCGTCTGGCGCGACCGGGTCGAAGGGGCGGCAACGGCGACCCTCTGGTTCTTCGTCCCCTTGGCCCTCATGTCGGCGGCCCTGTTGGGCGTCGTGCTTACCGGCTTCCAACGCGTCGGGCTTCTCTCGCTCGTGGGGATGGCGCTCATCGCGCTGGCCATCACCCGTAGCGTGCTCTCGATGGCCGCCTGGCGCTATGGCCCTAAGCGCCTGCAGCTGCGTCGGGAGATGGCGGCCGCGCGGCGCTACTTCCAGGAGGAGCTCAAGCAGCCCGCCCCACGGCTCCAGGACGAGTGGCTTCCCTGGCTCATCGCCTTCGGCCTCGCCCGGCACATGGACAGGTGGTTCGCGTCGTTTGGCCGAGCCGGCGGCGCGACCGTCGGGCACCACTCGTCGGGAGCCTCCAGCTGGTCCTCGTCAGGCGGGGGGAGCGGTGTGAGCGCGTCCTCGTGGTCGGGGATGGGCGGGGGAGGGGGCTTCTCGGGTGGCGGCTCCAGCGGCATGTGGGTCGCCGCGGCGTCGTCGGTCGCCTCCGGTGTCTCCAAGCCGTCGTCGAGCTCGGGAGGCTCAAGTTCGAGCGGTGGCTCCAGTTCCGGTGGCGGCGGCGGCGGGGGATGGTAGTAGGGCAGGCGCCCCGCTGCGCCGCCGCGCTCCTTTTCGCCGTACTCTCCTTCCTCGCGGCGAGCGTCGTGCTTTCGTTCGGATTCAACCTGCTCCTGAGGGCCGGCAACGCCGTGGCCGGCTACTGGGGAGTACTGTTCGCACTGGCCAGCGGGATCTACGTGATGATCGAACTGGCCGGCAAGCTGAGCGAACTCGCCAACCTGACCGGGGCGGGACGCCGGTAGGCGACGGAGCGCCCTCCCCGACTCCGTCAAACGTCCGAGTTGCCACGCGCGCTATATCGATAGTATTCGATATATCCCCTCGCCCCGTCCCATGCACATCCTGTTCGGATACCTCAGGCAGTACTGGAAGCTGGTCCTGCTGGCGCTGCTGCTGGCCGCCATCAACCAGGTCTTCTCGCTCCTCGATCCGCTCATCTTCCGCCACATCATCGATTCGTACGCCACCAGGTACGAGTCGTACACGCGCGCCCAGTTCTTCCGCGGCGTGTCGTTGTTGCTCCTGGCGGCGGTCGGCGTGGCCTTCGTTTCGCGCGTGGCCAAGAACTTCCAGGACTATTGCGTCAACGTCATCGTGCAGCGCCTGGGCGCGCAGATGTACTCCGACGGGATCCGCCACTCGCTCGGCCTGCCGTATTCCACCTTCGAGGACCAGCGCAGTGGCGAGACGCTGGGCAAGCTGCAGAAGGCGCGCAGCGACACCGAGCGTTTCGTGACGGCGCTGGTGAACGTGGTCTTCACCACCATCGTCGGCGTCGTCTTCGTGATGGTGTACGCCTTCAAGGTGCACTGGAGCATCGCCCCGGCCTTCCTCATCACCGTTCCCCTGCTCGGCACGCTCAGCTCCATCCTCTCCAAGCGCATCAAGACCATCCAGAAGGTGATCGTCGCCGAGACGACGGCGCTGGCGGGGAGCACGACCGAGTCGCTGCGCAACATCGAGTTGGTCAAGAGCCTCGGGCTCACCGAGCAGGAGGTGTCACGCCTCAACGGCGTCACGCAGAAGATCCTCAAGCTCGAGCTCAAGAAGGTGCGCTACCTGCGGTCGCTGAGCTTCATCCAGGGGACGTCGGTGAACTTCCTGCGCACCTGCATCCTCTTCCTCATGCTCTACCTGATCTTCGATCGCCAGATCACGGTGGGGCAGTTCTTCTCGCTGCTGATCTATTCGTTCTTCATCTTCGGGCCGCTGCAGGAGCTGGGGAACGTGATCAACATCTACCGCGAGACCGAGGCCTCGATGGCCAACTTCTCGGCGGTGATGGCGATGCCGCTCGACCCCAAGCCGGCCAACCCGGTGGAGATCGACCCGCTGCACGAGCTCCGCTTCGAGCACGTCGCCTTCATGCACCAGTCGGCCACGACGCCGGCGCTGCAGGACATCGCCTTCAGCGTGAAGCGCGGCGAGACGATCGCCTTCGTGGGACCGTCGGGGTCCGGCAAGACGACGCTGGTCAAGCTCCTCGTCGGTCTCTATGCCCCGCGCGAGGGGCACATCCTCTACAACGGGCACGACTCCACGCGCATCGACCTCGATCGTTTTCGCGAGCGCATGGGGTTGGTCACGCAGGACACGCAGCTCTTTTCCGGCACGATCCGCGAGAACCTCCTCTTTGTGCGGCCGCAGGCGACCGACGAGGAGTGCCTCGACGTGCTGCGCCGCGCCGCGGCGCAGAACCTCCTGGCGCGCGCCGACAAGGGGCTGGACACGCTGATTGGGGAGGGCGGGGTGAAAGTCTCCGGCGGCGAGAAGCAGCGTCTCTCCATCGCCCGCGCCCTCCTGCGCCACCCGCACCTCCTCGTCTTCGACGAAGCCACCTCGGCGCTCGACTCACTCACCGAGGAGGAGATCTCCCAGACCGTGCGCGAGGTGTCGGAGCGCGAGGACGCCGTCACGATCCTCATCGCCCATCGCCTGTCGACCGTGATGCACGCCGACCGCATCTACGTGCTCGAGCGCGGTCGCATCGTGGAGCAGGGGAAGCACGAGGCGTTGGTGGCCGAGCGCGGTCTGTACTACGCGATGTGGCGCCAGCAGGTCGGGGAGTTGCGCGCGGTGGGTGAGGTCAAGGTGCCCGTGGGGGCGGGGCGGTAAGGGGCGCGTTAGGCGGGGCGGTCGGTGGGGCGTCGAGCCCCGACAGCGCCGCCAGCCCCCCGCCGCCATCCGCATCGTCTTCCTTGGCCCCGCCATCACGAAGGGCGCGCAGCTTGGCCTGTTGATCGGCGGTCAGCAGGTTCTTCACGCGGATCACGAAGATCGCCTGCCGCTTCTTGACCTCGTTCTCGATCTTGAGCACCTGGTCGATGCGTGCCAGCGCGCGGGCCTCGTCGACGCGCGTGCTCTCCACGAGTCCTTGCAGCTCGAGGGCCGGCTCCGCCATGTCGACCTGCAGCGGGACGAGCGCCACCTGCGTCGACTTGAGCTCGTCGAGGATCGCCTTGCGCTGCTGCGCCGTGAGGCCAATGGCGCTGGCGTGCTTGAGGACGAGCTGCGGGTCGAAGAAGGCCTTGGCGAAGACTTCATCGGCCTTGGCCTGGGCGCGGGCGACGGGAGCCGCCAGGAGCAACGCCGGCAGCAAGGCCAGCGCATAGGTGTGTCGGGACATCTCAGTTCCTCCGGCGTGAGTCGTGCATTGGCCTGGCCAGCGGCTCGCCGGCAGGGGCCAGCGGGTACCAGTCGACCGAACCGATCGAGGGGATCGTCGGGATCTCGTCGGCGCCCACCGTGGTGGCGACGTCGAGGAAGTAGTCGGTGGGGACACGCATCGTCCCCGCGACCAGTGCATACTGCGGTGACGCATCGGCCACCTGCGGGCCCTGCGTCGTCTCCGGCACCAACGCAACCGGCGACACGGCGGGTCGCCGCCACATGGCAAGCGCGATCGCCACCACCGCCACCGCGGCCACCGCGCCTAACGCCATCGCCGGCTGCCGCCAGCGACGCGCCGACCGGGGCGCGCGCCCGGTCACCACGCGCGCAAAGGGCGGGATCGCCCTCCGCTCCTCCCGGGCACGGAGCGCGGCAAAGCGCTCGCGCAATTCCCGGTCGTCGTGCTCCATCTCGCTCATGACAACTCCTCGTCCAGCAACAGGTGGCGCAGCCGCGCCTTCCCTCGTTCGTAGTGCGTGCGAGCCGTCCCCACCGGTAACCCCAGCACCTCGGCCGACTCCTGGATCGTCAGCCCCTGATAGAACACCAGGTGCAACACCTCCTGCTGCCGAGGCGACAACCGCGGAAGCGCCGCCTGCAACCCGGCCACCCGGTCATCGGCGTCGGCCTCCACCTCGTCCTCCCCCTTGCCGTCCACCGAGGCGTCCTGCCACCACCGCTCCAGCCGCGCCACGCGCAACCAACGCCAGCGCGCCTGCTCCTGCGCCGTGCGCCGCACCACGCCGAAGAACCACGTCGTGAACGACGACCGCCCCTCGAACCGCGCCTTCCCGTCCAGCACCTTGCAGTACGCGGTGTGCAGCACGTCCTCGGCCTCCCCCTGATCGCCCTGGCAGCAGCGCACCGCCCAGGCAAAGGCCTGCCGGTGCGACTGGGCCAGCGCGTCTCGCAGATCGATCGAAGTCAGGGGAGCGCTCCGCGCAGGTGACGAACGAGGGTTCGATAGTAGGTGGATCAGCGGCGCCGTCCATAGGACAGCGCTGCAGCACAGCGCTGCAGCACAGCGCTGCAGCACAGCGCTGCAGCACAGCGCTGCAGCTGCCGAACGAGAGGTCCGCGCCGGACGGGACGCAAGGCGCGCGTCGTGCGCCCGCCACCGCCGGCCACCGCCGGCCACCGCCGGCGACCGAGGGGCGGGACCACCCAAGGGGAACGGCCGTGCCCGGCATGGCCTCGCCCTTCTCCCGGCCCTCCCCAGCGCCCCCCGCGTGGCCCCCGCGTGCCCCCGCCGTGGCCCCCACGCCACGGTGTTGCTCCCCCCCGACCCAGGCCCCAAGTTGGCGCCACCTCTCGCCCCGGCGTGCATGAGTCACTCCCCCGACGACCTCGACCTCCTGCGCGAACTGCGCAACGACGGCAAGCTCATCCCCTTCGTCGGCTCCGGACTCTCGCGCCCGCTCGGCCTCCCCAGCTGGTCCGAACTCATCGACCTCGTCGCCGAGCAGCTCGAGTACGACCCCGCCGTCTTCAAGGTCAACGGCAACGAGTTGCAGCTGGCCGAGTACTACGTGGCCGCCAAGGGGAGCATCGGCCCCCTGCGCAGCGTCATGGACAAGGCGTTCAATCCTCGCGACGAGGACATCGCCCGGTCGCGCGCCCACATCGCGCTGGTCGACATGCACCTCCCGCTCATCTACACGACCAACTACGACGAGATCATCGAGCGCGCCTTCGAGCTCCGGGGACAGCCCTGCCACGCCATTGCCAACATCGACGACATCGTGCGCGCCCCGCGCAACGTGACCCAGGTCGTCAAGTTCCACGGCACCTTCAGCGACGACGCCTCGCTCGTCCTCACCGAGTCGTCCTACTTCGAACGGTTGGAGTTCGAGTCGCCGCTCGACATCAAGCTGCGCGCCGACACCCTCGGCCACTCGCTCCTCTTCGTCGGCTACTCGCTCAACGACGTCAACATCCGTTACCTGCTGTACAAGCTCCACAAGCTGCGCCAGGCGGTGAAGCGCACCGGGCGCATCATGCCCTCGGCCTTCCTCACCACCTTCGGCACCGGCGAGATCCAGCGCACCCTGCTCGCGCAGTGGGGCGTCTCCATCATCGAGCTGGACCCGGTCGACAAGTCGCGCAGCGTCGACGAGTTCCTGGAGGCCCTCGTATGAAGCTCTACTTCGTGACCTCGAGCGAGAACAAGATCGACGAGGTGGCGGCCTACTTCGCCGGCAAGGGCGAGGCCGACAATGCACGCCTCACCTTCTGCCCCGTGCGCCACGACGTGCAGGAGATCATGCACCCCGAACTGGAGGCGGTCGTGCGCTCCAAGGCGCTCGAGGCCTACAAGTACCTCCGCCAGCCGTGCGTCGTCGAGCACGGGGGGCTCTTCTTCGAGGGGCTGCGCGAGCTCCCCGGCCCGTTAGGCAAGATCATCTGGAACGCCGTCGGCGAACGCATGTGCGCCTTCCTGCGCGAGGGCGACTCGCGACAGGCCGTCGCCCGCGCCATCCTGGGCTACTGCGACGGCAAGCAGATCACCCTCTATCGCGGCGAGACCCGGGGCGAAGTGGCCCGCGTGGCGCGCGGCGACTACAACCGCCACAACTGGGACCCGATCTTCATCCCCGAGGGGAGCGACATGACCTACGGCGAGATGGGGGCCGAGGGGAAGCAGCTGACCTCGCCCATGCTGCGCGCCTGGGAGTCGTTCCTCACCACCGAGTTCCCCACCGGCGCCACCGCCACCTGGAAACGCGCATGACCGCCATCCGCCGCACCGCCCTGCTCGCCTGCGTCATCACGTTAGGCATCGCCGG
>ERZ795044.1076-NODE-1076-length-25002-cov-8.216058_pt1 | contig 25002 bp, 21 predicted proteins | sample MGYA00375128_ERZ795044 | MGnify/ENA primary metagenome ERZ795044 (study PRJEB30173, sample SAMN05720213) | anaerobic digester metagenome | isolation source: active sludge of municipal wastewater-treating anaerobic digesters | place: USA | collected 2014-12-22 ... | reverse complement strand
GAAGACGAGCTTCACGCCCATCATCACCGCCGCGTACGGCGTGCCCCAGGCGTTCACATGGAACATCGGCACTACCGGGAGCATCACGTCGCGTTCCACGATCCCCGCGCCGTCCGACGAGATCGACATCAGCGTGTGCAGGACCAGCGAGCGGTGCGAGTACAACACCCCCTTCGGCTTCCCCGTGGTCCCCGACGTGTAGCACATGGCCGCGGCCGAGCGCTCGTCCAGATCGTCGAAGGGGAAGGGCTCGTCCGACGTGTTGGCCAGGAGCGCTTCGTAGTCGAGCGCCCCGGCGGGAGTCTCGCCGCCGTCGGACATCACGATGACGTGCTTCACGGAGACGTGCGGCGCCACCTTCTCCCACAGCGGCCAGAGCACGTGGTCCACGAGCACGACCTGATCCTCCGCATGACCGATGATGTACGACAGGTCGGTCGGATGCAGGCGCAGGTTGAGCGTATGAAGGACGAACCCCGCCGAGGGGATGGCGAAGTAGGCCTCGAGATGTCGCTGGTTGTTCCACGCCAGGGTGGCCACGCGAGCGCCGGGCTCGAGCCCGAGCTCCTCGAGAGCGTGGGCGAGTCGCCCGGCACGCGCGATGACTTCCCCGTACGTCGCGCGCGAGATGGTCCGGTCGGGACGGCGCGAAATCACCTGCTTCTCGGGGTACAGATCGCGCGCTCGCCGAATGATCATCGGGATCGAGAGCGGTACTTCCTGCATCAGGCCTTGCATGGGAAAGACTCCAGGCGGGCGACGATGTTGACTGTCGGGAGGAAATCCTGACCGGTGGGCGCGAAGAAACTGCTACGCATGCGCGAACGGCACAACCCGGCCGTTGAGGAACGAACGAGACGCCGGCACCGACGCAAGCCCTCGGGCCTGCCGAAGACGGACCAACACGGCGTGCTGGCCGCGCCGCGGCGGGGGCGCTAACCTCCGGCTTCCCCGCACCCTTTTCGTCATGTCGCGTTTGCGATCCGCGCTCGCCGCTGGCCGTGTTCCGCTCGTTGCCGCCGCTGCCTCCGTTGTCGCCGTCTCGATGGCGCCCACGCCCGCGCGCGCGCAGGGCAATACCGACGTCTTCCTCGCGTCGTTAGTGCTGCGCCCCGGCGCCGTGCAGGTCACCGCGCTCCGCAACGTGACGGCCCGCGAGGGCTACGACAACCAACCCGCCTTCTCGCGCGACGGCCGCACCCTCTACTTCACGTCGACTCGCGAGGACGCGCAGGCCGATATCTACGCGTACGCACTCGCCGATGGCACGATGTCGCGCGTCACCCGCACCGCGCCGGAGAGCGAGTACTCGGCGACGGAAGTCCCGGACGGTGGCGCACTGTCCGTGATCAGGGTCGAGCGCGACTCCACGCAGCGCCTCTGGCGTGTGCCGCTCGGCACGGGGACAGAAGCGGTGATCCTCCCGTCGCTCAAACCGGTCGGCTACCACGCCTGGGCCGATCCGTTTCGCCTCGCGCTCTTCGTGCTCGGAGCCCCGCCCGTCCTTGTCCTCGCGGATGTGCGCACCGGGCGCGCCGACACCCTCATGGTCAACATCGGGCGTTCGCTGCACCGCATCCCGGGCGGATCGCACGTCTCCGTCGTGAGCAAGGCGTACGAGGAGAACTGGTACATCATGGATCTCGATGTCGACACGAGGGCGATGCGTCCCGTGGCCAAGCTCCCCAAGGGCACCGAGGACTATGCCTGGCTCCCTGACGGGCGCCTGATTGCCGGGAGCGGCAGCAAGCTCTTCGTCGCCGACCCGTCCCGCGCGGCCGAGTGGGTCGAGGTGGCCGATCTCGGGTCGGGCGGGGTCACGGGCATCACGCGTCTCGCGGTCTCGCCCGCGGGAGACCGAGTCGCGATCGTCGCCATTCCGGCGACGCGGTAGTCGCGAGCACCGGTAGCCGAACGGGCCGCGCACTCGCCGTGCGCGGCCCGTCGCTCACCTCAAGTCACCGCAGGAGGTCAGCTCCAGGACGCCAGCTTCCGGAAGCACGACTTGGGGACCACCTGCACGCCGCGACGGGCCAGGGCTTCGTATCGCGCGAGCTTCTCCGGGTAGCGGGCGATCGCGCAACGTTCGTAGCCGAGCGACGAGAAGAAGCCGTCGGCGAGCGTCACGGCAAAGAGCTCGTCGATGTCGCGCCGCCTCGCGCTCGCCTCGACCCCGCGCACCACCATGCTGCCCAGCCCCTGTCCCTGTGCCTCGGGCGAGACGACGACCGAACTGACTTCCGCCAGCGACGGTGAGTACTCGAGCAGCGCGGCGCAGGCGAGCACGCGACCGTTGCGGTCGGTGACCACGACGTAGTCGTCTATGGCGGCGGCGATTTCGTCAGCGCTCCGGGGGAGAACGAGCCCGGCCTCGGCGTGATGGGCCACGAGCTCGTGAATCTCCGTGGCATCGGCATCGAGCGCGCCACGCACTACGTGCGTCGCGCTCAGGTGCGGGCGCGGCGAACGGATTGGGGGCGCGGTACGGCGGCGGGGCGCCAACTTATGCATGATCAATGCATAAATACCCATCACCATGCGCGCAAGGCCCCGCGCGCGAACCGCGACTTACCGGGGCGGGAGTTCGATGACCAGCTTGCCGGCCGTGTCGTTCGATTCGAGGCGAGCATGCGCCTCGGCGATGCGGGCGATCGGGTAGACCTCATCGATCGTCGGAATGAGCGACCCGTTCGCCACGCGCGGGACGATCTCCGACGCGAAGACCTCGGCGACGGCGATCCGTTCGGCGAGTGATCGGGAACGCATCACCGTCCCCTGGATCGTGAGGCGCTTGAACAGCGCCTGCCGCACGTCGAATCGCGCATCGCTCCCGCCGACCGCGCCGATGAGGAGGAGGCGCGCCCGATACGCCGCGGCGTCGACGCTGGCCCCCACGTAGCTCCCCCCGACGAGGTCGACCACGACGTCGGCGCCGTGATTCTCGCTCCACGCCTTCACGGCGGCGACGAGGGGGGCGGGCCCGTCGGGAAGGGCGATCCCGTCCTCCATGCCTAACGATCGGGCGACGGTGAGCTTGTCGGCGCGTCGCGAGGTGCCGAAGGCGCGCCCCCCCCAGGCGCGCGCCACCTGCACGGCGGCGAGTCCCACGCCGCTCGCCACGGCATGCACGAGCACGCGATCGCCCGCCCGCATCGCCCCCTGCGTGATCATTGCATCGTATGCGGTGAGGAAGGCCTCGGGGATCGCGGCCGCCTCGTGCCAGGTGAGCGTGTCGGGAATCCGGGCGATGGTCGCCTCGTGCACCACCACGTACTCCGCATGCGCGCCGCCTCCCACCAGCCCGAACACACGATCGCCGGCGTGCCAGCGTCGGGCATCGCTCCCCGTCGCGGCCACCTGGCCGGCGAATTCGAGTCCGGGAATGTCGGCGGGCCACCCCGGCGGGGCGGGGTAGCGGCCCAGGCGCTGCGCGAGATCTGCCCGATTGAGCGACGAGGCGTGCACGCGCACGAGCACCTCGTCGGGCCCCGGAGCCGGGGTGGGGACTTCGCGAATCTCGAGGACGTCTGGGGGGCCGAAGCGCGAAATGACGGCTGCGAGCATGAACGCTCCGCGGTACGATGGTGGAAGGACGGGGCCGCGCGAGCCCAAGCTAGCACGGTCCGTTCCCGCGTGGCGAAACTATGCGCCCTGCGCCGCGTACGATGCATCACACCAGCTTCACCGCCTCACGAGGAACTTCGCCATGTTCGGATTGCTAGCACTCGCCGCGAGCGTCGCGGTCGCCATGATCGGGTACACCCAGGCCCGTGCCTTCGTGCGCGAGCGCCTCCGCTACGTCGACCTCGCGCAATCCTCCTTTGCCCCGGTCATCGCCGGGCTCGGTGCGGCGATGCTGGCCAGTCCCATCGTCGCGCTGCTCCCCTTCATTGGTGGCGGGACCGCCCTCGGCTTCGGGATCAGCGTCGGCATGGGGGTCCTCAACGGCCAGCGCGACGTGCGCCGCGCCCTCCCGCCGGGAATCTGACCCGTGCGCGCGCCGCCTAACGGCTGCCGGTGATCGGCGTGCCGCTGGGCGGCGTCGGCGTTCGGGCCGCCAGGTGGCTGCGCGCCCGGTCCAGCGCGTCTTCGAGCGTCGTGTAGATCGACTCGGGGCCGAGTTCCTCCATCAGCGCAGACCGCTCGAGGGTCGCAAGCGGTTGCGTGTGAATCTCGGCGATCAACACGAGGCTTCGATCGACCTTGCTCCGGTGCACCACGTCGCGTAACGCGCGCAGCCCCGTGGCATCGAGCAGCGACACGTTGCGCATCCGGATGATCTGGACCTTCGGCTTGTTGGCCACCTGGTTCAGCGTGTCCTTGAAGGTCTCAGCCGCGCCAAAGAAGAACGCGCCGTTGATCTCGTACACGTCGACCCCCGCCGGGATGTCGTAGGCGCCGACCGCTCGGTCGTCGCGCTCACCCTCTCCCCCGGCCTCACGCCGCAGTTCGCGCGTCACCGCGCTCACGTTGGTGACCTCCGACATGCGGTGCATGAAGAGGAACGACGCGAGGACCATCCCGACCTCGATCGCGACCGTGAGGTCGACGACCACCGTGAGGAAGAACGACACGAGGAGGACGGCGACGTCGGCGCGAGGACCGCGCAACTCATCGAGGAAGGTCCGCCACTCGCTCATGTGGTAGGCGACGACCACGAGGATGGCGGCGAGCGTCGCCATCGGGATGAGCGCGGCGAGCTTGCCGAAGAAGAGCGTGATGAGGAGCAGGACGAGCGCGTGCACGATCCCCGCCACCGGCGTGCGTCCGCCATTCTTGACGTTGGTCGCGGTGCGGGCGATGGCCCCGGTCGCGGGGATCCCACCGAAGATGGGGGAGGCGATGTTGGCCACCCCTTGTGCGATCAACTCCACGTTGGAGCGATGGCGCGAGCCGATCATCCCGTCGGCGACCACCGCCGAGAGGAGTGACTCGATGGCGCCGAGCAAGGCAATGGTGAAAGCCGGCGAGACGAGGCTCTGGATGAGGGCGAACGAGACGTGGGGGACAACCGGACGCGGGAGCGATGCCGAGAGCTCCCCGAACCGGCTCCCCACGGTGTCCACCGGCAGGTGCAAGAAGTAGACGGCACCCGTGGTCACGAGGAGTGCCACGAACGGCGACGGGATCGTGCGATTGACCCGTGGCCACCAGAGCACGATGGCCAAGGCGGCGACCGCCACGCCGATTGAGGCCGGGTTGACGGTCTGCAGGTGCTCCGCGTACGCCGCGAGCTTCTCCACGAAGTCGGCCGGGACGGTGCCCATCTTCAGCCCCAGGAAGTCCTTCACCTGGCCCGTGAAGATGATGACGGCGATTCCGCTGGTGAAGCCGGTGATGAGGGGCTGCGGAATGAACTTGATGATGGCCCCGAGTCGCGCGAGCCCCATCGCGACGAGCATCACGCCCGCCATGATCGTCGCCACCGTCAGGCCGTCGATCCCGTACTTCTGGACGATGCCGTACACGATGACCACGAAGGCCCCGGTCGGGCCACCGATCTGGACGCGCGAGCCGCCGAGCGCCGAGATGAGGAAGCCGGCGACGATGGCGGTGTAGAGGCCGCGTTCCGGGGTCACGCCGCTGGCGATGGCAAAGGCGATCGCCAGCGGCAGTGCGACGATCCCGACGATCGTGCCGGCCGTCAGGTCGGCCACGAACTGCCGACGATCGTACTCCTTGAGCGTGGTGACGAGTTTTGGAACGAACACGGGCGGGGCGAGGGTGCTGAGGCGCGGAGGAGCGACGCGGACCGCGTTGGTCCACCTCGCATGATGTATCGGCCGTCTCGGAATGTCACCCCGATGGAGCGAGATTGCCCTCGACGCTAAGTTTTCTTGATTGCCCGCGCCGTGCTTCGGCCAGCGACGGGCGCGTGTCCCGTGCCTCTCACGCGAACCGCCATGCATCCGCGCCTTTCCGAACTCCTCGACTACGCCGACACCACGCGAAGCGACCTGCTGGCCGCCGTGTCGACCTTTCCCACCGCGCAGTGGAACGCGCCGGCGGCCGATGGCGGGTGGAGCCTGGCCCAGCAGCTGACGCACTTGTACCTGGTGGAGCATTCGTCGGTCCGCGCGATGTTTCGCGCGCTCAAGGACGCGAAGAAGGTCGGGCTCGGGCCAGAGACCGAGACGTCGTCCGTCCGTGGCGCACTCGATGCCACCGACCTCGTGATGGGGACGCAGAAGCTCGCGGCGCCGGACTTCGTGCAGCCGGCGACGTCGTTCCCGGACCTCGCGACGGCCCTGGCCAAGCTCGCCGAGTCGCGCGAGGGATTGCGCGCCTGGGCGGCGGAGGGCGATGGCTGCGCGCTCGCAACCGTCACCTTCCCGCACCCGCGCCTCGGGACGCTCAACCTGTACGAGTGGGTGCTGATGATCGCGGGGCACGAACGCCGACACCTGGCGCAGATCGAACGGTTGCGCCTGACGGTGACCGGGTGATCGTCACGCTCGACCGGCTGGCGGCGGAGTACGCCGTCGCCCGCCTCGCGCCCGGGTCGGGGTGGCCGCACTGGGCCACCTGGTCGCGCGAGTTTGTCTCCGTGAGCCGGACGCTCGCGGAGACGTCGGTCATCTGCGAGGCGCAGTACGTCCCGGCGACGGTGCCGGCCGAGCGTGGCTTCGCGGCGTATGTCGTCCGCGGCCCGCTCCCGTTCTCGCTGGTCGGGGTGATGGCGGCGATCACCGCGCCGCTCGCGGCGGCCGCGGTACCGCTCCTCGCCGTGTCGACGTACGACACCGACGTCATCCTCGTGCGCATCGCCCACGCGACCTCGGCCGAGCAGGCCTGGGACGCGAGCGGGATCGAGATCGGTACACGCTGAGACCCGCGGGCGCGCCGCCGTGCCCGACGGCCGCGGTCGACAGCCGAAGCCGACGGTCGCAGTCGGTCGTTAGGCGAACGGGACCCGGTCCGGGCCGCGGGGGAGGGTGAGGGTGAAGGTGGAGCCCTCGCCGACTTCGCTCTCGACCGTCAGTTCGCCTCCCATGCCGCGCGCGAGTTCGCGCGAGATCGCCAGGCCGAGCCCCACCCCCTCCTTGGACGAGCGCAGGGTGCGATTGGCCTGCACGAACGGCTCGAAGATCCGCTCGAACTGCTCGGCGGGGATGCCGATCCCCGTATCGCGCACGCGTAGGTGCACCAAGCGCGATTCCGCGGCGCACGACACGTCGATCTGGCCGCCGGCCGCGGTGAACTTGGCGGCGTTGCCCAGCAGGTTGAGCAGGATCTGCTGCAGCTTTTCGCTGTCGGCGCGCACCGTGACCGTGGCGTCGCACGGGGAGATCTGGTACACCAGTCGTCGCTCGCGCAGCTGCGGCTCGATGAGCGATTCGACGGCGCGAATCGACGCGGCCACCGGGACGTTGGTCAGGTCGTACATCACGCGGCCGGCGTCGAGGCGGGCGAAGTTCAGCACCGAGTTGATGAGCCCCAGCAGGTGGCGCTGGTTCTGCCGGATCTTTTGCAGGTCGACGACCTGCGCCTCGGTGACGGCGCCGCGCAGCCCGAGTTCGATGAGCTCGGCGTAGCCGGCGATGGCATTGAGCGGGGTGCGCAACTCGTGCGACATCATCGCCAGGAAGTCGCTCTTGGCGCGACTCGCCCGTTCGGCTTCGGTCCGTGCCGCTTCGGCCTCACCACGGGCGCGATGCTCGGCGGCGAGTAGGTGGGCATTGTCGAGCGCCATCGCAGCGCGTCGTGCGAGCTCTTCGGCCAGCGCCAGGTCGCCCTGGTCGAATCGCCGCCGCATGCCGCGTGTCCCCATTCCCATGGCCCCGAGGACGCGACCGCGGGTCGAGATCGGGACCATGAGGAGCGAGGTGGTCCCGGTGGCCCGCGCCAGTTCGATGACCGACTGCTCGCCGGAGAGCATGCTGGCGATGCTGGCGTCGTTGACGCTGGGGACGAGGATCGAACGCGCGTCGCGCAGGGCATGCCAGACCGGGTGGGTGGGCGTGCCGTCGACCGGGTGCTGCCGGTCGAAGGCCTGCAGCGCCTCGAACATCGACTGATCGGTCGATTCCATCGCCACCACGCCGATGCTCCCGCCATCCCGCACGACGAAGATCACGCAGACGTCGGCCAGCTCCGGCACGACGCGTTGCGCGAGCAGGGCGAACGTGCGCTGGATGTCGAGGGATCCGGCGAAGGCGGCCGACGCCTCGGCGAGGACGCGGGAGGCGATCTCGGCACGCTTGCGCGCGGTGATGTCGATGAAGGCCCCGACACTCCCGCGGACGCAATGGTCGTCATCGACGATCGGGGCGGCGCTGGCGAGCAGGGTGACGCGCGTGTGGTCCTCGAAGACCAGTTCGTGCTCGCTGTACGGGATGGACTCGCCGGAGCTCGCCGCCAGCTGCAGCGGAAGCTGGTCCGCTCGCAGCTCCGCGCCGTCGCGGAAGGCACGGAACGGGAGGGCATCGCCGTCGGGCCCCGACTTGGAGGCGTTGACCCCGGTGGGAATGCGCAGGAGGGTGGCCATGGCGGGGTTCACGGTGATGTCGGTCCCCTGCGGATCGTTGGCCAGTCCGATGCCGACGGGGATCACCTTGAGGAGCGTCTCCATCTCATCGACACGGCGCTTGAGCGCCGTGGTGAGCCGGGACACCTCTTCCTCGGCACGGCGGCGCACGGTGGTGTCGACCGCGTGCACCCCCACGCCATCGCCGAGCGGGAAGGCATTGCCTTCGTAGTAGGACTCGGCGTAGGTGCCACGCGCCGTGAAGGGGACGGTGGCGCGCGTTTGCCGCGCCTCGAGCATCGCCAGATGCAACGCCCCGCCGACGAGGCGGGGAAAGGCGTCCCAGATCACGCGCCCGACCATGTCATCAGGGTCGAAGCCATTGTCCCGCACGAACTCGCGCATGGCGCGATTCAGGTGCCGGTAGCGCCACTCGGCATCGCACACGAAGTACTGGTCGCTCATGCGCTCGAGCGAGTCCGTGTGCCGTTCGATCGCGGCCTCGGCGGCGTGCCGCGCCGCTCGTTCGCGGGCGAAGAGCTGGGCGCGCTCCAGGGCGAGCGCCGACTGGTGGGCCAGCGCGTCGAGGAACTCACGCTCGTCAGGCGCAAAGTCGCGCGCGTCCGGGAACGTGATGACCAGGACACCGACGAACCGCTCGGCGGTCGCCAGCGGCAACGCGACGCGCGCGCCCGCGGGCGCGGAGAACTGCGCGATGGCCGGTGCGATCGCCTCGAGGGCGGGCTGCGAGGTGACGTAGAGCGGAATGCGATCGTGCACGAGGCGCGTGACGGCGGGAAACGCCGAGACGCGTACCTGCGAGAACCGCGACACGAGGGTATCGGGATACCCGATCCAGGCCACCACCGCGAGGGTGTCGCCATCTGCCGACAGCTCGGTCACCGCGGCCGCTGACGCCCCGATCGCCTCGAGCGAGTTGCGCAGGATGGCACTCAGCACCTGCTCGCGCTCGAGCGAGGAGGCGAGCGTGGCCGCGATCCGCTGCAGTGTGATCGCAAAGCGCGCCGCGCGTGCAAGCTCGGCCACGCTGTGCGGCCGATTCTCGAGCGCGGCAAAAGGACGATCGTCTGACGGCGGAAGCGACTCGAACACGGCGGGGGCGTCGAAGGGCAGTGTGGCGTCCCTCCAAGCTGTCACCGACAAGCGGCGCCAACAACTCGGGGAACTCCTAGCACACCCATCGATAAAACCATCCGCTGGCTCGTGCGTTCCCGGCGCCCGGCCACGCCGGACACGTCGGCCACCGTTCGGCGTGACCGCTTGGACCGGTGTGCGGCGCGGGCGGCCGGCGAGTGCGTTGCGCGGCGCGCCCGGGGTCGTTAGGCGGCGTCCGGCGTGGTGCCGTCGGCGCTCGCCTCAGGGCCGTCGCGGCGACCGAGCATCCACGTCAGCACCCAGTACGCCAGCACCAGCGGAATCGCGAGCTTGAGCGCCACCACGCCGATGGAGACGATCCACATCGTCGCCGTGACGAGGAGCCCGCCGATGAGGACGACCAGCAGGACGGGGAGCCCGATGACCGCCAGGACCAGCAGCAGCGGAAGCGCGAGCACGGCGAGCATGATGAGGAACGGCAAGCCAAGCGCCTTGAGGATGAAGGCGAGCGGGAGGAGCCACCCCAGGCTCCCGAAGGCCTTGAGGACGAGCTTGAGGATGGCCCACTTGGCGAGCAACGACTTGAGCACGACCCACATGAGACTCTCTCGGCGCTGAATGGTCTGGCTCCCCCTACGCGCCGTCGTCCGCCCGGTTTCGCGCCGTACGCCGGCGCGGCTGGGCGGGTGGTCGGTGAGCGGCGGATGTGGGGCCTCGGGTCCCGCGCCGCTAAGAATGCGAAGAGATCCCCCGTCGGGGGAGGGTCCCCCGATCGGCCGACCACGCGACGACCGACGGCTGGCTACCTTATGCCGTCTCCCGCATCCGACAATGGCTGAACCGAAGCTCCCCTCCACGCCCCCGAAGAAGCCGAAGGTGAACACGGCGCGCGCCTGGTCCGAGACCCGCGCGCTCATGTGGACGCACCGGCGCTCGCTGGCGATCGGCTTCCTGCTCATGCTCGTGAATCGACTCTCCGGGCTGGTCCTGCCGGCGAGTTCGAAGTACCTGATCGACAACGTCCTCTCGCAGGGGCGCGTCGACCTGCTGCTCCCGCTCGCGTTGGCCAGTGGCGGGGCAACGATCATCCAGGCGATCACGTCGTTCGCCCTCTCGCAGGTCGTGAGCATCGCGGCCCAGCGCGCCATCACCGACATGCGCATTGACGTGCAGCGGCACATCCTGCGCCTTCCGGTCTCCTTCTTCGATTCGACCAAGACCGGCGTCCTGATCTCGCGCATCATGACCGACGCCGAGGGGATCCGGAACCTCGTCGGGACCGGGATCGTGCAGCTGGTGGGGGGGCTGCTCACCGCGCTCATCGCGCTGGGCGTGCTGTTCTACACGAGCTGGAAGCTCACCTCGCTGACGCTGGTGGTGCTGGCGGCGTTCGGGGTGATGATGGCGATCGCCTTCAAGCGCCTGCGCCCGATCTTCCGGGAGCGGAGCGTGATCAACGCCGAGGTCACCGGGCGCCTCACGGAGACGGTCGGCGGCGTCCGCATCGTGAAGGTCTACACGGCGGAGGATCGCGAGGAGCGCGTCTTTGCCGGGGGGGCGGAGCGCCTCTTTGCCAACGTGCGCTCGACCATCACCGGGACGAGCGCGGTGGGGGCGGCGACGACGGCGATCGTCGGCGTGATCGGCGTGCTGCTCACGATCATGGGGGGACAGGCCATCATCGCCGGCGAGATGTCGTTAGGCGACTTCGTGCGCTACATCTTCTTCATCGGCCTGGTGGCGGCGCCGCTGGTGTCGATCGCGTCGATCGGGACGCAGATCTCCGAGGCGTTCGCCGGCCTCGATCGCATCCGCGAGATCCGCGACATGGCGACCGAGGACGCGCTCGATGCGTCCAAGGCCTCCGTCCCCACGCTCGACGGGGCCATCGAGTTCCGCCACGTCGACTTCGAGTACACCGAGGGGGTCCCCGTCCTCAAGGACATCTCGTTCCAGGCGCCGGCGGGGTCGACGACCGCACTCGTGGGATCGAGCGGGGCCGGGAAGAGCACGCTGATCGGGCTGGTGATGGCCTTCAATCGCGCCAAGTCGGGGCAGGTCATCGTCGATGGGCACGACCTCGAATCGCTCAAGCTGCACGAGTATCGCAGCCACCTGGGCGTCGTTATGCAGGACAACTTCCTCTTCGACGGTTCGATCCGCGACAACATCGCCTACGCCCGTCCCGATGCCACGGACGAAGAGGTCCGGCAGGTGGCGCGCATTGCGCACGTCGACGAGTTCGTCGAGACGTGGGAGAAGCGCTACGACACGGTCGTCGGGGAGCGCGGCGTGAAGCTGTCCGGAGGCCAGCGCCAGCGGGTGGCGATTGCGCGGGCGATCCTGGCCGACCCGCGCATCCTCATCCTGGACGAGGCGACATCGTCGCTCGACAGCGAGAGCGAGGCGCTCATCCGCGACGGGCTGCAGCGGCTGCGCACGGGGCGCACGACCTTCGTGATCGCCCACCGCCTGTCGACGATCGAGAGTGCCGACCAGATCCTGGTGATCGAGGACGGGCGCATCATCGAGCGCGGAACGCACGCCGAGCTGATGGCGCTGCGCGGACGGTACAAGGAGCTGCACGATCGCCAGTACGGGATCGAGACCGACCGGTTCATCAATCCCGGCGAGGACTTCACGCCGGAGCCCGACGCGGCGGATGCGATCGCCCCCTCGCGCGGGCGGGGCGCCTCGTGATGCGGGCTCGTTAGGGACGCTCGATCACGGACATGGGGTGCCGCCGGCGCGGGGGGTCCCGTTAGGCCGGCGGCGCCGATCCCACCGACGCGCCGCGCGGCCCCGATGCCGCTGGGCGGGCGCGGCCGTCAGTCTTCGGGATGGCTCCCGTTGCCGTTCTCGTGCTCGCCGTGCGTCCCCGTGCCATTGCCGTTTGACGAGTGTGGCACGCCGAGGACCATCTGCACGAGGGCGCTCAGCGTGCGATGCGACTCCATCGGATGCCGCAACGAGACGTCGGCGTTCACTTCGTAGTGATTGCGCCGCCCGTCACGTGACTTGGTGAGCGCACCCGACTCTTCGAGCTCGGCGATGATCTTCTGGACCGCGCGCTCGGTGATCCCGACCTGCGAGGCGATCTCGCGCAGCCGTACGTCGTGGTCGCGGGCGATCGCCAACAGGACGTGGGCGTGGTTCGTGAGGAAGGTCCACTGCGTGGAACCAGTGGCGGCGGCACGCGTTTCGGGTGTGGTCGACGTCATTGGGCTACGGCTGGGTGCGGCGCGGACGGTCTGGTCGGTAAGGCGTACGGCGCTTCGGGTATTCGAGGCCGCGCCTATATAGCAGAAACCGGTCGACGTCGCCATCGGAACGAGAGTCTAATCCAAGTAGTCCTAATGGCTTACGGCTCCCGCCCGTCTGGGTGGGATGAATCCCGACGCCCCTCAGCGCGCCGCAACGCCCCCGCCCCCCCGGGTGCGCCCCGGCTGGAGTCGGCACAATTCGGCGCCCGAAGACCGGGAGATTTGCGGGAGGCGTGGTAGCCGCGGCTGCCCCTGCGGTAAGTTCCCGCCGCCCGTTTCCCCGCCGACTTGCCAGACTCCTCGAAATCCGCCTCGCCCGACCGTCCCGCTGTGCCCGCGCCTGCCGCGCCCGCCGCGCCATCGGGAAGTCGAAAGAGCGCCCTGATCGGCGCCGCCTTCCTCATGGCGACGTCGGCCATCGGCCCGGGCTTCCTGACGCAGACGGCGGTCTTCACCGAGCGGCTCGGGGCGAGTTTCGGCTTCGTCATCCTGATGAGCATCCTGCTCGACCTCGGGGCACAGCTCACCACCTGGCGGGTCATCGCCGCGGCCAACCGGCGGGCGCAGGACGTGGCCAACCTCGTCCTGCCGGGGCTGGGGACCTTCCTCGTCGCCCTCGTGGCGATCGGAGGGCTGGCCTTCAACATCGGGAACGTCGCGGGAGCGGGACTCGGCCTCAACGTCCTGCTGGGGGTCCCGGTGACGACCGGGGCCGTGGTGAGCGCCGCGATCGCCATCGCCCTCTTCCTGGTGAAGGAGGCCGGTCGGGCGATGGATCGGTTTGCGCAGTTCCTCGGCTTCGTGATGGTCGGCCTCACGGTGTACGTGGCCATTGCGTCCACCCCGCCGATCGGCGAGGCGGTGGTGCGCACCATTGTCCCCGAGCGCGTCGACGTGTTCGCGATCGTGACGCTCGTGGGGGGGACGGTGGGCGGCTACATCACCTTCGCTGGCGCGCATCGCCTGCTCGATGCCGGGATCGGCGGCGCGGCCTCGATCCCGGCCGTCACGCGCTCGGCGGGACAGGCCATCGGCATCGCGTCGTTGATGCGCGTCCTGCTCTTCCTCGCCGCGTTAGGCGTGGTGTCGAAGGGGGGAGTCCTCGACGCGGCCAATCCCCCCGCCTCCGTCTTCAAGCTCGCCACCGGCGCCGTGGGCTATCGCCTGTTCGGGATCGTGATGTGGGCGGCGGCGATCACGTCGGTGGTGGGGGCGGCCTACACCTCGGTCTCGTTCCTCCGCTCGGTGAGCGGCTGGGTCGACCGCTCACCGGCCCGGGTCATCATCGCGTTCATCGTGGTGTCGACGGGGGGCTTCCTGCTGGTGGGGCGACCGGTCAAGACGCTGATACTCGTCGGGTCGCTGAACGGGTTGATCCTTCCGGTCGCCGTCGCGTCGATGTTGATGGCTGCGCGACGCCGCGACATCGTCGGCGACTACCGGCACCCGCCGCTCCTCTTCGGTGCGGGGTGGCTGGTGGCGGTCTCCATGGCTGCGATGGGGGCGTACACGCTCGTGCGGGATATCCCGGCACTTCTGACGCGGTAGGCGGGGGCGGAGATCGCGGCTGCCTGACGGCCGGGAGTTCGTAACGACGAGGCGGCGCAATCGTCTTTTGGAGGTCGCCGGATCCCTCGCCGCCGACCTCCCGCCATGCACTCTCCCACCGCCACGAGCCCGACCGGTCACACCGAGTCGATCCCGCACGAACTCCGTGAGTTCGCGCAGGACTTTGCCGTGGCCGTCCACAAGCGAGGGATCTACCCGGCGGCGCACCCCATGCAGCTCGGGGCGGTCGAAACGGTGGTCGCGAGGCTGCAGCACATCTTCGCCATGCGCCATGAACTGGCGATCGGCGTCGCCCGGACGCACCTCCTCCTCGATGGACACCCGACCGACGAGGAGCACCCGCTGCTGCGCGACCTCGCCGGCCGTATGCACGACCACCAGCTGGGTGGCGTACGCCTCATGGTCGGGATCTCGCGCGACGAACTCGACGGCTTTGTTGCGGCCCTTTCGGACTCTCCGCTGAGGGGCGGGGAACCGATTGGCAGCCGAGCCCGGGACCTCGAGCGTCAGTGGCCGCACATCCACATCTCGCCGGTGGCGTTTCACCAGCTCGCCCTCCTCTCCGATGACGCGGAGGACGGCGATGTCGGGGCTGTCGTGGCGAGTCGCGCGAGCGAGGTGTGGACCGCCCTCGCCCAGACGGCGTTGGCCGGGGGCGAAGGCGAGGGCCAAGGCTCGGGAGACGGTGAGGGGTCGGCGGTGCATCAGCCGGCGCAGCTTGCGGCGTCGATCGAGCGGCGTCTCGCCGATCCACGCTCCCGTGATCAGGTGCTGACGGCGCTGCTGCGGGCCGTGGACGAACTCGAGTCGCCGGAGGTCGCGGGCGACGGCGGACTGCGCCAACGGGTGACAAGCCTGGTGGAGCTCCTCAGCGAGGAGGCGATCGCGCAGCTGCTGGAGATGAACGGCGATCGCACGCGACGCGACGCCTTCCTGCACAAGGCGAGCGACGTGCTCGGAGCGCAGGCGGTGGTCGACCTGGTGCGGGTGGCGGCCGCCCAGGACGGCGCGCCGGTGTCGTCGGCGATGCTGCGGCTGCTGCAGAAGCTGGCGCGCGGCGCCTCGCGCGGGCGCAACTCCGCGCGATCGATGGACGCCGCCCTGCGCCGGGCGACGCGCCGATTGCTGCGCGACTGGACGCTGGATGATCCCAATCCCGAGGCATACTCGCTGGTGTTGGGTGACCTGGCGCAGCACGCGGGGGGGGCGGCGCGCGACCAGCACCGCGACAGCTGCGAACCCGAGCGCATCGTGGAGATGAGTCTCGACGCCGGGGTGGTGACGACGAGCACCGAGTCGGCGCTGGGGCGCCTGGTGATGCGCGAGGGGGTCGCCGCCACGCTCGAGCGGCTCATGAAGCTCCCGGAGTCGCCGGAGCGGGACCTGCTCGAAGGGCGCCTGGTGAACGACGCGATGCTGCGTGAGCAGCTGGCGGCCGAGCGTCCCGACCAGCACGTGCTCGGGCACGCGGTCGATCGGTTGCGGGCGCGAGCCATCGACCCGATCCTGCAGGCGCTGGTGCGGCGCGACGAACAGGATGCCGAGTGGGCGGTCGCGCTCATGATGCGCCTGGGGTTCGACGCCCTCGTCCCGCTCGGGCAGGCGGTCCCGACGCTCCCGCCGCGCGCGCTGCGCCACGTCCTGGCGGTCTTCGACCGCCTCGATGCCTGGCCGCCGGGGGTGGAGCCGTCGGTGCTTGCGCGTCATCCCGATGCGTCGGTGCGTCGCGAGGCGATTCGATTCCTGCTCAAGCACGACGCCACGCGCGACGCGGGGACGATGCTCGGGCTGCGCGACGCCGACCTGCGCACCTTCGGGCTGGCAATGAGCGCGGTCATGCGCGCCTGTACGATCGAGGCCGCCCGCCTGCTCATGCATCGCTACGACGACCCGGACATCGGCGCCGAGCTGCGCTCGCGCATGGCCCGCGCGATCGCCAGCGTGCGCACGCCGGAGACGCTCGACTGGCTCGTTGCGCAGGTCCTGACCACGCGCTGGATCGTGGGATCGGTGCGGCTGCGCAAGTCGTCGTTGGAGGTGCGCGCGATCATCGCGGCGATCGCCCAGTTCCATCGTGGCGAACCGGCCGCCGAGCAGGTGTTGCGGCTGGCGGAGCGCAGTCGCGACGACGACCTACGCCGCGCGGCAAGCGCGCGGCTCGAACGCCTGGGAGGGCGATGACCGACGCGACGCTGTACCTCACCTCGCTGGCGCAGGCGCTGGCCAAGATGTCCCTGTATGCCGAGGGACATCCGTCGCGCGCGCGCGCGGCCGACGCGTCGTTCGCGCGGCTGCGGACCCTGCAGCAGGTCGACGCGACGCCGACCTTCTCCTTCCTGGGGCGCGAGGTGATCTACTACGAGCGCACGTTGCGCGACCTGGCCGACTGGGACTGGGCACAGCGCTTCTCGAGCGCCGGGGTGCAGCGCATCGAGTTCGAGGCGGCCGTCGACCGGGAGAGCTACCACGCCTTCCTCGAGGAGCTGCTCACGCGCGTGGCGCTCGCCCAGGGGATGCGCGACAAGCCGCTCGCCATCGCCGCGTCGCCGCGCGCGACGCCGATCCGCTTCGGGGCCGTGGGGGTGCGCGGTGACGCGGAGAGCGACGATGAGGCAATCGACGCCGAACTGGAGGAAAGCGAGCGCCTCGACCTCTCCGAGGAGGCCGACGTCGTGACCTGGATGCACGACGAGGTCCTGGTGGCCCACCAGTTGCCCCTGGCGGAGGCCGAAGCGGTGGTCCACTCGCTCGCCCACGCGATGCAGGGCTCCTCGCGGGCGCTCATCCCGCTGCTCACGCTGAAGGAGTTCGACCAGTACACCACCACGCACGCGCTCAACGTCTCGGTGCTGGCGATGGGGCTCGCCGAGCGACTGGGGTTGTCGGCGCGCGAGGTGAAGGGTTACGGCGTCGCGGGGCTGCTCCACGACATCGGCAAGGTGAAGATCCCGCCCGAGGTGCTCAATAAGCCGGGGGTCCTCACGCCAGAGGAGTTCGACCTCATGCGGTCGCACACGGTGGAGGGGGCCAGACTCATCCTCGAGGCGGACCGGCACCTGGACCTCAGCGCGGTCGTCGCCTTCGAGCACCACATCATGATCGACGGTGGCGGTTACCCCACGCGTTGCACCCGGCGGGACTGCCACCACGCCAGCCGCCTCGTGCACGTCTGCGACGTCTTCGATGCCCTGCGCACGCACCGCCCCTACCGCGTGGCGTGGGACACCGCGTCGATCCTCGCCTACATCGAGAAGCGCATCGGGAGCGAGTTCGACCCCGTGATCGCCGATGCTTTCCTCTCGATGATTCGCGGGTCGGAGATGCGGCTGGCACACGCGCGTTCCATCGACGAGGACGTGCTGGTCGGCGCGTTGTGACGCGCGCCGGTCGCCGGGCGGTGCGCGTCCCGGCGATCGGTGCTAGAGCCCCAGGTGCCCCAGATGATACGGGAGCATCTGGCGCCACGCCGGCCAGTCGTGGCGCACGTCGTGCCCCCACAGGTCGAGCCAGTGCGGAATCCCCTTGGCGTGCAGCGACTCGGACAGTCGGCGCGAGGCGTCGGGGGCCTCGTACGCCCCCTGGCCCGTGACGATGACGATGCGCGACTGCTGTTGGAGCAGGTGGAGCGCTCCTCCCTCGATGCCGGGGAGGTACCAGAGCGGGTTGTTGAAGAAGACGTTGTCGTCGGTGTACCCCTTGAGGTAGTTCGGCGACAGGTCGTAGAAGCCCGACATCGCGATCATCCCGCCAAAGAGGTCCGGGCGCCGGAGGAAGGCGTTGGCCGCGTGAAACGCGCCGAACGACGCTCCGGTTGTGAGCGCGCGCGCCCCGCCGTCGCGACAGACCGTGCGCATGTACGGCACCACCTCTTCCTCGATGTAGGACGAGTACAGCGCCTGGCGTCGCGCCCGCTCCGGGACCGGGGTGTCCCGGTCCATCCACGCGTAGGAATTGATGCTGTCGATCGAGAACAGGCGGATGCGTCCCGCCATCAAGGACTGCTCGACCGCCTTCACCAGAAAGAAGCGCTCGTTCTCGAGGAAGTCGGCGGCGGCGGTGGGGAAGAGCAGGATCGGGGCGCCGGCGTAGCCGTACGATACGATCGGCATGTGGAGTCCGAGGCGCGGGGAGCGCCACCCATCGATGACACGCGGGAGCGATGGGTCGATGTACTGGATCGACATGGCGGGATCGGAACGGAGAAGATGGGGAGTGGCGCCCCCGGTGCAGCGGCGGCGATCGAAAGGTACGAGCGCCGCCGCGCGCGGCAACGGATTGGACCGGTTCGCGTGAAAACGGTACCGCGCTCTGGCCCGAGCGCCGCGACCTTCCCGTCATGCTCGCAGCCATTCGTTCTGCCGCCGTCCTGGGGGTCGAGGCCTACGACGTCACCGTGGAGGTCGACGCCACCAAGGGGCTCCCCCAGTGGACCATCGTGGGGCTCGCCGCCGGCGCGGTGAAGGAGGCGAAGGAACGCGTGGCGTCGGCGCTCGCCAATGCCGGGTTCCTGCTCCCGCCACGGCGTTACACCATCAACCTCGCCCCGGCCGACCAACGGAAGGACGGCACCGCCTTCGACCTCCCCATCGCCCTCGGCGTCCTCGTCGCCACGGGACAGCTCGACGCGGCCGCGGTCGACGGCGTGGCCGCGTTAGGCGAGCTGGGACTCGACGGCTCGGTGCGCGGCGTGCGCGGGATCCTCCCCGTCGCGTTGCATCTGGCGACGAGTGGCGCGCGGACGCGCGACGACCGGCTCACGCTCGTCGTCCCGCCGCACAACGCCGACGAGGCGCGGGTCGTCTCGCGGCTCCACAGCGTCGCCCCCGCCACACTCGGCGCGCTCGTGGCCGCGCTGCGCGCGCGAGGCACGGGGCGGTGGGACGGCATCGCGACGCTGCCGCGCCGCGGCGAAACAGGGGGCGACGGCGCGGACGCGGACACGCCGACGCCGGGCCTCGTCGGCGCCGACGAGCGTCTCGACCTGCGCGACGTGGTCGGGCAGGAGTCGGCCAAGCGTGCCCTCGAGATCGCCGCCGCCGGCGGGCACGCCCTGCTGCTCGTCGGCCCACCGGGGGGCGGCAAGACGATGCTGGCGCGGCGACTCGCAGGAATCCTCCCGCCGCTCAGCGAGGACGAAGCGCTCGAGGTGATGGCGATTCAGTCGGTCGCCGGCGTCCTCTCGGCGCGCGGACGCATCGTGGGGGAGCGTCCCTTCCGAGCGCCGCACCATACCCTCTCGGTGGCGGCGCTCATCGGCGGCGGGTCGCTCCCCCGTCCCGGCGAGGTGAGTCTCGCGCATCACGGCGTCCTCTTCCTCGACGAGTTGCAGGAGATCCCTCGGTCGGTACTCGACGCCCTCCGGCAACCCATGGAGGACGGGCGCGTGCTCATCTCACGCGCGCAGCAGTCGCTGGCCTTCCCGGCTCGATTTGCCCTCGTCGGCGCCATGAATCCGTGCCCCTGTGGTCACGCCGGGCAGGGCGCGCGCCCCTGCACCTGTACGCCGACCGACGTGTCGCGCCACCGCGCACGCGTCTCGGGGCCGCTCGCCGATCGCCTCGACATGACGATCCATGTCCCCGCTGTCTCCATCGCGGCACTCGGCGAACGGACCGAGGGAGAGGCCTCGGTGCTCGTGCGCGCACGCGTCGTCGCCGCGCGTGTTCGGCAGCACGAGCGCTACCGACGACTTCGTCGCGTCACCTGCAATGCGCACGTCGCCGGGCGATGGCTCGACGCGCACACCCCGATCTCCACGGATGCGCGATCGCTGCTCACCACCTCGGCCGACCGCCTCGCGCTTTCGGCGCGGGGCTACCATCGCGTGCTCAAAGTCGCGCGCACCGTCGCCGACCTCGATGGGAGCGATGGCATCGAGCAGATGCACGTTGCCGAAGCGCTCTTCGTTCGAACTCCCGACAGCCTGTCAGCGCGCGCGGAGGTCGCGTAGCTTTGCCGCATGTCGTCCTCTTCACGCGCGCCAGCGCCCATCGCCGACGTCGTTCCGCGCGCGGCGGTCGGCGCCGAAGCGGAGTCGGCCACCGACCTCGACGCTGGCGTCGACGCGGATGCGGCTGTGGGCGCCGAGGCCGAAGCGCGCGAGGCGGCCCTGGCCGGCTGGCTCCTGCAACAGGGGTCGGTCCTCGTCGGCTTCAGTGGCGGGGTCGATTCCGCGTATCTCGCGACGCTCGCGCTCGAGGTACTCGGCGCCACGCGGATGCTCGCGGTCATCGGACGCTCGGCCTCGTATCCGGCGTCGCAGTGGGCCACCGCGCGTGCGGTCGCCGATCGCTTCGGCATTCCGGTCCTCGAGGTCGACACCGACGAGCTGAACGATCCGCGCTACGCGGCCAATCCCGTCAATCGCTGCTACTACTGCAAGACCGAGTTGTGGGACCGACTCGCCCCGATCGCCGAGGAACGGGGGCTCGCGGTGGTGATCGACGGAACCAACGCCGACGATCTCGGTGACTATCGCCCGGGTGCGGCGGCAGCGCGCGAGCACGGCGTTCGCTCGCCGATGGCCGACGTGGGGCTCACCAAGCGCGACATCCGCGCCCTGTCGGCGCGCCGCGGGATCCCCACGTGGTCGCAGCCATCGTCGCCCTGCCTCTCGTCTCGCCTGCCGTACGGCACGGCGGTCACCCCAGCGCGTCTGGCGCAGGTCGAGCGCGCGGAGGCGGCGCTGCGCGCGCTTGGTGTGTCCGGCGACCTGCGCGTGCGACATCATGGAGAACTCGCGCGCGTCGAACTGGGGGCCGACGAACTCGCCGTCTGGCTGGAGCCGGCGTCGGCGGCGCGCGTGGCGAGCGCGGTGCGCGGCGCGGGCTTCGCGCGCGTGGCGATCGACCTGCGCGGCTTTCGCTCGGGGTCGCTCAACGTCCTCAGCGGCGTGACCGCCGACGCATCATGAGCGCGGACGCACGCGGCGCGACCGGAACAAGCGCGCCGGAATCGGCGGAGCGATCGGCCGCGCTGCAACGGCTGCAGCGCGCGCTCGATGCCGGGCCGTTCGCCGCTACCGCGGAGGAACGCGGCGCGCTCGCCCTCGTGATCCCGCGAGCGGCGGGGGCCGGCGTCGACCGCGTCACGCGGGAGTGGTTGGTACAGGTCGCGATCGCCGCAGGATTCTCGCACGTCGCGCTGGAAATCGTCCCCCGGTCCGAGGCCCATGCGGCTCTTTCTGGCGGTCACTCTGCCTGAGGAACTGCAGGACGCGATCGAACGCGCGACGGCGCCGGCGCGCGCCGCCGCCCCCCGCGCGCGCTGGGTGCGCGCCGCGCAGTTGCATCTGACGATGAAGTTCATCGGCGAGCGCCCGGCGTCCGACGTCGGGCCGATCGCCGAGGTGGTGCGCGAGGTCGTGGCGGGTCTCCCCGCGCTGCGGGTCACGCTGCGTGGGGCCGGGGCCTTTCCAAACTTCCGGCGCCCTCGTGTCGTATGGCTTGGCATGCACCCGCCGGCACCGCTCGCCACCCTCGCCCGTCACCTCGACGACGCCCTCACGCCGCTCGGCGTGGACGCCGAGTCGCGCCCGTTTCGCGCGCACGTCACGCTGGGGCGGGTTGGGGAGGCGCTCGCCGTCGAGTCGGCGCACACCCTCGAGCGCGCACTGCACGACGTCACCGCCAGCTGGTCGCTCGCCGTGCGCGGCGTGGCGCTGGTGCAGAGCACCCTCGGGCCGGGCGGCCCGAGCTATCGCGAACTGGACACCTTCCCCTTGGGAGCTCGCTGATGTTCGGCTGCCTTCGTTCGCTTGGCTGCCTCACGCTCATCGCGATCCTCGGCGTCGGCGGTTACGCCACGCGCGATCGCTGGCTCCCCGCCATCACGGGGACACGTCCCGCGGTGCTCGGTGACTTCGATCGGGTGACCGACGACCGGCGCGCTCGCGCCAAACGCGTCGTCGAGTCGATGGCAAAGAAGTCGGGGCCGGTCTTCGCGAATCTCACCGCGGCGGAGGCTTCGTCGCTGGTGTTGGTCGATGCGCGGCGCCGCCTCCCGGCGTTCAGCCGCGACGTCGAGGCCGCGGTCTCTGGCGACCGCCTTCTCCTGCGAACGACGCTCGACCCGGCGGAGTTGCGCGGGATTGACGCGTTGGGGCCGCTGGCGTCGCTGCTCGAGTCGCGCCAGCGGGTGACGCTGGCGGGGACGCTCGATGTGGCCGGGCCGGGACGTGGGCTGTTCATCGTGCAGGAGGTGCGCATCAACGACCTTGCCGTACCGACCCCCGCGATCGCCGCGCTGATCCGCCAGGTCGATCGCCGCGACCGCCCCGAGGGGGAGCCGGCGCGTGCGATCGCCTTCCCGCTCCCGCCGTCGGTTGGCGACGTGCGGGTGGGGAAGGGGCGCGTGACCCTCTACAAGACCGTCTCATGAGCCGTCGTATCCTCATCGTCGACGATGAACAGGGCGTGCGCGCCGCGTTAGGCCAGCTCCTCGAGTACGAGGGCTACGACGTGAAGGCCGTCTCCAACGCCGCCGACGGCATCGCGGAGTACGAGAAGTGGCGCCCGCAGCTCACCTTCCTCGACGTGAAGATGGCGGGGATGGACGGGCTCGAGGCGCTGCGCCGCATTCGCCAGTTGGACCCGGCGGCCACCATCGTCATGATCAGTGGGCACGCGACGATCCAGACGGCGGTCGAAGCGACGCAGCTCGGCGCCTACGACATCCTGGAGAAGCCGCTCGACACCGACCGCATCCTCGTCCTCCTGCGCAACACGTTGCAGCACCTTTCGCTGCAGGAGGAAAACGCGCAGCTGCGGGCGTCGATCGAATCGCGCTACGAGATCGTGGGCAAGTCGTTCGCCATCCGCACGCTGATGGGGCAGATCGAGAAGGTGGCGCCGACGCCGGCGCGTGTCCTCATCACCGGCGACAACGGGACGGGGAAGGAACTCGTCGCGCGCGCGATCCATCGCCTCTCACCCAGGCTGCAGAAGCCCTTCATCGAGGTGAACTGCGCGGCGATTCCCTCGGAGCTGATCGAGAGCGAACTGTTCGGCCACATGAAGGGGTCGTTCACCGGCGCGATCCAGGATCGCGCCGGCAAGTTCGAGCAGGCCGACAAGGGGACGCTCTTTCTCGACGAGATCGGCGACATGAGTCCGTCGGCGCAGGCCAAGGTGCTGCGCGTGTTGCAGGACGGCGAAGTGACGCGCATCGGCGGCGCCAAGCGCGTGCAGGTCGACGTGCGGGTCCTCGCGGCGACCAACAAGGACTTGCCACAGGAGATCGCGGCGGGGCGCTTTCGCGAGGACCTGTTCTATCGCCTCAACGTCGTCCCGCTGCACGTCCCGCCGCTGCACGAGCGTCGTGAGGACATCCCGCTGCTCGCGCAGCACTTCGTCGACCAGCTTTCCCGACGGGAAGGGGCGCCGGCCCGTACCCTCGACGCGGGGGCGATCGACGCGCTCGCGCAGATGGAGTGGCCGGGGAACGTGCGCGAACTGCGCAACGCGATCGAGCGCCTCCTGATCCTCTCGTCAGGGATGCGCGTCACCGCCGCCGACGTCTCCCGCCTCACCGGGGCCCGACCGGCGGATGGCGCGAGCCTTGGCTCGCTGCTGGACATCGAGACCTTCGAGACGTTCAAGGACGCGGCGGAACGCGCCTACCTCCTGCACAAGCTTCGCGCCTTCGAGTGGAACGTCTCCGAAACCGCCCGCGCCCTCGACATGCCCCGCTCCAACCTCTACAAGAAGATCGAGCGGTACGCACTGGAACGGGAAAAGTGAGCCACTCGTCTTCCCGTCTTCTCGTCTTCCCGTCCTCCGCCCTGCGATGACTAACTGGGACGAACAACTCAAGAAGATCGACAAGCAGCTCGAGTCGATTTCCGACGAGGCGCTCCTGCCAACCAAGGCGGCGCCCACGCCGCAGGCCAAGGCCGAGGTGGTCGCCAAGCAGGCGTCGACGTCGACCCTCGGGGTCGCGTTGCGCCTGCTGCTCGCCGTGGCGCTGGGGGCGGGGATGCTGTTCTGGCCGTACAGCGCCCGCTGCGGAATCGGGCTGTTCGGCTACCTCGCGGCGACCGGCGTCGTGGCGATCTCGGGGATCTGGACCGCCGTCTGGACCTGGCGCCACCGCAGCGCCAAGGGACACGTCCTCTCGCTCCTCCTCATCCTCTGGGGGATGATCCTGGCGGGAATGGAGGTGCTGCCGCGTGTGGGGTATGCCAAGCCGACCCCCGAACACCCCACCGTCTGGATGTGCAGCTAGCGCCGGCAACGCGGCGCCAGATCCCTCTCGAAGCGCCGCCCGCACCGGGCGGCGCACTTCGCTTGTGTCGCCTTCCGGCTAGCTTTCCCGGCGATTCTCCCCTCCCGTCCTCCCCATCGCCGTCCTCCGACGGCTCGTACCGCGCGCCATGACTCCCGTCTTCAAGAACTTCATCGCCGGCCAATGGGTCGCTCCGACCACCGGCGCATACTTCGAGAACGTCAACCCCGCGGACCGCACGGATGTGATCGGCCGCTTCCCGCTGTCGGGCGTCGAAGACGTCGAGCGTGCGGTGGAGTCGGCGCAGCGCGGCTTCGCGCTCTGGCGCAAGACGCCGGCACCGCTGCGCTGCGACGTGCTGCG
>ERZ795044.1067-NODE-1067-length-25110-cov-8.002714_pt1 | contig 25110 bp, 19 predicted proteins | sample MGYA00375128_ERZ795044 | MGnify/ENA primary metagenome ERZ795044 (study PRJEB30173, sample SAMN05720213) | anaerobic digester metagenome | isolation source: active sludge of municipal wastewater-treating anaerobic digesters | place: USA | collected 2014-12-22 ... | reverse complement strand
CCCGGATTCGCACGTCGCTCCGGGTCGAAGGCGTCGCGCAATCGGCACATCGCGTCTAGCGACTCGGGGGTGAAGATGAGGGGCATGTAGTCCAGCTTGTCGAGTCCGATGCCGTGCTCACCGGTCACGCTGCCGCCGGCGTCGACGCACGTCTGCATGATCGCCTTCATCGCCCGATGGACGCGCGCGCTCTCCTCCGGGTCGTTGGCATTGTACGGGATATTGGGGTGCAGGTTGCCGTCGCCGGCGTGAAACACGTTGCACACGGTGAGCTGCTCCCGTTCGCCGATGCGGGCGATGGCGCGCAGCACCTCCGGCAACCGCGTGCGAGGGATCACGGCGTCCTGCACCACCAGGTGCGACGAGACGCGTCCCATCGCGCCGAACGCCTTCTTCCGTCCCTGCCAGAGCCGAGTGCGCTCCGCCTCGTCGCGCGCAACGCGCACCTCGCGCGCCCCACCGTCGAGACAAATGGTCCGCAGCCGATCGGCGTCCTCATCGATGCCTGCGGCCAGTCCGTCCAGCTCCAGCAGCAGGACGGCGGCGGCATCCACCGGGTAGCCCGCGGCATAGATGGAGGCTTCGACCGCCGCGATCGTGGCCTGGTCCATCATCTCGAGCGCCGCCGGGACGATGCCGGCGGCAATGATCGACGAGGTGGCGCGCGCGGCGGCGTCGAGGCTGGTGAAGTCGGCGAGGAGCGTGCGCACCGCCTGCGGATTGCGCGACAGGCGCACCGTCACGTCGAGCGCGACGCCGAAGCATCCCTCGCTCCCGACGAAGGTGCCGAGCAGGTCGTAGCCGGGCACCTCGCCATCGGCGCTCCCTAACGAGACGATCTCGCCGTCGGGAAGGATGACCGTGAGCGCGACGACGTGGTTGAGCGTTACCCCGTACTTGAGGCAGTGCGGGCCCCCCGCGTTCTCGGCCACGTTGCCGCCGATGGTGCACGCGGCCTGGCTCGACGGGTCGGGGGCGTAGTGCAGGCCGAGTGGCGCGACCGCCCTCGTCAGGTGCACGTTCACGACCCCGGGTTCCACCACCGCCAGCCGATTCTCGGCGTCCACCGACACTACGCGCGTGAGCCGGTTGAGGCCAAGCAGGACCGTGCCCTCGGCGAGCGCCCCACCCGAGAGCCCGGTCCCGGCGCCACGCGGGACGAAGGCGACCTGTTCACGCGCGAGCAGGCGGACGACGGCGATCAGTTCGTCGCGCGTGCGCGGGAAGACGGCGAGTGCCGGGTGATGGCGATACCCTGGGAGCCCATCGGAGGTGTAAACGAGTAGCTCGCTCGGGCGCTGCAGCACCTGGCGCTCACCGACGATGGCGGCCAGCGTCCGGCCTAACGACTCGCGATTCATCCGTGCGCCCCGTGCCCGTTGCCCTTGGCGCGTGCGTGCACGCGCGCCCGGAGTTCGATCGATTCGACGATCGGCGCCAGCACCTCGTCCAGCTGCTGCAGCCGCTCCCGTGGCGAGCGCGAACGGAGCAGGCGCTGCTTATCGGCGAGGTCGAGGTCGATGAAATGGGCGATCGCGAACGACAACTCCGCCGGCGATTCGGGGAGATCGGGGAGGGCGGTGCTGTCGTCCTGCAGGGAACGCGCGGCGCGCCCCACGCGGACGAACAGCTCTCGCAGCCGCTGGGCCACCGGGGCGGCCTCGAGGCCGGGTTCCGCGTGGTCTTCGAACGGCGTCACGCGCGCCACGTGGTACGGCGCCGCGTCGTCCACGAACGCGTCGAGGGTGAAGCGTCCGTCGCCCGTCACGACGATATTCGAGCGCCCGTCCGGAAGCGACTGCGTCGACTCGATTCGCGCGATGCAGCCCGCAGTCCCGGGGGCGATCTCCCGCTCCGCCACCTCCGGCGTGCGGCAGATGATCCCGAACTCCCGCGAACCCGCGAGGCAGTCGCTGAGGAGCTGCCGATAGCGCGGTTCGAAGATGTGCAACGCCTGGGTCGCTCGCGGGAAGAGCACGAGCGGGAGGGGGAAGATCGGGAGGCGGCGGGACGACGTCATGGGGTGGATCATGTTACCACCGGACACCCATCCACGGGAATCGGGTGATCCGGGGCGAGCGGGTCAGACGATCGACGCGTCGCGGCGGCCGGCCCGCGGGTGGAGCGGCGTCCTGCCGACGGGCGTGCGGCGTGGGGGCGCCCGCGTGACCGTCGAGGGGCGGAGACGGCGCCTGTACACAGCGTGCGACGGGAAGCGCGCGACTCCTCACGGGTGACGAGGCGCCCCCGGTCGCTGTGCTGAGTTTGGCCCGAGGGTGCGTTTGCCGGAGCCGTGCGGCCGATCCGTCCGCGCGGTTGGCCAGCTGCGACGCACCGCGAGCGAGTCAGGCTGCCTGACGAGATCCGCGGCGCGTTCGGCTCAGGGATGGTCGGCGGCGACCACGCGCTCCACGACCTCGCGCAATGCCGCGAGCTCGAAGGGCTTCTGCAGCACGACGCAGTCCGTGTTGCGCACGAACGTCGCGGCCTCCTCGCTCACCAGGTCGCCGGTCGAGAAGATCAGGCGGCGCAGGACGTCGGGGTGTCGCACCTTGAGCTGGTCGTACATCTCCATGCCGTTGAGGCCCGGCATGCGCAAGTCGGACACCACCACGGAGAAGCGCGGCGCTTCGTCCTGCGAGGCATCATTCGAGAGCAGGTGCAATGCGCTCTCCCCGTTCGAGGCTTCCTCGACGGACCATCCCAATCGCGTGAAGAACCGTCGCAAGGCGATGCGAATGGTGATCTCGTCGTCGACGATCAGCACTCGGTGCACGTGCGTCCGAACCGCGGCATCCATGTCCATGCATTTCCTTTGGCATCCCTGCCAGTCGGCCACGCACGTATCCGGCCTGCGTCGCCTCGGCGCCTCAGTATAGCTCGCCGGCAGATCGCTCGCATTAGTCGCGCCTAACCACGACCGTCTGGGGAAGCAGAACGGCCGGGAGTCTCCTCCCGGCCGTTCGTTCGGACTACCCCTTCGATGCGTGCGAGCTTGGTCGCCTTACGCTGCCGACCAGAAGCCGGCCAGCGCGCGACCGTCGGGCGATTCGCGAAGCTTCTCGAACGCGCGTTCGCGAATCTGGCGAATGCGCTCGCGCGTCACGCCCATGAGCGCGCCGATGCGCTCCAACGTCATGGCTTCGGAGCCTTCCTCGAGCCCGTAGTACAGGTAGAGGATCTTGCGCTCGCGCGGCGTGAGGTACTTCCGGAAGACGCGCTCGATGAACTCGCGCATCAGCTTGTAATCGGTGACTTCCTCGATCTCGGCCCCGTCGACGCCGGCGAAGCGCTCGCCTAACGTCGATGCTTCGCGGTCGCTCCGATCGATCGGCGCGTCGAGCGATACTTCGGTCGCCGACATCTGCCGGGCGGAGCGGACGTTCTCGGGCGTTTCACCGATCAGGCGGGCAACTTCGTCGTCGGTCGGATCGCGCCGCAGGACCTGTCCGAGGATCGTTTCGGCTCGCGAAAGGCGAATCAGCTGCGAGTTCTGGTTGAGCGGGATGCGGACCGACCGCGTCTGCTCCGCCAGCGCCTTGAGCACGGCCTGACGCACCCACCAGACCGCATAGGAGATGAACTTCACTCCCTGGTCCGGATCGAACTTGCGGACCGCCTTGAGCAGCCCTTCGTTGCCGATGGCCACCAACTCGCTCAAATCGAGTCCGTGCCCCTGGTACTTCTTCACGTAGGAGATGACGAACCGCAGGTTCGCCGTCACCAGGCGTTCGGCCGCGCGCTCATCTCCCTTCTGCGCGAGGCGAGCGAGACGCCGCTCCTCGGCAGGGTCGGTGATCAGTGGGAGCTTTTGTATGTCCTGGAGATACTGATCGAAAGCGGTGGAAGGTGAGGAACGGACGAATGTCTTGGTTCCTTTGGGCCGGCTCTCGGTCACTTGCTGCATACACGCCCCTAACCGTCTATGTGGCAGATCGAGCGACAGTCACTGGTCGGCTGACCAGCTGAACGGGCGGCCACGATAAGAAAGGGCCCATGAGCCGTCAACAGCCAATTTTGGTGCCAGAATCCCCTGACGCGCTCGTAGGAATGTATCTGACAGCAGGGCAACAAGTTGGCGACTTTGAAGAAATAATGTGGAACGCGGAACTCCCCTTGGAATTGTATGCAAAATTGGCGGCACCACCCGAAAAGAACCCGGCCGCCACACGTCAGCGGGGCTCCGGCGGACGCCGTTTCGCCCCCGCCAGAAGTATCACACCGATCGCAAAGGCGGCCGCGATCACGACGACGGCAATGGGCACGTCGAGCAGGTAGGAGCCGAACGAGAGCAGGAGGATGAAGGCGATCATCCCAAGAATACCGGCGCCGCGAGCCGTCATGCCGCACCCTCCAGTGTCAGGAAATCCCTGCCGCCCGCCCCCGGTCGGGTGTCGCGGCGATGACGCTACTGCAAGACGCCGAGGATCTCATCGTCAGCGACGGCGATGCCGTAGCGCGTCTCGGCGCCGGCCATGCGCCCGACGGCGGCGGGGAGCGAGCAGATGATCCGTCCGCCGCGCCCCTTCTTGTCTACGCGCATCAGTTCGAGAAGTGTCGTCGGCGCCTGGTCGCTCGGGCGATCGACCGGAAGGCCGAGCGTGGCGAGCGCCTGCTGCACGGTCGCGCTGGTTCCCGGCTCAGCGAGGCCGAGTCGCTCGGCGAGGCGGCTCTCGAGGACCATGCCGATCGAGATCGCCTCGCCGTGCAGCAGGGAAAAGCCGCTCGCGGCCTCGATCGCGTGCCCGATGGTGTGCCCGAAGTTGAGCACCTGGCGCAGCCCCCCTTCGCGTTCGTCCTCGCGCACCACGCTGGCCTTGATCTCGATGCTGCGCGCGATGAGTGCGGCGAGGGCGTCGCCGTGCCACGCCACGTCGGTGCCGGTGATCAGGGCGGGACCTAACGCGACGGCCTGCTCGAGATACCCAGCGTCGGCGATGATCCCGTGCTTGAGCACCTCGGCCATGCCCGCGCGCCGGTGCGTCGCCTCGAGTGTCTGCAGGACGGTGGGATCGACGAGCACCGCCTGCGGCTGGTGGAAGGCCCCGACGAGGTTCTTTCCGGCCGGCGTGTCGACGCCGACCTTGCCCCCGACCGATGCGTCGACCATCGCCAGGAGCGAGGTCGGCACCTGCACGAATGGCACGCCGCGCATGAAGGTGGCGGCCACGAATCCCGCGAGGTCACCGACCACGCCGCCGCCTAACGCCACGACGGTAGTGTCCCGGCCGCACCGCTCGGCGAGCATCCAGTCGGTGAGGGCGTTCCACGTTTCGCGCGTCTTGTGCTGCTCGCCGGGGGCGATGGCCCGCACGAGCGTGCGCGTGTGCGGCAGGAAGTGGCGCAGCGACCCCACCACGGCCGGCAGCTGCAAATCGGCGACATGGGCGTCGGTGATCACGACGACGGTGTGGGCGGGGGCGACCTGCGCGACGCATCGGCCGACGTCGTCCACGAGCCAGGGGGCCACGTGCACCCGGTAGCCGAAGACCTCGATCGTGCGTTCCGTTGCGCGCGCGCCCCCGCCCGCGGCTCCTACCACGTCACCTCGCCCGCCCCGGCCCGCCGGTTGGCCACGCGGGCCAGCATGAACAGCAGGTCCGAGAGCCGGTTCATGTAGATCACGACCAACTCGGGGAGCGGGTCCGCACGATGTAGGGCGACGATCCGACGCTCGGCGCGCCGGCACACGGTGCGCGCCACGTGCAAGGCGGCTGACTTGGGCGTCCCGCCGGGAAGGATGAACGACCGCAGCGGCTCGAGTTCCCGCTCGCACTCGTCGATCGCGCGTTCCAGCTCGGCGATCCGGTCACTGTCGATGCGTGCCTTGAGCAGCTGCTCCCGCATCTTGTCGTGATCGGGGGTGGCGAGCAGGGCGCCGATCGAGAAGAGGTCGCGCTGGATCGGGACGAGCACCTCATCGATGCGCGGCATCATCTCGACGGCGCGCGCCATCCCGAGGAAGGCATTCAGTTCGTCCACGTCGCCGTAGGCCTCGACACGCGGATGGTCCTTCTCGACGCGTCCGCCGCCGAACAGCGCGGTCTGGCCGTCGTCGCCGGCCTTGGTATAGATCTTCAAAGTCATGGGATGAAAGTAACAGGCCGGGTGGTGGGAGACGCGAGACGGGAGAGTCGACCGGATCCGCGTCGGCCAACGCACGACACGAGCGGGCCGTTCGCGGTTTCGGCGGGACGGGGCATCGTGCGTCGGCTCAGACCTCCGTCCACGCTTCCAAGCCCGATTACATTGCCCTCATGCCTACACACGACCTCGTCGACATCACGATCATCGGCGGCGGCCCGACCGGGCTGTTCGCACGGTTCTACGCCGGCATGCGCGGCGCCAGCGCCCAGATCATCGATGCGCTCCCGCAGCTTGGCGGGCAGCTCACGGCGCTCTATCCCGAGAAGTACATCTTCGACGTCGCCGGATATCCCAAGGTCCTCGCGAAGGATCTGGTCCGCGCGCTCGTCGAGCAGTCGACGCAGTTCGGTGGCCGGGAGTTCCTCAACCAGGAGGTCACGGGGCTTCGCGAGGAGGACGGGCACTTCGTCCTCAGCACGTCCGCCGGCGAGTTCCCCACGCGGGCGATCCTGATCGCCGCGGGGATCGGGGCCTTCTCGCCGCGCCGTCTTCCACAGGCGTGTGCGGAGCCGTGGTACGGCCGGGGGGTGCATGACGTGGTGCTCGATCCGGAGGAGTACCGCGGCAAGCGCGTGATCATCATCGGCGGCGGAGATTCGGCCTTCGACTGGACGCATCAGCTCACGGGGAAGGCCGCGCACGTCACGCTCGCGCATCGGTCGGACCGTTTCCGCGCGCACGACGCCACCGTGGTGGAGGTTCGGAAGGCGGCGGCCGAGGGAGTAGTGGACATCCTGACCTTCCATGAGCTGCACGACATCCTGAGCGACGGCGACCGGATGACGGGGGTCGTCCTTCGCGAGACCAAGACCAAGGCGACTCGCGAGGTGGCTTGCGACGCCGTCCTCCCGATGCTCGGCTACGTGAGCAACCTGGGCGAGCTGACCAAGTGGGGGCTGTCGTTCGAGAAGGACGAGATCGTGGTGAACTCGCTGATGGAGACGGGGCGCGCGGGGATCTACGCGGCGGGCGACGTCACGACATACCCTGGCAAGCTCAAGCTGATCGCGGCGGGCTTTGGCGAGGCGGCGACGGCGGTGAACCAGGCGGTGCACTGGATCTACCCCGAGAAGAAGGTGACGCCGGGGCACTCCTCGAACATGGCGATTTTCGGGCAGTCGGCCGAATAGCGGCGGGCGCCCGGAGGGCGCCACCTGGCGATCGGGCGATTCACGCCGCGCAGATGACGGGTCCGGGTCCCTCCATACGAGGGGGCCGGACCCGTGTCGCTATCGGCGGGGGGCGTCCTCGTCGGCGCGGGCGGCGGCGGCGTCGGGGGAGAAGCCGTCGGGGTATCGGCGGCGGAGTTTCTCGAGGTTCGTGTGCGCTACGTCACCTAACGAAAGTCCCAGCGACGTGGCGACGGCTCCCAGGCACCAGAGCGCGTCGCCTAACTCGCGTGTGATGGCGTCCCGGTCGAGGGGGCGCTGCTGGAACTGGTGCTTGCGCACCGCGCCGAGGATTTCACCCGCTTCCTCCGCCAATCCTGCGGCGGCATCGAGCAGGCGCGCGTCGTCGCTGAGCGACGGGTTGAGGGTGCGGCCAGCGAGCGACTGGTAGGTGTCGAGGTCCACGGGGGAGGTGCGGAGGGGGGACGCGGGCACGGCGGTGCGTCGTGCGCCGTCGACCGGCGGGTGAAGCGCTGGGTGAACCGGTGGGTGAACCGGTGGGTGAACCGGTGGGTGAACCGGCGTCGAGATCTTCGGGGCGCTGCGATTGACAGTATGGGTGAACGCGCGAGAACTTACGCCAGCCGATCGCGACCCGTCAAACACGAGGCAAGTGCGCGTCTCTCCGTGAGTTATCTCCTGCTGGCCGACGACAACGAAGACATGCGCCTGATGCTGCGCGAGCTGTTTCGCGCCTCGGGGCACGAGGTGTCGATGGCCGCCGACGGCGTCGAGGCGCTGGCATCGATTGCCGCGCGCGAACCCGACCTCGTCATCCTCGATCACTCGATGCCGAACATGAGTGGTCTCGAGGTCTGCCGACGCCTCAAGCAGAACCCGTTCACGGCTCGCGTCCCGGTCATGATGCTCACCGCCCAGAGCGGGGTGGAGAGCAAGGTCGAGGGTTTTGCCGCGGGGGCCGACGACTACATCGCGAAGCCCTTCGATCCCCGCGAGCTGCGCGCGCGCGTGCAGGCGATGTTGCGCCTCGTGCAGCGCGAGGGCGATCGCAACCCTACCAGCGGATTGCCGGGTGGTCGCGCGATCGAATCGGAGATCCTGGGGCGCGTGCAAGCGGGCGCGCCGTTCTCGGTCTGCTACCTCGACCTCGACAACTTCAAGCCGTTCGCCGACACGTTCGGCTTCGCGATCGCGGATGAGGTGATTCGCGGGCTCGGGTCGGCCATTCGCGACTCATCGGCGGCGGTTCCCGGCGATGCGCAGGACGACTTCGTGGGGCACATCGGGGGTGACGACTTCATCGTGATCACCTCGGCTGACCGCGCCGAGCCGATGATGGGCGAGTGCGCGCGGCGCTGCTTCCAGGTGATCCAGACGGCGGTGGGGCCCAAGGCGGCGGCGCTTGGCTGCTACACGGGCGTCGATCGCGAGGGGCGGGTCCGCGAGTTCCCGCTGGCCGGCGCGTCGGCGGCAGTGCTCCACGTCACCCCGGCGTCGTGGGTGAACCTGGCGCACCTCGGGATGCGCGCGGCGGAGGTGAAGCGTCGCGCCAAGATGAAGGGGACCGGCGCCGTCCTCGTCGAGTCGGCCTGAGATGCGCGGGCGCGCGGGCGCGCGCGGGCGCGCGGGACGGCGCTGGTGTGCGACGGCGGCGCTGGGGCTCGCGTGGCTGGCGGCCCCTCGTGCCCTCGCGGCGCAGGCGCTGGCGTGCGACGCCACCTCGATCGAGGTGCACAAACTCTCGTTTGCCGGCAACACCACCTTCCGCAGCAGCGACCTCGCGAACGGCGTGGCGACGACACAGTCGTCGTTCACCCGCCGCTTCTTCCGCGTCTTCGGCAAGCGGTACTGCCTCGACGCCCCGACGGTCACGCAGGACTCGCTCCGCCTCATCATCCTGTACCGCAACGCGGGATTCTCGCAGGTGCGGGTGGCGAAGGAACTCACGATGCGCTCGCCGCGGCAGGCGGAGTTGCGCTTCGTGATCGACGAAGGGACCCCCGTGCGCATCGACAGCGTCTCCTACGTCGGCTTCGAGGAGGTCCCGCAGTTCGACCGGCTGCGCCGCGGCATCGAGGTCAGGCCGGGGATGCGCTTCGACAAGTCGGCGGTGCTGGCGTCCCGCGACTCGCTGGCGCGGCGCCTGCGCGATCGCGGCTATCCGCTGGCCGAGGTGCTGCGCAGCTTCGATACCGACACCGCGCGCCATACGGCCGTGGTCGAGTTCAGTGCGTCGACGGGGCCGCGGGCCCGCCTTGGCGCCATCAACGTCACGGTCGACGTCCCGCCCGGCGAACGCCGGCGCATCGACCCCGACCGCGTCAAGGGCGTGCTCGGCATCCGCGAGGGGCAACTGTACCGCGAGCGTTCGCTGGAAGGGGTCAAGCGCGGTTTGTACCTGGCGGAGGCGTTCCGCCACGTGGACGTGCAGGTCGACTCGGCGTCGCTGGTCGATGCGGTGGACTCGCTCGTGTCCGTCAATGTGCAGCTGACGGAGGGTGACCTGCGCGCCTCGCGCGTCTCGCTGGGCTGGGGAAACCTCGACTGCCTGCGGACGCAGGGGAGCTACTCGGACTACAACTTCCTGGGGCGGCTGCGGCGGCTCGACCTCAACGGACGCCTCTCGAAGGTTGGTGTCGGCGCGCCGTTCGACTTCGCCAGCGGCCTGTGCCGGCAGGAGGTGAAGCGAGACATCTTCAGCGACACGCTGAACTACTACGCGGGCGCGACGCTCTCGCAGGCTTCGCTCTTCGGGTTGCGCACGATTCCGACGGTGACGGTGTACAGCGAGCGACGCTCCGAATTCCAGGCATACCTGCGCGATACACCCTTCGGCGCGATCGCCTCGGTGCAGCGTGGCGTGGACGGGGCCTTGCCGCAGAGCTTCTCGTATCAGCTCGAATACGGCAGCACCTTCTCGTCCCCCGCGTTCTTCTGTGCGGTCTTCAATGTGTGCGAGGAGGCCGCACAGGCGCGCCTCCTGAGGCGCAACCGACTCGCCGTCGCCGGCTGGAGCGTGACGCGCAATCGCGCCGACGACTTCGCCAATCCGCAGCGCGGCTCGGTGATGCGATTCGAGGTGCGCCACGCGTCGCGCCTCATCGGATCGAGCACCGACCAGCAGTTCAGTCGCGGAGTGATCGACGCGTCGTTCTATCGCCCGGTCTTCGACGGTGGGGTCTTCGTCTTTCGGCTGCGCGGCGGGACGGTGCTCGGGCGCCGGCTCGGACTCGATGGGAGCCGCACCTTCGTGCCCCCGCAGGAGCGCCTGTACGCGGGCGGTCCCAACACGGTGCGCGGCTTTCGCCAGAACGAACTCGGGCCGGCGATTTATGTGGTCGACACCTTCAGCGTCGCGGCGGCCGCGGGCGACACCTCGTTCTTCGAGACGAACGACAACCGCGTGGCGAGTCGCGTCGTTCCATCGGGGGGCGACAACGTGGTGATCGCCAACGCCGAGTTGCGGCTGCGATCGGTCTTCCTCCCCGAACTCATCCAGTACTCGATCTTCGTGGATGCGGGCGAGGTGTGGAACCGCAACGGGTCCACGGCAAGCCAATCGACGATCCAGGTGAAGGTCACGCCGGGGGTCGGCGTGCGCGTCTTCACTCCGATCGGACCCGTGCGCGTGGACATCGGGTACAACCCGTATCAGGCGCCGAGCGGGCCGGCGTTCTTCAGCGCACAGCAGCGCGTGGGCGGTGAGGTGGAGCGCGCGCTGTACTGCACGAGCCCCGGGAACCGCCTCGCGGTGACGCCCGGGGCGACGCTCCCCGGCGGGACGAGTGCGCTACCGGTGCAGGCGGCCGGGGCCTGCCCGGCGACGTTCCAGCCGCCGCGGCGCGCCACGTTCCTCAGCCGTCTCACGTTCAACTTCTCCATCGGGCAGGCGTTCTAAGCCATGTCGCGCCGCCGAACCGTCGTCCTCGCGAGTGCCGCCACGCTGTTTGCGTTAGGCGGCCTGCTGGCGGGCGCGGTGGCGTTTGTGACGCAGACCGGCTGGGGGCGCGAACAGATTCGCACGCGCGTCATGGCCTTGATCAACAGCAAGGTCCAGGGGACGCTCTACATCGGGCACCTCGAGGGGTCGCTGTTCACGAACCTGGTCGTCGATTCGTTCGCCATTCGCGAGAAGAACGATTCGGTCTTCGTTGCCACCGGCCCGATTCACATCCGGTTCGACCCGCGCGACTTGCTCGATCGCCGCATCGTGGCATCGGAGGTGACGATCGAGCGGGCCTTCGTGCACATCCACCAGGATTCCACGAAGCAGTGGAACTATCGGCGGATCTTTCCGCCGGGGCCCAAGGGGCCGCCGAAGCCGGTGACGGTTCGCAACTTCGGCGACTACATCTTCGTGAACGCGGCGCGGGCGAAGGACGTCACCTTCCTCCTCACCATGCCGTGGCACCCGGACGACTCGCTGACGGGCGCGCGAGCCGACAGCGCGGCGCGCGTCCAGATGGCGCGCACGGACAAGCACATCCGGCAGGTTGGGAGCCAGTACGAGGTGCAGCGGCGCTGGACCAACGGTCAGCTGCAACTCGGGCCGTCGCGCATCGATGACCGCGACGTGCTCGGGCGCCAGTTCGACGTGGTGCGCCTCGACGCCGACGAGTTCGACCCGCCGTTCAAGTTCCGGGAGGCGCGCGGGGCGCTGCGCAACAAGGGCGACTCGTTGTGGGCCGACATCTCGCACTTCCGCCTCCCCGGGTCGCGCGGGACGGCGAAGGGGAAGGTGTGGTGGGGGAGCGACCTCCCGACGCGCTACGACCTGACCTTCACCTCCGATTCCCTCTCCCTCGCCGACGTGGCCTGGGTCTATCCCACGCTGCCGAGGACGGGCGGCGGGCGCATGACCCTGCACATCGGCAACGGTCGAGACCTGCGCCAGCTCGAGTACGCGCTGCGCGACATGGACGTGCGGACGATGAACTCGCGCCTGCGCGGCAACATGACCTTCGGGACGGGGGCCCCGGTCCTCATCGTGAAGGACATCGACCTGCGCGCGGACCCCATCGACTGGGTCCTGATCGAACAGTTCACGGGCGAGCCGCTGCCGTACCCGTTCAAGGGGGAGATCACCGCGGCCGTGCAGGCCAGTGGCGGTCCGGTGAACCGGTTCGTCGTCGACCGCGGCGAATTCACCTGGCGCGACGGCAACGTGCCGGGGGCGGTGAATCGCGGGACGGTGAAGGGGACGCTCGACATCCTGGCGCCGGCTTTCACGACCTTTCGTGGCTTCGACGTGGCGCTGGCGCAGTTCGACTTGCGCACGATCCAGTTTGTGAATCCGGCCTTCCCGCGCTTCTTCGGCCTGATCTCCGGGACGGCGACGCTCGATTCGGTCTGGACGGACATCCGCTTCCGGAACGCCGACATCACGCATCGCTTCGAGGATGCGGAGCCCTCGCGCTTCACCGGCAACGGCCGCGTGACGATCGGCGAGACGTTGCTCACGTACGACCTCGCGGTCGATGCCAAGCCGCTGAGCCTGACGACGGTCGCCCGCGCCTATCCCGAGGCGGAGCTGATCTACAAGGGGACGTACACCGGGCCGTTGCGCCTGCAGGGCCAGGCCGATGACCTGGCGGTCGTCACGGAGCTCGTGGGGCCGCCGGGTCGGCTCGCCTACGATGGGCGCGTGGACGCCGATTCGGTCGGCGGCTACGGCTACACCGGGACGCTGCGTTTCAACGACCTCGACCTGCGCCTCCTGCTCGACACCGCGACCGTCCCGCATACCTCGCTCAACGGGACGATCGACCTCGACGTGCTCGGCGACTCGCTCCCCAATTGGGAGGGGCCGTTCGACCTCGCCCTCGACCGGTCGCTGGTCGACTCGGTGCGCGTGTACGCGGGGGCCCGTGCCCGCATGCGTTTCGGTGGCGGGCGGTTGCGGATCGACACGATGCACGTGGAAACCGCGCTGCTCTCGGCCACGGCGCAGGGCGGAATCGGGCTCATGCCTGGCATGCGCGACTCGCTGGCGTTCACCATCGCGGCCGACTCGTTAGGGGCGCTCCGGCAGTACCTGGTGCGGGCCAGTTCGGGTGACAGCGCCGCGTCGGCGTCGGCGCTGCGCGATTCGCTGGGGGCGGAGATCACCGGACGTGGCGTCCTCTCCGGTTCCATCGATTCGCTCGACGTGCGGGGGGCGCTCGACGTGCGTCGCCTCACCTACGCCACGTATGGCGCACGCGTGGCGCGCGTCTCGGCGGATCTCAAGCGTGTCGCACTTCCCGACATCAGCGGGACCGTCAACATCACGGCCGACACCCTCTCGCTGGGGGGCGTGGCCGTCTCGAGTGCGGGGCTCGACCTCGAGGTGCAGGGACGTTCTCGCGTGAACTTCGGCGTGCTGGCGACCTTGTCCAACGGCCCCGTGCTGGAAACGCGCGGGATGTTCGGCGTCTCGGGCGACACGACGCGCGTGGGGCTCGACGCCTTCCGCCTCGCGCTCGAAGGGCGCGCGTGGACGCTCCAACGACCGGCGACGCTGTGGGCCGCGGGCGGTGCCTTCTCGGCCGACACGCTACGCCTGCTCGGGAGTCGCGGCGGCGAGATCCTGCTGGCGGGGACGTCGACCGCCGACAGTGTGGTGCGCCTGCGCGCGCAACTCGACAGCGTCTCGATGGCCGACATGGCGAGCTTGTCTCAATCGAACCTCCCGCTCACCGGGTGGTTCTCCGCTCGGGTGGACGCCGAGGGGACGCGCATGGCGCCGACCATGACGCTGACGGGGGCGATCGACGGGGCGAAGGTCGGGCAGGTGAACGTGGCGCGGGCAACGTTGCAGGGGACCTACGCGAATCGCCGCCTGCAGTTCGGTGCGGACCTGCTGCGCAACGACTCGACGGTCGTCACGCTGCGTGGCAATGCCCCCGTAGACCTGTCGCTCGTCCCGGTGGACCAGCGCCTGCTGCGCGACACGTTGCGGGTGGCGATGCGTGCCACGGAGCTCGACATGTCGGTGGTCGAGAGCTTCTTCCCGACGTTGACGAACGCCAAGGGGCGCCTGACCGCCGACATCTCGCTCGCCGGGACGAGCGATCGCTCGGCGCTGGAGGGGTTCCTCCGGCTCGACTCGGCGGCCGCGACGATTCCCGATCTCGGGATCCGGTTGCGCAACATGTACGCCGACCTGGTGGCGTCGCGTGACACGCTGCGCATCCGTCGCTTCTCGGTCGTGAGCGGCAACGAGCCGCGCGACTCGCTGTGGATGGGGGGATGGGTGGCGCGCCTCATCGACCAGGGGGGCGGGGCGGCGTTCGATGTGTCGTTAGGTGCGCGCGACTTCCAGGCGATCGCCAATCGGCGGGTGGCCGACCTGTCGCTCTCCGCCGGGTTGCGCCTGAACGGGACGCTCGACCGCTCGCGCCTGTCGGGGAACGTGACCGTCAACCGCGGGGTGATCGTGATCCCGCCGTTCACCGGGAAGCAGCTCATCTCGCTCGACGATCCCGAGCTGTACAACGTGGTCGACACGACGGTGTTCGCCAATCGGGCCCTGCTGCCGCGGACGCCGCCGGAGTTCGTCAACAACCTCACGGTCGACAACGTGCGCATCACGATGGGGCCCGACGTGCGCGTGCGATCGGAAGAAGCGGACATCAAGCTGGGCGGGGCGGTGAACGTGACGGTGGGCGAGCGGCGCGGCGGGAGTGCGCCGCAGCTCGCCCTTGACGGCGCGCTGCAGACGGAACGCGGATACTACCGGCTCGAACTCGGCGGGTTGGTGCAGCGCACCTTCACCGTGGAGGGCGGGGAGCTGCGCTTCCTGAACGAAACGGAGCTCAACCCGATCCTGAACATCAGCGCCCTGCACACGGTGCGGCAGATCTCGAGCAACTACGGCGGGCGCAACGACGTGCGCATTCGCGTGCGGGTGCAAGGCACGCTCATCCGCCCCAGCCTCCGCCTGGAAAGCGCCGATTCCTTGCAGCTCTCGGAGTCGGATCTCATCTCCTACCTGGTGGCCGGTGTGCCATCGTTTGGCCTCGGGGGGCAGCTGAGCGCCAATCGCTTCAGCGCCTCCTCGATCGCCCTCAGCACGATCTCGAGCTACATCTCGGCCAAGTTCTCGGGCGGCCTGTTCGACTACGTGAACATCCAGACCACCACCGGGGGGACGTCGACGCAGCAGCAGTCGCGTCAGGGGCTCCTCAATGGCGTGCAGTTCGGCATCGGGAAGCAGTTGGGCGAGCGTACGTTCCTGTCGCTCACGACCGGGTTGTGCAGGTTCGGGGCGTCGGGGGGACAGCTGAATCCGGTCTCCCTTGGCCGCTCGATCGGTGCGAAACTCGAGCAGCGCCTGTCGGCTGGCTATGGCTTCTCGTTCTCCCTGGAGCCGCCGCTCGACGAACTCTTCTGCTCCACCGGGACGGACCGCAGCTTCACCACCACGCGCCGCCAGTACGGCTTCGACCTCTTCCGCGCGTGGCGGTGGTAGACGTCCGGCGGGCGCTGTTGATCGTCAATCCTGCTGCTCGTCGTGGCGCCGCTGCTCTCGATGGGGTGGCACGCGTCTTCGCCCGCGCCGGCGTGCAGTGCACGATCCAGCAGACCGCGCACCGAGGGCACGCGGAAGCGATCGCACGGGCGCAGGCGCATGCGCACGACGCCGTTTTCACCCTTGGGGGTGATGGAACGGTGATGGAGGTGCTGCGCGCGCTCCTCGGTGACGCGACCCCGGTCGGGGTGATCCCAGGGGGGACGGGAAATCTCGTCGCGCGTGCCCTCGGGATCCCGATGTCGCCGGCGCGCGCGGCGTTGGCGCTGCTCGGCGGGGAGACGACGACCATCGATGTCGGGACGCTCGAGGACGGGCGGGTCTTCGCCTTCGCGGCGGGGATCGGGATCGACGCGACGATGATCGCCCGCACGAGCGCCGCGGCCAAGCGACAGTTCGGCGTCCTGGCCTATGTCGTCGCGGCGACGCGGGCGACGCTGGCGCTCGATTCGTTCACCTTGCGCGCGACCGTGGACGGCGTGCCGCATACCTTTCGGGCGACGTCGGCCATGGTCGCCAACTTCGGGGCGGTTCTCGGCGGCCTCATCCAGCTGGGGCCGGGGATTTCCCCGAATGACGGAATGCTCGACTTGTGCGTCTTTTCCCCGGCGAGCGTCGGCGACGCGTTTCGCCTGGGATGGCGCCTCCTGCGCCACGATTTCGGCACCGATCCAGCCATGCACTTCCTCCGCGGCCGCACCCTGCATCTCGAGACCGATCCGCCCGGCGATACGCAGGCGGACGGCGAACTGCTCGCGCCGGGATCGTTGCACGTGACGGTGGCACCGCGCGCCGCGCGGTTGCTCGTGCCGCGCGGAACCCGTTAGGCGCCGCGCGTGATCCCGACGGAACCGCGTGAGCGGGTGACGCCCGCGGGCGGCGGGGCGGTCGATCCCCTGGACACCCTGCTGTCCGGGCTCGAGCCGTCGGCCGCGGAGCGCGTGCGCGCGCTGGTGGAGCGTGGGCGTCGGCACGAGGCCCGCTTGCAGCTGCTGCAACAGATTGCCGCCGCACTGGCGCGCACGCTCGACGAGGATGAGATCCTCGAGGAGCTGGCGCGCGGGGTGCGGCGGGCGGTGGCGTGTGAGGGGGTCGTGGTATCGCGCGTCGACCTGGACCGGGCGCTGGTCGAGGTCGTCCACCACAGCGTGGGCGAGCACCTGGTGCCGGGGCGTGTGGCGCCACTGGGACACGGCCCGCTGGGCGAGGCGGCGCGGAGCGGCGTGGCGGTGCTCGTGTCGCCGTACGATCCCGCGCGCGCGCCGCTGGCGGCCGCCGACGACGTGGCGGCGGGGACGGCGGCCGGGGCGGTGCTCGCGGTGCCGATGATGCACGGGCGCCGCCTGCTCGGCGTGGTGGCCCTGCACGATCCGCGCGAGGACGCCTTCGACGGTGACGCGCGCGAGGTGATCGGCATGCTGGTGCGCCACGCGGCGGGGGCGCTCAGCAACGCCCGCCTGTTTGCCGACAGCGAGCGGGAGCGGCGCCAGAGCGAGGCGATGGCCGAGATCGCGCGCGCGGTGGGCGAGTCGCTCAAGATGGGCGAAGTGCTGCGCCTCATCCTGCGCCATGCGGTCGCGCTGCTGCAGGCGGAAGGGGCGTGCGTGGCGCTGCGCGAGGGGGAGTACCTCCACGTCGTGTCGGCGTTAGGCATCACCGAGGTGCTGTCCGGGGTGCACATGCCGATCGCCGGGAGCCTGAGCGGGCGCGTGGTGACGAGTGGCGCGGCGGTGGTGACCAACGACATCGCGGCGGAGCCCGATGTGCACCGCCCGACCGTGCGCCTGGTCCCGATCGCGCGATCGGTCATCGTCCCGCTCATGACCGCGCGCGGCATCCTCGGCGTGATCGCCGTCTACAATGGCCCGGCCGACTTCACGACCGACGATGCGCGGGTGCTGCAGCGGCTCGCCGACCAGGTGGCCGTGGCCGTCGTGAACGCCCGGTTGTACGAGGACGTGCGCGACGCCACGCGCGAGTGGTCGGCCGCCTTCGACTCGATCGGCCTCGGCATGTGCCTGGTCGACGACGAGGGCAAGATCACGCGCTCCAACTCGCGGGCGTTGCAGCTCACGGCGGATCCGTCGCTGCGCATCCTGATGGGGCGCCCGTTCTACGACACGGTCCTGGGCGCACACCCCGAGGCCGATGGCGATCCGCTCGCCCGCGCCATCGAGGACGGGATGCAGTCGCGCACGGTGTGCGAGGGGGTGAACGGGCGCTGGCTGGAGATCATGGCGGTCCCGCACCCCAACGGCGGCGCCATCGTCACCTTCGACGACGTCAGCACGCAGCGCGCCGTGTGGGATCGCCACCGGCTCATCGTCGAGGCGTCGGCCGACGCGCTGTGCACGCTCGATCGCGAGGGGCGGGTGATCTTCGCCAATCCGGCGGCCCGCGCCCTCTTTGCCCGCGACGACCTGACCGGCGCCTACTGGAGCGACCTGGTGCTCCACGAGATGGCCGACGAGGCGCGCGTCCACGTGCAGCTGGCGGCCGCCGACTCGCCGCAACGGCACGAGTACGTCGTGGTGCGCGGCGATGGCGAACGGCGCGTGGTCACGGCGGCCCTCGCCCCGGTGCACGAGCGTGAGGCGGTCGCCCTGGTCGTGGCCTCGTTGCACGACGTGACCGACGAGCGGCGCGCCCGCGAGGCGGTCACGAGCTCCGAGGCGCGCTACCGGCAGCTCTTTGATTACGCCACCGACGCGGTGCTCACGCTCAACCTCACCGGGGCCATCACCTCCGCCAACCCGGCGGCCTGCGAGGTGTTCGACACGCCGGGCGAACTGCTCCTCGGGCGCCATTTCCACCCGTTCCTCGCCCCGGGCGATGTCGACCGGGTGACGACCTTCCTCCGCGACGCCCGGCACGGCGAGCCGCGTCCGTGGGAATGCACCGTCGTCAGGCGCAACGGCTCGCCAAGGACGCTGGCCATCACCGCCATCCCCATGCGTGAGGGGCGCGCCGTGATCGGCCTGCTCCTCGTGGCGCGCGACGTGAGCGAGGAGCGGGCCCGTGCCGACGTGCTGCATCGCAGCGAGGCACGCTACGCCCTGCTCGTCGAGTCGGCCTCCGATGCCATCTTCACCGTCGACGAGGAGGGGAACTTCACCTCGGTGAACCGCGCCTTCGAGGCGGCCACCGGGCAGGGACGCGACGCGATCACGGGGCACCACTTCACCGCGATGCTCGACCCGCGCGACCGCGAATCCATCTGGGAGCTCTTCGTCGCGGTCCTGCACGGCGAACGGGAACTGCGCGAGATCCGCTACCTCGACGCCACGGGGCGGTCACGCTGGGGATCGTTGATCGCCTCGCCAATCGTCGAACGCGGGCGGGTGACCGGGGTCATGGGAGTCGTGCGCGACGTCACCAGCGAGAAGCGCCTGCTCGACGAGCTGCTGCGCCGCGAGCGACATGCCTCGGTGGGGCAGCTCCTGGGTGGGGTCGTGCATGAACTCAACAACCCGCTCTCGGCCGTCCTCGCCTTCAGCGAACTCCTGATCGGCGAGCACGATGCCACCACGGAACCGTCGCAGCGGGAGGGGTTGGAGACCATCCGGCGCGAGGCGGAACGTGCGGCGCGCGTCCTGCACAACCTCCTCGATCTCACGCGCGAGCGCCCGTTGCAGCTGGCTGCCGTGCGGCTGTCGGATGTCGTGACGCGGGCCCTCGACGTGCGGCGCTACGCGCTCGGCGTGTCGGGCGTGACCCTGGTCGAGGAGCTGCCGGCCGACCTTCCGGTTACCTGGGGCGACCCGGCGCGCTTGCAGCAGGCGGTGCTCCATCTGGTCACGCGCGCCGAGCATGCGATGCGCGAGTGGCGCGGGATGAAGCGCCTCTCGCTGCGTCTCTCGCGGGTCGCCAACGCGCTCGTGCTCGTGGTCGAGGACTCCGGCCCCGGGATCGCCGCGGCCGACCTCGAGCGGCTGTTCTCGCCAGGGGTCACGATGCGTGAGGGGCTCGACCTCGCCGGGTTGGGGCTGGCGGTCGCCGAGGGGATCGTGCGCGAGCACGGCGGGCGCATCCACGTCGATTCGACCCCGGGCGATGGGGCGACCTTCGTGGTCGAGATCCCGATCACCCCCGCCCCGGACGAGGCGCCGCCAGTCCGCATTGGGGCGCCCGACGAGGGCGACGCGTCGTCGCTCGACATCCTCGTCGTCGACGACGAGCCGGCGATTCGCGCCGCGCTGGCGCGCATGCTCGAACGACTGGGCCACCGGGTCACGCTCGCGGCCGACGGTGAGGAGGCGCGTCGCGCCGTCGAGGCGCTGCCCTTCGATCGGATCATCCTCGACTTGCGCATGCCGCGGTTAGGGGGCGAAGCCCTCTTCGCCGAGCTCAAGGCGCGCCGTCCCGACCTGGTCCCGCGCGTGGTCTTTCTGACCGGCGACCTCGAGCGCGAGGCCGCCCAGCAACTCGCGCGCGACAGCGGACTCCCCGCGCTGTGCAAGCCGTTCACGCTCGACGACGTGCGACGCGCACTCGCGGGGACCGCCGCTCCGAAGCCGTGACCAGGGGGCGGACGCCATGGCCGACCTCCTGATCGTCGACGACGAGCCGATGCTCGCCGAGAGCTACGGGCGCTTCCTCGAACGCGCCGGGCACACGGTGCGCCTGGCGACGTCGGGTGAAGGGGCCCTCGCGGCGTGGCGCGAACGACGTCCCGACGTGACGTTGCTCGACCTGCGCCTGCCGGACATGACGGGGTTCGATGTGTTCGCCCGCATCCGCGACGAGGCGCCCGTGGTGATCATGATCTCGGGACACGCCGACGTGCCGCTCGCCGTGCGGGCCGTGCAGGAGGGGGTGGAGAACTTCCTCACGAAGCCCGTCGAACTCTCGCACCTCGGCGTCGCGCTCGACCGCGCACTGGAAAAGGTCCGGCTGCGGCAGTTGTCGCGCTACCTCACGGCGCGTCGCTCGACCGGCGGGAGCCTGGCGATCGGGTCGTCACCGCGCATGCGCGAGCTCGCCGGCCAGGTCGAGCTGCTGGCCGCCAGCGAACGCACGACCGTCCTCTTGTTAGGCGAGAGCGGGACGGGGAAGGGGCGGATCGCCGAGCTCATCCACGCCCATTCGCCGCGTGCCAACGGGCCATTCGTGGAGGTGAACTGCGCGGCGCATTCCAGTGAAGCGCTGGACGCCGAGTTGTTCGGGGCGGAGGACGTCGCACGTGGCAGCTGGCGGGCCGGATTGCTGGAGGTGGCCACGGGGGGCTCGCTCTTCCTCGACGAGATCGGGGCACTCCCCGCGCCGCTGCAGCCCAAGCTCCTGCGCGTGCTGGAGGGGAAGTCCTTCCGGCGCGTCGGCGGGACGCGCGAGATCGCCGTCGACGTGCGCATCATCGCCGCGACCAACCAGGACCTCGTCAACGAGGTCAACGCCGGGTCGCTGCGCGAGGACCTGTACTATCGGCTCAGCGTCATGCCGCTCACGCTCCCTCCGCTGCGCTCACGCTCGCGCGAGGACCTGGTCGAGCTGATCGCGCGCCTCATGGATGAGCTGATACCACACCTGCCCAACGCGCCGCGCACGGTGAGCGAGGAGGCACTCGACGCCCTCCTGCGCTACGCCTGGCCGGGCAACATCCGTGAGTTGCGCAACGTGCTGGAGCGCGGCATGATCGTGGGGCGCGGGGCGTCGCTCCTGGAACTGCAATCGCTTCCGGTCGACGTGCGTGGCGCGGCACCTGGCGGGACCGTGGCGGACCGGCTCGAGGGGCAGTCGCTCGCGGAGGTCGAGCGCGGGCACATCGAGCGCACGCTGCGACTGCACGACGGCAATCGTACGCACGCCGCACGCGCGCTCGGGATCTCCCGGGCGACGCTCATCAAGAAGATCAAGGAATACGGACTCCCCGTCGCGACGGGGTGACCGAACGAGCGAGGGATGCCATGAGCACGCAGCAGCACGAGCGCGACGCGATGATTTGCCGGGCCTGCGGAAACGAGGAACGCGCCTCGGAAGGCTATCCGTGCAACGACTGCGGCACCTTCATCTGTGTCATCTGCAACATGAAGGGGATCACGCAGTGCAGGACGTGCGCGGCGGCGGCCTCGGCGGCGGGCGCCGCGCCTAACGTGCCCCCGTCACCCCCAGGCTGACCCCGGGAAGCGGGATCACCCGCGCCCCCCGTATCAGGAGACCATCGCCCCCACGGGAGTCGGGGCGACGAACTGCGGTGGGGCGGCCCGTACCATCAGTCCCACCTCGGCACGCGGCGTCTCGTCGAGCGCGATGCGCATCGTGTAGGCCCCCGACTCATCGAGCGGGAGGTCGATCGCGGCGATGAGCGGCAGGTCCATCTCGACCGCCAGCGGCGGGACCCCCTCGACGTCGAGCTGGCCGTCCGACGACCAGAGCTCGACCCCACTCGGGTTGACCCAGCGCAAGTTGACGTTGTGGCGTCCCACGTCGGCGGCGCCCCCCTTGAGCCGCACCACGAGGTGCGCCCGCGGATGTATGGCGGGGAGTTGTCCGACCTGCACGGCATCGAAGACGCCGAGGATGTTGAGCTTCCCTTCCTGGGACAGGTTCGCCGCGTCGGCGAAGAGTGCGAAGGAGACATGCATCCCGAAACTTAGGGAGGGCGTCTAGCTTTCGGCATGGCTGTCAGCGCGTCTGGAGTCGTCGCCTCGGGCGACGTGGTGCCGTCGGAGGCCGAGGCGCGGTGGGTGACCGACCTCCTCCTCCTCCTGATGGCAACCATCTGGGGGATCAACTTCTCGGTCCTGAAGTACGGGACGCAGTACATCGCCCCGCTCGCCTTCAATGGCGCGCGCATCCCGATCGCCGCGGCAGCCCAACTCGGGATCGCAGGTGCGATGCGGCTCGAGCGCGTCCCGCGCCGCGTCCTGTGGCAGCTCCTCCTGCTCGGGATGCTGGGGAACGGCGTGTACCAGATCCTCTTCATCCTGGGGATCGTGCGCTCGCGCGTGGCGACCGCGGCGCTCATCGTGGCGTCGACGCCGGCGTTCGTCGCGATTCTCGGACGGCTGCTGGGCACAGAGCGGCTGACGTCGCGGCAGTGGGGCGGGATCGCCCTGCAGATCGTCGGGTGCTCGACCGTGGTCATGGGGTCGGCGCGAGGTGGGGCCGGTCACGATTCCCTGGCGGGGGGGATGCTCCTGCTCGGGGCATCCCTCAGCTGGGCCGTGTATTCGGTGGCCCTCAAGCGGGTCTCGACGCAGGTGCACGCGTTGCAGCTCGGGGGCTACACCATGCTGGGCGGGGCCATGATCACCTGCGTGATCGCCGCCCCCGCCATTCTGGCCACGCCGTGGACGAGTCTCCCCCTCGGCGTGTACGCGGCGCTGTTCTACTCGGCCATCCTGGCGATGGTCTTCGCGTACATGTTCTGGTATCGTGGCCTGCGCATCCTCGGGCCCACCCGTACCGCGGTGTACTCCAACTTGCAGCCGATCATCGCGGCGATCGTCGCGTACCTCGCCTTCCGTGAGGTGCCGACGTTCCCACAGGTGATCGGAGCGTCGTTCGTGATCTCCGGCCTGCTGCTCACGCGGCGGTAGCACGCGTCGTCCCACTTCTCGCCTGCCGACGCCATGAAGCTCGTCTTGTTCGATATCGACGGAACGATCCTCTCCACCGAAGGGGCAGGGCGCCGCGCGATGGAAGGGGCGCTCGTCTCGGCCTTCGGGACCCCGGGGGCGCCGGGGTATCGCTACGATGGCAAGACCGACGTGCAGATCGTGCGCGAACTCATGCGCGAGGCGGGGATGGACGACTCGGCGATCGAGGCGCGCCTGCCCCAGGTGCTCGACGACTATCTCGTGCGCCTGGAACAGGAGCTGGCCGACGCTTCGTTGCGCGTGCTGCTGTTTGACGGCGTGGTAGCGCTGCTCGAGGCGCTCGAGGCGCGCGACGACCGAGAGATCGGGCTCCTGACGGGCAACGTGGCGGCGGGGGCGGAGCGCAAGCTGCGCGCCGTCGGGATCGACCCACAGCGGTTCCGCATCGGAGCGTTTGGGTCGGATCACGAGCATCGACCGGCGCTTCCCGGCATCGCACTCGAGCGGTCGCGCGCGGCGCTGGACGCGTCGCTCTCGGGCGATCGCCTGGTGATCATCGGTGATACCCCGGCCGACATCGCGTGCGGGCGCGGGGTGGGGGCGCGCGCGATTGCCGTCGCCACCGGCCACTACTCCGTCGACGATCTTGCCGCGCACGGCCCGGCGGCGGTCTTCGCCGACTTGCGCGACACGGCGGCGGTGATGCGCGCCATCGACGATGCGTGAAGTCGAGTTGAAGGCGGTCGTCCCCGACGAGGCGGAGGCGCGCCGGCGGCTGCTGGAGGCCGGCGCGATCCTCGTGTTCGAGGGGACGATGAGCGACCGTCGCTACGATACCGCCGATCGGGCGCTCACCGCGCGCGACCACGTGTTGCGGCTTCGCGTGCAGCGCGCCGCCGCCGGCGAGCGCGCCGTCGTCGAGTTCAAGGGATCGGCCTCGATCGTCGACGGCTTCAAGATTCGCGAGGAGACGGGGACCTCGGTCGGCGACGCGGAGGCGTTCGATGGCATCCTGCGATCGATGGGATTCCAGGTCACGCGGGAGATCGACCGCGAGGTCGCGGTCTTCGCCGCCGCTGGCGCGACGGTGCGCCTCGAGCGCTACCCTCGCATGGACCTCCTGGTGGAAGTCGAGGGGGAGCCGGCGCAGATCGAGTCGGCGATTGCGCTGCTGGCGCTGCCGCGCGCGAGCTTCACCGCCGAACCGTTGATCGCGTTCGTCCTGCGCTTCGAGGCGCGGACCGGTGAGCGCGCCGCGATCTGTCGGCGCGAGGTGGCCGGCGATTTCCGGTATCGTCTCGATGACGCCTGAGCGCGAGGGGCGACTCGCCTTCCGGGCCGGCGCGGTGTCCGGGCGCTGGCGCGGGCGCGATCTCGCCGGCGCGGTCACCCTCTTCGTGGAGCACGACGAGGTTGTCGTCCGCCTCGAGGCGACGGGGGACGAGGTCGCGGTCGCGCTGCCGCAGCTCACCGGGGCGGCGTGGCGCGCCGGGGTCCTCTGGTTGCACCTGCCGGATGAGGCGTTGCAGCTCTCGGACGGCGAGTCGCTCGACCGCGCCTGGTTCGCCGTCTCGCAGCGGGCCTGCGCCCTCCCCGAGGTCGCGCGCGCCATGCGCGCCCTCCGTGCCGAGTCGGCCCGGCATGCGACGGCACGCGAGCGCTTCTTCGCCCCGCTCCTGCAGGCGCGCCGACGCCTCGAGGGCGATGAGCCGGTCGATTGGCGCGTCGCCAGCTTCGACGCCGACGCGCTAGCCGAGCGGTTGCGCGGTACGCTGGCGGCGCT
>ERZ795044.1056-NODE-1056-length-25265-cov-7.079651_pt1 | contig 25265 bp, 25 predicted proteins | sample MGYA00375128_ERZ795044 | MGnify/ENA primary metagenome ERZ795044 (study PRJEB30173, sample SAMN05720213) | anaerobic digester metagenome | isolation source: active sludge of municipal wastewater-treating anaerobic digesters | place: USA | collected 2014-12-22 ... | reverse complement strand
CCGGGCGACGAGCGCCGAGTCGTCGCTGCGCGCCATGCCCGGGGTGCGGGAGATCTCGCCCGTGCTGGGGACGACGCTGCACGTGGTGCGCGGTGAGGCGAGCGAGGCGTGCTTCGCGTTAGGTATCCGCCCGGCGGTGCAGGGAGACTACGAACTCGAGCAGGGGCGCGACGCCGAGGGCGACGACCAACTCGTGGCCAATACGACCTTTCTGGCGCGCACCGGCGCCGTGGTGGGCGACACGCTGGAGTTGGCGGCCGGCTATGACGCGCAGTTGCGCACGTGGACGGCGCGGCGGCGCGTGATCGTGGCCGGCCGTGGACGCTTCCTCTACCTCGCGGCCGACCAGGCGGCCGTGGCCCTCCCGCTCGGGGCGCTCCAGGCCATGCTTGCGCCTGGCGGCGTCGACGAGGTGTCGCTCTTCATGGTCAAGACCGTCCCCGGGCGCGACGTTGAAGGGCTGCGCGCCGGCATCGAGCGCGTGCTCCCGCGGGTGACGGCGATCGCCACCGCCGATGCCGTGCGCTCGGTGGAGGAGCGACTGAGCTACTTCCGCCAGCTCGCCTTCATTCTCGGGACGGTGAGCCTGATCGTCGGATTCCTCCTCGTGAGCACCCTGGTGACCGTGAGCGTGCAAGAACGCGTGGGTGAGATGGCCGTGATGCGGGCGCTGGGGATCTCGCGCCCGCACATCGCGCAGCAGGTCATGCTCGAAGGGCTGGCCATCAGCGTCGTGGGGGCGGTACTTGGCCTCGCGCTCGGCCTGCTCACCGCCGAGTATCTCAACGGGATCCTGCGGACCTTTCCCGGACTTCCGGCGGCGATCGACTTCTTCGTCTTCGAGCCGCGCGCCGCCTGGCAGTCCTTCGGGTTGCTGATCGTCACGGCGGTACTCGCCGGCGCATTCCCGGCGTGGCGCGCGGCGTCGCTCCCCATCGCCACCACCCTGCGGACGGAGGCGGTGTCGTGAGTGCGGACGTGATGAAGGGGAGCGGTGTTGGGCCCGTGCTGCAGGCGGTTGACGTGGTGCGCGAGTATGCGCTGGCCGGGGTGCCGGTGCAGGCCGTGCGTGGCGTCTCGCTCGAGGTGGGCGAGGGGGAGTACGCAGCGATCGTCGGGCCGTCGGGGTGCGGGAAGTCGACACTCCTCAATTTGTTAGGCGCCATCGATCGCCCGACGCGCGGTGCTGTGCGGCTGCGCGGGCGGGACGTGTCCTACATGAGCGACCGCGAGGCGACCGAGTTCCGCCTGCGCCACATCGGCTTCGTCTTCCAGCGCTTCTACCTGATGCCGATGCTGACGGCGGCCGAGAACGTGGAGTTGCCGATGGCCGAGGCGGGGGTGGCGAAGGCGGCGCGCCGCGCGAGGGCGCGCGAGCTGCTGGCGTACGTCGGGCTCGACGCGCGCGCCGGGCACCGGCCCGCACAGCTCTCCGGGGGCGAGCAGCAGCGGGTGGCGATTGCCCGCGCACTCGCCAATCGCCCCGCGTTGCTGCTGGCGGACGAGCCGACCGGGGAGCTCGATGCGCGCACGGGGCGCGAGGTGATCGGCCTGTTCGAGCGACTGAATGCCGACGGGATGACGATCGTGGTGGTGACCCACGACGAGGTGCTGGCGCGCGCGGCGCGCCGCGTGGTGCACATGGTGGATGGGGCGATCGTGTCGGATGAACCGAATGCCCCTGCCGAAGTGGGGGGCCCCCCCCGAACGACAGTATCGCCGACGGCGCAGGACGATGCGTCACCATTTCGCCGCGCACGGGGCTGATCCGTTGCACGGCCCACGACACCCGATGCCACGGACCCCGCGGGTCCTCGTCACGGGTCGCCGACGTCGGTCGGTCGACCCGGCAACGAATCCCCGCTGACGCTCCCCCGATGCTCCTGACACTCGCGCTGCGCAACCTCGTCCTGCGCCCCTGGCGTTCCCTCCTCCTCCTGGCCGGCTTCGGCCTGGGGGTCGGCGTCATGATCACGCTCCTCTCGATCGGCGAGGCGATGGTGATCCAGGCCCGCGACGAGCGGCTCGTGGGCGGCGGCGAGGTCACGGTCCTCCCCGATGGCGTCGACCTCGAGGTCCTCAAGACCGGCGGGGTGGGTGGGCTCTGGTTTTCGGTCGCCAACGCGCGTTTCGTCTTCTTGCAGCTGTTGGCCGCGCCGCGCCTGCGCCCCCTCGTCACGGCCGCCGCCCCGCAGATGGAGGGAAAGCTCGTGTACCTGCGCGGGGCGCGGCTCGGCGAGCTGGCGGTGCGGGCGAGCGGCGAGATCCCCTCGGCGACCCGGGCGGTGGGGGCAGCGCCCACGCTGGTGGCCGGTGCGTGGCACGACGACGACGGCGACCGGCGCTGGACCGCGCCTAACGACGCACAGTTGCGGCACGACATCGACCGGTTCCACGAGCGGCCGGCCACGGTACGGAACCCGGACAGCTGGGCCGAGTGGCACTACTTCAATGTGATCTCCGCCGATCGCCAACGCTGGGCCTTCCTCACCTTCATGCTCGCCGGCGACGTCCCGCGCGGCGAGTGGGGAGGGCAACTGCTGCTCTCGCTGCACGAGGCGGGGAAGCCTGAACGTCGCTACTCGCGCCGCATCGACCGGTCGCGCGTGCGCTACTCGACCACGGACGCCGACCTCACCCTGGACGATGCCTTCGTGCGCGTCCTGCCCGATGGTCGCTACGCGGTGCAGGCGCGCATCCCGGCGGAGGGAGGGGGCGCCGAGGCGACGGTCGACCTGGTCGTCGCCCCCGCCCCACGCGCCTACTTTCCGGGGACCTCGTTAGGCTCGGGTGACTTCGTCTCGGGATACGTCGTGGCGGGACTCCGGGCGTCGGCCACGGGGACGATCTGCGCGGGGGCACGGTGCGAGCGCTACGACGAGGCCCAGGGGTACCATGACCACAACTGGGGGACGTGGCGCGGCGTCAGCTGGGACTGGGGGGCGGCGCGCGCGGGGAGCTACACCCTCTTGTACGGACGGGTGCAGGCCCCGGACTCGCTGGTCGCCGACGCCCCGATCTTTCTGTACCTCGTCGATTCGGTCGGCTTCCGGGCCGTCTTCCGGCCCCGGCAGGTGCAATACGAGGACGGTCGGCTGATCGCGACGCGGGAGGGCACCCTGCGCGTGCCGTCGCGCGCCGTGATGATCGACATCCGTGGCGCCGACACGCTGCGTGTCGAGCTCACCATCGAGGATGCCGTGGCGACCGACACCCGCGGCGCCCTCGTCGAGCGCGGCGAGAGCGGGCTGGCGCGGGAAATCCCGCGACCGTGGTTCGTGCAGATGAAGGGGCTGGCGCGCCTGTCGGGTCGCATCGATGGACAGGTCGTCGCCGGGGAAGGGACCGGCTTCTTCGAGACGTACCGTTAGGCGCCTACCGATCGTTGCGCGAGCGCAGGATCAGGGCGGCCACGACGCCAAGGCCGGCGACGGCAAGCGCGACGATCGGCACCACCGGGACCGGCCGACCGGCGTTCGACGACGAACTGGCGACGAGTCCCATGCCGATGGCGGTCATGACGCCGGAGAGGACGGCGATGATCAGCGCCGGCTTCGGATTGGTGCGGGTCGACGCGCTCGGCATGGCGTCGCGCAGCGCCTGCGCGACTTCCTCCGGGGTGATCCTGGGCTCCCGCCGCTGAAACTCGGCGATCGTCGCGCGCACGCGATCCGTGAGGGCGCGCGAACGCGGCGTCGGCTGCGGCTGGGGCTGCGGAACGATGATCATCGAGGTGACTCCGGTCGTGACGGGACGATGCGGTCAGCGGAGCGCGAGGTACATGCCGGCGAGGAGCAACGCCATGGCACCGCCGATGAACGAGGCGACGAGAATGGGCGGGTGCCCGCGCTTTCGCAGGAAGGCCGTGAGCATGATGATCACTCCTCTTCGTTAGGTGGTGGAGCATCCGGCGCACCGCCGCGTGGCAGGCGTCCGGCATCCTTGAGCGCTCGGCGCAGGAGGAACTCGATGTGCCCGTTGAGGCTGCGCAGATCGTCGTTGGCCCAGCGCTGCACCGCGTCGAGGACCTCGGGGTCGACCCGCAGGAGGAAGGAACGTCGCGCCGTCATCGCCGCCTCACGTCGCGCGGAGACTGCGCAGGGTCTCCCCACCCCTTGGCGGGATGGGGAGGAGCCCTGCCGATGCCCGGCGCGCCCCCGTCACCGGATCGTCCTCACTGGTACAGCGTCCCCGCGTTGACCACGGGCTGCGCATCGCGGTCGGAGCACAGCACCACCAGCAGGTTGCTCACCATCGACGCCTTCCGTTCATCGTCGAGCGTCACCAGCCCGCGATCGCTGATTAGCGTCAGCGCATTCTCCACCATCCCCACCGCCCCCTCCACGATCTTCGAGCGTGCCGCGATGATGGCCGCGGCCTGCTGTCGACGCAGCATCGCGTTGGCGATCTCCGGGGCGTACGCCAGGTGGCTCAGGCGCGCCTCGATCACCTCGACTCCCGCCTTGTGCAGCCGGTCGGCCACCGCCTGCTGCAACGCCTTCGAGACGTCGGCCGGGTGCGTGCTCAGCGCGATCTCGTCCACTCCGTGCGCGTCGTACGGGTACGACTGCGCCAGCGCCCGCACCGCCGCCTCGGACTGCATCACCACGAAATGCGTGTAGTCGTCGACCTCGAACACCGCCTCGGCCGTATCGACCACCTTCCAGACCACGACCGCGCCGATCTCGATCGGGTTGGAGTGGTTGTCGTTCACCTTGAGCTTGGCGGTCTCGAAGTTCCGGATGCGCAGCGAGACGGCCTTCTTGGTGAAGAAGGGATTGGCCCAGAAGAGCCCGGACTCGCGCACCGTCCCCACGTACTTGCCGAAGAGGGTCAGCACCTTCCCCTCATTCGGCTGCACGGTGAACAACCCGGACAACGTCAGGATCCCGGTCAGGAGCAGGATAGCCCCCGAGATCGCCGTGAGGGGGGAACCGCCGTCGGCTCCGACGATGACGCGCCAGACTCCGAGGCCGAGGAGCAGGATCCCCAGGAAGACCATGAGCAATCCGCTGGTCCCCGGCTTGTTGATCTCGCGTAACATGGAACGAAGGCTCCAGAAAGTGGTATCGAGATGATATCACTATGATACCGCATCGCGCAAGGCCTCCGGCGGAAGGGCGCGACGCCGACGGTCGCCCTACTCGCCAGATCCGACCGATCCGCGGCGGTGCTCCCGCTTGACACCCGGTGTCCAACCCCGAGCATTGCGCGCATGAGCGCTGCCATTCGCCTTGGAGCCCAGGGCTGGAACTACGATGCCTGGGTCGGCCCCTTCTATCCCACCGGGACGCGGAGCGCCGACTACCTCACGACGTACGCCCGCGCCTTCGACACGGTGGAAGTCGACTCGACCTTCTATGCCATCCCTCCGGCCAAGACGGTCAAGGGGTGGCGCGATCGCGTGCCGGCCGGCTTTCGCTTTGCCCTCAAGCTCCCGCAGGAGATCACGCACGAGAACCGGCTGCGGAACTCGGCCGACCAGCTCGCGCTCTTCGCCGAGCGTGCCCGGCTGCTCGGCGACAAGCTGGGGCCGATCCTGATTCAGCTGGGGCCCGACTTCGCGCCGGTCGAACTCCCCGCGCTCGCCTCGTTTCTCCCGACGCTACCGCACGACCTCGACTTCGCGATCGAGTTTCGGCAGCGTGGGTGGATCCACGACGGGATCATCGCGCTGCTGGCCGAGCATCGGGTGGCGCTCGCGCTCACCGATGCCCGATGGATCCCGCGCAAGTCGATGCTCGCGCTCGCCGAACGCCCGACGTCGGACGTGGCGTACGTGCGATGGATGGGGCCCAACAGGGATCTCGTCGACTATTCGCGCATCCAGGTGGATCGTTCGCGCGAACTGTCGAGCTGGGCGGCGGTCCTGCCGGCGTTGGCCAAGCGCGTGCGCACGGTCTACGGCTACGTCAACAACCACTTTGCCGGGCACAGCCCCGCGTCGCTTCGCGAACTGCAGCGGCTGCTGGGACAGCCGTCGGTTCCTCCCGAGGATCTCGGCGAGCAGATGAACCTCTTCTAGACTCCGCGCACGAACGGTGGACGGCTCCTGGACGGCGTCGTGCGCCCTGGCGTCCGCGACCGTGCGTGACATGGCCCGTCATCTTCCGTTGGCGGCTGTTGGGATGTAGCGTTGTGGGGCTTCCCGTGCGCCCGGGGTGCAGCGGTGTGGCACCCGGGGCGCTGCGTTTTTCCCTAACGGGTGATGTGGCGACTCGTGGTGCGTGTGCGTTCGGGATTCACGGCGATGGAACTGGTGCTGGTGCTGGTGATCTTCTCGATCATCGTCGCCTTCGGGTACCCGCCGTTGGCGGCGCAGCTGCGCCGGACGCGCCTCAATCAGGCGGCTCACGTGGTGGCCGCTGACATCGAGATTGCCTCGATGCTCGCCGCACGCGATCGCCGCCCCATGCTGTTCGAGGGGCGGACCTCCGACTACCTCATTCGTGACGTCAAGACGGGGGCGGTGCGCTTCCGCCGCACGTTAGGCGCGGCGTCGGAGTACGGCGTGCGCTCCATGCGATTCGAGCCGCGTGAAGTCGAGTTCTTCCCGTCGGGGATGGCGTCCTCGTCGATGCGGGTCGACCTCACGACGCAGGGGTACACGCGCAAGGTGCAGATGACGCGTGCCGGCTACGTGCGGTTAGTGCCATGAGGTGGCGCCGTCGGCGTCGCCCGGTCGCGACCGGCCGCACCATTCCCTCGCGGGCCGGGCTCTCGGTCGTGGAGGTGCTGGTCGCCGTGATGATCTTCGGGGTCGCGACCACCGGGCTCGCCGCGATGACGTTCTGGGTCGGGACGCGGAGCGGCGTGGCGCGCATGGCCAATCAGCGGGCCGGGGTGGTCGCCGAGGAAGGGGACCAACTCGCGCTGCTCCCCTTCGATGAGCTCACGGCCGCGCGCGGGTGCGAGCAGCGCGCCTTCGGCGGATTCGCGTACATCCGCTGTGTGCGGGTCGAGGAACTGTCGCCTAACGACCGCCGCGTGATCCTCACGGTCACGCCGTTGGTGCGCACTTTAGTTCCCGATACCCTCGTGGTCGAGCGCGCACGCTCCCGGCCCTACAGTCCTCTGCAGTGATCGCTCGACCGTCGCGCCGTCGCCTGCGCGAGCGGCTGCGCACGGACGGGCGCGCCGCCCGGACCGTGCGCCCGCGCCGTGGGGTCACGCTGGTCGAACTCCTCGTGTCGGTGGCGATCCTGGGGATCCTCGGGACGGCGGCGGTCCGGCTGTTCGTCTCCCAATCCCAATTCGTCGACCAGCAGGTCAGGCAGCGGTCGGCGCGCACGGTCTCGCGCGTCTCCCTCAACCTGATGCTGCAGGAGCTGCGCGACGTCGAGGCCAGCGGCGGAGTGCTTGCCGCGGACCGGCACTCGCTCTCGGTTCGCGTGCCGTACGCGTTAGGCATGACGTGCGGCACCGACGGCGGACGTACGGTCGTGAGCCTCCTCCCGGTGGATTCGGCGCTCTTTGCGTCGGCGGCCTTCGCAGGGTACGCCTATCGCCTCGGCAGTGCGGGCTACACCTACGTCGACGCCGCAGCCGCCCTTCCCGTGGTGGCCTCGGGCCTGTGCACGGCGAACGGCATCACGACGCTCGCCCGCGGCGCGCTGCTCCAGCTCACGCCGCCCATTCCGCCGCCGTTTCACGTGGGGACGCCGCTCTTCGCCTTCCAGCGCATCGACTACGCCTTCCTCCCATCCGTGCTCGTCCCCGGGCGGCTGGCGCTCTGGCGCGCCGTGCAGGGCGGGCCGCGCGAGGAGGTCGCCGTCCCGTTCGACTCGTCGTCGGCCTTCCGGTTCTTCTCCGCTGGAGACGACAGCTCGCGGGCCGCACCACCGGCCGACCTGTCTACCGTGCGCGGGGTGGAGCTCGAGTTCATCGGGGCCAGCGAGCGCGCGCGTCCGGGGCGGACGACCCCGGAGCTGTCGCGCCAGCGATCGGCGGTCTTCTTCCTCAATCGCCCGGAGCCCTGAGATGTCGCGCCGATTGCGCCGTCGCCGGGGCATCGCGCTCCCGACCATCCTGATGCTCATCGCCATCCTCTCGGTGATGGCGGCCGGAGCCATCACGCTGGTGGGGACCGAGCGGCGTGTCGTGGGTTACGAAGCCGGGGCGACACGCGCCTACGCGCTCGCGCGTTCGGGTATGGATCGCTTCCTCAGTGCGCGCGATTCGCTCGGCTTCACCAGCGTGCCGCCGGCCCCCGTGGAGAGCGTGCGCGTGGCGCTCCCTGGCGGGTACGCCGATGTCGTGATGGAGCAGGTGCGCGCCGAACTCGGGCTGGCCTCGCCTGCGATGTACGTCGTGCGCTCCCGCGGCGTCTTGCTCGATCGCTCGGCGCGTCCGCGTCCGCTCGCCGAGCGGACCATCGCCCAGTACGCGCGCTGGCAGCGCGCCGCCATGCAGGTACTGGCGGCGCACACGAGCCTCGGGGGAATCAACAAGCTGGGGAATGCCGGCACCTTGAGCGGGATCGATGCGTGCGGGGCCGCGACTGCGGTGGCGGGAGTTGCCGTCCCCGCGACGCCGGGGTATGCGCAGCCGCCGGGCCCCTTCCTCCCGGTGGGGACGCCGAACCTGCTCGACCTGGGAACCGTCCCGCTCGCGATTCAGACGGTGACCGTGGACTGGGGGACGATCGTGTCGCAGGGGATCGCGGCGGCAGCGGTGCAGCTGCCGGGAGGGATCTGGCCCTCGCCAGCGCAGTGGGCCGATCCCGACTACTGGCCGATCATCGTGGTCAATGGCGACTACACGGTCCCGAGCGATGGGCGCGGCCTCCTCGCCGTGACGGGGACGCTGACGCTTCCGGCGATGCGTCAGTGGGATGGCATTCTCCTGTCGGGCGGAGCGCTCCTGGTCCCTGGAGGTGCGACGGTGCAGGGCGCGGTCGTGACCGGCCTCAACGCCAAGCTCGGCGCCGCCGCCTCCGCCGACCAGTTGAGCGGACCGTACGTCGCCCAGTACCACGCCTGCCACATCGCACGCGCGCTCGACGTCTTCAAGGGGCTCACCCCGCTGCGCAACGCGACGATCGATCGCTGGGCGTACTAGAAGCCATCGCGCGTGTGGTCGACGTCGCCCGGCCGGCGCAGGGCGCCGGCGCGCCCGCGACTATCTTTCCCCGACACTCACCCCGCTCGCATGCCGCGCCGCACCCTTGCCTTCGTCGTCTTTGCCCTGGTCGTGGCGGCGGGGTGCGTGCGTCTGGGCTTCTGGCAGCTCGCGCGCCTCGGCGAGCGGAGGGACAGCAACGCCGCCATCGCCGAGCGGCTGACGGCGCCCGCGGTGCCGTGGGGTGAGGCGGTGCGCGATTCGGCACGGGCGCGCTATCGACGTGTGCAGCTGGCGGGACGCTACGACTACGCGCGCGAACTCGTCCTGACGTCGCGCGGACGCAGTGGCGCCCCCGGGGTGCATGTCCTCACTCCGTTGCTGGTCGCCGGTTCTCCGCCGATCCTGGTCAATCGCGGATGGGCGTACGCGGCCGACGGCATGAGCGTCGACCTCGCCGCGTGGCACGAAGGCGACTCGGCCATCGTCGATGGATTCCTCGAGGAGTTCGTCGTCGCGGCGGGGATGGTCTCGACGACCTCGCAGCCCCGTGGGGTGCGTCGCCTCGTGCGAGACTCGATCGAGGCACGACTGGGCGAGCGCGTGGCGCCATTCATCGTCGTGCAGCGCATCGGGAGCGAGCAGCGCGACACGCTGCAGCACCTCATGCGTGCCGACCCGCCGGCGCTCGACGAGGGGTCGCACCGCAGCTACGCCGTGCAATGGTTCGCCTTCGCCCTGATCGCCCTGGTCGGGACCGCGGCGGTGGCGCGGCGCCCGCGCCAGCCGGCTCCTCAAGCCTCAAGCGGCGCGCGTTAGGCGTCGAGGCGTTCCCGTTCGGGGCGCTGCAGGATGAGCACGGCGAGGGCGATCAAGGCGCCACCCGCCATCGTCGTCGCCGTCACCGGCTGGTCGAGGACGACGGCACCGAGAATCGCGGCGCAGAACGGTTCCGCCGTGGAGACGATGGCGCTGCGCACGGGTCCGAGCGCGGCGATCCCCCGGAGGATGAGTTGGAAGGCGAGCACGGTGGGGACGACAGCGAGCCAGATCATCGCGCCGGCGCTGCTGAGGGTCGGCCGCCACGTGAGCTGTCCGCTCGCCGCGAGGTACACCCCAAGGGTGAGACAGACGCCGATCGCGATGTAGAAGGTCGCCACCGTCGGCGTGGTGCCGGCTTGCAGCTGGCGCAGGAGGGGGAAGTAGAGGCCGTACACGAGCGCCCCCGACAACGCGAACGCCACGCCGGTCGCCGAGAATGCACCGGCCCCCGGCGCGCCCACGATCACCACGATCCCGCCCAGCGACAGGAGCAAGGCGAAGAGGCGCCGCGGCCCCACGCGGTCGGTCCCGCGCACCGCCGACGACACGGCGACCCACGCGGGGTAGGTGTAGAACAGGAAGACGACGGTCGCTGCCGGCATGTAGGCCAGTGCCGACAGGCTCAGCAGGTTCACCGCCGCTTGCCCCACCCCGCCCTGGACGATCAAGCGGCGCACGTGTCCCCGCGGCAGCCGAAGCCCCTGCCATCCACCGGCCAGCGGGTACAGCAGGAGCGCGGAGATGAGGAATCGCCCCGTGACGATCGCTGGGAGCGGTGTGCCATCTCGCGTCCCGATGACCGTGGCGATCGAGATGCTCGAGAAGCCGAGCGCCGCGAGCAGCACCGCGATCGTGGCGACGCCGGGCGAGAGCAGTCGGGGCTCCGCGCCGGTGGGTCCAGCGGTCATCGCAGGTGCAACAGCTGGCGGGCGATGTTGAAGTACACCACCAGGCCCGTCACGTCGACCAGCGAGGCCACGAACGGCGACGACGCGATGGCCGGGTCGAAGCCGAGGCGCTTGAAGACGAGCGGAAGCATGGCACCGACCACCGATCCCACGAGCACGACGGCAACCAGCGTGAGCCCGACCACGATCGACAGCGTCGGTGTGTTCCCCCACATCAGCGCCCGCAGCAGGCCGATGGTGCCCAGGCAGGTGCCGAGCACGACCCCTTGGCCTAACTCGCGCAAGAGCACGCGCATGGCGTCGCGGATGCTCACGTCGCCCACCGCCAGCGCCCGCGTGATGAGCGCGGAGGACTGCGCCCCCGAATTGCCGCCGGAGCTGATGATGAGCGGAATGAACAGGGTAAGCGCCAGGGCCTCGGCGAGCGTCTCCTCGTAGGAACGCATCACCGTCCCGGTGAACATCTCGCCGATGAACAGCACCACGAGCCAACCCACGCGCTTGCGCGCCACGCTCCAGAAGCCCGCGGAGAAGTACGGCTCCTCGAGCGGCTGCACCGCGCCCAACTTCTGGACGTCTTCCGTCTGTTCCTCGACGATGGCGTCGATGACGTCGTCGACCGTGATCACGCCGATGATCCGGTCGAAGGCGTCGACCACGGGCACGGCGACGAGGTCGTACTCGGAGGTGATGCGCGCGACTTCGGCACGGTCAGCGGTGGCAGGGACCTTCACTACCTCCGTCCACGCGAGGTCGGCCACCTTGCTGTCCTCGGCGGCAGCGACCAGCTCGCGCAGCGACATCACGCCGACGACACTGCCACGATCGTCGGTGACGTAGATGGCGTGCATCGCTTCCTTGCGTCCCGATCGTGCGGCGACGCGCACGAGGACGAGCGCCTGCTCCGAGGTGAGGTCCTGGCTCACGGAGACGAACTCCGTGGTCATCAGGCCGCCGGCGGAGTCTGCGTCGTATTGGAGCAGGCGCTCCGTTTCCTGACGCTCGGCTTCGGGCAGGTCCTGCAGGATCTCGTCGGCCGTCTCTTCCTCGAGCTCCTCGAGGATGTCGGCACGATCGTCCGGCGTCATCTCGGAGACGAGCGCTACCGCCTGCTCGGTGCTCATCGCCTCGAGCAGCTCCGAACGCAGTTCTTCGTCGAGGTACTCCAGCACGTCGGCGGCGCGCGCGGCCGGCAGGGCGCGCAAGAACTCGGCGACCCGGTCCGTCGGCATCGCCTCGGCCACATCGGCCAGGTCCTTCGGATGCAGCTCCTCGGTCTCCGCGGCAACATCACCCGGTGACTCCTCGAGCATGACGAGGATGTCAGGGGCGAGAAGCGCGGCGAGCTCGCTGTCCTGGTTGCGTTGTGAGGGCGTCATGGCCGCCGTCCGGCGAGATGCGACAGGCGCACGCGGCGGAGCCTGCCGTCGCGGCGCCGCAAGTTACGGGCGTCGTATGGGGGGAACAAGCGCGCGTGGGGCGTCGTGTCCAACCTTTTGCACGACGCGCGCTGTCACAGGATGCGTCGAACACAGTGGCCACGTCACGACAATCTCGTCGACGACGCGCGAACGCCCTGTCTCGTGCCTGCACGACTCGTCGCGCGCTTGCGCGTCTCGTCCTCGATGATCGCTCCACTGGCGCCGGACGCTGTCCAACGGCCGTTCCCGCACAATCGCCTGCCCCGCTGGCCTGAGTATCCATCATGCGCCTCGCCCCCTTCCTCCTTGCACTCGCCCTCTTCCCGCAGCCGGGAACGGCGCAGCGCTTGTTGGCGAACGGTTCGCCCACGCGTCGGGCCGCGACGGTCGCTGCCACCAACGCGGTGCGTGTGGCCAGGCCTCCTGCCATCGATGGGAAGGATTCTGACGATGCGTGGCGGGATGCACCGCACATCGACGGCTTTCGCGTCTTCGATCCCGTCGAGGACGGTGATCCGTCGATGCGAACCGACGCCCGTGTCGCGTATGACGATCGCTACCTGTACGTCTTCGTGCGTGCCTTCGATCCGCACCCGGACAGCATCATGTCGTTGCTCTCGCGCCGCGACATGCGCACGCAGTCCGACTACCTGCGCGTCATCATCGACTCGTACCACGACAAGCGCACCGGCTACCAGTTCATGGTGAATCCCGCGGGGGTGCAGATCGATGTCTACCACTTCAATGACAACCAGGAGGACGTGACGTGGAACGCGGTGTGGGATGCGAAGACGGCCATCGACTCGCTGGGGTGGACGGCCGAGTTCCGCATTCCGCTCAGCCAACTGCGGTATCCGGAACGTGACGAACACGTCTTCGGGATGGGGGTGAGCCGCGACATCGCGCGCCTCAACGAGCGTGTCGCCTGGCCGCTCCTGCGTCGGTCGCAGTTCGGCATCGTCTCGCAGCTGGGCGAGGTGCGCGGGCTCACGGGGATCTCCACGCGCCGCCGCATGGAGCTCATGCCCTACATGGTGCAGGCCAACGATTCCCGGCTGCGCGCCGAGGGGTATGGTCGCTCGCAACGGATGGCGTTAGGCGCGGACCTCAAGTACGGGCTCTCCTCCAACCTCACGCTCGACGCGACGATCAACCCCGACTTCGGGCAGGTCGAGGCCGACCCCGCCGTCCTCAACCTCGGGGCCTTCGAGCAGTTCTTCGAGGAGCGGCGCCCCTTCTTCCTGGAGGGGACGGGGATCTTCCGCTACGACATCGACTGCAACGACGGGCAGTGCACGGGGCCGTTCTACTCGCGTCGCATCGGGCGCTCGCCGCAGGCCGGCTTCCTGGTCGAGGACCAGAACGCCGTCCCGCTCAACTCGACCATCCTTGGCGCGGCCAAGGTCACCGGTCGCCTGTCGAACGGCCTGTCGTTAGGTGTGCTCAACGCGATCACCGGGCGGGAGAGCGTCGCCGAATCGCTCACGGTGGAACCCCGGACCAACTACTTCGTCGCGCGGGCCCAGCAGGACCTGCGCGGCGGCGCCAGCGGCGTGGGGGTGATCCTCACCGCCGTCAACCGTGAACTCGACGGTTACACGCAGGACTACCTGCGGCGCGAGGCCTATACGGCTGGCGTCGACGGCCGCCACCGCTTCGGCGCCAACGGCAACTACGAGATCACCGGGCAGCTCTTCGGCTCGCTCGTGCGCGGCTCGGAGGAAGCGATCGCCCGCACGCAGCGCTCGGCGGTCCACTTCTACCAGCGTCCGGACGACGACCTGCGCTACGACTCGACCCGCACCGCGCTCTCGGGCGTGGGCTCGGGGATCGGGCTCTCGAAGAACGGCGGGCTTACCCGCTTCTACACGGGAGTCTGGTACAAGGGGCCGGGCCTCGAGATCAACGACGTCGGCTTCATGACCAACGCCAACAACATGGGGCAGAGCAACTGGTTCGCCTTCGTCTTCCAGAAGCCCCGGTGGTTCTACCGCCGGTGGCAGGTGAACTTCAACCAGTGGAACGCGTGGTTCCCCGATGGGATGAACACCGGGCATGGCGGCAACATCAACATGAACGGCCAGCTCCGGAACATGTGGTTCGTGAACTGGGGGATCGGCGGGGAGACGGGGAGCTTCTGCGGCGCCTGCCTGCGCGGCGGCCCCGCGCTGTGGGAGAACCCCTCGCTGCAGGGATGGGCAGGCTTCACCGGCGACCAGCGCCGCCCGCTCATCCCCGGCTTCAACGCCTTCTTCCGTCGCACCGACGGCGGTCGGTCGTACAGCTACAGTGTGGGGCCCCGCCTCGAAGGGCGCCTGACGAGTTCGTTCTCGGCGTCGCTCGGTGCCAACCTCAATCGCAACGTCGACGACCGGCAGTGGTTAGGCAACTACGGTGAGGTGGAGAGCGACACCACGCACTACACCGTCGCCCGACTCGACCAGCGCACCCTGGCCGTGACCACGCGCATCAACTGGACGGCCTCGCCAACGCTCTCGCTACAGGTCTACGCCCAGCCCTTCGTGACCGGTGGGGCCTACTCCAACTGGCGCGAGGTCCAGGCGCCGCGGGCCCGCGCCTACGCGGAGCGCTTCCGCCCGTTCACGCAGGAAGGCGATCCCGGCGGCTTCAACTTCAAGCAGTTCCGCTCCAACACGGTGCTGCGCTGGGAGTATCGCCCGGGATCGACACTGTTCTTCGTCTGGGCGCAAGGGCGTCTGCAGGACGGCGAGGATGCCGGGTCGTTCCGGTTCGGGCGCGACTACCGCAACCTGTTCAGCGCGCACCCCGAGAACACCTTTCTCGTCAAGGCGAGCTACTGGTTCTCGATGTAGGACGGCGTGACCGTCAGGGGCGCGCGGCGGGCGGGCGGGAAGGGCGCGCGCCCCCGCGAGCCAACGAGCGGCGGCGTTAGGCGCCGGCGCGTCACGCCGTCGACTCCCCCGCGAGCGGGAGCAGGGGGAGGAGGCGGCGCTCCGTGACGATCCCGTGAAGCGTGTAGCCCACCGCCTCGACCGCCGCCGAGAGGGCGCGCTCGTCCAGCGAGATGTCGTGGTCGAGGCTCGCCTTCCCGATGACCACATCGGCGCCGACGATGCCCTCGACTTGCGTGAGCGAGGTGTGAACGGCGCGCGCGCAGTGAACGGAGCGCATCCCGGTGATGTGCAGCGTGGTGACCATCATGGGGGGAGAAGATAGCCTCCACTCCCGCCGGGGAATGGGTGAGGCCACATTTCGCCCATGCAAATCGCCTTTCTCGGGCTGGGAGCCATCGGCACCCCCATGGCGCGGCACGTCGCCGCCCACCACGCACTGACGGTCTGGAATCGTACCGCAGCCAAGGCCGAGTCGTTCGCGGCCGCCTTCGGCGCCACCCTCGCAGCGTCTCCCGCCGCGGCGGCGCGGGGGGCACCGGTCGTCATCACCTGCCTGCCGACGTCGCGCGAGGTCGAATCGCTGCTCGACGGCCCCGACGGCCTGCTCGCCGGGATGGCCGACGGCACGTTGCTCATCGACTGCACATCGGGTGACCCGGCCTCCTCGCGCCGCATCGCCGCACGCCTGGCCGAGCGAGGGATCGCGTTCCTCGACGCGCCGGTGAGCGGTGGCGTCTCCGGGGCGGAGGCGGGGGCGCTGACCGTCATGTGCGGCGGCGACGACGCCACCTTCGCGCGTGCGCGTCCCGTGCTCGAAGCCTTCGGGAAGAAGATCGTCCTCGTCGGTCCGATCGGCGCCGGCCACGCCCTAAAGGCGGTGAACAACGCGCTCCTCGCCGTCCACATCTGGTCGGCCGCCGAGGGACTCGCGGCCCTCACCAAGGCCGGCGTGAAGCCGTCGGCGGCGCTGGAAGTCATCAACGCCTCGAGCGGGCGGTCGAATACGTCAGAGAACCTGGTGCCGCAGCGCGTGGTGACGCGCGCCTTCCCGCGCACCTTCAAGCTCGCGCTGCTGGAGAAGGACGTCGCGATCGCCGCCGACTTCATACGGGAACAGCGGGTCCCCTCCACCGTGATCCAGCAGGTGGCCGAACTCTTCCGCCTGGCCCGTCACGAGTTGGGGGAAGACGCCGATCACGTCGAAGCGGCGAAGCTGATCGAGCAGTGGAGCGACGTCATCATCGCCGACTGACCCTACGTTCGTCGCCCGGCGCCCCGCATTCCCCGTCCCGCGTTTCCGTCATCCCGCCTTTCCGAGCCCTATGCCTGCTTCGCCTGCCGATGTTCCCCTGATCAGCCTCTCCGAGATTCGCGATCGTTTCCCGGCCCTCCAGCGTCAGGAGGGAGGGCACCCGGTGGCGTACTTCGACGGCCCCGGGGGGACACAGGTGCCGCGCGACGTGGTGGAGGCGGTGGTCGACTACCTCTACCATCACAACGCCAACACCCACTGGTCGTATCCCACCTCGGCGGAGACCGATGCGTGCCTCGCCGAGGCGCGCTCGGCGGTCGCGGACCTGCTCAACGCCGGGCACGACGAGGTCGCGTTCGGCAACAACATGACGACGCTGACCTTTCACGTCTCCCGCGCGTTAGGCAGGCGCTGGGGGGCGGGCGATGAGGTCATCGTCACCGAACTCGATCACCATGCCAACGTGGACCCGTGGCGCGAGATGGCGCGCGAACGCGGGGTCACGGTGCGTACCGTGCGCATGGACCCGGCCTCGGGGACGCTCGACCTCGACGACCTGCGGCGGGCCTTTTCGTCGCGCACGCGACTCCTGGCCATCGGTGCCGCCTCCAATGCCCTCGGGACGATCAACGACATCGCCGCGGCGACGCGCCTGGCGCACGAGCATGGGGCGCTCAGCTTCGTCGATGCGGTACACTACGCCGCGCACGGCGTCATCGACGTGAAGGCATGGGACTGCGATTTCCTCGCCTGCTCGGCATACAAGTTCTATGGCCCGCACGTCGGCATTCTCTACGGGAAGCGGGCGCTCATCGATGGGCTCGACGTCCCCCGCCTCGCGCCGGCCTCCAACGAGTCGCCAGAGCGTCTCGAGACGGGGACGCTCAACCACGAGGGGATCGTCGGCACTGGGGCGGCGGTGAACTTCCTGGCCTCGCTCGCCCCCGGTGCCACGCGGCGCGAACGCCTAACGAACTCCCTCGGCGGCCTCCACGTGCGTGGCGACGCGCTCGTTGCACGGCTCTGGCATGGGCTGTCCGCCATCGAGGGGGTCACGCGCTACGGCGTGGCCCCGGGCGGGGCGCGGACTCCGACCGTGATCTTCACGATCGCGGGAAAGAGCTCCACGGAAGTGGCGCGGGCGCTCGTCCCGTTCGGGCTGTACGTCTCGAATGGTGATTTCTACGCCATGACCGTCATCGAACGGCTCGGCCAGTCGGCCGACGGGGTGATACGGGCCGGGTGCGCGTGCTACACCAGCGAGGAGGAAGTCGATCGGCTCGTCGCCGGCGTCGCGCAGGTCGCCGCGCGCTGAACGACCGCGTGACCCGTCGGGGGGCGGCTATATTCCTCCGGGCATGAGTCCCCGTTCCGCCCCCATCCGTCGGCGCCGTCGCGCCGTCAGCGTCCTCGCGCTGGTCGCGGCCAGCGTCGCGTTCGCGCTCGCCACGACGGCCTGCGGCGACGCCCGTCGGGCCGAGGCCGCGCCGAGGGCGTCGTTCCTCGTGGCGGCCGGCGATTCGACGTTCTGGGTCGACAGCGACGGCGACCGCGTCACGCTGCGGCGCTCCCCGATGCTGCTCGCCGAGCATGCCGGGCACTACTACGAGCTGTACCTGACGGACGACGACCAGTCGTACTACGACGCGGTGATCCTCGGCCAGCGCATCTTCCGGCGGGACCTCAACACCGGTGACTCGCTGCTGCTCCTCGAGGATTCGACGCTGGCGCGCCTGGCGGCAGACTACGCGCGCGGCCATCCCGGCGAGTCGCCGCTGGCCCCGGACGAAGACGTCGCCGAAGAGCCGTCCACGCACGCGACGACGGAGACGGAGCTGCTCGATGTCTCCGGGCCGTTCCTCACCTACGAGCAGCACGTCGATCTCGACGTCGTCGGGGAGCGGGACCAGCACGTGACGCGGCGCGGGGTGCTCGACGTGCGCGACGGGCACGCCGTCGCGGTGGCCGACCTCGTGGGCCGGGCGCAGGCGTCGGAGATTCACCGTCAGGGGCAACGCCTGCTCGCGATGGCCATGGACTCCATCCGCCGCGCCAACGACGAGCGGGCGCGACGGGCCGCGACGGCGCTCACTGGCTTCGTCTTCGACTCGCTGTCGTTTGCGCTCGTCGAAGACGAGGGGGCGCCGGCGGTGGCCTTCCTCGTTCCAGGGCGCGGACCGCGTGCGGGGGGCTTTGCCCTCCCGCTGCCACCCCTGCGCATCACCGAGGGGCCGTGGTGGGCGTCGATCCGCGCGGGGCTCCCGACCGCTCCAGCCGGCGGCGCGACGTGGCGCGGGGCCGGGTACGACGTGATCGCCCGTGACGATTCGGCGGGGGAGTCGGCTGTGCTGGTGCTGCGCAAGGGGCCTAACGAGTGGCCGGTGGGGCGCGTCCCGACGCCGGTGCGGCGGGTGCATCGCCTCGACGATCCGCGCGTCGACGCGGCGACGATCCATGGGCTGCGTCGCGCCTTCGACGAGTCGGCGCTCTACTCGGGCGACACGCGCACGGCATCGTTCCCCTCCTTCCCGCGCACGCCCGTCACCTGGGTATCGCACTCGCACCTCGACTCACCGTGACAGACCCGGAGCTTCGCCCCTCGCGTCCCGTGCATGCATCGCAGCACGAGACGTCCGAGATCATGATGCCGCAGCACGCCAACAACCTCGGGCACGTCTTCGGCGGGGTCGTGCTCTCGATGATGGACCGCACGGCGGCGGTCAGCGCGATCCGTCATGCGCGAATCACGGTCGTCACCGCATCCATCGATCGAGTCGATTTTCGGGAGCCCATCCACGTGGGCGATCTCGTGGTGATGAAGGCGAGCGTGAACTTCGTCGGGCGTACCTCGATGGAGGTCGGGGTGCGCGTAGAAGCCGAGGACATGCTCACCGGTCAGCGACGCCACACCAACTCGGCCTACCTCACCTTCGTGGCGATCGACCGTAACGGACGTCCCGTGGAGATCGCACAACTCGTGACCGAGAGCGAGGAAGAGACCCGCCGTGCCGGGGCGGCGCAGGACCGGCGCCGGCGTCGCCTCGAAGAGCGGCAGGCCGAGGAACGAAATGCCGCGGGTTGACCGAAGTGATCGAAAGGACGGTATCTTCTTCCCCTTGATGCAGCGACGCTGTCAGGCGTTCTTGCAGGCAGGGTGCTCGTGCCCGGCGTGGCGGTGTCCGCCACCGACTGCCGCGGCCGTGGCCCGGTGATTTTGGAGAGTGTGATGACCCGGAAGTTCTCGCTTGACGAAGCAAACCGAATGCTGCCGCTGGTCTCGCGCATCGTGCGCGACATCATCGATCACTATCGCGAGTGGCAGCGCACCGTCGAGGCCTTCGAGATCGCCGCGACGCTGAGTCGCTCGGAGAAGCCCACCCCCGAGGCCGAAGCGCTGCAGCACAGGGCGCAGGAGCTTGCGCGCGACATTCAGGGGTTCGTCGGGGAGCTGTCCCGGCTCGGGCTCGAGTTCAAGGGCTTCGAACTCGGACTGGTCGATTTTCCCGCCGACGTCGAGGGACGCAGTATCTGCTGGTGCTGGAAGCACGGCGAGGCGTCCGTCGCGTACTGGCACGAGCTCGATGCCGGGTTCAATGGTCGGCAACCGGTCGAGGCGCTCCTGCAGGTGTCGACCGCGTCGCACGGTTGACCAGCGCGCGCGCTCGTAGTCGCCGCCCTACGCTCCCCTCGCCACTCGAATCTTCATGAAGCACTACCGTTCGAACGACGGCACCGGCTGGTCGGTGTCGGTGCAACTCCCGAGTCACTCGAGCGCCATCGTGCTGTTCGGGCACCCGACGGGCAACAGCCGCTTCGATCGCTACGCGATCCACAACGCGCACGGGACGCAGGTCAACGACCCGCGCGCGCGTCTGGACGGCGACGCCGTCCTGGCCGGCCTCAACGATCGCGAGCTCGCGCGCCTCTTCCGTCGGTCCATCGCCGTCCAGGCGGATCGTCCGACGTACGTCGTTTCCTAGCGAGCCCTCACGCGCGTTCCGCGTCGTCGTCGCCGGCGTCGCGGAAGGGGACATCGATCTCGATGCCATCGCGCGCGATCGTCGTTCGCGGAAAGACGCTCCTTGCCTCACGTTCCAGGTCGCTGACGTCGCGCGTGTAGCGTGCCGACAGGTGCGTGAGCACGAGCCGAAGCGCCCCGGCCTCCTTGGCCAGCGTCGCGGCCTCCCGTGCCGTGGAGTGCCCCGTCTCGACCGCACGCTCGGCGTCTTCGTCGCCAAACGTCGACTCGTGGACGAGTAGGTCGGCGTCGGCGGCGGCGGTGCGGGTGGCGTCGCAGGGACGGGTGTCCCCCGTGATCACAATGCGACGTCCGGGGCGGGTGGCTCCCACCAGTTCGTGGGGCTGTACCACGCGCCCGTCCTCGAGCGTGATCGGATCCCCCTTGTGGATCCGCCCCCAGAGCGGCCCCTCGGGGATCCCGAGCTCCCGGGCCCGTTCAGGGTTGAATCGCCCGCGCCGGATGTCCTCGACGATGGCCCATCCAAGGGCGACCGAACCGCGGTGCTCGGCCCCGATCGCTTCCACTTGATAGTCCTTCCGCCGGACCACGTCTCCCGGCGCCAGCTCGGCGATTTCGAGCGGAAAGGTGAGTCGGTCAGCGCCCAGCCCCTCGCACTTCTTCATGGTCCGTGCGGCGCCCCGCGGTCCCCACACCCGCAGGAGGTCGGTTCGTCCCTGCAGGGCCATCGTGCGCAGGAGCCCGATGATCCCGAGGTAGTGATCGGTATGGAAGTGGGAGAAGAAGACGTCGCCGAAGTTGAACGAGACGCCGTATCGCATCATCTGGCGCTGCGTCCCCTCGCCGCAGTCGAACAGGAGCGTCTCTCCCTCCCGTTCGAGGGCAATGGAGGAGACGCCGCGTTCGACGGTCGGGCGGGAGGCGGAGGTCCCGAGGAATCGGAGAGAAAGGGGCATGGCGGCGGGAATATAGCGGCTGAGGCTGCTGTGGCGCGGGCGTGGACATTGCTTGGGCGTGTCCGAACAGGCGCGACGTTAGGCCCCGCAAGTGTGATGTAGCTCGCTGAGGTTGGCAGCGATCGGGGTCAACGTAGCACACGCGCTGCGCAACGAGCGGGCACGACCACGAGCGTCCTGTTGTCCGGGGATGACCGGACGGGCACCACTACGGCCGAGGTTGCTTGATTGGGCCGAAGGTTCGGTGCGACTTGTGGGAGTGCTTTTTCGCTCTCGTGCGTTAGGACAGGGAGCGGGGCACGATTGCTCGCCTGCCGCGCCGAGGTGCGGGTTCGACTGCGCGGCAAACGCCGTATCGTTGGACAGGGAGGAGACCATGAGCAGCAAGAGCAAGCGCGGGTTCGCGTCGATGGACCCGGAACGGCAGCGCGAGATCGCCAGCAAGGGCGGCCGTGCGGCGCACCAGAAGGGAACGGCGCACGAGTGGTCACGTGACGAAGCGCGCACCGCCGGCCGCAAGGGCGGCGAGGTCGTGAGTCGTGATCGGGCGCACATGGCAGCCATCGGCCGCGAAGGCGGCGAGGCGCGTGGGCGTTCGACCGCCAGGCAGCGTCAGTCGGGCTTTGCCGACCGCGAGTCGATCGTGTCGATCACGCGCGAGGGAATGCCGGGGCACGGGGCGGCGGGTGAGCGCAGCCAGGCCACGCCGACGCAGGGTGAGGCAACTCGTTAGGGTCGCAGGGGAAGTTCAGGCTGCGTGGCGGTAGGGCCGTGCAGCCAGCGGTGCACGTAGCGCACCGTGTCCCACTTGTCGCGTGCCCGCTTGAGTGACATGGGCCGGATCACTCCGAGGATGGGGCGATCATAGAACGGGCGGTCGAACTTTCCGAAGCACCACTGGATTCCGCCGTAGCTACTGGGGTCGCGGCCGTCCAGACCGTACTTGTTGTTGAGGTGTACGAGCCACGCCAGCGCATCGGCGTAGTGCGCGCTCCAGAGCAGAACGCTCTTGCCCCAGAGCATGCGCACCACGTTATGCATCACGCCGGTGAGTTCCAACTCGCGCTGGGCGGCATTCCACAATTCGTCGTGCGTCGCGGCGCGCTCGAGCTGCTCGAGCGAGTAGGTCGCTTCACGAGGGTCGTCGGCATGCTTCGCCATCGTCCGGTGCACCCACTCGGGGAGAGCTGCGAGCGTCCCGAAGTTCGGGTTGCGCAGGCAGAAGTTGAGCGACAGCTCACGCCACGTGACCAGTTCATCGATGAACTTCCCTGTCTCGGCCGCGTGCGGCGAGGCGAGGGCGGCGCGCGCCACCTCGGCTGCGGCGATCTGGCCGAAGTGCAAGTACGGCGACAGCCGGCTCGATCCCTCCTCATCGGTCGGGTCGGACCGGCGTTCGCTGTAGTGCGCGAGGGCGCCGTCGCAGAACGCGTGCAGGCGCGCGCGCGCGGCCGTGAGCCCGCTCCGCATCGCCACGGCGGGCACCGAGTGATCGATCTCGCAGGCGGCGATTGCCGAGCCGAGGTCGACCGTCGCCAGGTCGAGCGTGGCCGTGGCGAGGGTGTCGCGCAACGACGCCGCCAGCGACGGCGTCACGGCGACACGCGCCCCCCGATCTTCCACTGGCTCCAGCGCCAGCGCCATGAGCTTCGCCAGCTTGGGACGGATGGTGCGCGCAGCGTATTCCTCCTTCTCGATTGCGCCTGACGGAACCACCGCGTGCGATTCGATCGCCACCACGCGGCAGTTCGCGCGCTCGCCAAACCGTTGTGTGCGTTCGGCGATGCCGCAGGTCGGAAAGCGGTCGGTGACCACCAGCGCCGCCCGTGCGGCGAGCCGATCGACCACTCGGCGGTCGTCGTCGCGGCGCTGGCGAAGGACGAACTGGTAGTGGAGCCCCAGCCCTTCGGCGCGGGCGGCGAGTTCCCGCGCGTTGTGGAGGATGAAGCTGTGGATCCGATCGTTCGCGTGCTCGTATGTGGGATCGAGCCCCTGGTGGACGACCAGTGGCTTGTTCAGACGGTCGGCCTCGATCACCGCAAAGCGGAGCGCCCAGTTCTCCTCGAATCGATGGGTACTCTGCATCCAGTACAGGACGTACTCCCCTTCCGGCTGCGTGCGCTTGTCGTTGACGCGCGTGCCCCGGAGCGAGAGCTGGTCGCGGACATACTGACTGGTGAGCAGGTGCGGGGGGGAACTCACGGCGGCCCGGCGGGATAGAATAGAATGAATGGACGTGTGACCGGAACGTAGCGGGACCGTCACGCAGTGGTGGTCAATAGGGCTCAAGTTGTACTTGTTCCAGCGGTTAGCTCAGGTTGGCTTGACATCGAAGGGCACGGGGCTAGGTTTACCTCCAACGCCGGCCCCGCCCTCGCGGGGCCGAGTCGTTACGCCGGAGTGCGACCGTCGTCTATCAGGTGGCGCTCGTCTGGCATTCCGGGGCTGTAGCTCAGCTGGGAGAGCGCTGCAATCGCACTGCAGAGGTCAGGGGTTCGATCCCCCTCAGCTCCATACACGCCGATGCGTGCGTCGGCAGAAAGACTCAAGGCGCGTGCAAACGCGCCGAAAACTGAAGCGGTAGTTCCAGCGCAGGGCATTTGGCCAGCCGTTGTCCGGTAGGACGGAGAGTTCCAATGGCAGCGCGCTTGGCAACCCTGATGGGATTCACCGCCACATGAAGTAGGCCGCCGATCACTCGGCGGCCTTTTTCGTTTCAGGGTGTCCCGCCGAGCGCCGCCACGTCCTGGCGCAGCGCCCCGAACAGCTCGGAGAGAAATCGGTTCTCCTCCGCCTCCGAGCGCCCCGTGAAGTCGCCGAACGCCGTGGCGCCGAGCCCACCCAGCCAGCGCATGATGGCGCTCTCGCGCACCGCGGTGCGCACCTGTCGCACGCTCATCGCCTGGTTGCCGAGGTCATCCCGCACCGCCAGCCGCAATTCGGACCCACGGCCCTCGAACGGTCGGCGAAGCGGACTGCGGATGAGGCGCTCGGTGGCGAGCGGCAGGTCCCATTTCGGTTCGCGGCGAAAGCGCATCATCCACGCGCGCTCATGTTCCCCGCGCTCGAGGGTGAAGTCACCGACCAACTCGTGAAAGCCGACCCGGAAGATCATGAAGCGGGCCGTGGCGTCGAGACGCATGCGCAACGAGTCGGGCATCGGGCGTGGGGGGCCTGCCAACGACACCAGCTGGCCGGCGCGGGAACGGAGTCGCACCACGAACCGCCCATCGCCCAGGACGAAGTCGAGGAACTGGGCACCGGCGCGGTCCGTCAGCTGCATCCGGGCGCGGCTCGGCATCACGTACTTGTCCAGGTACGCGGCGAACGCCGGGTACCGTCCGCGCAGCGTGTCCGGGGTGACCGACACGTGCAACGCCAGGGTCGTCGACCCATCGGCCAGTGGCGTCGCCCGGAGCGAGTCGATTGCGAGTAGCTGTCCCATCTGCCGGGCCGTTCGCGGGAAATGCCCACGCGAGTCGGCCAGGACGGCCGCGCCAGTGCGCCCCTCGAAGGCGGTGAAGAGCGTCCCGAACGCGGCGGCCACGTGCGAGGCGCGAACCGGACCGACGCCGTGATCGACGTGCGTGATCCACTCGTAGTCATCCCCGCCGAGTCGAGTAAGCTGGAGCACGTGCCGTTCGTCGCCCACATGATCGGGGTACGCGGCCGTCGAACGGGCCGCGAACTGGTACCCGCGGTCGGTCATCGCTCCCTGCACGTACAGGGCGCGCACGGAGTCCAGCGCCACATCCGACCAGATGGCGGAGTCGTCGTAGATTCGCGACGGGATGAGTGCGAAGCGTCCCATGCGCGTGCGGGCAAGGCCGAACTTGGCGTCGCGCTGCACGTTGTAGAAGCGAAAGGCGAAGGCGGCGAAGGCGTTGTCGGCGTTTCGCTTGGCGACGTCGAGCGAGCTCCCCCACGGGGGGACGGCGGCGCGGCAGCCTCCCAGCAGGAGTGCGACCAAAACAGATCGGAAGAGCACACG